>Ga0265798_10009964_pt1 | contig 11777 bp, 10 predicted proteins | sample P3T30metagenome_FD_192430 | JGI IMG/M metagenome (GOLD analysis project Ga0265798, IMG submission 192430) | Plant litter microbial communities from East Loma Ridge, Irvine, California - P3 T30 | ecosystem: Environmental > Terrestrial > Plant litter > Unclassified | place: USA: California... | reverse complement strand
GTTGATACAGCAGGACGTATCGATAAATTCAAAAACCGTTACGCTAAGAAATAATTTTAGCAACAAAAAGCATTTTTTGAAGTCCCTTTGCCAAAAGCATCGGGACTTTTTTTATTTTTGCTGCTTATGACAATCAATTTATTTGATGATGACAGCTGGATGTCTTTGCGTCCGCTTACTTTTACCCGGCCGGTGGCCGATTTGCGTATTGGTATTTTAACCATTGCCGAGAAATGGGGAAAGTACCTGAAAGCCGATTTTGGTTTTATCACCCAAGATTATTTAAATGCAAAATTTGCTGCTGTCGAAGCTTCTTTATATATCAATGGTGCCTTATGTCCTGATGATGATTTGCTTCATGCCATCTCAGCACTTAAAAGTGGTGAGGTTCTTTTAGCTGGTAATATCGTTCTCGCTTTTAATTCAGGCGATGTTTTAACTTACCGGCAGGCCCAACATCAATTAAAACCAATTGAATTTCATTCCAGGTTTTTAAAAATTACCTATCCGGAACAGATTTTTTCAAATAATCCTGCAGAAATCAGAAAAGATTTTGAATTGCTAACCAAAGGCCGGAACTCTGCAGCTATAAGTAGCACCAACCAATTAATTGGCAACGATATCTTTTTAGAAGAAGGAGCCAAAATTGAATGCAGTGTGCTAAATACTACCTATGGTCCGATTTACGTGGGCAAGAATGCTGAAATCTGGGAGGGTAGCCTTATTCGAGGATCTTTTGCACTTTGCGAAAATTCATCTATCAAAATGGGTGCAAAAATTTATTCTGGTACAACCATCGGACCGAACAGCCGTGCAGGCGGTGAAATTAATAACTCCGTAATCTGGGGCAATTCAGCCAAAGGGCACGAAGGCTATTTAGGCAATTCCGTATTGGGCGAATGGGTCAACATCGGTGCCGATACCAATAACTCCAATCTGAAAAACAATTATGCCGAAGTAAAACTTTACGATTATGAAAGCAAGGCCATGCGAAATACGCAACTGCAATTTTGTGGTTTAGTCATGGCCGATCATTCTAAATCCGGAATAAACACGATGTTTAACACCGGAACCGTAGTTGGCGTGAGTGCAAACGTTTTCGGCGCTGGCCTTCCACCAAACCATATTCCCGATTTTAGCTGGGGTGGAGGCAATTGTTTTGAACCTTATAAATTAGATAAGATGTTCGAAACCGCAGAAAAGGTGTTTGCCAGAAAAACCTTACCTTTTGATCAGGTAGAAAAAAATATTTTAACGGAAGTTTTTGAATTAACATCATCTCACAGAAACTATTAATAATACGAGATTTTCTATTGAGGATCTTCAAACCCATAAATTAAATACAATGAGAAAACAAATAGTAGCCGGTAACTGGAAAATGAATTTAGACTATAACGAAGGTGTTTCGTTGTTTAGCGAAATCGTAAACATGATTAAAGATGAGCGCAAGGGCAATCAAATTGCAATCATTTGCTCACCTTTTATTCATTTAAACAGCCTGGCAAAATTGGGTGGAAACGATGTTAAAATTGGTGCTCAAAACATTAGTGATAAAGAAAGCGGTGCTTATACTGGCGAAACCTCAGCTAAAATGGTGAAATCTGTTGGTGCAGAATACGTTATTTTAGGTCACTCAGAACGCAGACAATATTTTGCTGAAAGCGATGCTTTATTAGCTGAAAAAACTAAAGTTGCCTTAGCGAATGGTTTAACACCAATTTTCTGTATTGGCGAAACTTTAGACGAACGTAACAACGGAAGTTATTACGAAGTATTAAAGAAACAATTGGTTGAAGGTATATTTAGTTTGAGCGATGCGGATTTTGCTAAAATTGTAATTGCTTACGAACCAGTTTGGGCAATTGGTACCGGCTTAACGGCTTCTCCGGAACAAGCACAGGACATCCATGCATTTATCCGTTCAGAAATTGAAGCCAACTATGGTTTTAACATTGCAGATGATACGACCATTCTTTACGGTGGAAGTTGCAACCCGGGTAATGCCGCAAGCTTATTTTCACAAAAAGATATTGATGGTGGTTTAATAGGTGGTGCATCCTTAAAATCACGCGATTTTACAGATATTATTAAAGCATTAAACAGCTAGATGCAATATATTAAAGCAATATTTAAATTCAATAGTATTGAAGAATTTCAGCAAGATCTCCTCATCAGTGATCTTGCTGATTTAGGTTTTGATACTTTTGAAGACAGTGAAAGTGGTTTTACAGCTTTCGTGATCAAAGAAAACTTCAACGAGCAAGAATTAAAAGATTTGCTTACAGGTTATGCTGATGACTTTACTGCCATATACATGTTAGAAGATGTGGCAGATGAGAATTGGAATGCCGAATGGGAGAAAAATTTTAGTCCGCTGATTATAGATGACGTTTGCTATGTTAGGGCAACTTTTCACGAGCCTAAACCATCTTATCCGTATGAAATAATCATTGATCCGAAAATGGCCTTCGGAACCGGTCATCATCAAACCACGACCATGATGATGCAGTATATTTTATCTGCAGATCTGCTCGATAAAAATATCCTCGATATGGGTTGCGGTACCGGAATTTTAGCTATCCTGGCTGGTAAACTCGGTGCCAAAAGCTTAATGGCTATCGATTATGATGATATCTGTTATGAAAGCACTATCGAAAATGCTACATTAAACAATATCATCAATCTAAAAGCGCTTTGCGGAAGTAAAGAAGTGATTCCTGATGAGCAGTATGATGTAATTTTTGCAAACATCAATAGAAACATTCTCCTTGATCAGATTCATCGCTATGCGGAAGTACTAAAACCAATGGGAAAAATCTTTTTCAGTGGATTTTACTTAGAACCTGATTTGAATATGATTACCGCTGAATGTGCTAAATACGGCATCAGATACGTCGATCATAAACAAAATGGAGATTGGGTTGCGGCTCAGTTTGAGAAGAAATAAAAGGAGTAAAGAATAAGGATCAAGGAATAAAGATCAAAAGCAGAAAATTGATTTCCAAGTCATTAGCATCTGGCTTTGTTATCACATGATCATTGCTTATTGACTTTTGAGAAGAAATAAAAGGAATAAAGAATAAAGATCAAAGGCAGAAAATTGATCTCCAAGTCATTAACATTTGGCTTTGTTGCGCTTGGTCTTTTATCTTTGCTTATTGACTTTTGATAAGAAATAAAATGAATAAAGAATAAAGATCAAAAGCAGAAAATTGATCTTCAAGTCATTAACATTTGGCTTTGTTGCCGCTTGGTCTTTTATCCTTGCTCATTGTTCCTTTATCCTAATAATAAATAGATATGCGTATACATTTTATAGCGATTGGTGGAAGTGCCATGCACAACCTTGCTATTGCTTTACATAAAAAAGGGTATCAGATTTCGGGTTCTGATGATGTAATTTTCGAGCCGGCAAAATCACGTCTGGATAAATACGGTTTATTGCCAGCTGAAATGGGATGGGAGGAAAGCCGGATTTCTACAGGTTTAGATGCCGTTATTTTGGGAATGCATGCCAGAATTGATAACCTGGAACTGTTAAAAGCACAGGAACTTGGCATAAAAATTTACTCATACCCTGAATACATTTACCAACAAAGCAAAAACAAGTTACGCATTGTTATTGGCGGTAGTCATGGTAAAACGACCATTACCAGCATGATTTTGCATGTGTTAAATTATTACAACCGTGATTTTGATTACCTGGTTGGTGCACAGCTTGCTGGCTTTGAAACGATGGTTAAGGTTACTGAAGCGGCACCTGTTATGATTATTGAAGGCGATGAATATTTATCTTCACCGATAGACAGGCGACCGAAATTTCATCTTTATAAAGCGAATGTAGCCGTTATCAGTGGTATTGCTTGGGATCATATTAATGTGTTTCCAACCTATGCCGACTACACTTTGCAGTTCGAAAAATTTATCGATACCATTGAAGAAAACGGCACTTTAATTTATTGCGAAGCCGATGCTGATCTCACTAAAATCGTATCTAAATCTCAAGCAAAAATTAATAAAATCGGCTATGCCATCCCTTCGCACGAAATTGAGAACGGCATCACCTATTTGTTGCCGGAAAGGACTGCCCTAAAAGTGTTCGGCGATCATAACCTGATGAACTTAAATGCAGCAAAAGAGGTTTGCAAAACCTTGAATATTAATGCAAAAGATTTTGATGCTGCAATATCATCATTTACAGGTGCAGCCAAACGGTTAGAAGTAATCTCTGCAGATGAATCTACAAACGTTTATAAAGATTTTGCACATTCACCGTCAAAACTCAAAGCCACTATAGATGCGGTTAAAGCACAATTTACCAATCGCAGATTAATCGCTTGTATTGAGTTGCATACTTTCAGCAGTTTAAACAAAGACTTTCTTAAAGAATATGCTGGCGCGATGAACCAGGCAGACGAAGCTATTGTATTTATCGATTTGAAGAGTTTTGAACAGAAAAGAATGGAACCGTTTTCTGAAGAAGATGTACAGCAGGCTTTTGCTAACCCAAAACTTAAGTTTTTTAACGATGCCGTAAAGTTGAAAGATTACTTGCTGAACTTAAATTATAAAGATGCTAATCTTTTAATGATGAGTTCAGGGAATTATGCTGGTTTCGATTTGTATGAACTGGCGGCTGCCTTAGAGAAGTGAGAAGTGAGATTTGAGATGGATTTGTCTCAAATCTCAAATCTAATATCTCTTGTCTCAAATCTGATATCTCATGTCTCATACTCATATAACATCTCATATCTAAAAAAATGAAAAGCATTGGAAATCGCATTAAGCAAAGTAGGGTAGCGCTCGGCTTGAGTCAGGCGGATGCTGCGAAACAACTTAATATTTCCACTCCTGCTTTTTGTAAAATAGAAACCGGTCAAACGGATCTCAATATCTCCAGGTTAATGCAGATTGCGAAAACGTTTAAAGTGCCGGTAATGACGTTGATTGCTGGTGAAGAAGCAAATCAAACTTCGTCTGCAGATTTAGCTGAATTGCGGCAACAACTGGCGGAAAAAGAAGAAGAGATCAATAAACTTCGCAAGAAAGTGATTGATCTTTATGATAAGCTGGGAATGTAATTTGAGGAATAGAGAACAAAGAGCAAGGAATAAAGATATCATGCTGAGATTGCTCCTTAATCTTTGCTCTTTGTTCCTTGCTCCTTAATATTTTCGTCTTTGCTCCTTAATATTTTCGTCTTTGCTCCTTAATCTTTGTTCTTTGCTCCTTAATCCTTATTCTCCTAAAAAACCTTCCTCATCGTCAGGTGTTTTTTGCCAAAGGTTGCGCCTGTCGCTTTATGAATGGCAATCATTTGCTCATTAAAATCACCAACCCAACTCAATTCTAATTCTTTGTATTGGTTTTTAGGAAGTACATATTCACCTAAACGGATAAAAAGAACCGATTCTAAACCATGTTTTTGGAATTTGGGCTTCGTACCCATCACAATAGCCCTCATTCTGGTTACGCCAACCCATCTGCGGTAAGCAAATTTCAATTTTTCGATAATCCCTAACTTTCCATTAAAGCCCTTGATCATCTGGTTTGCATCAGGAATCAATACGACAAAAGAAGCAGGTTCTCCATTAAAGTAAGCAAATTGAATCAAATGCTCATCCATAATGGGTTCCATGCTTTTGAAGCTCTCCTGTAGGGTCTCTTTTTTGATGGGAACAAAGTTTTCAAAATCTTGCCAGCCATCATTATAGATTTCCATCAAATCGTCGATGTATTTCTCTGAATTGGCTTTGCTGAAATATTCGAAAGTGTATCCCGGTTTATTTCTTACCCAGTTGGCAATTTTGGTAAACCTTTCAGGGAAGGGGATGGTTAAGTTAATGTGATTGGTTAATTGTTCATATTCGGTGACAAAGCCGTAAGCATCAAAGAATTTTTGATAGTAAGGAAAGTTATAATTCATGCCAAAAGATGGCGGTGTGAAGCCTTCTACCAACAGTCCCCAGAAAGAATCATTTTCTCCAAAATTGATCGGTCCTTCCATAGCTTTCATGCCATTTTCAATTAACCAGGCTTTTGCGGTATCAAATAAAAGGAAAGCTGCTTTTTCATCATCAATAGATTCAAAAAAGCCCATGCCACCTGTAGGCTGATCATATTGAAAAGCTTTTTTCTCGTTAATAAACGCGGCAACTCTGCCAATTGGTTTTCCAGATTCATCTTTTAAAACCCATCTGGTACATTTTCCATGGTTAAAGAAATTATTCTTTCTCGGATCAAAAACATTTTCCACCTCAGCATCCAGTGGACAAATAAAGTTCTTATCATCCTGATACAGAATCTTCGGAACGTTTAAGAAATCTTGTTTAAGCGATGAATTGTTTACTGCTATAACTTGCATGAAAAGGTTTTAAAATTAAAAAGCATCCAACCAATCGGTAGGATGCTTCTTCAAATATATCATTTTTAAATATTAATAATCGTCGTCTTCGTCATCAAAGTTGTCAAAATTATCCAGGTCATCTAATGGAACATCAAAATCATCTTCATCATCGTCCAGAGGTTTCGTTTTCGTTTGAATATCGTCATCTTCAAGATCATCATCTTCATCTACCTGTTTCTTAGTAGTTGGCTTGGTCGGGAGTTTCTTTGGCGCTTTCATAACACAAAAATAAAAATTGCTTTTATAGTTTAAAAATACAAAAAAAACTTTTTTAATAACAATCTGTAAGCAAAGAAATTAATTTATTTTACTCCGTATTTTCGCCTACCGTGTTTTCTTCTTTTGCAATATCTTTGAGCTGCGGAAGCTGGTTTAAATGGTTTAAACCGAAATAATCCATAAATAACGGACTCGTTGTATAAAGAATCGGGCGGCCTGGTGTCTCCGCTTTCCCTTCAATACTGATGAGTTCTTTTTCTAATAATCGTTGAACAGAATAATCTGAATTTACACCTCTGATTTGTTCAATCTCCAGCTTGGTAATGGGTTGCCGATAGGCAATGATGGCCAGGGTTTCCATAGCGGCCTGGCTTAACTTTTTCTTCGATCGGTGCAGCTGAAGTTGATTAACGGTTTCATGGAACTCTTTTTTAGTCAAAAATTGATAACCATTGTTCAGATTCACTAATTCTATGGCGGAATTCTCTTTGCTATACCTGGCTGAAATGAGGTTTAAACTTTCAAAAATTTGGTTTTCTGTGATTTCCTTATTAAATACGGCGTTTAAAGCAAGTATCATTTCCTGAACGCTAATACTTTGAACGGAAGAAAAAATAAGCGCTTCTACGTGTTTCGCAATATCTTGAGGCATATACAAAAATAGAATTTTTGGGCACAAAAAAAAGCGGTCTCGCTTTTTAAAAAACAAGACCGCTTTCAACACACAAATGAAACCTGAATTAAGATATAGCTTTAGGTTAGGTTATTAAATATCTATATCAATTCTATAAGAACGTCTTTGATAAACACTATCGTTTATTTCTAAGACAAGTTTAAGGCTAAACCAGGTTCTTCAAAAGTTTTATTTAGTGAGTGGTATTAATAATTGAGTAAACGGTAAAAAAGCTATTTTAACGGGATGGATATGGAGACTGTTGTACCCTGTGTAGCATTTTGATTTACATTTAAGTGTATAGGTTTTGCTCCAATTTGGCTTAAAAGGTTTAATCTTTCTCTGGTTAGCTGCATCCCCTTACTGATATGTGTGTCTTTTTTCTCTTTTAGTGAGTTTTCAATTCCTACACCGTCATCAATAATTTCAATATTCAGGTAAGCGGTATCAAGCAGTTTGATATTAATTTGAATCTGGCCATTCGTTTCCTTTGGCATTATTCCATGCCAGATGGCGTTTTCTACGTAAGGCTGTAACAGCATGGAAGGGATGAAGGTTTCTTCTTCATCTATTTCAGGATCAATGGTAAAAGTGTACTGCAACTTATCTCCAAAGCGATTTTTTTCTAATTTTAAGTAGAGATTCAGGTATTCCAATTCTTCTTCCAATGAGATGTAGCTTTTGGTGCAAATTTCCAGGTTTTTTCTAATCAGCCTTGCAAAGCCGGTTAATACTTTATTGGCGGAGGCTGTATTCTGTGTGTTGATATAATGTTGAATGGAATTCATTACATTAAATACAAAATGTGGATTCATCATTGCCTGCAGGGCCTGTTGTTCCAACATCAGGACTTTATTCTTCAGGAGCAACTGCGCCTGTTCTTTATCCTTTTGCTTGCGGGTGATGTAAACGGCGACTTTGTAAAAAATATAAGCAACCAATAAGATCAGTATGGAAAGAAACCACAGGCTTTGCCAGAATTGCTTTTTTATCGTAAAAGAGATTTTGGCTGAAGGACCCCAGTTTCCATTCTGGCTTTTTGCACAAACCTCGAAAACGTAGTCGCCAAATTGGAGTGATGAGAAATCAAGCCTTCTGGTCCGGGTTTCCAGCCAGGCAGAATTTTCATTTAAGCGATAACGATAGGTGATGTCGCTCGTGGTAAAATCTACGGCACTAAAGGTAAATAAGATGGTGCTGTTGCCATTTTCAAAGGTGAAATTTTCTTTATCAATTGGCAGGCGTTCATTGTCTTTTATAACAGAGGTAACATAAACTTTTGGCAGATTTCTACTAATGTTTTTATTGTTGTATTTAAACAATATTAAGCCCTTGTTTGTGGCAAAATAGGCTGTACTATCATCGATAAACAAGTTGTTAATATCATCACTGAGCAAATCTTTGCCATAATCAAAATTCGCTACAGCGGGGGCTTTGGGGTAATTGGTGATTTTATTTACCCCTTTATTGGTTAATACCCAGATTTCATTATTTTTAATAAAAAGCTTCGTGCAGACGTTATTGGTCAGTCCGTCTTTCTGTGTAATTTGTTTGGTAATTTTTCCTTCGCGATAAAAGATCAGGCCATAGCCATCTGTTGCCAGGATCAGTGTTCCATCCGCAAGTTGCTGAATATCGTTGATGCGTTTGGTTAACAGGGGTTGCTTTTCAAAGTGTTTGATTAACCTCCCATTTGAAAACTCAGATAAACCATTAATATTCGAAAACCACAAATTTCCGGTCTTGTCGTAGAAAACATGGTAAGACCTGTCTTTAAAAAAATCTTCCTTTTCCCTGTATTGAAGTGAATTAAATTCAAATCTCTTCAATTTATCTGAAAGGAAAACCACACCAGATGATAAAGCCAAAGCCAGGTGATCGTTATTCCCACTTAAACTAAAATGTTTGATCACGAACATGGAATTATTTGCCTCTTTGAGGTAACTCACATCGCCGGTGTTTTTGTAAATCTTTTTAAAAACGCCCATTCCATAGTCTGATGCAAAATAGATCGATTCATTTTTCGCGTCGAAGGCCAGTTGTTTAACTGTTTTATACTTCTTAAAATCATCTAAGCCTACTTCCTGAATCTGAAAATTGTTGATATCTAAAATATCGATCACAGCATCATCGGTTCCGAGCCAGAGGCGGTTTTTGCCATCTTTTGTAATACTCTTAATCACATTGCTACTCAGGCCCGATTCGGCATCAATTATGGAAAGCCTGTTGTTTACGTTAGGTAACATGTAAATTCCGGTGGTGGTGGCAAACCACATATTCTGATTATTGTCTTTGGTTACCCGATTAACAGAGATATCCTGCAGATATTGAACGGTTTTTCCACTTTTATTTAAGGCAAATGTGCCGGTTGCATTGGCCAGCCAAACTTCTTTAAGTGTCTGGTCATAATAGAAGTAGCCAGACATGTTTTTAATTAGATTTTGCGGAATGGAAATCAGGTTGTTGATTTTTCCTGATTCCAGTTTTTTCAAACCTTCGCTATCAAGGTAGAGTAATGATTTGTCCGGCAAGTTGACTGCCGTCATATAAGAAATCGGCCGCACTTTTGATTTGACAATAGAAAATGTATTTCCATTGAAGCGCTGTACACTTAAATCGCTGTAAGCAAAAATGTTTCCCCGTTCATCCTCATGGATAAAAGCATTTATAAACTTATCTTCAGGATTAGGTGAAACATACTTTTTGATGGTTTTTCCATCCCAGCAAACAATCAGATTGGAGTTTGTACCGAGCCAGATCCGGCCGGCTTTATCAATCAAAAAGGAAACAATAACGGTATTGAAATTCAGCTTCTTCAGTAACTGATCATTGTCTTTATTATAAAATTTACCATCTTTTAAATAGCTGAGTTGCCCATTAAGCGCAAAGAACCAGATCCGCCCACTTTTGTCTTCCTTCATTTGAAGAATCTGTGTGTCTGGTAATCCATCCTCGATCGTAAAGTTCTGAAAATTTGTACCGTCAAATCTGCTCAGACCATTATCAGTAGCAATCCAGATAAAACCTTTTCTATCTTGTAAAATGTAATAACAATTATTACTGGCGAGTCCGTTCTTTGAAGTGTAATGGGGTAGGTAAGTCGTTTGTGAAAATGCCGTTGGGGAGAAGAGAAACGAAGAAAATATCAATGCGAAAACAAAAATAAATGGATAGATATTCCAATCATTTTTCGCTTTTTGAGGTGCTAATGCTGCTATTTTTCTACGATTAATGATCACTGCCTGCTTTGATAAAAAGTTTAATTTTCTCAAAAAAATCGCTTGCTCTCCTTCGGGAGATGTTAATGCTTTCGCCATTCTTTAAAAATACCTGCAAGCCGTTCTTAGAATTGTATTCTTTTAAATGATTAAGGTTAATGATACTCGATTTATGAATGCGTACAAACTGATCGGAAGGCAAAAGCTCTTCAAATTCCCGTAACACCTTTGAAACTGTAATCTTATCCTGATTAGCGAAGTGCACCACAGAATAATTGCTATCGGCTTCAATATAAATAATATCATCCACATCGATCATTTTAAAACCTTGTCCGTAGGGCAGGGTTAGTTTTCTGATTTCTGATTTGGTACTTAAACTTGAAGCCAGGTTTGCAATTCGCTCATCATTTTCATTTTGGTTTTGAAAGAGCTTAATGTGTTGAGCAACCTTTTCTACAGCAACCTTTAACTCATCTATGTCTATAGGTTTTAGTAAGTAATCCAGTGCGTTGGCTTTAATCGCTTTAAGTGCATATTGATCATATGCTGTGGTGAAAATTACGGCTGCCTGCTGCTTCTGTGCATCGGGGATCAGTTCGAACCCGTTTCCGCCAGGCATTGCAATATCCAAAAAAATCAGATTAACGGTATGATGTGTTAAAATTTCCTTTGCTTCTGCTACGGACTTGGCAATACCGGTAATTTCTACCTGGGGACAATTATGCTGTAATAAAAAAAATAACGATGATCGGGCAAACTCCTCATCATCAACAATAATGGCTTTTAGTGTAGTCATAGCTATAGGTTTGTGAATGTATTAAAATAGCCTAACAAAAAAAAGTGAAAAAGAAAAAACCAGCGGTGAAATTGTCACGTATGTATCATCAAACGAATTCAAAAAACCTAAAACTTAGATTACTATGAAAAACAATGAACTAGAAACAAAAAGTAAACTTCAAGACGAGAGTTTATTTAACGGCTCGCTAGGAAGAAGGTCTTTCCTTCAATACGCAGGCGCAAGTGCTGCAGGTATTGCCTTAGTAGCAGCAGGTTGTAAAAAAGATCGTGGCGTAGAAAACGTAATGACCGGCGCAACTTTAGATTTTAAAAATGAAATTGGCGTTTTAAATTATGCTTATGCGTTAGAGCAGTTGGAAGCTGCATTTTATGTTAAAGTAGCATCTGCACCACCATCATCATTTACCACCGCACAAAAAGCTTATTTCCAGGATATTCAATTCCACGAAATTGCGCACAGAGA
>Ga0265798_10009962_pt1 | contig 11779 bp, 14 predicted proteins | sample P3T30metagenome_FD_192430 | JGI IMG/M metagenome (GOLD analysis project Ga0265798, IMG submission 192430) | Plant litter microbial communities from East Loma Ridge, Irvine, California - P3 T30 | ecosystem: Environmental > Terrestrial > Plant litter > Unclassified | place: USA: California... | reverse complement strand
CCGCCCCCGATCGGTCGGACGCACATTGTTGCTCGAGCGAGATCGAGGTTAACTGTGGCCAGAGGAACTGACAAGGCGAAGAATTACAGCGCTGCAATAAAGCGCAATCGCCTGAATTCTCAGCTTTAAAGCGCGCGCCCTTAGCCAGGGACGATAAATCCCGCTGGCGCCATTCGCGTCCGCTTGGTCGCCGTGGTCAAGCGCTCGCTCAGCCGCAGGTGATCGCGACCACATGCCCGGCCGAGTCGAGGATCACGTTCAGTCGGTCCTCCCGCAAGTCCATCGTTCGCGGCTGGCCGACGCGAAGCAATCGCACCTCCCGATAACCCCCGCTAAGCAGTGGCGCGCGCATCTTCTCGGACCATCTCTTGCCCACGACGTCTGTGCCGGCGCAACTCGTCGACGATGCCAACCCCGCGAGCCGGCGCTGCTGCGCACCCGGCGGCGGCAGTCGCGAGCGACCTGAGGCCTGCTGATCGGGCGCATTCGTCATCAGCGTCGCTCCGAGGATGAGGAGAGTGTACATGAGGGTTCCCCGAGTGGGCGGTGATTCGTCATACGCGATCGTGCGACGCGTGAGCTAGCGGTCGCCAGCTCACCAATCCGGGTAGCAGCTTTTCTCCGAGTGTTTTCGCTGGATGACAGTCGCGACCGACTATGCCACAGGCCCGCTATGATCGACGTCACTCGCGAACTCGTCGCTTATGCGATCATCGGCGTGTCCCTTCTGATCGCCATCCCGACGGCGATCGTCGTCCTGCGCCGCCGCCATCGCGAGAAGCTCCGCCGTCGGGGAATCAAGCGCTTCGGGCATTGAGCGTCTGATTGTCAGCGGCGGGATCCGCGACTCGGAACCGTCGCTTGGCACGGTCGACCGTTCAGCCGGCGAGGCGACGCGCCGCCATCTCCTCCCACAGGCGCTCGACGGCGCGGCTGCCGGTCGAATGGAACAGCCCCGGCACCAGCGCATGGATCAGGCACGCCGCCCCCGCACCGATCAGGGTAAGTCCGAAGCGCGAGGCAACCCGCGCGTGCGCGACGTAGCTCTCCCCCACCGCGCGGGGATGATCGACGAACATTCGGGCGAGCATAATGTGCCTCCTCCACTATCAGGAGATCATAACCTCGTCCCTCGGCGAGACGTACCTCTTCACCCTGCTATTTAGCGGTAGAGGCAGCTACAATATGCTACCGACGGCGGATGACAGAGAATATCGTTCTCGATGCGACCGATCGGCGCTTGCTCGGGCTCCTCCAGGAAGACTCGACGATATCGATCGCCGATCTCGCTGCCCGGGTGAGTCTCTCGCCGACACCATGCTGGAAGCGGGTGAAGCGGCTCGAGCGTGACGGGTTGATCCGATCGCGGGTCGCGCTGCTCGACCGCGCCGCCCTCGGGCTCGACGTCACCGTCTTCGTCGCGGTACGCACAACGCAGCACAGCGACGAGTGGCTGCAGACCTTCGCCGAGGGCGTGGCGCGGATTCCCGAAGTGGTGGAATTCTACCGGATGAGCGGTGAGGTTGACTACCTGCTGAAGGTCGTCGCGCGCGACATCGCCGACTATGACCGGATCTATCGCAAGCTGATCAAGGTCGCGCCGCTGCACGACGTCAGTTCCTCCTTCGCGATGCAGGAGATCAAGTCGACGACCGCGCTGCCGCTCTAACCGCGACGGCGCCCTAGCGCCCCGCTGCCATCTCCGCGCCGCGCCGCGCGACCGCGCTCAGCGTCTCCTCGAGCAGTGCCGCCAAGGCGCGATCGCGATCGAGCACATCGAGCCCGGCGCGGGTCATGCCACCGGGGCTCGCCACCGCATCGGCCAGCGCGGCCGGGCTACGCTCGCTCGCCGACGCCATCGCTGACGCGCCGTCGACGGTCGCGAGCGCCATGGCCTCGGCCTCCTCGCGCGACAGCCCAATCCCTATCCCACCCGCGGACAGCGCATCGATGAAGCGGAACAGGAAGGCGGGTCCGGTACCCGACAGCGCGCCAGCGGCGGCAAAGCGCGTCGCGTTGTCGAACCATTGGACCAAGCCCAACGGCCCGAGCAGCCGGTCCACCACGGCGCGCGCCGACGCCGGCGCGTCGGGCGCATGCACGGCGACGACGCCGCGACCGAGCTCGACCGGCAGATTCGGCATGGTCTGAACCGGTATCGGGCCCGGGAAGGCCGCCGCCAGCCGCGCCGGATCGGCGCCGGCCAGCATGGAAATAAGCAGCGGCGCCGCGGCGACGCGGGTGCGATGAACCGCCGCCACCGCATCAAGCTGTTGCGGCTTGATGCCCAGGATCACCGCGTCGGGCGGGGGCGTGTCGGGCAACTCGCGCGCCTGCCGAACGCCGACGGGGAGCACGCGATGCTGTCGGTTGACGACGTCGACGTCCTCGGCCGCGACCACACCGCTCGCCAGCCAACGCCGCAGCATCGCCGAAGCCATGTTGCCGCAGCCGATCATCCATAGCCGCATCGCGCGTCAGGCCTCGCCCGCGGTCTCGACCATCGCCGCAGCGATCGCCTCGCTGGGCGATTTGCCACCCCACAGCACGAACTGGAACACGGGATAGAAACGCTCACACTCGTCGATCGCGGACTCCACCAGCAGCTCCGCGGTGCGCAGCGCCATCGTCGCCTCGCCATCCTCGGCCTCGATCGCAGTAGCGTTGCGGTAAAGCAGAATGCCGCTGCTCGACCAGATCTCGAAATGCCCCATCCATAGTTGCTCGTTGACGAGCGCGAGCACCTCATAGACCGGCGCGCGCCGGCCCTCCGCCACCTTGACGTCGGGAAAGGCGAGCAGCTGGAGGACACCGTCCTCCTCGCGCCACAGGGCGCGCAGCTCATATTCGGTCCAACTGCCCTTGATCGACGCGGTAATCTCATCCTCGCCGCGCTCGCATGGCCACCCATGCGCGAGGAAATAAGCCTCAAGCATGTCGAGCGGCGCCTCGCCCGCATTGTCGTCGTCCGCCTCGTCGAGCATCAGTAACTTATCGCTTGGCACGCGGCCCCCTTCCCTGGCGCGGCGCGATCAGACGCCGGGCTTGGCGGCCAGCGCCGCCTCGAGCGTCTCGATTCGCGCGCGCAGCGCCTCATTTTCGTCGCGCGCCGTGGCCGCCATGGCCTTCACCACCTCGAACTCGTCACGCGCGACGAAGTCGAGACCACCGATCCACTCGCGCGCGCGGGCGCGTGCATTCGCCTCGGCCTCACGGCCGACACCGGCGAGAGTGCCCGCCGCGCCGTTGAAGAGCTTGGCGAGGTCACCGAACAGATGGTTCTCGGACTGCATAAGATCAATTTCCTGTAGAGGCGATTAACCGACCATCTGGGACGCCGCGGCCGGCGACACAAGCCGTTCCGCGTCGGGGTTGAGCTGATCGATACGCCAGTTGAGGGCGCCGGCGAAACCCAGCCACATCATATACGGGACGAGCAGCCACGCGGCGCGGCGGCGCACCTGCGCGAAGACGAAGGTGGTGAGGATCGTCAGCCCTAGGATGGCGACGATCAGCAGGAACGCCGCCGAGACCTGATGCGCGCCGAAGAAGAGCGGCGTCCACAGCAGGTTGCCGACAAGCTGCGCGGCGAACAGCGCGACCGCGAGCCAGCGCAGCCGCGCGCCACGCGCGCTGAGCACCAGCGCAAGCGCCACGCCCATCATCACGTACAGCAGCGACCAGGCGATCGGAAACAACCATCCGGGCGGCGTCAGCGCGGGCTTGGCCAGCGCGCGATACCAGCCGTTCGCGTCACCCGAGGGCACCGTACGCCCCGACAGGAAGCCGAGCAGCAGCACCCCGGGCACCGCCACCGCCGCCCAGCGCAGAAAGGACATCCGCAACTGCTCTCTGGACGCGACAACCCCCACTTTCGTCTCCCGATCGGTCCGTCCCGGTACTGCTGCCGCAACCTTCCCTTCAGGTAAATGGTGCTTGTACCAATTTCACGCGCGCACCGCGGCGACGAGGAACTCGATGTTCCCCTCGGGACCAGTGATCGGACTCTCGACCACGCCCTCGACTTGCCAGCCGCCCTGCTCCAGCCACGCCACGATCTCGGCGCAGACCCGCACGTGGACGGCGGGGTCGCGCACCACTCCACCCTTGCCTACCTCGGCGCGCCCCGCCTCGAACTGCGGCTTGATCAACGCCAGCACGCGGCCGCCGGAACGCACGAGGCCGAGCGGCACCTCCAGCACCTTGGCGAGGCCGATGAAGCTCGCGTCGCACACCACCAGGTCGATCGGCTCGGGGACGTGCACGGCGGTCAGCAGCCGAGCGCTGGTCTGCTCATGGACGATGACGCGTGGATCCTGGCGCAGCTTCCAGGCGAGCTGATTGGTGCCGCTGTCGACCGCATAGACGCGCGTCGCACCGCGGCTGAGCAGCACGTCGGTGAAGCCGCCGGTCGAGCTACCAACATCGATCGCCACCGCACCGGTCACATCCCAACCGAAGTGATCGAGCCCGTGCGCCAACTTGATACCGCCGCGCGACACCCAGAGATGGTCGCGCCCGCGCACCTCCAGCGCCACGTCGTCGGCGAGCGCCTGTCCCGGCTTGTCGACCTTGCGCTCGCCGGCGAACACCAGTCCCGCCATCACCAGCGCCTGCGCGCGCGTGCGCGACTCGGCGAGGCCGCGATCGACGAGCATCTGGTCCACGCGCTGCTTGGGCATGGCGCCCTATTGCGCCGCCGTGGCCTGGCCGCAACCGCTCGTCGCTCGACAACCTCCATTCGCGTCAAATGCTGCGACGCAGGATTGCCGATCGATTTAGTAGGCAATACGTAAGTGCCAGAGGCCGCGGCCGTGCCGACCCCTAGACCGATCGCCGCGGTCTCACCATTTGGAGGTATGTCATGGGACATTCCGCGTTCGATCTGTCGGTGCAGCCGACCGTTCTGACCGTCCCGGGGCTGGGCGGTTCGGGCCCGGCGCACTGGCAGACATTGTGGGAGAAGAGTCGCCCCGACACGGTCCGGATCGAGCTGGGTATGTGGGATCGGCCGCATCGTAATGCCTGGGTCACCAAGATCGACCAGGCGGTGGCGAGCGCGCGCGCGCCGGTGATCCTGGTTGCGCACAGCCTCGGCTGCGTCTCGGTGGCGTGGTGGGCCTCGCTCAGCCCCCAGCCCTATGGCTGGCCGGTCGCGGGCGCGCTGCTGGTGGCGCCCGCCGATGTCGACCGCGCCGGCGTCGCCGCCGAACTCGCCCCCTTCGCGCCGGCACCGAAACAACCGCTGCCCTTTCCCTCGATCGTGGTCGCCTCGAGCGATGATCCCTGGGTCACGCTCGAGCGCGCGCACAGCCTCGCGGTCGACTGGGGCAGCCACTTCATCGATTATGGCGCCTGCGGTCACATCAATGCCGCGAGCGGGCTGGGGCGCTGGCCGGACGGGCTCGAGTTGCTCGATCGCGTGATCGCCGCCGCGGGCGGCCCGCACGGCGAGGCGCGCACCCCCGGCGACGCGCGGGCGATCCTGGCGCGACCGCGTGAACAGCACGTCGGGCTGCGGGTATAACGATCAAAGCGTGACGGTGTTCTGGTGCTCCGCCTAGCGCTGAACCGCTCCGCACCGCCCGAACATCGGCGCATGATCGGCCAAATATCGGCTCCACCTCCACGACCGGACAGCCGCGATCGACGAGTCTCCGACACAGCGACGATCCCCGTCGCGCCTTCGGAGACCCGCCATGCGCTCGATCCTGCTCCTCGCCCTCGCCGCCTCCACACCGCTCGCTTCGCCCACCGTCGCACAGAGCTGGCGCGTGGGCGACCGCAGCTACCATATCGTCGCGCGCGACCTCGACGGACGGACCGGCGCCAGCCGCGCCGCGATGCTCGCGCGGGTGGAGCGCGCCGCCGCGCGGCTGTGCGAGCATGAGCCGCTCACCAAAGACCGCCGCGCCTGCGTCGCCGCCACCGTCGTCGACGCGGCGCGGCGTTCGCCGCCGCTGCGGATCGCGCTGGCCGAGCGTGATGCCACCGCGCTGGCGACGCGCTGATCGGGCACACGTCGGCGAGCGACAGGGCTCTGCGAGGACGGTGCGGTCGCCTCTCGTCCGCAGGTGACCACTCAGCCCAGCGTCACCGCACGATCGTCGGGCCGGGTGCCGGTCTCGCGCCAGTAGCGCGTCAGCCCCATCGCCTGAGCGAGCGACCCGAAGCGCGGGTCGCGACGCAGGGTCACGCACGGCGGCGCGAACAGGAACCAGCTCACGCGCTGATCGGGCGCGGTATAGGTGCCCTGCCGACGTGAGAACCTCAACGTGTCCACCGCGAAGCCGCGGCCCAGGAAATAGCCCCGGGCGATCGCAAAGGCCTGGTCGAGCCGCCCTGCCGCGCTGAGAAACTGGATCGCGTTTTCGGCATGGCCGCTGCCGCGATGCGCCGCCTCGACATAGGCAACGGCGGTCGCGTCGACGTCACGGGGGGCGCGCGTCGCCAGCGCGCGCGCTATCCCGGCGGTCAGCGCGAAGCTCGCGTCGTCGACGTTGCTCGGGCGGTGATCCGAGTCCTCGATCATGCGCAGCGCCTCCGCGCCGCGCCCGGTGTAGGCGAGCAGGAAGGCACGCGTGAACCACACGGCGTAATGGAGCGGGTAGAGCGCATAGGCCTCCTCCATCGCGCGGTCGGCCTCCTCCAACCGGTCGACGCTCCACAGCGACACGACCCGCTGGTACATCGCGATCGGCGACGGTCCGCCGACCGCGAGGGCGCGCGTGAAATGGTCGATCGACTCGCGCATGCGCCCGACCATCTGGAGCATGCGGCCGAGTGCGTCGGCGATGACGTCATCCTCCGGATGCATGCGCGCCGCGCGGGCGGTCACCTCCTCCTGCGCGCGCCAATTCCCGAGCAGCGGCGCGCGGCGCATCCGCGCCAGCGCGGCATAGGCATTGCCGGGGTCGATCGCCTCTGCGCGGCGCTCGGCCGCGAGCGCGCGCTCGGCGAAGGCGGCGCGGTCCGCCGCGGTGGCGATCCGCGCTGCGATCGCGCAGCAGAGCGCGAGCTGGCCCCAAGCGTCGGCGTCGTCGGGGGCGAGCAGCACCGCGCGGCGGAACAGCCCGATTGCCTGCCACAGGCCCTGACGGTCGGCCTGACGCTGCGAGTCCCGCGCTTGAGCGACCAGCGCGGCAACCTCGGGCGAGCGCGGTGCGGCGCGCCCATGATACCACCACCAAGTGCCGCCGGCGGCAGACACGCCCGCGACACCGAGCCCCGCGATCAGGGTACGACGGGCCAGGGTGTTGGTCGCGGCGGTCGCGGGTTCGTCGATCGTCGGGCCTCTATCCTGGGCGACGACATGTGCCGGCAGCGCAGCGGCGCCGCCGTCCCCGACGATCAGGCGATAGCCGACGCGCGCGATCGTCTCGATACGAAAGCGGCCCGCCCCGATCCCCTCGCCGAGGCGCCGCAATCGGCCGACAACGCGGTTGATCGCGTCGTCGCCTACGATGCGTCCGCCCCAACATCGCGCCACCAGTTCATCGCGCGACACCACGGAGCCGCCCGCGAGCGCCAACGCGACCAGGACCTGCATGACGCGCGGCTCAAGCAGTTCCTTGCGCTCGCCGAGCGCCACCGTGCGGAGCGAGGGACGGACCGTGAGCCCGGCAAGGTCGAAATCGGGCGTGCGGGCGAGATCGATCACCGCATCGTCCACGTGCTGAGAAAGCGGCCACCATGCCGCTCGGTGACCCTCCTCCTCCCGAACGGGTTTGGCGGCTCAGCAGTCCGGTCCCAAAAAGCGAAGGATGAAGACGGCGCCTCCAGCATGCGGTTAGATTGCTCCGCTATTGCGCCCGCGACCAGCCCGGCGCTGCTGGCTCCAGCGTCTCCAGGAAAACTCGCGCGCTGTCTCGGTACGCCGCCCGGCGCGCCTCGTCGAACCGCCGCCATGTCGCATAGACGTTGCGCATCCGCGGGTTGCGCGCGAAGCGCTGCTCATGGCGCGCGACGAAGTCCCAGTAGAGCGCGTTGAACGGGCACGCCCCCTCGCCTGTCTTCCTTTTCACGTCGTAGCGGCAGCGCCCACAATAATCTGACATGCGGTCGATATAGGCGCCGCTCGCGACATAGGGCTTTGTCGCGATCACCCCGCCGTCGGCGAACTGGCTCATCCCGACGACATTGGGCAGCTCGACCCACTCATAGGCGTCGAAATAGACCACGAGGAACCAGTCCGAGATCGCAGCCGGCGCCACCCCCGCGAGCAGCGCGAAGTTGCCGAGCACCATCAGCCGCTGGATATGGTGCGCATAAGCCTCGCGCCGGGTCTGGTCGACCGCCTCGGCAAGGCAGCGCATGTCGGTCTCGCCGGTCCAGTAGAAGTCGGGTAGCGGGCGCGTCGCCGCCAGCGCGTTACGCTCAGCGAACTCGGGCATGTCCCACCAGTACATGCCGCGCATATATTCGCGCCAGCCGATGATCTGACGGACGAAGCCCTCGACCGAGTTGATCGGCGCGCGCCCGCGCTGATAGGTGCGCACCGCCGCCTCGCACACCTCGACGGGCCCGAGCAGCCCGAGGTTGAGGCACAGCGACAGGCTGGAGTGGAACAGATAGTCCTGCCCCGTCACCATAGCATCCTGGTAGCGGCCAAAGTCGGGTAGCGCCTCGTCGATGAACTGCTCGAGCGCCTGCAATGCCTGTGCGCGTGTGACCGGCAGCGCGAACGGCTCGAGCGCGCCGAAATGCTCGCCGAAGCGCTCGGCGACCAGGGCGAGGACCTCGCGCGTCGTCTCATCGGGCGCGAAGCGCAGCGGCGCGGGATAGTTGCGCCCGGCGGTCGGCCCGGCGCGATTGTCGTGGTCGAAGTTCCACTGGCCGCCCTCGGGCGTGCCGTCGGCGGTCATCAGCAGCCCGGTGCGGCGGCGCATGTCGCGATAGAAGAATTCCATCCGCTTCTCGCGCGTGCGCTGCGCCCAAGCGAAGAAATCGGGCAGCGGGCAGACGAAGCGATCGTCCTCGAGGATCTCGACCGGCAGGCCGGTGCGCTCGGCCCAGCCGTCCTGCGCCTGGCGGACGCGATACTCGCCCCCCGCCACGGTGCGGATCGCGCTGGCACCGTGGCGACGGGCGGCACGCTCGACCTCGCCGGTGAAGCTCTGCGTGTTGTCGCGTGTGTCGAGCGCGACATAGTCGACCGTCCACCCATCGTCGCGCAGTGCCGCGGCGAAGTGGCGCATCGCCGAGAAGATCAGCGCGATCTTTTTTTGATGATGACGCACATAGGTAGCCTCATCCCACACCTCCATCATCAGCACGACCGCGTTGTCACGGTCGACGTCGCGCAGGCTGGCGAGCGTGGGGGTGAGCTGGTCGCCCAGCACCGGTATCAGCAGCGTCATGCCAGCGCCAACGCGCGGGTAGCGCGAAAGCAACGTGGGTTAGGGGCTAGGGCGTCGCTGCGTCCTTCCTTCGTCATTCTCGCCCTTCACCGTCATCCCGCGGAGGCGGGGATCCAGACGCGCGGACCTGTCTATGGAGGCGCAACGTCAGCGTCTGTGGATCCCCGCCTCCGCGGGGAAGACGGGAAAGGTTGGGTCTTACTCTCCGATCCGGCGCGCCTAGGCCGCCGCGCTCACCAGATCTTCACCCGGTCCTTCGGTGCGAGATACAGCTTGTCGCCGGGCTTGACCGCGAAGGCGTCGTACCAGGCGTCCACGTTACGCACGATGCCGTTGACGCGGTAAAAGGCGGGCGAGTGCGGATCGGTCAGCAGCCGCGCGCGCAGCGCGCCCTCGCGAATCTTGCTGCGCCACGCCTGCGCATAGGCCAGGAAGAAGCGCTGGTCGCCGGTCAGCCCGTCGATCACCGGTGCCTTGCCGTGCTCGGCCTGGTAGCGCTGATAGGCCGAATAGGCCGCCTCGATCCCGCCGAGGTCACCGATATTCTCGCCCAGCGTCAGCGCGCCCTTCACCTTCACGCCCGGGATCGGCTCATATTGGTCGTACTGGCCGACCAGCACGCCGGTGCGCTTGGTGAAGGCCTCGCGGGTCGCGGGCGTCCACCAATTCTCGAACTTGCCCGAGGCGGAGAACTGGCTGCCCTGGTCGTCGAAGCCGTGGCCCATCTCATGCCCGATCACCGCGCCGATCGCGCCGTAATTCACCGCCACGTCCGCCTTGGGATCGAAGAAGGGCGGCTGCAGGATCGCGGCGGGGAAAGTGATCTGATTCGCCAGCGGGTCATAATAAGCGTTCACGGTCTGCGGCGTCATGCCCCACAGGCTGCGATCGACCGGCTTGGGGAAGCGGCTGAGGTCGAGCTGATGCTCGAACTCGGCCGCGCGCATGTTGTTGCCCAGCGGATCGCCGCGAACGACCTTCAGCGAGGAATAGTCGATGTAGGTCGCGGGGTGGCCGGTGCGCGGCTCGAACGCGGCCAGCTTGGCCAGTGCGGCCTGCTTGGTCGCGGCGTCCATCCAGCTGTTGCCCTCGATCCGCTCCCGATAGGCGCCGCGCAGGTTCTTGATCAGCTCGGCCATCTTGGCCTCGCTCTCGGGCGGATAGAAACGCGCGACATAGATCTTGCCGACCGCCTCGCCCATCGCGCCGTTGACCAGCGCCACGCCGCGCTTCCACCGCGCGCGCTGCTCGGGCTGGTCGCTCAGCGTCTTGCCGTAGAAGGCGAAGCTCGCGTCGTCGAACGCCTTGGGCAGCACCGCCGCCTGGCTCGAGGCGAAGCGGAATTTCATCCAGTCCTGCCAGGTGCTCACCGGCGTCGCGGCGAAGATCTTACCCAGCGCGGTCAGCGCGGTGTCGTCGCTGACGATCAGCACCGGCTGGTTGCCGTAGCCCGCGGTCGTCTCCATCGCGGCGAAGTCGAATTCGGGTGCGAGCGCGCGGCGCTGCGCCACGGTCATCGGCTTGAGCATCTTGGCAAGGTCGCGCTGCTCGACGGGCGACCATTGCACCTTTGCCATCGCGGTCTCGAGCGCGACGATCCGGTCGGCGCGCGCCGCCGCGTCGCTGAGCCCGGCGAGTGTCAGCACCTGCTCGACATAGCGCCGGTAGGCGGCGCGATAGGCGTCGTACTTGGCGCCGGGCAGCAGGTAATAGTCGCGCCCGCCCATGCCGAGCGAGCCCTGCCCCCAGTTGGCGACGTAGCGCGTCGGGTCAGACGGGTCGGGCAGCTGTCCAATCTCGACGGGCGAGGCGTAGCCGACCGTGGCGAACAGGCGCTGGAGCTGGGCGCGATCGCGCGCGGCGTCGATCTTCGCGAAATAGGGCCTGAGCGGGGCGGTGCCGGCGCGCTCGATCGCGGCCTGGTCCATGAAGCTGGCGTAGAGCGCGCCGATCTGCGGCGCGGCCGGGCCGATCGCGGTGGGGTCGCTGGTCGCCTCCTCGAGGATGCGGCGGACCTGGAGCTCGGCCTCGTCGCTCAGCACCACCGCGGGTCCGGCGGACTGGCGGTCGGCCGCGATCGAGGTGGTCTTGTCCCACTGGCCGTTGGCATAGGTCCAGAAGTCGTCGCCGGGTTTCACCGCGGTGTCGCGCGCGCTCAGGTCGACGCCGAAGGCGCCGTAGCGCGGGCCGGTCGCCGCGGCGGTGGTGGTCGGTGCGGGCGCAGTCTGCGCCGCCGTCGGTGCCGCGGCGAGCGAGGTAACGAGAGAGAGTCCCAGCAGGATCTTCGAAGTCATCGGGGCAGGCGTCCTCATCGAGTCACTGTGTGACTCGATTAAGGCACCGTGATGCGGCGCGCAATCGCGCGTGGCCAGCCAGGGTCATCCGCCGCAACATCTTCACTTTGCGGCTGAACCCTGGCT
>Ga0265798_10009961_pt1 | contig 11779 bp, 7 predicted proteins | sample P3T30metagenome_FD_192430 | JGI IMG/M metagenome (GOLD analysis project Ga0265798, IMG submission 192430) | Plant litter microbial communities from East Loma Ridge, Irvine, California - P3 T30 | ecosystem: Environmental > Terrestrial > Plant litter > Unclassified | place: USA: California... | reverse complement strand
TTGCTGCAGAACGGGCATTCGCCGTCGTAGACGACCGTGAGAGCTGCATCGGTCATGGCTTCAGATCGATCCGATGCTCGGCTTCCGAGACCAGCCTGCGGACCGGCACGCCGTCCTGCAGGCTGAGGCAGACCGATTCCCGCCGATAGATGTAGGCGACGATGTCGTGCAGGCCCACGCCGTCGAAGCTCGCTCCGTGCTGGAGCGGGACGAAGAAGTGATGCGGGTAGAAAGCATGGGGGAACGACCCCAGCCTGTCGGCAATTGCGGTGACCAGTCGGTGATAGCCGCGGATGTAGGCATCGACCGCGGGCCGATCGATCTCGATCTTGGCGAGGTCTTGCCCGGCGCCGTCCCGGGCGGTGAGGACCGGCACGTCGCAGGACAGCGACGCGACGACTTTCCGGTAGACCTGGGTTCCGCCATTCGGGTTGTCGAGGGCGAAGGCGGTCTCCGCATCCGGCGATCCGTAGGCCATGTGGGCGAAGGGATACGAGTAGAAGGTGAAGAAGTTCGTCGGGACGTAGTGGCGCCCGCCGTCCTTATCGACCGCCTGGAAGTACAACTTATTATTCGCTGCGGTGTCGTACCAGCCGAGCCGCGCCTGAGTCATGAAGCTGTTGTCGCTCAGGATGAACAGCACCGAGAGCACCCCGACCATCAGCGGCGGCCGCTGGTAATGCCGGCTGATCACCACGGCGCCGATCGCCAGGTTCAGCAGGATCCACGGGGCGAAATTGGCGCCCATGACGACCACGATGGACAGGTGCATCGCGTCGAAGCCGAGCAGCAGGATAACGAGCCAGCGCCGCGGCATCAGGATGCCGACCAGGGCCGCCCCTTGTCCGACCAGGATGAGCGTGTTCGTGAGGGGCCCGGCATGACTCAGGATCGCCCGCATGCCTTCCACCAGCCAGGCCCAGCTCGCGTAGAAGACGTGGTTGTTGTCGAGGCCGACGCTGAACAGTTTTCCTGGGTCGTTCGCGAGCAGCCAGGATGTCGGGCCGGCATCCAGCGTCACCTTGGCCAGGAAGGATGAGTAGTAGTTCCCGAGGTGGATGCTGATCGCGGCGGCGATGAGAACCTTCGAGAACAGCGCACCGGCGGTGGCGATGTCGGTCCTGGCGGCAGCGGGCAAGCCCGGCGATGCGCTCACGCGGGCCGTGAGGGCGATGACGCCGAGACCGGCCAGCAGGCAGAAGCTGACCTCCGCCAGGGGCACGACGTCGATGATGTGTCCGTGCCAGAGCCCCGTCACCCGGCTGACGGCGAGCTTGCTCCAGACCAGGTAGGCCGCGCCCACCACGCCGAGCGACGGCCAGCGCAGGCATAGGATCCCGCAGGCTACGGCGGCGATCCAAAGTGCTACGAGGGCGACGAGGGTCGCCAATGCCTTGAAGCCGTGCTCGACCACCGGGAAGAGCGGGTAATGCACGAGGGCGTAGGCCCCGGAGATCACGCCGATCAATTGGAGCAGCCGGACGGCGGCGGTGTCGGAGGCGGCGTAGGTCCGGCGCAGCATCGCGGCCGCCAGCAACAGCGGCAGCACGATAATGTAGTAGTTGTTCCGCTCGTCGACGATCCGCGACAGCTTGATCACCATCAGGAGCGCGGTGATCTGCGCGAGCAGGATCAAATACGGCCGGGCCTGCGCCAGCGAGAACGGTCCGGCCAGCCAGGATTCTCGGACCGTGAAGGTCTTGGTCGGATCCGAACTCGAGAGAGATCTGCCCATCGTCACGCTTCGCTGCCGGAGTGTGATGGCGGCCGCAGCGGCAGTGCGGCGACCGGGTTGCGTTCGATGGCGCGGTGATGGCCCTCGACGCTTCGGCAATCAGAGTGTCATGGTTCGGGCGCGGGCCAAGGGTAAGGTCGGCGCCGTATGCCTACGTCTTTCGTTTGTATTGCTGGCTTCGTCGCCGAGCCCCGGCACTGGAAGAGGGCGGCCACGGCATCCGCGCCGCGCGGCGGCCTGTTCTTCGCTCATCCGAATGGATCGTCGGCGCTCTGCGTCCGTCGAAAACGCTGAACGGAGTGAGCGCCGGGCAGCGCAGGTCAGATCCGGAGGCTGCACCGCAGCGAGCGACGTGCCGTGGCCGAGGATCCCGCACGCGAGGACGCGAGGTGGGCGACCGGATGCCCTGAAGACCGGTGTCGAGAACGGCGCTGCAGCCGCCTCTATTGCGGGGACATCGTGGAGTAGGGCGAGACTTCGTCGACGAACACCGTCTGGCCCGTCATGCGCGCCGTCAGAAAACGGCGCCGGGCCGCCAGCAGCGGCTGGAACAGGCGATTGCTCTTCAGGACGCCGCCGAACCGGGACCCGGATGTGAAGACCGTCGATTCGAACGGTTTTATCGAGACCGGGTTCGGCGACATCACCCGGGCCCGGGCGATAGCCTGGCGCTCGAAGAAGTATTCCCAGTTGTCGGCAGCCGCCACGACCGGCCGGTTCACCTTCAGGATGCCTTCTGCCGCCTGCCGCGTGATCACGTAGGCGGCCGTCGTTCCGAGCCCTGCCATGTTCATGGGCAGGCACAGCCGGTAGTCGCCGATCGAATCGGCGTTCACGGTGCTGAAGGCGGCGCGATGCTGCGGCCGATTGTAGAGCAGGACGACGTCGCCCCGGCGCAGGGTCGCCTCGACCCGGACCAGGATGTCGTGGATGTCCGGCGGCAACACTGCGTCGTCCTCGACGATGAGGGCCCAGGGTAACCTGCGATCGATCATGGATTCGTAGGCGGCCAGGTGCGAGAGGGCGCAGCCCACCTGTCCCGGGCTCAGATCGGATCCCGGCGACGCGTCACGGCCGGCCACCGACCCGTCGATACCCAGAATTTCGAAATCCGCCCCCCAGACCGTATGGAGATGCCGGGTAATATAGGCATGTCTCTCGCGAAACCGCGGGATCGATATTGCAATGCAGCACATTGTACCAGCCCTTGATTTGGAATCATGCGCTGAAGTTAACAAACTTGCAAACACATTTTGCGGTCGAATTCAGTAATCATTGTTTAAAAGTTTCGCCCTGCGCTGACGTTTCCGCACGCGGACTCTGCTGGGATGAACGCCTCGTCCAATTAGCCGGAGCGGAAAAGCGGGAAAATGATTTTCTAGTCAAGAGCCGAGGATCGCAAGATTTATGAAACGTCATCCACGTGTATCTTCGAGAAATATTCGCGTGATCCGGAATTAGATTGCATACGAAGTGCGGATGATACGCTGCGCATCCTGCTTCCGCCTATGCGGCGGCTTCGGACTGGTAGGGGTAGGCCCCTGCTTCCAGCCGGACTGATCGTCGATCAGGCCGTCGGCCGGTGCCGCAGGACCGGAAGGATCGCCGCCAGCAGGAACTGATGCATCCCGTGATTCATGAACAACGGGCACTCGAAGCAAATGAAGACCACGAGCTGCGCGAGGAACAGGATCGGCCAGGCTTCGACATAGCCCGGAGACCGGGTGAAGTGCGCGATGACGCGACGTGCCGTATCGAGCAAGACGCCCGTGAAAATGATCAGGCCGACGACGCCGAATGCCACCGCAACGTCGATGAAGTTGTTGTGGAAGAACCAGAGCTTCTGCTTCGTGGTGAAGTGGAGGTAGGGCGCCGTGGTGATCGGGCTTTCCCAGTAGGCTTTGTAGCCGATCCCGACGAGGGGCTCCCGCCAGAACTGATCGATGCCGAACTGCCAGAGGATGGTGCGGCCGGTCAGGGTCGTGTCCTTGCCGAGGTCCGAGAGCAGGCTGGCGGAGAGGTCCGCTCCGTAGGTCGCGGCGACCAGGATGCCGATTCCCGCGAGCGCGATGGCAAGCCCGAGGCAGAAGCCCGTCACCAGGTTACCCTGTCGCCACGCCATGACCACGCAGAGTGGGGAGAGCCCCACTGCGCCGGCCACCAGGGCGGTGGCGGAATGGGACGAGACCAGCAGCATCACGGCGCCCAGGAAGGCCGCCCCGGTCAGGAGCCGGTGCCAGCCCTGGAGGAACAGGCAGGCGGCACAGAGGAGCTGGAGGCTCATCAGGCTCCCGAGCACGTTCTTGTGCGAGTAGACCCCGGACCATTCCCCGCTGAGGCCGCGGGTCATGCCGGGGGCGGCAACGCCCAGCGCCAGAGACAGGATCTGCCCGCCCAGCAGCCCGAGGAAGACGATCCTGACGACGCCCGATAGCCCCATCGTGGCGCGCAACGCGATCCCCGCCACGACCGTGGCGAGCAGCTGGAGGCCGTGATAGGCCGAGATGTCCGGGGTCAGCGACCATGCCGCCGACATCACGGCGAGCGCCGGCCAAAGCAGGATGACGGGCCGGCTGCCGAACAGCGTGCTGGCGAGATCGCGCCGTAAGACCAGGAAGGCGAGAGCCGCCAGGTCGGCGCCCAGCCAGACCGCCTTATCCAGACCCGGGAGCTTGACCTGCTCGCCGCTGATCGGCGCGAGCAGGATCAGCAGGACCCAGAGTATCGCAGCGGGCTCGAGCCGCGGCAGACCGTGGGCGCCGAGCCGGCGGCGCGACGGGCGGGCGACATGCCAAGCACCACGCTCATCGAGCCCGCCGGTTGGAAGCCAGGCCGATCCGGTCTCGTCCGGTCCGAAACCCGCCATGTCTCGACGAAACGCCATCGCCCTCAGCCTTCGACGTCCCGAGCGCTCCGCGCCGACGCATGGCCGAGGCTCCCGACGGCTTCGCTTGGAGGCGAACCGTCAGCCCGTCCAATACCGCCAAACGAGGTAGGCCGGTCCAACCCGCCCGACGCTGCGGGCCGAAGACAGGAAGGCGCCCCGGATTTGGGACGGACGGATGCACGCCGCTGTAGTCGGCGTGGACCGACTCCACCCTGCTCGCCAGCGTCGGTGCGATCGGCGGGTGGGACCGACCAGTGAATCAAACCGAGCCCCGGCCAGGATCCCGGTTCCGCCATTGACGAAAGCACGCCCGCACAATAGATGATGACCATAATTTTTGCGAAGGATCGGATCGATGTGGAGGCGGGCCATGGACGTGAGATGGATGCTCGCGCTTTCCGCATCGGCGCTGGTGGGCTGCTCGCCGGCTGAGACTGCCGTACCTCAGGAGCCGCCGCTGGTGCAGACCATCGAGGTCGTTCCGGGAACGAGGGGCGTCGTGCGCTATACCGGCGTCGTCCGGGCCCGCACGGAGAGCAATCTCGGGTTCCGGGTCGGCGGCAAGATCTTCGAACGCCTCGTCGATCCGGGGGATCATGTCCGGATCGGGCAGCCCCTGATGCGTCTGGACCGGACCGACTTCACCCTGGCGCTCAACGCGGCGCGCGCCTCCGTCGAGGCCGCGCGCGCCCAGATGATCAAGGCCAAGGCCGACGAGGAGCGTAGTCGCAAGCTGGTCGGCGACGGATGGACCTCGAAGCAGACCTACGACCAGAACAAGGCGGCGGCAGATGCCGCCATCGCCCAGTTCGCCAACGCCGAGGCCCAGGCGAGCCAGGTTTCCAACCAGGCCGGCTATTCCGAACTCCAGGCGGATGCCGATGGCGTCGTGATGGAGGTCCCGACCGAACCCGGTCAGGTGGTCGCCGCCGGCCAGACCGTCGTCAAGCTGGCGCGCGATGGTGCCCGCGAGGCGGAGGTCTTCCTGCCGGAGGCGAGCCGCCACTTGGCGCGGGGCACCGCCTCGGCGACGCTCTACGCAGAGGGCCAGGCGACCTATCCGGCACGGCTGCGCGAACTGTCGGCTACCGCCGACGCGGCCACCCGGACCTACCGGGCGCGCTACATCCTGTCCGGCGGCGGCGAGGACGCGCCGCTGGGCGCGACCGTGACGCTCCGGCTCAAGCCGGCGGAAACCGGACGTTCCGCATCGGTCGAGGTGCCGCTCGGGGCCCTGTTCGACCAGGGACAGGGCTCGGCGGTCTGGAAGTTCGATGCCGGCACGAAGACGGTCTCCGCCCAACCGGTCTCGGTCGCGCGCATGTCCGAGGAAGAGGCCGAGGTCGTGTCCGGCCTCAACCCCGGCGACCGCATCGTGTCGCTCGGCGCGCATCTCCTGAAGGCGGGAGAGAGCGTGCGCCAAGCGCCCCCGACCCTGACGGGAGTCGCCCGATGACCGGCTTCAACCTCTCCGCCCTGGCGGTCCGCGAGCGGGCCGTCACGCTCTTCCTCATCATCGCGGTGACGGCCGCCGGCTTCTTCGCCTTCCAGAAGCTCGGCCGCGCCGAGGATCCGGCCTTCACGGTCAAGACGATGTCCGTCTCGGCCGCCTGGCCCGGCGCCACCACCGACGAGATGCAGCGGCAGGTGGCCGACCCCCTGGAGAAGCGCCTGCAGGAACTCGTCTACTACGACCGCGTCGAGACCACGGTTCGGCCGGGCCTCATGCTGATGAAGGTCTACTTCAAGGACAGCATGCCGCCGGCCAAGCTCCAGTCGGAGTTCTACCAGGCCCGCAAGAAGCTGTCCGATCAGGCGTCCACCCTGCCGCGCGGCGTGATGGGCCCGCTGTTCAACGACGAGTTCTCGGACGTCTACTTCGCGCTCTATGCCCTCCAGGCCCAGGGTCTGCCGCACCGGCACCTCGTGCTGAAGGCTGAGGATCTGCGCCAGCGTCTGCTGCGGGTGCCGGGGATCGAGAAGATCAACATCCTGGGTGAGCAGACGCAGAAGATCTTCGTCGAGATCTCCTATCAGCGTCTCGCCACGCTCGGCATCACCGGCCAGCAGCTCCTGTCCGCGCTGGCCAACCAGAACGACGTGACCCCGGCAGGCTTCGTCGAGACCGCCGGGCCCCGGGTCTACCTGCGGCTCGACGGTGCCATCGACAGCTTGGACGTCCTGCGGAACCTGCCGGTGAGCGCGGGCGACCGCAGCCTCAAGCTCGGCGACATCGCCGAGGTAAAGCGCGGCTACGAGGATCCGAAGGTCTTCGCGATCCGCAATGACGGCGAGCCGGCTCTGATGCTCGGCCTCGTGATGAAGCCCGGCTTTAACGGGTTGCAGCTCGGCGAAGCGTTGAACGCCGAGGAGGTCGCGATCCATCACGCGTTGCCGACCGGCATCACGTTCACGAAGATCACCGACCAGGCCAAGGTGATCGACGACGCCATCCACGAGTTCATGGTGAAGTTCTTCACGGCGCTGTCCGTGGTGATCGTGGTCAGCCTCGTCGCCCTCGGGTTCAGGGTCGGCATCGTCGTGGCGCTCGCCGTTCCTATCACCCTCGCCGCCGTGTTCGTGGTGATGATGGTCACCGGGCGGGATTTCGACCGCATCACCCTCGGGGCGCTGATCATCTCGCTCGGCCTGCTCGTGGACGACGCCATCATCGCCATCGAGATGATGGTGGTGCGCATGGAGGAGGGGGCCGACCGCATCGAGGCGGCCACCCATGCCTGGAGCGCCACCGCCGCGCCGATGCTCACCGGCACGCTCGTCACCATCGCGGGGTTCCTACCCGTGGGCTTCGCCGCTTCCACGGCGGGCGAATACGCCGGCAACATCTTCTGGGTGGTCGGCTTCTCGCTGATCATCTCCTGGATCGTGGCCGTGACCTTCACGCCCTATCTCGGCGTCAAGCTCCTGCCCAATATCAAGACGGTGGAGGGTGGCCACGAGGCGATCTACGCGACGCGGAACTACCAGCGCCTGCGTCGGATCGTGCGGGCCTCCGTCGACCACAAGTGGATGGCGGCCGGCATCACCGTGGCGCTGTTTGCGGTGGCAGTGGTCGGCATGGGCAAGGTCGAGAAGCAGTTCTTCCCGAACTCGGAGCGCCCGGAACTCATCGTCGAGGTGACCCTGCCGACGGGCACAGCCTTCGCGACCACGGAGGCCAGCGTGAAGAAGGTCGAGGCGGCCGTGCGTCAGCTGCCCGAGGCGCGCGAGATCACCAGCTACATCGGCCAGGGCATGCCCCGCTTCGTGCTCTCCTTCGACCCGGAGCTGCCCGACCCCGCCTTCGCGCAGATCGTTGTGCAGACCGCCGACGCCGCAGCCCGTGACGCGCTTCGGATCAAGGTCCGCAAGCTTGTGAGTGACGGCCTCTTCCCCGAGGCGCGCGTGCGCGTGCTGCAGATCGTGTTCGGGCCGCCCATCCGCTTTCCGGTCGCCTTCCGCGTGGTCGGGCCCGATCTCGACGTCATCCGCGGTATCGCGGCCGAGGTCGCCGACGCCATGGCCTCCAACCCGAACATGCGGCTGGTGCACCTGGATTGGGGTGACAAGACTCCGAGCCTGCACCTTGTCCTCGACCAGGAGCGCCTGCGCCTGATCGGCCTGACCCCCAAGGAGGCCGGCCAGCAACTGCAGAGCTACCTCAACGGGACGCCCGCGACCCAGGTCCGCGAGAACCTGCGCTCCGTCGACGTGCTCCTGCGCAGCCCCGGACCGGAGCGCCGCTCGCTCGGCGAGATCGGCGACCTCACGCTGGCCACCCATGACGGACGCCAGGTCCCACTATCCCAGGTGGCGCATCTGGAGAGCCGCAACGAGGATGCGGTACTCAAGCGCTACAATCGCGAGACCTACATTCGGGTGCAGGGCGACGTGCTCGACGGCAAGCAGCCGCCGGACATCCACGCGCAGGTGCTGCCGCTCCTTGACCCGATCAAGGCGAAGCTGCCGCCGGGCTACCGGATCGACACCGCCGGTGCCGTGGAGGAGAGCGCCAAGGCGATGAACGCGCTGGTGGCGGTCTTCCCCCTGATGCTGATCGTGACGCTGACGGTCATCATGCTGCAGGTGCGGTCGTTCTCGACCATGTTCATGGTGTTCGCGACCGCACCGCTGGGCCTCGTCGGGGCGGTCCCCACGCTGTTGATCTTCCAGCAGCCGTTTGGATTCAACGCGATCCTGGGATTGATCGCGCTGTCGGGCATCCTGATGCGCAACACGCTGATCCTGGTGGATCAAATCCACCACGACCGCGCCTCCGGCCTGTCGGACTACGAGGCCATCGTGGAATCCACCGTGCGGCGGGCGCGGCCCGTGATCCTCACGGCGGCTGCCGCGATGCTGGCCTTCATCCCGCTGACGCACTCGGTGTTCTGGGGGGCGCTCGCCTACGTCCTGATCGGCGGCGTCGGCGTGGGCACGCTCCTCACGCTGCTGTTCCTGCCGGCGCTCTATGCCTTGTGGTTCCGGGTGGCGCGGGAACCCCGCACAGGCCGCGCCGCCGCCGGCTCCGGCGCGGTGCCGGTTCGGTCCGGGGGGTAGCCCGGACTTCCAGGATCGCGCGTTCGGCAGCGAACGTGCGGTCGGCCGGCCGGCCTGCATTGATGCCCCCCTCCGCAGGCCGGTCGACCGAAATCGTCAATCCCTGTCGCCGAGCTCGCGGCTCAGTGGCCGGACCCCATCGAAAGCCAGCCTGTCCCACCCTTCTTTAGATGATGAAACGCATCTATATCGGTCTCAGGAACGCCGAAGGATCAGGTCATGCCCAGAGTTTCCCAAGAGCAGGCCAAGCTCAACCGCCGCCGCGTCGTCGAGGTCGCTGCGTCGCTGTTCCGGGAACGCGGCCTCCATGGCGTCGGGGTCGCCGACATCATGGCGTCGGCCGGCCTCACCCATGGCGGGTTCTACGGTCAGTTCTCCAACAAGGAGGCCCTTGCCGCGGAGGCGTTCGACAGCGCGCTCGACGAGGAATACCGCGGGAGCCTCGACACCCTCATCGCCAACTACCTGTCCCTCACGCATGTCCGGTCACCCGGTATGGGATGCCCTCTCGCGGCCCTAGCGAACGACGTGGCCCGGGAGCCGCGGGGCGGTCCTGTCCGGGCGCGGTTCACCCAGGGCGTCGAGCGCATGGCCACCATCCTCGCAGGCCTTACGCCCAGGGGAGCCAAGGAGCGCCGCAGGCAACGGTCCCTGGCGACGCTGTCGACGATCGTCGGTGCCGTCGTGTTGGCGCGAGCAGTCGACGACGAGGCTCTCGCGAGCGAACTGATCCGGGCAGCGCAGGCTGCCGTCACCGAATGACGTCGGCCAGGCCGGGACGGCCCGCATTTTTTTGCGAGTGCGTCCTCATCGCCTGAACGCGCGACCGTGCCGATCCTGGCCGGACCCGCAGGTGCCGCGCGACGTCCGCGGCGTACCCAGGACTCCGCCAGAGGATAACGATGCGCGAACGAATCGTGGTCACGGGAATGGGCGTCGTCTCCCCGCTCGGCTGCAGCGTCGAAGGGATGTGGCGCCGGCTCGTCGGATCCGAATCCGGTGTTCGGCGCTTGCCGGACGACCTCGTCCCCGACATCGACGCGAAGGTCGCCGGGCTCGTGCCGTCCCGGGACGAGGATCCGGACGGGTTCGATCCGGGCGCCCTCATCCCGGTCAAGGACCTCCGCAAGATGGACCGGTTCATCCAGTTCACGTTGACGGCCGCGGAACAGGCCCTTCGGCAGTCGGGCTGGAAACCCTCCAGCGAGTGGGAGCGCGTCCGCACCGCGACCATCGTGGCCTCCGGCATCGGAGGCTTCCAGACCATCACGGACGCTGTGGAGACCGTGCGCACCCGCGGCGCGCAGCGCCTGTCGCCGTTCACGGTGCCGGCCTTCCTGGTCAACTTGGCCGCCGGCCATGTCTCCATCCGCTACGGCTTCAAGGGACCGCTCGGGGCTCCCGTCACCGCCTGCGCGGCGAGCGTCCAAGCCATCGGGGATGCGATGCGCCTGATTCGTGCCGGCGACGCCGATGTCGTCGTCTGTGGCGGTGCCGAGGCCTGCGTCACACGCGTCGCGCTCGGCGGCTTCGCCGCGGCGCGCAGCCTCTCGACGGCGTTCAACGACACGCCAGCCGCCGCGTCGCGGCCCTTCGACCAAAGACGCGACGGCTTCGTCATGGGTGAGGGCGCCGGCATCCTCGTGCTAGAAACTCTGACGCACGCGCAGGCGCGTGGCGCCGTCCCGCTGGCCGAACTGGTCGGGTACGGCACAAGCGCCGACGCCTACCACCTCACCGCCGGTCCCGCGGATGGCAGCGGCGCCCGCCAGGCGATCACCACGGCCCTGGCCATGGCAGGGCTGGAACCCGCCGCCATCGGCTACGTCAACGCGCACGCGACCGCGACGTCGGTCGGCGATTCGGGGGAGCTGGCGGCGCTCAGGTCCGTCTTCGGCGAGGACGGTCCGGCCATTTCCTCGACGAAGTCCGCAACCGGCCACCTCCTCGGCGCCGCCGGCGGTCTGGAGGCGATCATCACGGTGCAGGCATTGCGCGAGGGCGTCTTGCCGCCCACCCTCAATCTGACCGATCCCGACGCGGGCGCGTCAGGCCTGGACCTCATCGGACCGGAGGCTCGGCGGGCCTCTGTGGACTACGCGCTGTCGAACGGTTTTGGGTTCGGGGGTGTCAACGCCAGCATCATCCTCAAGCGGATGAACTCTTTTTGAAAATCGATTCACGGATATTAGTAAACGACGAGGCCATACACGGGTGTTCGGAGCTTATTCCAATCTCGAATGAATCCAGACGAAGTCTACGGGTTGTACGGTGCTGTCGCCGGGGAGAGAGGCTCCATCAACAAGGACTTCGTGTTTCATCCGTATCGCGCGCAAATCAGCCTGCGTTGCGCTGCAGGCCTTGGCAAGCCCGCACATCGTGTCGAACCGGTTGCTGAGCGCATTCAGGCAACGAAAAACCCGCCAAGTCACTGACCGGGCGGGCTGAATTCGATGGCTGGGGGACCTGGATTCGAACCAGGACTAGAGGAGTCAGAGTCCACCGTTCTACCGTTAAACTATCCCCCATCGCGTCGGTCGGCCCAAGGTCGGCACGACCGAACAACGTCCGCGCCGACGTGGCGGCTCGGGCGTGGG
>Ga0265798_10009960_pt1 | contig 11779 bp, 14 predicted proteins | sample P3T30metagenome_FD_192430 | JGI IMG/M metagenome (GOLD analysis project Ga0265798, IMG submission 192430) | Plant litter microbial communities from East Loma Ridge, Irvine, California - P3 T30 | ecosystem: Environmental > Terrestrial > Plant litter > Unclassified | place: USA: California... | reverse complement strand
TGACCGTTGTCTTCGCGAAATTTTATCGAGGTCTGGCATTGTACGGGGGTGATTGGGCGACGTACAGGCGTAGGGCCGGGCTTTGCCGGGCGCCGCGATCCAGACGCAGAAAAGCCCGGCAGGGCCGGGCTTTTCGAGGTGAAGCGACCCGCTGGGCTGTTACATGATGCTCAGAGGGTACTCGACGATGAAGCGCAGGTCGTTGTTCGACGGACCGTAGTCGGCATCGTAGGCGTTGTTGGCGCGGTAGATGGCGCTACGCAGGCGGAAGGACATGTCCTTGATCGGGCCTTGCTGAACCACGTACTTGGTTTCGAAGTCCCACTCGTGCTCTTTGCCTTCTTCACCGTTGCTGGCTTCGATGTTGTCGCCAGTGATGTAGCGAGTCATGAAGCTCAGGCCGGGTACGCCGTAGGTTGCCATGTTGATGTCGTAGCGAACCTGCCACGATTTCTCTTCGGCGCCGACGAAGTCGGAGTACTGAACGGAGTTGTTCAGGAACACGGTGCCGCCGCCGTCCACGCCGTAGGCGTAGCCGGTGTCGCCGGAACTGCGCTGGTAGCCCAGGGTGAACTTGTGCGCGCCCAGGCTATAGGCAACCGCGGTGCTCCAGATCTTGTTGTCGACGTCGCCGCCCAGATCTTCGCCCTGGCTCTTGGTGCGATAGGCGTTGAAGTCGAAGTTCAGCGACTGCAGGTCGTCGATCGGCAGGGTGTAGTTCAGGTTGACGTACTGACGCTTCCAGTAATCTTCCACGTCGGACGCAGCGACCGTACCGGTGAAGTTCTTGGTGAAGGCGTAGGTGGCGCCGGCGATATCGGCGGACTTCAGGCCCAGGGAGTCGTGACCCATGCCGGTCTGCGCGCTCATCGAGGTGAAGCGACCGATGTTCAGGGTCAGGTTGTCGATTTCGTTGCTGGTGATCGACGTGCCGGTGGCTACTTCAGGCAACAGACGGCCGTCATCGGTCGCGAAGACCGGGCTGGCAACGATCTGCTGGCCGTATTTGAGTACGGTGTTGGAGAAGCGGAACTTGACGGCCGCGCCGCCCTTGGTCTGGCTGTGTTCCAGGTTGCCTTCGTCGTCGGCTGCGAACAGGCCGTTGCTGCGGCGACCGGTACCGCCGTCCAGGCGCACCGAACCGAAGCCCATTGCATCGACACCGGCACCGATGGTGCCTTGGGTGAAGCCCGACTCGTAGAACATCTGGGCGCCAAGGCCAGTGTCTTCACGATAGCCCTTGTCGCTGCCTGCGGTAGGGTTGCCTGCGCCGTGCTTGTAGTCACGGTTCATGTACAAGGCACGCAGCTTGAGGTTCAGGGTGCTGTCTTCCACGAAACCCTTGGACTCGTCCTGGGCGGAGGCCAAAGCCAACTGCGAGGTGCCGGCTGTTACAGCCAGTGCGATCATGCTCCACTTCATCACGCGCATCGTGATTTGCTCCTTTGGTTTTTAAGAAGAGTAACCACTGCCTCACCTGTTTTTTTATCTGAGGCAGTTCTTTCTTTTTATGACGGCGCGGAACGTATACCACGCCGGTCATGTTGGCGATACTTCAAGTCCGCTGTTGCATGTCCAGGCTTACAACCACACTTGGGTTGCGTGCCTGCACTAACGTGCGTCATTGATTCACTGTTTCCGTTTGTTCCGGTTTCGTCTTCCCACGTCCCCGGTGACCGTGCTGGGATGAATGCAACAAGCGTGCACAAACGTGCCAGCAGTTCACATATTTTTCACTTTTCTTCCAGTGGTTCGGCCAAGCCCGCGTAAAACCGGCGCATCGGGCCATTCCTGCTTTCCTCGGTAACGAATACCGCTGTGCGAGTGAATCCTGTTTCGCGGCGCAAACGTTACCGCAGGGTGACAAGAGTGGGTAGATTGCGAGGCCTTCATGCACCGAGACCTTCCCTGGTGGACCTTTTTGGTGCGAAAGGTGACGTCCTGAATGGCAAGGCTAGACCACCGACAGGAATTGGCAACGCTGTGCCCACGTAAAGAAGGACCGCTTGTCAGGCAGTTACGCGCGGTACTGCATAAAGCGCGTGAACTGCAGCGAAAGGCGGTTCGGAAAGCCCTGATGCCGCGGGCGATCCTGGGGCGGAAGGCACCAAAACCGTGCTTCCCTTACGACTCGGTGCGAGATGCGCCGGTTGCAGGCATGTCGAGTTGATGCCGGTGGGTTCGGAAAAAACCGATCAGGCACGCTATCCTTGGCATTCGATGATTCGCGGCCATGCCTCGATCCCCCATTCCTTCCTGTGGAGAACGCCCGTGTTCAGCCTGGATGCCCGACTTGCCGGAGACGCTCATGTCATCGGTGACTTCGCACTTTGTCGCCTGCTGCTCAGTAATGACGCCAGGTATCCCTGGTTCATCCTGGTGCCGCGACGCCCGGAGATCACCGAGGTGTTCGAACTCGATGACGCAGACCGTGAAGTGCTGTGGAGCGAAACCAATGCATTGGCCAAGTTGCTTCACCAGCACTATGGCGCCGACAAGATCAACATCGCGACCCTGGGCAATGTCGTGAGTCAGTTGCATATGCACGTGATCGTTCGCTACCGGGCCGATGCGGCCTGGCCTGCGCCCGTGTGGGGCAAGCTGCCGTCCATGCCTTACACCGCCGAGCAATTGGTGGCGGTTCGCCAAAGGCTGGCAGGCGTGCTGGGCACCGATTTCATTTTCACGGAGGGCAGGGCATGAGTCTGGAAGATCGCGTGATGGAGCTGGAGACGCGCCTGGCTTTTCAGGATGACACCCTGTCTTCGCTCAGCGACGAACTGATCCTGCAACAGCGGGCGATCGAGCGCCTGCAGATGCAGTTGGCCGCGCTGCTCAAGCGTCAGGAAGAAATGGTCGGCCAGTTCGAAACGGCTACCCAGGAGGAGGCGCCGCCCCATTACTGAAATCTTTTTTTCGGCAATGAAAAACGCGGGCAATGCCCGCGTTTTTTTATTGCTGCATTGGAGTCAGCGACGTGGCGATGCCGCAATCACGTCTTCGGCCTGCAGACCCTTGTCACGGTTCATGACCGAGAACTCGACCCGTTGGCCTTCGACCAGCACGCGATGGCCTTCGCCACGAATGGCACGAAAATGCACGAAGATGTCGTCGCCGGAATCGCGGGAAATGAAGCCGAAGCCCTTCGACGTGTTGAACCACTTCACCGTACCGGTATCGCGGTTGGTCATGTCGTACTGCACGGCGCTGGGTGCCGGTGACGCGCGGTAGAAGCTGATCGACAGGTGCGCCAGGCACGCGAGCAGTGCGCACAACAGGCCCGGCAGGATGCCGATGGCCGGCAGCGGCACCAGCAACGTCAGGGTCTGGGTGATCACCGAGGCAACCAGCAGCACACTGACCAGATTTTGCAACAGATGACGTGGGCCTTTGTTCCAGCGCGGTATCACTGGAGCCAAAAGCAGGTTGAGCAGACCGAACAGCGCCAGGTAGATTGCGTCGGGTTGTTGCAGGTAAGGCGCTACATCGGCCCGCAGGCTTGGTATGAACGACAGCAGCACGGCCGCTGCGCCCGTCAGGAGGTGGACGATTTTCAACATTTGATTGGCTCACTCTAAGATCAGGCATCAGGAAGAGCTGATACCGCAACAAGCACAGCGTTGGGGTGACAATAATTGCCGAGCATCTGCAGGGATCAGCCTATGCGCCACGGCTTGATGAATCGCCCCGGCGGCACGCGGTCTATTTAACAGCAAAGCCCGATCCTTCTCAAATCGGCCAGAGCGCCGCCCGGCGCCGTCGGGCGGATAGCCTGCGCAACTTGCCCGAGGCCGGAGCTGCGTGGGTCGATGGGTCTTGGTAAAGTGGGCATCCACCCGTGGTGGTATACATTCATCGTCATCAAGGACATCACATGGCAATCGATATCGGCATCAGCGAAGAAGATCGCAAATCGATCGTGGACGGCCTGTCCCGTCTGCTTTCCGACACCTACGTCCTGTACCTCAAGACGCACAATTTCCACTGGAACGTGACCGGCCCGGCTTTCCGTACCCTGCACCTGATGTTCGAAGAGCAGTACACCGAACTGGCGCTGGCCGTGGACTCCATCGCCGAGCGTATCCGTGCCCTCGGTTTTCCCGCGCCTGGCGCCTATTCGGTCTATGCCCGCCTGTCTTCGATCAAGGAAGAGGAAGGGGTGCCCTCGGCCCAGGACATGATCAAGCAACTGGTCGAAGGCCAGGAAGCCGTCACCCGCACGGCCCGCGGTATCTTCCCGCTGCTGGACAAGGTCAGCGACGAGCCGACGGCCGACCTGCTGACCCAGCGCATGCAGGTGCACGAGAAGACTGCCTGGATGCTGCGTTCGCTGCTCGAAGGCTGATCCCTGGCGACACGGCGGCGTCTTTTGCACTGCTGCGCCCGCCGTGTCGATCCAGCTTTTCCCGCTTGCCACCGGCCTGGGTGCGGGGGGTTCGCTCCTACCCAACGACGCCGCTCTTCGTACGTATGCACTTCCGTATTCCCCTGTCGTCATCGTTCGCCGATACGCTTCCATAGATCCGTCAGCACACCTCCAGGGTTGGAGGGGCGATCATCAAGGAAGCACTGATCCATGGAACGGAACATCATCGTCACCCGGGCGCGCCAGCTCGATCGATCGAGCAAGCTTGCCGTCGATCCCTACTCGGACAACTTCGACATGGGCCTGGCCAGGCCTGTCTCGCGTTCGGTTCGCTTGAACGGTTTCGCCACCTGCCTGCGCCTGGAACGGATCTACTGGGAGATTCTCGAGCGCATCGCCCTGGCCAATGAATGCACGGTGAACGCGCTGCTTTCCTACGTCGACCGCGAAGTCCACCTGCGCCATGGCGGCGTCAAGAATTTCAGCGGACTGGTGCGGGTAGTCTGTGTCACCTACTTGATGGGACGTGATCGAACGTCGTCTGTTACCTTGGACGGCTGCGCAGCGTCGATTAACCGGATATAATCCCGCGTTTCGCCCTGGCGCCGCTTGCGCCGCGGTCATTTGGTTGCCGAGACACTACCCATGCCGATGTACGACTATCAATGTGCTTCCTGCGGTCATCAGATGGAAGTCATTCAAAAGATCAGCGCCGAGCCTTTGACCGATTGCCCTGCCTGCCAGGCGCCACAACTAAAAAAGGTGCTTTCCATGCCGGGCTTCCGCCTCAGCGGCACCGGCTGGTACGAGACCGATTTCAAGACCGGCAACAAGAAGAATCTGGCAGGCGGCGACAAGGCCGAGTGAATTGCCCGGCCCCGGCCTGCTCCTGCACTATGTCCAGGGTGCCGCGTGTCCAGCTACACGCCGTCATCGAATCATGAATTACGAGAAGTGAAACCACTACTATGATGCGCAGCCACTATTGCGGCCAACTGAACGAGACCCTGGAAGGTCAGGAAATCACCCTGTGCGGCTGGGTCCATCGCCGTCGCGACCATGGCGGGGTGATCTTCCTCGACATTCGGGATCGTGAAGGCATGGCCCAGGTGGTCTTCGACCCCGATCGCGCCGACAGCTTCGCCGCCGCCGATCGCGTGCGCAGCGAGTACGTGGTCAAGGTCACCGGCAAGGTCCGTGCGCGGCCCGCCGGCGCAGTCAATCCGAACATGGCGTCTGGCGCCATCGAAGTGCTGGGCTACGAGCTCGAAGTGCTGAACGAAGCGGAAACCCCGCCGTTTCCGCTCAACGAGTACTCCGACGTGGGTGAGGAAACGCGCCTGCGCTATCGCTTCATCGACCTGCGTCGTCCCGAGATGGCCGAGAAGCTGCGCCTGCGCTCGCGCATCACCACCAGCATTCGCCGCTACCTCGACGAAAACGGCTTCCTCGACGTCGAAACGCCGATCCTGACTCGTGCCACGCCTGAAGGCGCTCGCGACTACCTGGTGCCCAGCCGTACCCACCCCGGCAGCTTCTTCGCCCTGCCGCAGTCGCCTCAGCTGTTCAAGCAGTTGCTGATGGTGGCCGGTTTCGACCGTTACTACCAGATCGCCAAGTGCTTCCGCGATGAAGACCTGCGTGCCGATCGTCAGCCCGAGTTCACTCAGATCGACATCGAGACAAGTTTCCTCGACGAGAGCGAAATCATCGGCATCACCGAAACCATGGTGCGCAAGCTGTTCAAGGAAGTGCTCGACGTCGAGTTCGGCGATTTCCCGCACATGACCTTCGAAGAAGCCATGCGCCGCTACGGCTCGGACAAGCCCGACCTGCGCAACCCGATGGAACTGGTCGACGTCGCCGATCAGCTCAAGGATGTAGAGTTCAAGGTCTTCAGTGGCCCGGCCAACGATGCCAAGTGCCGCGTTGCCGCACTGCGCGTTCCAGGCGGGGCGAGCATGCCGCGCAAGCAGATCGACGATTACACCAAGTTCGTCGGCATCTACGGCGCCAAGGGCCTGGCCTACATCAAGGTCAACGAGCGCGCCAAGGGCGTCGAGGGCCTGCAGTCGCCGATCGTCAAGAACATCCCGGAAGCCAACCTCGACGTGATCCTGGATCGCGTTGGCGCGGTCGATGGCGACATCGTGTTCTTCGGCGCCGACAAGGCCAAGATCGTCAGCGAGGCATTGGGTGCGCTGCGCATCAAGCTGGGCAACGATCTCGACCTGCTGACCTGCGAATGGGCGCCGATGTGGGTCGTCGACTTCCCGATGTTCGAAGAGAACGACGACGGCAGCTTGAGCGCGCTGCACCATCCGTTCACCGCGCCCAAGTGCACGCCTGCAGAGCTGGAGGCCAACCCGGCCACTGCCCTGTCGCGCGCCTATGACATGGTACTCAACGGCACCGAGCTGGGCGGCGGCTCCATCCGTATCCACCGCAAGGACATGCAGCAGGCCGTGTTCCGCCTGCTCGGTATCGAAGCTGCGGAACAGGAAGAGAAGTTCGGCTTCCTGCTCGACGCGCTGAAATACGGTGCACCACCCCATGGTGGCCTGGCCTTTGGCCTGGACCGTCTGGTCATGCTGATGACCGGTGCGCAGTCGATCCGTGAAGTCATCGCCTTCCCGAAAACCCAGAGCGCCGCCGACGTCATGACCCAGGCGCCTGGCGTGGTCGATGCCAAGGCGCTGCGTGAACTGCACATTCGCCTGCGCGAACAGCCCAAGGCCGAGTAACTGCTGACAGGGCGCATCTTCGGATGCGCCCTTGCGTTGGGCGGTGGAAAAACCTTGCCAGGGGCAGGGTTCGTATGGGTAACACACAGAAACTGGAGTTGCGTTATGGCTGGTCATTCCAAGTGGGCGAACATCAAGCACCGCAAAGAGCGCCAGGATGCCAAGAGGGGCAAGATCTTCACCAAGTGGATTCGTGAACTGACCGTCGCTGCCCGCCAGGGCGGCGGCGAGCCTGGGTCCAATCCGCGTCTGCGCCTGGCGCTGGACAAGGCGCTGAGCGCCAACATGAGCCGTGACATCATCGATCGCGCCATTGCGCGGGGCACCGGTGCGGCCGGCAGCGACGACGTGGTCGAGCTGAGCTACGAGGGCTACGGTCCCGGTGGCGTCGCCGTACTGGTCGAATGCATGACCGACAACCGCAATCGCACCGCTGCCGCCGTGCGTCATGCGTTCAGCAAATGCGGGGGCAATCTGGGTACCGATGGTTCGGTGGCGTATCTGTTCGAGCGCAAGGGGCAGTTGTCCTTCGCCCCGGGCGTGGACGAGGATGCGTTGATGGAGGCGACCATGGAGGCCGATGCCGACGACATCGTCACCCATGGCGACGGCTCGATGGACGTGTTCACCTCGTTCGCCAGTTTCTACTCGGTGGGCAATGCACTGCAGGCAGCCGGTTTCAATGCCGATGAAGCGGAGATCGTCATGGCGCCTACGACCAGTGCCGAACTCGATGCGGAAGGTGCCGAGAAGGTACTGAAGCTGATCGACATGCTCGAGGACCTCGATGACGTGCAAAACGTCTATTCCAACGCCGAGATATCCGACGCCGTGATGGAGCAGCTTGGCTGATCGGCCCGTGTGTTTCATCTAAGCCATGCTTTACCAGTGCCGGCTTCTTGGCCGGTAGATGGCTCGCCGCCCGCGGCGCTCCCACATGCTATGCACACCCATGTGGGAGCGGGTTCTACCCGCGAAGGCATCAGCCGTGTTCCTCACTACTGCAGGCTTTATGACTTTAATTCTTGGAATCGACCCAGGCTCGCGCATCACCGGGTTTGGCGTCGTGCGTGAAACCGGACGCGGTTGCGAATACGTGGCTTCGGGCTGTATTCGTACCGGCGGCGGACTGCTGCATGATCGTCTGCAAATCGTTTTTCGTGGGGTGCGTGAGGTGATCCAGACCTACGGTCCTGTGACCATGGGCATCGAGCGGGTGTTCATGGCGCGCAACGCCGATTCGGCCCTGAAGCTGGGTCAGGCGCGCGGCGCTGCCATCGTCGCAGCGGCGGAGGAGGGGCTGGAGATCGCCGAGTACAGTGCCACCCAGGTCAAGCAGGCCATCGTCGGCACCGGTGCCGCCAACAAGGAACAGGTACAGATGATGGTCATGCACCTGCTCAAGCTGACCCAGAAACCCCAGATCGATGCCTCCGATGCCCTGGCCATCGCACTCACCCACGCGCACACCCGGTCCAGCCTCATGCCCCACGGCCTGAGCGCCGCCCGCAGTCGCGGTGGGCGCCTGCGCCTGTAGCGGCTTACATCGTTTCAAACTTTTTTGCTTGCAGCTCACCTCAGTCCTGTAATGATGGCCCTTGAACTGGCCCGCATGAACAGGGCGTGACTGCGCCTTCCGACAAAGGATTCATACGTGATTGGACGCCTGCGCGGTACCTTGGCTGAAAAGCAGCCGCCGCACCTGATTCTCGACGTCAACGGGCTGGGCTATGAGCTCGAAGTGCCGATGACCACGCTCTATCGGCTGCCGCCGGTCGGCGAAAGCGTGACCCTGCACACCCACCTGGTTGTGCGTGAAGACGCTCAGTTACTCTATGGCTTCTATGAAAAGCGCGAGCGCGAGCTGTTCCGTGAGCTGATCCGCCTCAACGGCGTCGGCCCCAAGCTGGCACTGGCGCTGATGTCGGGGTTGGACGTCGACGAACTCGTGCGCTGCGTGCAGGCTCAGGACACCTCGGCGCTGGTGAAGATACCCGGCGTGGGCAAGAAGACCGCCGAGCGGCTTCTGGTCGAACTCAAGGATCGCTTCAAGGCCTGGCAGACCACGCCGAGCATGTTCGAGCTGGTGCCCAGTGGGCCGCAGGGGCCGGCGCCGGTCAACAGCGCCGAAGCCGATGCCGTCAGTGCGCTCATCTCCCTGGGCTACAAGCCCCAGGAGGCCAGTCGCGCCGTGGCGGCCATCGACGCCAAGGGGCTGAGCAGCGAAGAATTGATCCGCCGCTCGTTGAAGGGAATGATCTAAGTGATCGAAGCCGACCGTCTGATCGCCGCCACCGGCCGCGATCGGGAAGAAGTACAGGATCGGGCCATCCGCCCGCTCAGCCTGGCCGACTACATTGGCCAGCCCACCGTGCGCGAGCAGATGGAGCTGTTCATCCAGGCTGCGCGCGGGCGCAGTGAATCCCTGGATCACACCTTGATCTTCGGCCCGCCCGGGTTGGGCAAGACGACCTTGGCCAATATCATCGCCCAGGAAATGGGCGTGTCGATCAAGAGCACGTCGGGGCCGGTACTGGAACGGCCGGGCGACCTGGCTGCCCTGCTTACCAACCTGGAACCCCACGATGTGCTGTTCATCGACGAGATCCACCGGCTGTCGCCCATCGTCGAGGAAGTCCTGTATCCGGCCATGGAGGACTTCCAGCTCGACATCATGATTGGCGAGGGTCCCGCGGCACGTTCCATCAAGCTCGATCTGCCGCCGTTCACCCTGGTCGGGGCCACCACCAGGGCGGGCATGCTGACCAATCCGCTGCGTGACCGCTTCGGTATCGTCCAGCGCCTGGAGTTCTACAGCACCGCGGACCTTGCAACCATCGTCAGTCGATCGGGCAATATCCTCAACCTGGAGATCGAGGACGAAGGCGCCTTCGAGATCGCCCGCCGCGCCCGCGGTACGCCGCGAATCGCCAATCGCCTGCTACGCCGCGTGCGCGACTTCGCCCAGGTGCGTGGTAAGGGGCACATCACCAAGCCCATCGCCGACCTGGCGCTGAACATGCTCGACGTCGACGAGCGCGGCTTCGACCACCAGGATCGCCGGCTGCTGCTGACCATGATCGAGAAGTTCGACGGTGGGCCGGTGGGTGTCGACAGCCTCGCCGCAGCCATCAGCGAAGAGCGCCACACCATCGAGGACGTCCTGGAGCCTTACCTCATTCAGCAGGGCTACATCATGCGCACCCCGCGCGGCCGGGTCGTGACGCGCCACGCCTACCTGCATTTCGGTCTGAACATTCCCAACCGGCTGGGCGACATGCCGGGCAGCGATGCCATGTCCGAAGAAATCGACGCATGAAAGGCCCCTCGCACAGCGACCTAATTCGGCTTTCCGTGGTCCTAGGGGCTGACACGGCTTTTGCATGGCCCTTGCCTGCACACGCGACGAAAAAACAGTTGCCCGGGCGGATTGGCAACCTGAGGAGTAAGCACTAGAGTATGCGCGCGCAAAACGGGGTTCAGGCGTTCGCCCATCAGTGTCGGGTCTATTACGAAGACACCGACGCCGGCGGCGTCGTCTATTACGTCAACTACCTCAAATTCATGGAGCGGGCTCGTACCGAGCGCTTGCGTGCGCTGGGTTTCGTCCAGTCGCAGCTGGCAGGTGAGAACCTGCTGTTCGTCGTGCATTCGGCAGAGGCGCGCTACCATGCGCCGGCGCGGTTGGACGACGAGCTCGCGGTGACCGCCGAAATAACCGAATTGAATCGCGCCAGCCTGCGTTTCAAACAGCAGGTATGGCGGGTGAAAGATACAACGCTGCTCTGCGAAGGGCAGTTCATGGTGGCCTGTGTGCGCGCCGATAACTTCAGACCCCGGGCCATTCCCCCAGCCTTGCGTACGGCCTTTGCCGACGCAGGCGGCCTGGGCAAACAATCCAGTGCAGGAGATTAAGCGTGGAAGCTAACGTCGTCGACCATACCTCCATGTGGAGTTTGGTCAGCAATGCCAGTGTCGTGGTGCAGTTGGTAATGCTTATTCTGGTGGCCGCCTCGGTCACCTCGTGGGTCATGATCTTTCAGCGCAGTTCGATGCTGCGCGCCGGTCGTCGTGCCCTGGACAGCTTCGAGGAACGCTTCTGGTCGGGCATCGACCTGTCCAAGCTGTACCGTCAGGCTGGCAGCAATCCCGACCCTGATTCGGGTGTCGAGCAGATTTTCCGTGCTGGCTTCAAGGAGTTTTCCCGCCTGCGCCAGCAGCAGGGCGTCGATCCCGATGCCGTGATGGAAGGCGTGGGCCGTGCCATGCGCGTGGCGATTTCCCGTGAGGAAGAGAAGCTCGAACAGGGTCTGCCATTCCTGGCAACCGTCGGTTCCACCAGTCCCTACGTGGGTCTGTTCGGTACCGTATGGGGCATCATGAACTCGTTCCGCGGCCTGGCCTCGGCGCAGCAGGCGACTCTGGCCACCGTTGCGCCAGGTATTGCCGAAGCACTGATTGCCACGGCCATCGGTCTGTTCGCAGCGATTCCGGCCGTCATCGCCTACAACCGTTTCGCTGCTCGCAGCGAAACCCTGATCAACCGCTACTACACGTTCGCTGACGAGTTCCAGGCCATCCTGCACCGTAAAGTGCACACCAGCGAAGAGTGAGCAGGGATAACCCAATGACTCGAGGTCGTCGCCCAAAACGCAAGCCGGTCGCCGAG
>Ga0265798_10009959_pt1 | contig 11779 bp, 9 predicted proteins | sample P3T30metagenome_FD_192430 | JGI IMG/M metagenome (GOLD analysis project Ga0265798, IMG submission 192430) | Plant litter microbial communities from East Loma Ridge, Irvine, California - P3 T30 | ecosystem: Environmental > Terrestrial > Plant litter > Unclassified | place: USA: California... | reverse complement strand
TCCAAATCCAACGATTGTCCAAGAATCCAGATAAGTGTTCAAGACCCAAGTCTCACACACCTATCCACTCACCCCATTCAAGCACCCACCTCCTCTCCCTCTTCAACATCCCTCATCCTCACTCTCAACCCCCCCTTCGGCCTCGCAGTAATCCCCCCCTGAATCTGCAACTCCCAATCCCCACCCTCAAACTCCATTTCAAACCTCCCCACCAAACTCGCCACCAGGCACGCAAACTCCGCCTTCGCAAAGCCCTGCCCGATACAGCTGCGCGGCCCGTGTAGAAACGTAGTGATAGCGTAATTCGACTCTGCGCCGCCCGTGTTGGCACGCCCGGGGCCGAGCCAGCGTTCAGGTTTGAATTCGCGTGCATCGTCGCCCCAGAGGTGCTTGGATGTGTTGATGGCCCAGGGGCAGATGATGACTGTTGTACTGGCGGGGATGAAGTGACCTTGGATGGTGGTGTCGTGGGCTGCTTCACGGATTGTGAGTGGGACGGGTGGGAATATGCGGTTAACCTCGTTCAATACGGCGTTGAGGTAGGGCAAGCGGTCGATATCAGCCGAGTTGATTTCGCCATTGAGGTCAAGATGTTCGCGTATTTCTTCGCGGAGTTTGGCCTGTACTTCTGGGTGCTTGCAGAAAAGATACACAGCCCAGGACATTGCTGATGCTGTTGTCTCGTGGCCTGCAGCGAGGAAAGTCATGAGCTGATTCACGAGATCTTCGTCGCTGAAGCCGCCAGACTCCATGGCCACGCTAAGGATGTCGACTTGTTTCGACTCGCCTTTTTCCATCTTCTTGCGCTTCTCGGCGATAAGGTCGCGGGCAGTAGATTTGATGGTTGCGACTGCTTTGCCGATTTCGTCGTTGCGCTTCAAGGGCAAGGCTTTGACGAGCCAGAATGGCAGCATGTTGAGGAAGAGCTGGACGAGTTGAGCGCCGCGGCCGCTGGCGAAGATGGACTTGTATGTTAGGTTGAGTGGACTGTCGGGGTCTGCGAGCGCTTCAAAGTCTCGTCCACAGCCTGCGAGGCCGATGATGTCGAGTGTGGCGCGAGATGCCCATTCGCGAATTTCGACTACGGATGATTCATCTGGGCTGCTCTTAATGTGCTTGGAGATAGTGTTTGTCATCTCTTTCGACTTGTCCCAGAAGATCGGGTACAAGTCCTTGACATGGCGGAACGAGAAGGCAGGCATGAGCAGCTTCCTCTGCCTCTTGTGTTCATCGCCCTCGGCGAGTAAGATTCCAATACCCAATACTCGTCCTAGTCCGGTCCTCAGTCTCGCAGGCTTAATGAACTCGTAGTTTCGCTGCACGAGCACCTCTGCGATCGCTCTGGGCGTCGTGACAAAGACACGTGGCTCGTTGAACAAAAAGCGATAATACAAGACCCCATCGTTCTTAACAGTATCGATCCAATCTCTTTGCGGTTCACCAGTAGGTTCTTTGAAAATCCTCTTGAAATGTCCAAGAATCGGATTCGCGTTCGGTGGCTGCGGGAGATGACGTAAGGGACTCAGGAACAGCGGGTACACGATGATTTGCCATGCCAGCTGCGCAAACCATTGTATAAAGAAGAGGCTGGTGATATTCCAGAAGTAGCTTCGTGAGGAGATTGCGAGTTGTGGTGCGTAGCGGGTAGTGTAGAATGTGAGGGCCGAGGCGGACAGGATGAGGAAGCGCTTCGGTATCGCCATCTTGGTGGCGAGGTTGTCACTTCGCAACGTCAATAGCAACGCGACTGTAACAAAATGTCGATGAAGAGGAGATGTTGTTGTTGATAAGAGAATGGAGGACAGGCTGCAGCTTGTAAATGTAAACGACACCTCTTAATACGCGCGCCGTTTCAAGCTTCGACTGCGTCCGCAGAACTGCACTAGTCCTACTTCGTATCTCTCGATCGGCGTTCGGTGCGACTCCGTGTGCCGAGCACGATTTGCTGTACATCTGTCAGCCCTGTCATGTGTAAGTTGTCCCGATCCTGCAGCTCTATCTTTCGTCTCGCATGCTTCGAACGAGACAGCGTGTCTCCAATTGCAAAGACGGGCCAGCTCATATTGTGCGTTCTCTAGGCACCGAAGACTTTGGAGCGATGCTCAAGGTGCGTGCGAATGACATTTGTAAGTTCTCAAGACCAGTAATAGTCCAGAAGTAGGATGTAAAGAGTGTTGTTGACGAAGTGTGGTAGAAGTAATTGCATTGGCGTGACTGAGAACGATTTAGTTAACAGCCCTCCAGCGCCGAACATCGCGATAAAACTGCCTCCCTCATCACAATCATATGAAAGGGTACCTTCCACAATCCCATTCTGTGTCCTCTGAAATCTGCCTTTTTTCCATGGTAACGAACAAATTGTGCTGCGCGATCGGCTTACACGGCCGGGTATAACCCACTTCTGATTGGCCATCTCGTCCAAAACACAGCTGAACAAAACATTTTAGTTTGGCCGAAGCCGAAATTCCAGGATAAAAAAGCAATCGTATCATGTGGCACATCGTATCATCTTTCGTAAGCTCTAACGCCTCTTGCCCAACGTCTCGTCGCTGTCGTCGCTTCGTCCGCTTGTCGTAGCTGTATCTTCGTCAGGCGGCGTGATGTCGATGAGTGGACCGCTCTTGTCATCCTCTCCCTTAGTTGAGTTGGCTTTTGATGGCGTCTTAGAAGTTGCACCGGAGAGATGGCCGGCTGTTTGCTTGGTCCACAGCTCATTGTACTTGCCGCCGAGGTCGAGCAGCTCGTGGTGAGTTCCGCGCTGGATAATCTCGCCCTTCTCGATGACGAGAATCTGATCTGCTTCAACGATGGTGCTGAGACGATGCGCGATAACGAACGTCGTGCGGCCTTTGCTGAGGCGGCGGAAGGCCATTTGGATTTGCTCTTCAATGGCGGAGTCGATGGCAGATGTTGCCTCGTCAAGCAGAACAATCTTGGGGTTCTTGAGTAAGACGCGTGCGATAGCAATGCGCTGGAGCTGTCCGCCAGACAGTCTGACACCTCGCTCGCCGACCTTGGAATTGTACTTGTCAGGGAAGCCCTCGATATCGTCGTGGATAGCAGCAGCGCGGCATGCATCTTCAATCTCAGCGTCCGTAGCTTCGAGTTTGGCGTAGCGGAGGTTCTGGCGGATGGTTTGGTTGAAGAGAACCGGGTCTTGAGGCACCAGGCCCAGCGCTTCGCGAAGACTAGACTGGGTGACTGATCGTAGATCCTGGCCATCGATCATGATAGAACCACCAGTGACGTCATAGAAGCGGAATAATAGCTTGAGCATAGTCGACTTGCCTCCTCCAGTCTCGCCAACGAAAGCGATTGTTTGGCCTCCTTCTGCCTGCAGACTGACGCCTTGGATAATAGGCTTTCGAGCATCATACGCAAACTCAGCATCTTTGAAGTCAACTTTACCTTCTGTCACCACGAGATCTTTTGCGCCTTCCTGGTCTGACACAGTTGGCTTAGTATTGAGAAGCTGCAACAGGCGCTCCGCATCGATGAGTGACGACGAGATGTGTCTATACGAGTACGACAAGACGTACAGTGGCGACGTCAGAGTGTGCCAGTACATGATCAAAGTCACCAGGTTACCGACCTGCTTCCGTCCGGACACGATCTGTGTCATACCGAAAACGCAACATCCAGCGAAGCCAAATGTCGTGATCAGATCCTGAGTCGCATGGCCACCCATGGATCTGAAGTAGTATGAGTACTGCGCGCGAATTGTGTTCATGATGTTTTCCGCGTAACGCTTGTGCTCAAACGACAGGCGATTGAAGTATGCGACTGTCTGCCAGTTGTGCACGGTCTCGTTGACCGTCGAGCTTTCCGTTCGTTGCTTCTCAACATAATCTCGTCGTTTGGGTTGAGAAAGGCTTGTAAAGTACCAGCCTACGCTAATGTACGTGGCCCCCATGAAGAGGATGATGAAAGCCATGTAGGCGTCGAAGAGTGTAGTCACGTAGTACATAGCTACCACGAGGTCCAACAGGATCGGAGCAATGTCGAACAACACCATCTCGATCAGTGAGTTCAATGATGACGCCTGCTCAACAGCCTTCAAGACCTCACCCGAATCTTTTGAGGTGTGAAAGTCCATCGACAGTCCCAGCACGTGCTCGTAAGCGAGCAGCGTGATACGTCGGTAGGCAGAGTTGGTGATGACCAGGTTTGCAAGGCCATCGATTATACCGAGTCCGGCATAGCTGTTGATGTAGCTGTAAAGTACCCAGAGTCCAATGTCCTTCCACGGCATCGTCGGATTGGGCTCCGATAGCTTGTTGGTGATAATACCGAGTTGTCGAGGCGTAAGCAGGTTGAGCGCCCTCTCCTGCAGCATATGAAGAAGCCGTACGACGAGGGCGCCCATGACCATCCAATCATCCTTGGGGAACAGGTAAGGCAAGAACACTGCGAAGGCATTCAAGTATCCAAGCCATCCACCTTCTTCCTCGAGACGCTTGGCCTGCTGTTCTTTGATCTCCTTGTCGCGATCCGTGTGCGCAACTTCTTCATCATCTGGAGTGTCTTGCGGGATGGTTCCGTAGCCCGGGGTAGCGGTGCCATTCGCAGAGCCATTCGCTGGCTTAGCGAGCAGCGATTGGCGCTCCTCGTCGGCGCTTTTCTCCGTGTGCTTCGTGATGAGAATCGCGAACGCATCAATCATAAGGAGCAACGAGACGAATGCCCTGATATAGCTGATGACAAGGGCTACATCCCTCTTCTCTTCTTCGACTGGCAGGCTAAATGCACTGATAAGACATGTCGTGGTCTCGAATGAGAAATGTATGACAAACGCTCCAAAATACGGGTGCCATCGTATCGACTTGCTGGTCCAGATCTGATAGCAAATAGGAGCCCACGTCAAAATTGAGCCCAAGCAACGGATCGCAGCAGGCTTTGGTGGCTCGTAGGCAGCTTGCGCAATGGACCGACTGAAGTAATACAGGACTTCTGTGACGTACGCAAGAAGGGTGACGATCGAGAGTGCTAGTACACCCCTTCTTCGTTTATGTGATATTGGCTTGGGCTTTTGTAATGTGCAAAGTCCGAATGCGCAAGCTGCAAGGAAGTAGAAGGCTACTGTGGGAGCGTGCATGTAGTCCAAAAGCGCCATGGCCGCGTCGAGCGGCGATTGAGGCGACTCGTCCATGTCTGTGATCGTAGTTGGGCTGTTGGCGATGGTGAAGGAGATTCCAGGCCGTAATGGGAGGTTGAAAAAAATACTAGTGGAGCTGTTGCGACAGTTATGTGAGAGTGCTGGAGGCCGGTAGTGAACGAACTTGGCTCTAGTTCACGAGAGGGCGGTGACTCTGAAACCCAGTATCTCGCTAGGGTAGTCGAGAGGCCACTCAATTGAAGAGATGTAAGTGATGCGCTGCCTGGGGATCACACGCTCCTGCGCTTGTGATGCTAAGAGAAGTTCTACCGAACAGGATGCAGATGCAATGCAGCACCGCCACAGCACACTTATCCGATTGGGGCGCCGGGAAGAGCGAGACGGTGCAGCTCACAGCAACACCTGCGTTATCAGACTTTGCGGCGATCTCCTGGCGGTCGATTCGTCACAATAATGATAGATGCGACGGAGGGAGGAGTTTTCGTAGCGCTTACGAAGTATGATTGCCTACCGGTAAAATATCAACGCTAGCAGGCAGCTAAGTTTCGCCGTTGCGCACCGTTTGCCACGAACAAGAGTCGCCTTTCAGAGGAACAAAGGTTCGTCAGACGAGTTTGCGCATACTCGCGCTGCTAATGCACGGAGGAATGGTGCATGCTGCGAACGCGTTCTAGCTGAGTACAGGTGGCTGGTGGTCATGCAGCTTCGTACGTTTTTCACACCGCCCTAGAATCATCACGAGCTTGGACGAACGCCGCGTCATAGGGTGCTTGCGATCATAAAGTCGGAGCCGCCGCTGCGAGCGAGCTCAGCGACAGCAACATAAGAATATAGACTCGCCTGATTTGATGAGAGTCACACCGGTGAAGACGATAATACTCCCACTGCCGATATGCCGTAACAAACCGCCGGAAGCAGGAGGCCTCTCCAGGCTGCGAGAATAGGGAGGCGCACGGCGATGGGAGCTGACTTGTAGGATGACGGACGTTTCAATGGGCTTCACCGTGAAAGAAACATTTGTAGAAGTGCGAGATTTGCATCGATGTCGTTCCAAGGTTTGTTCAACGGCGTTTCTCCACGTGGGACGAAACAGGCTAGCGCGGTGCTACCGTCAGATGTCGCTTCCAACTTCCAGTTGCTTCCTTCCCACCACCACTTCACACATCTGCTTTCATTCATCGCATTGTCGTTTAATTTCCAGACAGAATCTTCTTCATCTTGTGTTTCCAAGCAATGTCAATAATTGGACGGACCAAAAAGACTGCATTGGAGTTGAAGCGATCCAGTATGCAGAGCAACCCTCGGAGCTTCGCCTGAAAACGCACGCGCGTCTCCTGTCTATCTCGGCTGATGAAAGTAGAAGTGTAAGAGGCCGTGTTCTCCATTCTCATCGTATCGAATTCTTCAAGCTCTCTTCGACTCCACCTGCGCGGCGACCAGCCCAAAGGACTAGGGAAAGACCTTCTCGACTATGTGATGCACACAAGTAACGCAGGCAGTGGTTGTGGCTCTCCGCACTTTGCCTGATCGTGTGAGCGCATCTCTTCTTTGTTGTTCATCTTCAGCGGATATGATATCTGGCCCAACAGATTCGCTTCGACTCGAGGTCTTCTAGCGGCATCGAATACATCCAGGCCTCTTCCCGCGCATCATACAGATGCAATGCTTTTGGGACCCTCAAACAACCTGTATTTCGTTGGCGCAACCCCACCTGAAGCACGGGACATTGTAAGCCATGGATATGGAAGAGGTGGTTCGTGTGCACTTGTACATGACTCCAATTCGCAATGTGACTGAAATATGCCAGCACGAGACACCCCGCACATTGACGGTATAAGAAGAGAGCTGCAACAGTTATCTCCAGTCTGCTGTCTATTTTTGTTGTTCATTCATTTCTCTTCTTACGACGCTTTCCCCAAAGAGGTTTCAAGATACTGAGCACAATATCATTTTAATTTATCACAACTCTTTGATAGCACCCAATACGATTCTATCCGTTTCCGTACTGTCACTACATACTTACAATTGTATATTCAAACCGACCGGCATTGTCTCTTCTGCGTTGTCTTGGGGCGTCAACTCAGCACGAAGCACAACTCGGATCCTCAGCATGCCCATACGCTTTCATCCAGCACAGCGACGCAATCGTTCTTTGCGCTTATTCTTCGAGATCTTCGCATGTGTAGTCAGCCACTGCTGCTGGAAACTCACCCCATTCAGTCATTCACTGAGGTTGAGATTGGGTGACACCATCAGTCACGTCACATCACGACCCCGGCCAATGCGCTCGATCACCAGTCACCCCTCCACAATCTGTTTCGACTCTCGATACCCAAGCTCCCGGTCCACTCTCCACCCGATAACTTGGTACATTCAATCTCGTAGTCCCATTACTGTGGCACACGGGATCGCAATTCCCAGTGTGCCCGAGTGCACTCTACGATTGGCTGTCTGGTGCAATAGAAGCTAGGTAAGTCACATTCACCAGCGTTTGCTGCGGCTGTCTCGATCACCGCGGAATGCTGCGTTTGTATAGCGGTTGGGCTGGTAGCTGACTGCAAACTCTGATCTCAGGGTCTCGATTACTTCACATCCTCCCGCTGACCAAACGGTACTTATACATAGACCCAACCTCCACTCTCACGTCTATATTTGTCGTAGACAAGTGACCCAACCTCAAGATGTCGTCGCCCGCGACACCGTCACCGCCCAAGAGCACAAATGCAGTCCCTGCAAACCCATCCATGGCCCCGCCGGCTACACCAAGTGCCTCGACCATACCCGAGACCGTGCCCCGTACGCCCAATGGCCATCTACCCAAGACCCCAAGCATGGCCGCTAGTCCAGTCGCGCACACGCCTGGCGGCAGCATCAAGCAATGCGCCACAGACCCCGCCGAATTCTCGAAGCAAACAGCCCGCACAGCAGTCTGTCCCTGTTGCGAGAAGAAGAACGGCACAGATCACATGCTTAAATGCCCTGGGTGTAATTGGGTCATCTGCTTGCCCTGCCAGGAGAAGAGGAAGAAGAAGGGCGAGGACCTGAAGCATGGATCACTCAGACCTTCACTCTCACTCTCGGGTCCGAGCAAGAGGAACAGGCTTCCACCTGCAGGCAGCACACCGCTACCACCGACACCCCTCAGGCGTAGCACCAGCGCTGCTCCCGACATCACCATGGCATCACCTACCCCAGAAGCAGCCCCCAAGTCTAAAGGCAAAGCCAAAGAAAATGCCTTACCACCAACAGCCAAACCCACCAACAAGAAGCGCGCCACAAAGTTCAAACCAAAGAGCTCCAAACTCCTCGCAGACGACGAATCCTCCTCCTCCGCCTTCTCCGATCCCGACTCCCCCACCCGCAAGAAGCAACGCCTCGGCGTCCCGACCGCAACTTCCATCCGCCCATCCCGCACCCAAGCCTCCGCCACCTATATCCCCCGCTCATCCCCCGGCAGCGACAGCGACGTCGCCAGCTCCGCTGGCCGGCGCCTTAGCACCATGAACGACGCCGAGCTCGCGCAGCAATTCCACGTCGAAGTCGAAGTGCGCCCGGCGTCACGTGTGCAAGAACTGCTCGAGCAACATGGCGTTGATACGCCGGGTAATCGGTACGAGCAGCACTTGCTTACTACGCATCAACCTGTTTTGTCGAGTCGGGTGGTGAGGGTGCCCGGGGTGGTGGCGCGTATGAGCGATTCTACGCCACGGTTGTCCGCTGAGCAAAAAGTCGACGCGAGGAACGAAGCTGCCATCGTAAGTCCGAACCTCCACTACCACATACATCAGGACACACGCCTAAACCATATTCCTAGAACGCCACAAACGCCACCCCAACAGTCCGCACCATCGCCGCCAACTTCGCCCTAACATTCCAATCCCCCTCGTACACCCCCTCCGAAAACAACGAGCTCTTCAACGCAGTCAAAGAGAAAGCTAGTGGCTGGTCTGCGCGCACGTATAAGCAGTTACCGGCGGCACTGCAAGCGACGGTGGCCAAGGGCTTGGAGATGAGGCTTGATCATATTGATGCTGTGTGGAGGTTGAAGTTGAAGGATGTGTTGGAGAAGGTGGCGCGGAGGAAGGTGGGGGAGTTTGAGGAGAGGAAGGGGGATGGGGAGGGAGAGGAGGGTGCTTTGGTGTAGTGCGGTTGTGGCTGGTATTCTTGTGTTATTTTCCTTTGGCGGCGTTGGTTGTTGGGTTTGGATATACGCTGGGCATGGCGGTTGGATAATGTGTGGGTCTGTGGAGTCTGCTTGTTGCTGGTCCTCTCTGTGATACCCAATTTCGTCTTTGCGCTTGTACGCATAGTCTGAGCAGTCTCAGTTGCGTAGGGATGTTATCTGTTCTAAACCTGTCACCCTCATATGCCTTTCGTCTCTCAAAGTGTCCTGTACGTGTGCAGGGCTCCCTAGCTCTTCGATCATGGTGCGCTGGGCAGACAAAAGAGTAAGCGAAGAGAGTACATGAGCAACAAAGTGATGTTGGTTCTCAGCACTCAGTCGTACCATATACTCCTCAACGCTAAATGCAGCAACAACACAAAGAAAAGATGCCGCTAGACACAAACACAAACTCAAAGAAACATTACTCAATATGGGGTATCCTCAACAAACCACAACGCAGTTAAATCAGTCTCACATCCTACCGCGCACCAAACTGAATCGTCAGCCCTCCCTTCGTCCCCTCAATGCGATCCACCTCCTCCTCCCCCTGCCCCCCAAGCGCCCGTTCCAACCACGCAATCTCATCCTCCTCCGTATCCCCCACGACACCTTCCTCCCGACTACGTATCGTCGCAAAGCGCTCGTTGAACATGCGCGCGTACTCGGTGTCGCTGGTGGATTGTTCGCTGGTCTCGGGAGGGAGGGCGGCGTGTTGCGAGACGGGGATTAATTGTCTGGTTTGATGTAAGGGGTAGGGTTAGCAAGCATCTCACAAGGGTAGGTTGGAAGGGAGTATTGGTATTGGTGTTTGGGGTATATGTACTCAGACGTCTCAGCGCAAATGCGCTCGAGCGTTTCTCTCTGGCGGCGCAATTCTTCTGGATCGGGCGCGGGAACATTGTGTGTGCCGCTGGTGGTGCCGTAGTTGGGTGTGTACGGGTCATTGAGGAGGTGTGACGTATCGGATTGCTGTAAGGGAGGTGTGAGTCGTCTCCATACCTGGTCTCACGTCGCACGTAACGTACATTTGACTCGGAGGAGCGCCGCCCGCCGAGGCACGAGGAGCAGATACCCATGGAATGAGCGGGTAGTTGCAGTGGTGGGGTGGGGTGAAAGAGAGACTGTTATGGGGCTATGAATGAGTGTAGGGCTGCTGGAGACATGGCAATATGCTTCGGTGGAAGGAGGCTGGTGTCGTGCCTGCTGTGACGGGTGATAGCCGTTTATTGCGTGTTGTGATCGGCGACGGAAGGCTCCGGGGCTTGGCAGGGAGCCGCAACGCTCAACGAGGATCTCGAACTTGAGGTTTGACTCTTCAGCCTCACATTTGATATGTACCTTCTGCTACTCCTACTTAGGACATAGCTTACGATTGGGCACATGATTCTTTCGATAGTTCGAAAGCAGCAGAGACAACGATGACGTGCAGTCCCACCAGCTCAAGTCCAGAATGACTCTCTTCAAGCTTTGTCACCTCAACAGTCATGTCTCTCCTTCTTCAGCTTCGAGTCGAGAAATCTTCTCGTGGTTCGGCAGACTTTCTAGCTTTTTCTATTGATGTCCTCTCTTCTCTGTTCTCCGTGTCTTGCGACCGCTCTCTCATTTCTCCATTCTTGATGGTGGGCAGCTGAAACACGCTCCCTTTGTAGCATCGATTTGATCCAGACCGAGATGGGAATGCGACAACACGCCCGCGACGAATTGTAACAGTACCTACATTCCTAACAACCACGAAAGGCATGGCCTGTCCCACTCAGCTGTACCGGGACTCGCTACCACGTCCGGTAGCATTCTCGATGAGTGTTCCGGGTAAGGTCACCCAACATCGTCACGCATCGCGCGAATCAGTTCCAGCCCGTGCAATGTCCTCCGAGCCAGTGCTCCCAGTCCCTTCTGCAAGGTACATTCTGGACAATCTTGATGGCTGGCCCAACACAGCTATCTTATACCAACATCTCCAGTAGGCTGCGAATTGCCAATTCCACGAACAGCGCCCCTCGGTACAGTTGCGGATCTACCTTACGAGCAGCTCTCACTCTCTTGAGTGCTCGACCATGTCGCCCACCTGCCCATCGTGGGTCTTGTTCATTCTCTTTTCTTTTTGTACGGTGTTCGAAGCATGGGTATTGAACCATGCGGCCGACGAGGACCCACAGGATGGAGCTGTGGTTGCTCCGGTTGAACTGCGTCCTCGCTGGAACCATACTGCTCCAATCGCTAGGCGGCAAGAGGAGAGTCTGGACTGCTCAGATACTTGGTACTCTCAATTCCTGCAGGCAAACCCCGACCCTGAAATCAGGAGATTCTGCAATGAGTGGTTCGGTATAAGGCCTGCCACAGTCGTGGTGGATGTCACGCCCACCATGTACGCGTTGTGATGAAGTTTACATTACGTGCCGCTTACACCCTACAGTACACGCACTACAAGCGCAGATTCAACTACCACTGTAACCTCCACAACGCGGACCGCGACAACTCGGACGATTACCTAGACCGCT
>Ga0265798_10009958_pt1 | contig 11779 bp, 9 predicted proteins | sample P3T30metagenome_FD_192430 | JGI IMG/M metagenome (GOLD analysis project Ga0265798, IMG submission 192430) | Plant litter microbial communities from East Loma Ridge, Irvine, California - P3 T30 | ecosystem: Environmental > Terrestrial > Plant litter > Unclassified | place: USA: California... | reverse complement strand
GGTTCTCGGCCCCCGCCTACTCCGAGCGGATGACCCTCGGCGTCGCGTCGGGGGAGGCCGCGACGACCGCGAGCACGTCGTCGTGCAGCAGGCCGTTCGTCGCGAGGGCGCTGCCGTGCCACGGGCCGGGCTCGCCGTCGGCGCTGGTGAACCGGCCGCCCGCCTCCTCGACGATCGGGATGACGGCCGCCATGTCGTAGGGCTGGAGCCCCAGTTCGCCGGCGATGTCGAGCGCGCCCTCGGCGACGAGCAGGTACGACCAGAACTCGCCGTAGGCGCGGGTGCGCCAGACCTGCTCGGTGAGCGTCAGCAGCGGCTCGAGCCGGCCTGCCTCGCGCCAGTACTCGAGGCCGTTGTAGCTCAGCGACGCGTCGGCCAGCTCGCGCACCCCGGAGACGCGCAGGGGGGTCTCGCCGTGCTCGGACGAGAAGGCGCCGCCGCCCGTGCTCGCCCACCAGCGGCGGCCGAGGGCGGGGGCGCTGACGACGCCGAGGACGGGGACCCCGTCGACGACGAGCGAGATGAGCGTGGCCCACACGGGCACCCCGCGCAGGAAGTTCGCCGTGCCGTCGATCGGGTCGACGATCCACTGGCGGTGCGGGGCTGCGCGACGGTCAGCGGCGGCGGCGTCGTCTCCGTACTCCTCGCCGTAGAAGGAGTCGGCGGGGCGCTCGGACTCGATGCCGGCCCGGACGGCACGCTCGACGGCCTGGTCGGCGTCGGTGACGTGCGTGCGGTCGGGCTTGAGCGACACGTGCAGGTCGGCGGCGCGGTAGCGCTCGGTGCTGATCGCGTCGGCAGCGTCGGCGAGGGTGAGGGCGAGCCGCAGGTCGGCGGCCCAGCGGGCGCCGCCGTCAGCGGCGTCGGACGAGGAGGCGCGGGTCGGGTCGGTCACGCTGCCAGGGTACCGAGCGCGCTAGCGCGGCGGCTGCTCGTCCGAGCGGGCGTCCTCGTCGCGGGCGGCCTGCTCGCGGCCGCTGACGCCGCCCTTCGAGGCGAGCAGCGTCTGCAGCGAGGCGAGCCGCTCGCGGCCGACGTCGCCGAGCTCGCCGGCCTCGACCCGGTCGACGATCTCCCAGTCGTGCGCCTCGGCCAGCGGGATCCCGTCGCGGGAGGGCTTCTCGGACGGGCGGGCGTGACGCGCGAACGAGCGGAGGATGTTCTCCGGGTCGACGTGCCCCAGCCCGAACGAGCGGACGCCGGGGGTGTCGACGATCCAGCCGCCGCTCGGCACCTTGAACGACACGGTCGACGACGAGGTGTGCCGCCCGCGTCCGGTCACCGCGTTGACGACGCCGACCTCGCGCTGAGCACCGGTGAGGGCGTTGACGAGGGTCGACTTGCCGACCCCCGAGTGCCCGACGGTGACGGTCACGTGCCCGTCGAGCAGCTCGCGCAGCTCGTCGAGAACGGGCGACGGCGAGCCGTCGGCCTGGGCGTCGAACGACGTGGAGGTGGTGGTCACGATGCGCAGGTCGAGGCACGCGAAGTGCGCCGCGAACGGGGCCGGGTCGGCGAGGTCGGTCTTCGTGATGCAGAGGACCGGCTCGACGCCGGCGTCGAAGGCGGCGACCATGTAGCGGTCGACGAGCCTCGGGCGCGGCTCGGGGTCGGCGGCCGCGACGACGATCAGCATCTGGTCGGCGTTCGCGACGATGACCCGCTCGACGGCGTCGCTGTCGTCGGCACTGCGACGCAGCAGCGTCGACCTCTCGTGCACCTTGACGATGCGCGCCAGGGACCCCTCGGACCCGCTCGTGTCGCCGACGACCCCCACCCGGTCACCGGTGACGACGCTCTTCTTGCCCAGCTCTCGGGCGCGGGCGGTCGTGATCTCGCGCTCGTCGGGGGTGCCGGCGTCCATCAGCACGCCGTAGCGACCCCGGTCGACGGTCCAGACCACCCCCTCCTCGGCGTCGGCGTAGGCGGGTCGTTGCTTGGTGCGGGGGCGGTTCGCCTTCGGGTTCGGGCGCTGTCGCACCGAGCTCTCGTCGTACTGGCCCCAGGCCTCGTCGTCCGCGGCGTCGTCGCCGTCGCTCCACCAGCTCACCGGGGGCCTACAGGAACCCGAGCAGGTCGATGTCGGCGGGTCGCTCGACGACCCGACGCCCGAGCAGGTCGTCCCAGAGGTCGACGAACTGCGGCAGCGTCTTCGAGACGACCCGCACGTCGTCGAGCTCGACGCCGTCGACGGCCAGGCCGATGATCGCGGCCGCGTGGGCCATGCGGTGGTCGCCGTAGGTGCGCCACTGGCCGGCGTGCAGGGGCGCAGGCTCGACCCGGAGGCCGTCGTCGAGCTCGGTGACGAGCCCGCCGAGCGCCGAGATCTCGCTCGCCAGCGCGGCGAGGCGGTCGGTCTCGTGCCCGCGGAGGTGCCCGATGCCCGTGAGGGTGCTCGGCCCGGAGGCGAGGGCCGCGAGGGCGACGAGGGCGGGGGCCAGCTCGCCCCCGCGCGACAGGTCGACGTCGACGCCGGGCAGCGAGCCGCCGCCGACGAGGCCGACCCCGCCGTCGACCGTGAGCACGTCGCCGTCGAGCGAGACGGTCGCGCCCCAGAGCGGCAGCAGCTCGATCAGGTCGGCCCCGACCTGCGTCGTCTCGGCGGGCCAGTGCGCGATCGAGACGGTGCCGCCGGCCACGAGGGCCCCGACGAGGAACGGCGCGGCGTTCGACAGGTCGGGCTCGATCGTGAGCTCGCGCCCGGCGATCGGGGCGGGCGCGACGTCCCACACGCCCGGCTCGGGCGTCGCGACCGTCACTCCGCGCCGGGCCAGCGCGTCGATCGTCATCTCGATGTGCGGGGTGCTGGGGAGCACGTGGCCGGTGTGCCGCAGCGTGAGCCCGCGGGCGAAGCGCGGGGCCGAGAGCAGCAGGCCCGAGACGAACTGGCTCGAGGCCGACGCGTCGATCTCGACCTCGCCGCCCTCGACCTCGCCGGTGCCGTAGAGGCTGAACGGCAGCGAGCCCCGGCCGTCGTCCGACACGTCGACGCCCAGGGTGCGGAGCGAGTCGAGGGTGGCGCGCATGGGGCGCCGTCGGGCGGCCTCGTCGCCGTCGAAGGTCACCGGCCCGAGGGCGAGCGCCGCGACCGGCGGCAGGAACCGCATCACGGTGCCCGCGAGGCCGCAGTCGACGGTGGCGCCGCCGGCGAGCTGGCCGGGCGTGACGACGAGGTCGGGGCCGAACGGCTCGCCCGACTCGAGCTCGTCGATCGTCGTGCCGAGGGCCCGCAGGGCGGCGATCATCAGCGCGGTGTCGCGCGAGTGGAGCGGCGCGTGCAGGGTCGAGGGGGAGTCGGCGAGGGCCGAGAGCACCAGCTCGCGGTTCGTCAGCGACTTCGACCCGGGCAGCGACAAGGAGGCGCGCAGCGGGCCGGCGGCACGGGGCGCGACCCAGCGCCCGTCGTCGACCTCCGGGGGCACGCCGCCGTCGTCGTAGGGAGAGAACTCGGGCCCGGAATACCTGTACACCTGCATCGGTTCACCAGGGTAATGCAGCGACGACCTGGAGGACGCGTGCCCACAGCACTTGCACCGAGGCGGATCACCGTGGCCGAACTAGAATCGGCCGTGATGAGCACCCCCGAGGGCCACGAGCCCACCCCCGCGACCAGCGCGACCGCCCCTGCCGTCGACGAGGCGGAGGCCGCCGTCGTCGAGGCCGTCGAGGCGTCGGACGAGGGCGAGCCCGACCTGCGGGCCCTCTTCGAGGAGCAGGCCCTGCCGTTCATGGACCAGCTCTACGCGGCGGCGATGCGGATGACGCGCAACCCGGCCGACGCCTCCGACCTCGTGCAGGAGACGTTCGTCAAGGCGTTCGCGGCGTTCCGGCAGTTCCAGCAGGGCACCAACCTCAAGGCCTGGCTCTACCGGATCCAGACCAACACGTTCATCAACACGTACCGCAAGAAGCAGCGCGATCCCTACCAGGGCACGATCGACGAGCTCGAGGACTGGCAGATGGGCGGCGCCGAGTCGGCGACCCGCGCCTCCGGGTCCACGCGCTCGGCCGAGGCCGAGGCGATCGACCACCTCCCCGACAGCGCCGTCAAGGACGCGCTGCAGAAGGTCCCCGAAGACTTCCGCATGGCGGTCTACTTCGCCGACGTCGAGGGCTTCTCGTACCAGGAGATCGCCGACATCATGAAGACGCCCGTGGGCACGGTGATGAGCCGCCTGCACCGCGGCCGCCGACTCCTGCGGGGACTACTCGCCGACTACGCCCGCGACCGAGGGATCGCGGTGCCGGCCGGCACGACGACGAAGGGCAGCGACAAATGACCGACTGCGGTTGCGACAAGGCGAAGGCCGAGCTCGAGGAGTTCCTGCACGACGAGCTCTGCCGCGAGGACGCCGCCGACATCCGGGAGCACATGCGCACCTGCGCCGACTGCTCGGGCGAGCACCACGTGGGCGTCGTCCTCACCGAGGCCGTGCAGCGTGCCTGCAAGGAGACCGCGCCGGAGGACCTGCGCTCGACCGTGCTGGCACGCCTGCGCGACCTGCAGGCGTCGCACTAGGCGCCAGGCCCCAGAGCCTGGCGGGCGGTCGGGAAGCCGACCGCGCGGATCAGGCCAGGGTCGCGTCCTCGCGGCGGCGTGCGTGCTCGACGACGTCGTCCCAGAGCAGCCGCAGCGAGGGGTCGCCCGCGTCGCCCGTGCGCTGGACGACCTTCGACACGGCCGGCACGCAGAGGCGGAAGTCGGGCTCGCCGACGACCAGCACCAGGGGGTCGTCGCCCGTGCCGGAGCAGAGCCGGCCGCCGTACTCGCGGCGGACCGTCTCGAAGAAGTAGCACGCGGCGCCGAACGAGACCGCGTCGGGCACCCCGTCGGCGTCGACGTCGCCCCGGTGGCGGGCGAGGACGCCGTCGAGCGAGTCGACCGAGGCGGGGCTGAAGTCGAGGGCGGCCGCGTCGTCGCGGTGCCCGCCCTTGCCGACCGACCGCACGAAGCGGGCGGCCTCGTCGGCGACCTGCTGCTCGGGCGTCGAGTTCCGTGTGAAGAGACCCATGGTCCTCGACCCTATCTGCCGACGTCACGGGGCGTCGAGCTGCGCTAGCGTCGTCGCATGACCGCCACGGTGGAAGTCCTCGCCAACCCGACCGCCGACGACCTCGACGACCTGGTCGCCCTCATCGGGCTGCTCGGCCACTCGCTCGACGCCGAGGTGCTCTCGGCCCGGCTCGGGCACCTGACGGCCGCCGCCGGCCACGAGACCTGGGTCGTGCGCGGCGCCGACGGGCACGTGACGGCCGTCGCGGGCGGCCACGTGCGCTGGGCCTACAACGCCGACGCGCCGACGGCGCAGCTGCTGCTGCTCGTCGTCGGCGAGACGGCCCGCCGCGACGGCACGGGCTCGCACCTGCTGCAGCACTTCGAGGACTGGTCACGCGGGCACGGCGCCCGCACCCTCGAGGCCGTCTCCGCCGCGGCCACGGACTCGGCGCACCGCTTCTACCGCAAGCGCGGCTACCACGAGGCCGGCGTGCGCTACTCGAAGCTCGTCTGAGCCCTGGCTCACCCGACGATGTCCGCTCGCCCCGTCGCGCACCGGACCTCTCACGACCGCGCGAGCCGGGATCATGTGTCGCGTGACGGGCCGCGAGGTGCAGACGGGGCCCTCGCCGCGGCACATGACGCGCCCTCACTCGCTCGTCCCGGGCTGAGGCGACCTCATGTGCCGCGGGGCGGGGTTCGACGTGCGCCTGACGCCCGCGTCGCGTCACCTGACGCGCGCTCACCCATGTGGTGCGACCCTCCCGACGGCGCGCCGGGACGACGACGGCCGCCCGCTCCGTGAGGAGGGGGCGGCCGTCGTCGGCGCCGGGGCTAGAGCGTCAGCGCCCGGGCGATCAGGTCGGCCTGCTGCGCGGCGCTGGCCTTGGTCGAGCCGGCCGCGGGCGAGGCGGAGGCCGGGCGCGAGGCGACCGTGATCGGCCGGTCGAGGTGCTTCTGCAGCTCGAGCACGACGAACGGCCAGGCGCCCTGGTTCTCCGGCTCCTCCTGCGCCCAGACGAGCTCGGCGGAGGGGTAGCGCGACAGCACCTCGCGGATGTGCTCGAGCGGCAGCGGGTAGAGCTGCTCGAGACGGACGAGCGCGATGTCGTCCTGCACGCCGCGCTTGTCGAGCTCGGCGGTCAGGTCGTAGTGGATCTTGCCCGAGTGCAGCACGATCCGCTTCGTCGCCGACGGGTCCTGCACGCGGGTGCAGTCGAGCACGGGCTCGAAGCGGCCGCTCGTGAAGGCCTCGACCCCGCTCGTCGCGCCGCGGAGGCGCAGCATCGCCTTGGGCGTGAAGACGACGAGCGGTCGACGCGGACGGGCGTAGGCCTGACGGCGCAGCAGGTGGAAGTAGGAGGCGGGGGTCGAGGGACGCGCGATGGTCATGTTGTCCTCGGCGCACAGCTGCAGGAACCGCTCCATGCGGGCCGACGAGTGGTCGGGGCCCTGGCCCTCGTAGCCGTGCGGCAGCAGCAGCACCACGCTGGAGCGCTGGCCCCACTTCTGCTCGGCGCTCGAGATGAACTCGTCGATGACGGTCTGTGCGCCGTTGCTGAAGTCGCCGAACTGCGCCTCCCACATGACGAGCGCGTCGGCCCGCTCGACCGAGTAGCCGTACTCGAACGCCATGGCCGCGTACTCGCTGAGCAGCGAGTCGTAGATCCAGAGGTTCGCCTGGTCGTCGGAGATGTTCTGCAGCGGCAGCCACTCCTGGCCGTTCTCGCGGTCGTGCAGCACCGAGTGGCGCTGCACGAAGGTGCCGCGGCGGCTGTCCTGGCCGGCGAGACGCACGGGCGTGCCCTCGGTGAGCACGGAGCCCATGGCGAGCAGCTCGGCGAAGGCCCAGTCGATGCCGCCGTTGCGGCTCATGTCGACGCGCTTCTTGAGCAGCTGCGAGAGCTTCGGGTGCACGGAGAAGCCCTCGGGCGGGTTGTCGTGCGCGTCGCCGATCGCGTGGACGAGCTCGAGGTCGACGCCCGTGGTCTCGGGCTCGCCCGAGCGGTCGTCGCGCTGCGACTGGGGGCGCTCGAGGTCTTCGACGTCGCCCGCGTCGTCGGTGACGACCGGCACCGAGCCGGTCTGCGCCGCGTGGGTCTCGGCGAAGGCGCGCTCGAGGCGGTCCTGGAAGTCGCGGTGCGCGCCGTCGTACTCATCTTGGGTGATGTCGCCGCGGCCCACGAGGGCCTCGGTGTAGAGCGTGCGCACGCTGCGCTTCGCCTCGATCAGGTTGTACATCAACGGCTGCGTCATCGAGGGGTCGTCGCCCTCGTTGTGCCCGCGGCGGCGGTAGCAGATGAGGTCGACGACGACGTCGCGCTTGAACTGCTGGCGGTACGAGAACGCCAGCTCGGCGACGCGGGCGACGGCCTCGGGGTCGTCGCCGTTGACGTGGAACACCGGCGCCTGGATCGTCTTGGCGACGTCGGTCGAGTAGATCGACGAGCGCGACTCGGTCGGGGGAGTCGTGAACCCGACCTGGTTGTTGATGACGACGTGGACGGTGCCGCCGACGCGGTAGCCGCGCAGCATCGACATCTGCAGCGTCTCGACGACGACGCCCTGGCCGGCCATGGCCGCGTCGCCGTGGATGAGGATCGGCAGCGTGTTGAAGGCGCCGCGGGGGCCGCGGTCCTGCTTGGCCCGGACGATGCCCTCGAGCACGCCGTCGCCGGCCTCGAGGTGCGACGGGTTCGCCGCGAGGTAGACGGGGATGGTCTCGCCGGTGGCGCTGGTGAACTCGCCCTCGGTGCCGAGGTGGTACTTGACGTCGCCCGAGCCCTGCACGGTCTTCGGGTCCTGGGTGCCCTCGAACTCGCGGAAGATCTGGCCGTAGGTCTTGCCGGCGATGTTCGTGAGCACGTTCAGGCGGCCGCGGTGCGCCATGCCGATGGCGACCTCGTCCAGCCCCTCGCGGGCGGCCTGCTGGATGACCGTGTCGAGCAGGGCGATGGTCGACTCGCCGCCCTCGAGGCTGAAGCGCTTCTGGCCGACGTACTTCGTCTGCAGGAACGTCTCGAACGCCTCGGCCTCGTTGAGCTTCGCGAGGATGCGCATCTGCTCGTCGTGCGAGGGCTTCACGTAGGGCACCTCGACGTGCTGCTGCACCCAGGCGCGCTGGGCCGGGTCCTGGATGTGCATGTACTCGACGCCGATGGTGCGGCAGTACGAGTCGCGCAGGATGCCGAGGATGTCGCGCAGCAGCGCGGAGGTGTGCCCGCCGAGGCCGCCGGTCACGAACTCGCGGTCGAGGTCCCAGAAGGTGAGGCCGTGGCTCTCGATCGCCAGGTCGGGGTGCGAGCGCTGGCGGTACTGCAGCGGGTCGATGTCGGCCATGAGGTGGCCGCGCACGCGGTAGCTGTTGATGAGCTCCTGCACCCGGGCCGTCTTGCCCACGCGCTCGGCGAGGTTGACGTTGATGTCCGGGTTCCAGTGGATGGGCTCGTAGGGGATGCGGAGCGCCGAGAAGATGTCCTCGTAGAAGCGGCGCTGGCCGATGAGCAGCTCGTTGACCTTCTTGAGGAACTCGCCCGAGCCGGCGCCCTGGATGACGCGGTGGTCGTAGGTGCTCGTCAGGGTGACGGTCTTGCCGATGCCGAGCTCGACGAGCGTCTTCGCCGACGTGCCCTGGAACTCGGCCGGGTAGTCGAGCGCGCCGGCGCCGATGATCGACCCCGCGCCCTTCATGAGCCGCGGCACGCTGTGCACCGTGCCGATGCCGCCGGGGTTCGTCAGCGAGATCGTGTTGCCCTGGAAGTCGGCGGCGGTGAGCTTGTTGTCACGGGCCCGGCGGACGACGTCCTCGTAGGCCGACAGGAAGTCGGCGAAGGTCATCTCGTCGGCCTTCTTGATGCCGGGCACGAGCAGCGCCCGCGTGCCGTCGGGCTTCGGGATGTCGATCGCGAGGCCGAGGTTGATGTGCGCCGGGGTGACGACCGAGGGCTTGCCGTCGACCTCGTCGTAGAAGACGTTCTGGCTCGGGAACTCCTTGAGGGCCTGCACGAGCGCCCAGCCGATGAGGTGCGTGAACGAGACCTTGCCGCCCCGGGCGCGCTTGAGGTGGTTGTTGATGACGATGCGGTTGTCGATCATCAGCTTCGCGGCGACGGTGCGGACGCTGGTGGCCGTCGGCACGCTGAGGCTCGCGTCCATGTTCGTCGCGAGCGACTTCGCCATGCCGCGCAGGGGGGCGACGGTGGCCTCGGGCTCCGGCGTGGGCTCGGCGCTGGTGCGGGGCTTCTCGGGGGCCTTGGCCGGAGAGTCGGCGGGGATGGGCTTCTCCGACGGCTCGACCGACGTCGTCTTGGCGGCCTTCTTGCCGGCGGGCGCGGCGGGGGCCGGGGCGGGCGCCGCGGGCTCGTTCTGGCCGGGCGCGCCGGTCACCTCATCGGGGATCTGCGCCTGGCCGCCCTCGGTCGACGAGGGCTCGGGGGCGGGGGCCGAGGAGGCGGCGCCCTCGGGAGCGGAGGAGGTCGCCGGGGCAGCGCCCGCGCCTCCGTCGGAGGGGGTGTACGCCTCGAGCACGGGCCACCACGACTCGTCGACCGAGTTCTTGTCGACCACCCACTGCTCGTAGAGCTCGTCGACCAGCCACTCGTTGGCCCCGAAGGCGCCCTCGTCGGTCGTTCCCGTCACGTGGCTCGTCACAGCCGATCGCCCACTCTCCGTTGATCGTTCGATGTCGCGGCGGGCAGCGGCGCCCGCCGGGAGACAGCTTAACAAGGTCCGCCGGGCCGCGTCTGGACGACCCGCAGGGATTACCGTGGGGGCCATGAGGTTCTACGAGACGACGCCGACCCACGACCTGACGTACTCCGACGTCTTCCTGGTCCCGAGCCGCTCGTCGGTCACCAGCCGCCTCGACGTGTCGCTCGCGCCGGGCGACGGCACGGGCGCGACGGTGCCGATCGTCTCGGCGAACATGAACTCCGTCACCGGCCCCCGCCTCGCCGCGACCCTGGCCCGCCGCGGCGGCCTCGGCGTGCTGCCGCAGGACATGCCCCTGCAAGAGCTGGACGCGGCCATCCGCTGGGTCAAGTCGCAGCCCGTCGAGTGGGACACGCCCTGGTCGCTCGACCCGGGCGAGACCGTCGCGTCGGCCCTCACGCGCGTGCCCGCCGTCGAGGGCCACGGCATCGTGCTGCACGACTCCGACGGCTCGTTCCTCGGCTGCATCGCCGCCTCCCGGCTCGCCACCGCCCCGCGCGACGCCGTGCTCGGCGACCTGCTGCACGGCGCCCTCACCTCGCTCGACGCCGACGACGTCGACTCGCCGCGGGCGGCCTTCGACCGGATGGTCGCGGCCGAGATCGACTTCGCGCCGGTGCTGCGGCACGGCCGGGTCGTGGGCACGGTGAGCCGCAAGGGCGCCCTGCGGTCGACGATCTACCAGCCCGCGGTCGACCGCGACGGGCGCCTCCGGGTCGCCGCCGCCGTCGGCATCAACGGCGACGTCGAGCAGAAGGCCCGGGCGCTGGCCGCCGCCGGCGTCGACGTGCTCGTGCTCGACACGGCCCACGGCGACCAGGACGGCATGGTGGCCGCGGTCAAGACCGTGGCGGGGGCGCGGCTGGGCCTGCCGATCGTCGCGGGCAACGTCGTCACCGAGGAGGCGGTGCGCCACCTGGTCGGTGCGGGCGCGGACGTCGTGAAGGTCGGCGTCGGCCCCGGCGCGATGTGCACGACCCGCATGATGACCGCCGTGGGCCGTCCCCAGTTCTCGGCCGTGCTCGAGACGGCCGCCACGGCTCGTGCGCTGGGCGCGCACGTCTGGGCCGACGGGGGAGTCCGCTACCCGCGCGACGTGGCGCTGGCGCTCGCGGCCGGGGCGTCGTCGGTCATGATCGGCTCGTGGTTCGCCGGCACCGTCGAGGCGCCCGGCGAGCTCGCGAGCGACGAGCGCGGCCTGTACAAGGAGAGCTGGGGCATGGCCTCGACCAAGGCGGTCCAGGGCAGGTTCGGCCGGCTCGACCCGTTCGAGCTGGCCCGCAAGACGCTGTTCGCCGAGGGGATCTCGTCGTCGAGGATCTACCTCGACCCGCTGCGGCCCGGCGTCGAGGACCTCCTCGACATGATCACCTCGGGCGTCCGCAGCTCGTTCACGTACGCCGGCGCCCGCACGCTGCCCGAGTTCGCCGAGCGGGCCCTCGTCGGCGTGCAGTCGGCGGCCGGCTACGAAGAGGGCAAGGCGCTCCCCGTCAGCTGGTGACCGGGACCCCGAGACGAGTGACGGAGGGGCCGGTCAGCGGATAGGATCACCTCCTTATGGATGACCCTCCGTCTCAGCCCGCCGTGCCCCCTCACCATCCGGCCCCGTCCGCCGTCCGGACGACCGAGGGCGGTGCTCCGTCGTCGTGAACGAGTGGATCCTGCTCGCCATCGGCATCGTCCTCACGATCGGCACCGGTCTCTTCGTGGCCAGCGAGTTCTCGCTGGTCAACCTCGACCGCTCGGACCTCGAAGCCCGACAGTCGAAGGGCGAGAAGGGCCTCGCGCCCACGATCGGCGCCCTCCGCATCACGTCCACGCACCTGTCGAGCGCGCAGCTCGGCATCACGCTGACGACCCTGCTGACCGGCTACACGATGGAGCCGGCGATCTCCCGGCTGCTCGCGCCGCCCCTCCTCGCCGTCGGCCTGCCCGAGCCCGTCGTGACGGTGGGCGGTCCGGTGGTCGCCATCGTCGTCGCCACGCTGCTGTCGATGATCGTCGGCGAGCTCGTGCCGAAGAACTTCGCGCTCGCGCTGCCGCTGCGCACGGCGAAGCTCGTCATCCCGTTCC
>Ga0265798_10009957_pt1 | contig 11780 bp, 14 predicted proteins | sample P3T30metagenome_FD_192430 | JGI IMG/M metagenome (GOLD analysis project Ga0265798, IMG submission 192430) | Plant litter microbial communities from East Loma Ridge, Irvine, California - P3 T30 | ecosystem: Environmental > Terrestrial > Plant litter > Unclassified | place: USA: California... | reverse complement strand
AGCACCGAAAAGGAGACTCGACCCGGCTATGGAAAGGGCCCGAGGAGGCGATCTACGCTGGAATGGGCAAATTCGAGCCCTTTGACCCGCCAGAAGAAGCTGCAAGACATGACGGCAGGGCGCATGGCAGACGCCTTCTTTACCCTGCACATTGAGGGCCATGATGACCCGATTTACATCTCCGAGGTGGCAGAGAAGGCCATGAACCCCAACTTCAAGTTCTTTGATCTTGCTTCCTGTGGACCTGGTGTCACGCGACTGGACAAGCTTACCGTCAGGGTTTGGGCCAAGAGCGAGACGATGCAGGACTGGCAGTATCTCATCGACTACACGGTGCAGTTCAGGTCTCTGCAGTTCATTGGAAAATCGCTGGGAGGCTTCAGACACCCCCTTCCGCAAAACTGCATACTCTTCCACATGACAGACGGCATCTACACTAGCTTTACCGACTTGCCCGTACAGGAACGAACACGGCCCGAGCTTCTCGCTCCGCCAAAGGAGAACCCGGACGGTCGGATCCTTACCTCGTCCTCGTACGACGCTCTCATGCGACTGTCGACGCTGGATGACTGTATACAGGACGCCTTGACGACGCGGGATCGCATTGCGGACGAAATTGAAGGCATACTTGCCGCGAACAAGGAGGATCTCCGCACCGTCGACTCGGTAGCCGAAACCGAAGAGAGTCTGCGCACAGTGCAGGCAGCCGTGACATCCGAGAAGCGCCGGGTCGTGGCGGCGCGGAGGAAACGAGACGAGCTACAAGCGAGCATACAGCACCGCCAAGAGCTGATGAGATTAGGGCGCCATCAGCAGTCGGAAATTGATGCCAAGCTTCCCGAAGAACGAGCCAAGTGCACCGCCACCAACCAGCTCCTGGAGAAGACAGGCGAGGACATCACGGGTCAGAGGCGGAGGGTGTGTGAAGATCTCCTGCGAATCTTTCCCATCGAGCCGGTGCCAGGAAAGGCGCTAGCATTCACCATTCGAGGCCTTTTGTTGCCCAATTCCGTCTTTGACGATGCTAAAGAAGAAGTGACATCAGCAGCACTAGGCTATGTGGCGCAAATCGTGAGTCTGCTGTCCCTGTACCTCTCCGTCATACTGCCGTATCCGCTCTCAGTACACGGTTCGACATCGACCATTGACGACCCCTTGGCCGTCACACAGAATAACCAGAATCATCAACGCACATACCCCTTGTATATGAAGAATGTCGTGCGCTACCGTTTCGAGTATGGCGTGTTCCTGTTGAACAAGAACATTGAGATTCTTTCGAACGCTCTTGGGCTGCGGCCAGTCGACATCCGCCATACTCTGCCAAATCTCAAGTATCTGTTGTATGTCGCTACTGCCGGCAAAGGCGAGCTCCCAGCAAGAAAGGCGGGAGGTATCAAGGGTTTGCTGCGACAGGACGGACTCCTCTCTAGGAAAGGGAGCATGGACAGCACAATTACTGCGAGTAGTATCGGCACTCCGACTACTGAACTCAAGCGGAGTCTGGAGATTGCGGGGAAGAAGATTGAAACCACCAAGCCCAATGGTGCGCTTGCACATTCTGTAGGAAGTTTGCAACAGAAGACAGGCATGCATGCAGGGAGTCGGCTTCGTCCGTCCGGATGATTCCGAGATGTGCTGGTGTCGGCTTCCATCGTATAGATCCGTGACAGGTGATGCGGATCGCTGGGTTTGCCCATGCTGCGTGATATGGCGAATTAGCTGTAACTTAAACGACTATGCATCACGTAGTCTTTCAGATATGTCAGCAAGATCCAGGGTACCCGAATTTACTATTTCAGTATCCTTTTACCACGTGCTTGCTTGCTTCTTTGTATGCACGTGGTGTGCAAGTGCGTCGGGAACACTGCGGGCCGCGCAAAAAGCAGGCCTTCACCAACGCCTCTGTTTCGGCCCTTTTTGTCGTTGGAAGCGGATAAGCTCGCGGGGGCTGACAACTGACATCAACGCCCGTAACAGCATCAATCTCGTCGCTGTTGATGTCGGTGCTGATCCCTGCACCATCCATACAGCCAAGAGGCCCACCGCTCGGAGATTGGAAGGCGATCGAGTAAGGAGTTGGACCGATCCTTGGAACGACTTTTACTCTTCTACCCGTGCCCGCGACAACACATTCAAGGGCTGTCGGCTACTTCTTCACGCACTTAGTTGCAACACGGGGGGTGTTTTTCTTCTTCTTTGCTACATCTTGTGTAAACTTTAAGCTGCTTACTACACAGCCACCACGACACTGCGACTTGCCATTACGACTGCTACCATCGCCCTTGCTCGCCCACGATGACGGAGCCATTTCCTTCCCTTAACGGGGCACTGCCACACAGCCTCGTAGTCACGAGCGAAGCACGGAACGGCAGGAGGAGAAAGTCAAGTGCACTGGGGCATAATGTGCCTGGCGATGGCAACGTGCCTGCCTTTGCGACACACCGGTCGGGAACCCCGCCCATGAACAGTCCTGTTAGTCCAGTGGGTATGGACTTTGTACGTACCACCTAGCGACATTAGGTACTTTCGGTGCGCTGACTATCACGCAGAAATCAGAGAAAACTATGCGCCGGTCGAAACGGAGAACAACACGCCGCTACCTTTCCAAAGCGAAGCGCATGTGCATACGACACACATGGCTGCTCCCCCTCATTCTGGCGCTTACCATCGTATCCCTCTACCTCGTCTACCCCTACCCGTCGAACCCGCTCTCCGCCTGCCTGTTTCTCTCATACCCGCTTGCACGCGACGACCCTTTCATCCCTGCCCACGTACGCGAAGACCCCAATGCGCCGACACACTATGGAAAAGGCGGCCGGGACTTTGCCTTTGTCGGCTTCTACATCATCGTCCTGAGTTTCACCCGCGAATTCTGCATGCAGCGACTCATCCGGCCCATTGCCCTACACTTTGGCATCAAGAATCGCGACAAGCAGTCCCGCTTCATGGAACAGGCCTACACAGCGCTGTACTTCGGCATCTACGGTCCCTTTGGCATCTATATCATGTCGCGAACGCCTGTCTGGTACTTCAACACCATTGGCATGTACGAAAACTTCCCGCACCGGACGCACGAGGCTATCGTCAAGGCCTACTACCTTTTGCAAGCAAGCTACTGGGCTCAGCAAGCAATTGTCCTATTGCTCATGCTGGAGAAGCCGAGGAAAGATTTCAAAGAGCTGGTTGCACATCATGTCATTACCGTTAGCTTGATCTGGCTCAGCTACAGGTTCCATTTTACGTACATGGGTATCGCGGTTTACATTACCCACGACATTTCGGATTTCTTCTTGGCTGTAAGTCAATTTCCCACTTCACGTTGTGCACATCTTGGAATTTACACTAACGCCACTACAGACATCCAAGTGCCTAAACTACATCGATTCGCCCATCGTCGGACCCTACTTCTTCGTCTTCATGTGTATTTGGGGCTACACGCGCCACTACATCAATCTCAAGATCATCTACTCGATTCTGACTACCTTCAAAACTGTCGGCCCTTTCGAGCTCAACTGGGAAACCCAACAATACAAGTGCTGGATTAGTCAGTACATCACATTCGCTCTACTGGCGTCTCTGCAGGCTGTCAACCTGTTTTGGTGGTTCTTCATCTGCAGGATAGCGTATCGGTTCATTATCTACAAGGATGCAGATGATGACCGCAGCGAGTATGCACCAACAGACGAAGAGGTCGAGGAGAAGGAGGCGCTGCTAAAGGAAGACGTTGATGTCGAGTTTGAGAAGATTGAGGATGCGCCGAGCACCCCAGCGAATGGGACGACTGGCGCCCAGTTGGACAGCATCGGGTCGAGAGTTAAGCAAAGGAAGAGTGAGAAGCAATAATTACGAAGACAATGACAGAGATGCCGAAACGCGGTATTGATGACGGAGTTGCGGACTTGCTGGGTATGACGGCACTTGACTACCTCCACGATCTGGATCTGGGAATGTTGTATAACTGGAACATTACTTTCTCTCCGCCTTTTACCAATACTTGGTGTAATGTAGGACGGGCCTCACGATTTTTCCTCTTGAATATCTTTAATCTGCATTTTCTTGTATCAAAGTATGCCCATAGTTGCTGGGTCTAGATGTGTCATCGAAGTTCTGCAAATGGTTATATGTTATGCGTTATGGTGTGGTGTATCCCGAAACTTGATCACCTGTGTTTCACTCTGGCTTAGCTGTATTCCAGGACTCCGGGCAATGCACTACGAATAAAATCTCTAAAATGGTACAGATTCTATGAGGCTTCATCAGCTCGGAGATGGGACAATGTTACGTCAGACTGATAGAGTCAATTCCCTGTCTCTAAATCAATTACTTCCCTATCATGGGCCTCGTACTCCGCATTTGGGAACAGGCGATAATCCAAGTCAATCCTAGACTATCATCAGATCCTAAAACTGCGACAGATCCCATGGACACATACAGAAAACACGTCAAAACGGGTATCCGTGTCAGTCTCGCGATGAAGTATGTCATTGTCGCCATAAAGAAGCGACTCAGGCGCAGGCACAAGCGATTACGAGAGGAGGAGGGAGACGATATTACATGCTACTATCATGATTGTTTTTGCAATAATCAGCGTCGACGACCTCAACCTGGAAGAAAGTTGAAGGAGTTTGAAAGGGGTTGTGATTCATCTTCGTGCCAACGGGTCATGCCACTACCGTCCCTACATGTTTCCGATACAGCGTCTCGACGGTTGTGTACGGCTTCATTGTGGTGTATATCTGGTCGATTTATTTGCCAGGATTGATGGTATGAAGGAAGGCCATGAATCGCTATTTCGGAGGGTCTTGGTTGTACGAGGCGCGCTATGTACCATTACAATTTACTCGAGTAAAAGGGGTTGAGCGGCGTTTGTGGGTGTACGGGATTATGGCTAGTCAAATTGGAGGCATCGGGAAGCAATCCATTTGGAAATACAAGTAATATAGCTCCCGGATGTCGTAAAACTAACGGCCGAACACAGCTACCAACTCGAGATGTCAAGAATGAGGTGAGTTGTTTTTGAAGACCTCGGGACAAGGTGGGGTAGATAATTAGCGACGTTAGGTAACACTCCGAGGTCCCTGATCAACACTTCCCCAATGACATCTTCTTTTCCATCTCAACAACCGGTAAACCAGTGCACCGGCTGTAAGTTCAAGAGACAAGTCTTGCGTTACGGCTTGTATCCGCCCGTCGTGAGAAATGTGCATATGCTTTTCTTGATTTCCGCACTACCTCATGGCACAACCCGAACGGGTAAAGATTAGGCATCCATCCGCCTTCGCGAACCAGTCCTTTAGTTTCACCATGCTGTCCCCAGCAGGCAGCACGAGGATGCCTGTGCTAGTGTCTTAGCGATGATTCTAGTGTCCCTTGTTACTTTCTTATCGTGTAACAGTCTTAAGCACGTCAGATTCCATCCTTCGCTGCAGCGCACTCACACACACATACAAGAAAGATCCTCACTCAGGTACATTTGGCGATGTCCTCCTCGACCTCCAATCATGCGTCAGTACCAAAGCACAAGTATCCCGGACTTGGGCTTCCGGTGCGTTACTATGGACGTGGAGACTCTGATTCCTACCCAATTGGTGCGCATAGCGAGTGCTATGGCAGCGTATCAGACATCATTTCCGTGCGCGAGGTCGCCATGATGGATGTGATGGAGAAGCTCACCGACAAGAAAGACTGGAACAAAAAGGTGTTTGACGATAAGATCGTAGACAAGTGGCGGGACGAAGCCCTCACTATACCCGACAAGCACTTCTGGGATCTGGCCACACGTGCGAAGAGACGAATCTGGGTCCAGGGCAACGATGAGTCTGAAGTCTACGACGATCAGTTTGAGCTTGCTTGTAAGCTAGAACATATCATGGATGAGCCTACCTTTTGGACGGTAAGTAGGTGTAACCATTTATTTTTATCCTTGTCTAAATCCATCTCAGTGCGTCCAAGAGCTTCGCAGCAAGGCCAGATACTTTGAGCAATCTGGCATCATCCCCACACTCGATGTCTCTGCTTGCGTTGCCAAATCCGATACACTTGTTACCGAGGACCTTCACCGCAGGCTTTGCGAAGCTTTTGAAAAACTCAAATTGGATCATGCAGCGTCTCCGGATTGGCATCCTAAATCGAACAGCATGGTGCAGGATCTCGTGCATCCATCCATGTACCCCTTGGTCTATGGTCGAAGCCGGGGTTTCCAAGAGGAGAATGTTGGTGTAGCTGATGCTGTCGAACAGTGGGCGGGGAAGGGCGAAATCATTCCTCGAGACACGCCTGAACAGTCAACTCAGAGCGATTATCGTATTCGCAGAAATTATGTGAGTAGTATGAACGAAGTTCCGCCGGAGTACTGGTCGGATACATATCAGTGGTTGCCAGCAAATGTGGCCTTTCAAGAGGATGGTAGCGTTCGCTTTACGAGCTACGTGAACAATCTCCATCCCACCAAGTATCCTGATATCTATCGTACAATCGAGATGTTGATTGGGAAATCGATCCCGATGTGGGATCAGGTCTTGCGAATGGCACTTCATCGTCGACCAGTTGAGGAAGCTGGCCGTACGGGAACTAGAACCGGTCCACCGGTCAACGCAGAGTAAGTTTTAGAACATCATTGATGCTTATGATTGCTGACCGTGGGATTTCTGTAGCGACTTCAATGCAGATAATTGGATTCCCAATAACGCTGATGCCTGCGTCGATGCAGAGGTCACTGACAAGCAGATGGAAGATGCGGGTTACTGTGGTGACTGGTACGAGGAAGAGGAGCGATCGGAACGCATCAAGGAGGCCAAGTGGACAATTCTTCGTACACCCCGCATCCCGCCTGTTTCCTTCACTGATGTTAGCTACGCACCGCAAAGTCATAAACGTCTTGCCGACAGATTCCACAATTCTGGGCTCCAAATCATCGTCAAAATGGCATCAATCGAGCTGACACCGGAAAAACCACGCTTCTCGGGAGGCGGCTGGCATGTAGAGGGGCAAATGAATGAACGCATCTGTGCCACAGCTTTGTATTACCTGGACAGCGAGAACATTTCCGACAGCAGTCTTTCGTTCCGCATGAGAACGTCCATGTGGTTGGATGATGAAAAGGGATTCAATGTTGGGCAAGATCGTTACCACTGGTTGCAGCAAAATTACGGCACCCATTTAGGCTGTGGAAGTGGTGCACCAACCCTTCAAAACTACGGCGAAGTTCAGACGCGCCAAGGGCGACTCTTGACATTTCCGAATGACTTGTAAGTACTTTCCACAGTCATTCTGACACTGGTTAACAATTTGTAATAGTCAGCATCGTGTGTCGCCATTCCAGCTTACTGATCCCACCAAGCCTGGCCATCGCCGCTTCATCGCGCTTTGGCTTGTGGACCCCACAATGCGCGTCATATCGACTGCTAACATTCCACCTCAACAAATGGACTGGTATATCGCATCGATACTTGGCACAGACAGCAAAGCTCAGGGGAAGTCAATTGCAAAATTGCCCCCGGATCTTGTTCAGCTGTTGGCAGAGAAGAGTAATATTGATGTTACTGATGTCCGAGAGGGCCAACTACCCAAAGAGCTCCTCGATTGGGTGCGCAAGGATCTTGACAAGGATGGGAATTCTTTGCCAATGAGTCTGGAAGAGGCTGAAGAACATCGCCTGAAGTTGATGCAAGAGAGAAGTGCGTTCGTCATAACAAGCGAGGAAAATTGGCAATCACAGACATACAGTTTTTGTGAGCACTGAATTATGTATGGGTAATTACAAAGGCAGTATGCAAAAGTAGATTGTGCTGAACGTATCTGATCATAACCTGTGAGGCGGGAGGTACAGCAACATCGACACATGGCATACTCTTCATTGATCTACCACATTGCTACTGCGTCTCTCATTAGTCTCCCATCGGTCTTTTTTTAACGTCTTGTTTTCTCGGAGTTGCTAGGCGCCACGCTCCTAAGCGACAACGGTGACGTTCCAACGGTTTCATTCCAATGCAGCTGGTACACTTTATCCTGCACCTTCGCACCATAGAAAGCACTTGCCAGAGAACCATCACTGGCGATGAGCATAGCCGTTGAGCCATAGAACGAAAAGCCAGAAGTGTCTACAGTGGCGTTGCCGGTGCCGTCATTGGGAGGAAGGAAGCCAACGCGTGTGTCGTTTGAGGATTGAGATGGTACGAAAAGAGTCACATGAGACCAGGTAGGTTTGTTCTGGCTCAGTGAGGTGTTGGGATTGCCAACGAAATGACGAGTGTCGTCCGTTTGGACTGGATGATGTTAGTGAGGAGAAACAAGGCGAGAAAATGCATGAGCTGCAACTACTGCTAAAACGTACAGGTGACCACATCAGCATTAGAACTTTTGAAAGCAGCTACGTCCCCAATGTATGCGAGGCCGTCGGCATAGAAAAGCGGAAAGCCACCCAAGTCATCGCCATATGCATACAACTGGAAAGTTGCAGTAGGAGAGACGTCGCGCTTAACGGCGCCTAGAACTGCAAGAGGAAGTGTGCTCAAAGATAAAAGACGCATTTTGAGCAGCATCATGACTGGTACAGATTGGTATATGCTAAACGAATGACAAGTATCGAAAGAGTGTGGAACTTGGACACAGGTGGGTGATTAGAGCGAGAGTGAGGGGCTATCATGGCCGTCTTAACCCTTTTATTCTCTCTGACCTGGAGATAGTAAAAAAACATTGAAAGGAAACCTACGCTCATCGGCACATGGCTCCGATGCCTACGACGAAGGGCGAAGCTCGTTCCACTTGTCAACGCGTCATTCCGAAGTTTAGGCGACGGGCCAAGGCGCATCAGCGTATGCCTAAAAAAATCAATTACCACCGTTGTACCCGTCAGGGGACTACTGATAATGATCCACTGTCCAAGGAAGCGTACGATGTCACGTAGTCTTTCGAATAGAAAGGAGGGGGCCCCATCGTGGAAACCTTAACAGGGCGTGCACGGATCCTTGTACGATCTTCGGGAAGTGGAAACAATAGCCATGCACTACTTATCGCTCCACATATGTCGGAAAAGATCGCAACGCAGGTCTATTTTAGATAGTATCGCTGGGAGGCGATGGATCACCAGAGGCCCACTTTTGTCAGATTTGACAGATGAATCGCGATATGGCCCCATCAAAACGTGTCACTATTCCTAAACCGATACAGGGAGTGGGTTGTCCCATGAACGACGTTGTAATAAACCCTGTGCGCACAGGCGGTAGTTCGAATCTTCATTCGCATATCTACCACTAGTCCGAACGAGGTCACTAGTGCGAGTGTCAAAATGCCACCGAGAGTGGGTTTCATCGTGTTTCAATAACTTGGCGAATGCGGATACTTACCGAAGTACTGCTAATGCCTAAGAAACTTCAGAGACATCTTCACACTAGGAAATCTTGGCCCGAGGCTTGAACAGTCGTCCCCTAATTCGATATCCGGCCAGCGAGTGTGGTGGGCCTTGGATGGAGTGACAGTAGTACCGTCGGCGGCAATAGTATGAAGGACACAATAACGACAAGACGTTAGGAAGTCGTGACGACATGACTCGAAAAAAAATACAACAGCAATGGGACTTATAAGGTACAGCCTCTTCACCATCAATCAGCATCATCGCATCACACTCGTTTGTCCTTTGCTCGATCTACCCACAGTCGTTCCCTATACTTGCATGTCTGCTATATTTTTAGTACTCTAATCTTTTACTATCATGCTTCTGTCTGGTGTCGCTGGCATTGCGGCCTTTGTTGGCTATGCAGCTGCCTCCCCCTTTCCTACCTCCCCCTTCACTGCAGACTTGAGGCCTAGAGCAGCCTGCAGTGGAAACACCGCGACTACCCGCTCGCAATGGTGTGACTTTTCTGTTGCCGACGACCCTTCCGTCAAAATTCCCGATACTGGAGTCACCCGCGAGTACTGGCTCGAACTCACAGATGTCGTTGTCGCACCAGATGGTGTATCCCGATCGGCAATGGCTGTCAATGGATCGATCCCTGGGCCGACTCTTATTGCAGATTGGGGTGATCAGGTCATTGTGCATGTCACAAATAAGCTGACAACATCCAACAATGGCACGAGTATCCATTTCCACGGGCTCTGGCAACAGGGTACCAACGAAAACGATGGTGTGAGCTCTATCACTCAGTGCCCCACGGCACCCGGAGAGTCAATGACCTACAAGTGGAGAGCGACACAACACGGGTCTACTTGGTACCACTCACACTTTGCCTTGCAAGCTTGGCAGGGTGTGTTTGGCGGCATTGTCATCAACGGTCCTGCAACAGCAAACTACGACGAAGACCTGGGCATGCTTTTTCTCAATGACTGGGATCACCAGGTATGCTATTATTTGCAGCTTGTACTTACCAGAAACTAACATGAAATAGACGGTTGATGAGCTCTACCTCCAAGCTCAGCAAGTCGGCCCACCAATTCTTGACAATGGTCTCATCAACGGCACAAATACTTTCGAAGACGGTGGATCTCGCTACAACACGACCTTCACTGCCGGAAAGACTTACCGCATTCGCCTGATTAACGCTGCCGTCGACACTCACTTCAAGTTTATGATTGACAATCACACCATGAGCATAATCGGCTCTGACCTCGTCCCCATCACACCGTACGATGCAAACGTCGTCAGCATCGGCATGGGCCAGCGCTACGATCTCATATTCACCGCAAACCAGCAAGACATCGCCGACAAGTTCTGGATGCGTGCAATTCCCCAATCTGCGTGCTCGGAGAACGGCAAACGAGACGACATCCGCGGCATAGTCTACTACGACGGCGCTTCATCTGGCGAGCCAACAACCGAAGCCTTTGACTTTGAAGACAACTGCATCGATGAAACCAAGAACATTGTACCTTTCAACCCCAAGACCGTCGGCGCCAATCCTTCGTTGACAGCCGATGAGCCTGTCGCCGTGGGATTCAACGCCAACAACCTCTTCCGCTGGACACTCAACAGCACCACCATGGTTGTACAGTGGAACGACCCGACGCTCATGCAGATCATGTCAGGTGACAAGTCGTTTGAAAAGTCAAACGCGGTCGTGGAGCTCCCAAACGCTGACGAGTGGGCTTACGTGGTCGTCTCCACCACCATACCCGTGCCGCACCCTATCCATTTGCACGGCCACGATTTCTACGTCGTTGCCCAAGGCACCGGCGCCTATACCGACGATGTTACCCTGAATCTCGATAACCCGCCTAGGCGCGACACTGCCATGCTTCCCGCTTCTGGCTTCATGGTCATGGCGTTTCAGACGGATAACCCAGGTGCTTGGTTGATGCACTGCCACATTGGTAAGTAACACACATACATGTTCCTTGGCCCCCTTCCTATCACGGAATCTTCACTAACGATGAAAAAACAGGATGGCACACATCTGAGGGCTTCGCAATGCAGTTCGTCGAGCGAATGGACGAGATTGCTGCAATCACGAATAAGGACGCCTTGTCGAGCAACTGCAATGCTTGGACGTCGCATAGCGAAGAGTTTTCTATTGAGCAGGATGACTCGGGTGTATAAAGCGAGAGCGAGAGTGAGGAGTGAGCGTTTTACGATTGGTTCTCTTCAGCCCCCCCTCCTTCTTTGCTGTAATATATAATGAACGTGAAGATTCCCTTTTTGAACAAAACATGGAGTTGTATGGATGGATGGAATGAAGATTTCTTTTCGTTGGGAAAGAGGAATAAGCACGTGTTTTTTAGTACAATGTATCCCTATGGACACAGGGTAGATATAAGTGAAAACGACGATTTTTAAGGTTCATCAA
>Ga0265798_10009956_pt1 | contig 11780 bp, 9 predicted proteins | sample P3T30metagenome_FD_192430 | JGI IMG/M metagenome (GOLD analysis project Ga0265798, IMG submission 192430) | Plant litter microbial communities from East Loma Ridge, Irvine, California - P3 T30 | ecosystem: Environmental > Terrestrial > Plant litter > Unclassified | place: USA: California... | reverse complement strand
GGAAGGCGCCCAGCATGTTGTCGCCCCATTCGTCGGGCATGTTCTGGTAGCTGATCCAGCTGACGCCGGCCTTTTCCAGGCGTTCGGCGTAGGTGGTCCAGGTGTAGCCGGTGTTCACGCCGCCGGCAAGGCCGTCGATGGCGTCCCACTCGTTGGTGACGAAGGCGGTCCCGGTCGGCACCGCGCCATTGGTGCCGGTCAGGAAGAAGGAGCGGTTGGCGTCGGTCCCGGTGTGCATCGCGCAGTGGTAGGCGTCGCACAGCGTGAACGCGTTGGCCAGCGCAAACTGGAAGGGGATCTCGTTCTCCTTGAAGTAGCCCATCGAGATCGCGTTCTTGTAGCGCGGCCACTGGTGCATGCGGCCGTTGTCCCAGGCCTGCTGGCTGTCGTTCCAGTCGTGCGGCGTGCCGTTGGCGCGCTGGGCGTTGCCGACGCTGCCGTCCAGGTGGAAGGGCATCACGACGCTGCCGTTCGCCAGGCGCTGCTGCCACACGTTGCGGCCGTCTGGCAGCGGGATCGGGAAGCGGTCGCCGAAGCCGCGCACGCCGGCGAGGGTGCCGAAGTAATGGTCGAAGGCGCGGTTTTCCTGCATCAGGATCACCACATGCTCGACGTCGCGGATAGTGCCGGTGGCGTTGTTGGCGGGGATGGCGAGCGCGCGCTGGATGGCCGGCGGGAAGGCGGCGTAGGTGGCGGCGGCGAAGCCTGCGCGGGCGGTGCTGCCCAGGAATCTGCGTCGTGAAGTCATGGCTGGTGGCGGGACCTTGGTTGTTCTTCGGCATGCAACAAAAGTTGCGGGATATTGTTGTCGTGCAGATATGACTGCGCGACGCCGCCAATGTAAACCGCGTACATGACGCCGCCGTGACAAACGCGCCAGACCACCTCACCTGTAAATTTGCAACTAACCGACAAGCAAAAACAGACAACCCCAAACCGGCGGACCGTACCGGCCCGCCCCAGTCTTCAGCGCAGCTTGCCCACCAGATCAGGCCCGACCGCCAGCCGGATGAAGGGCGCCGGATCCTCCTCGCTCTTGCGCGCGATCCACAGCAGGCTCCCCTTGCGCATCTTCCACTCATGCGCCACGCCCGAGAAGATCAGCGCCGCCACCTGGCCCAGCAGTGGGTTATGACCGACCACCACCACCGGCGTCTTCTGCAGCGGCCAGCCGCAGGCATCCAGGATCGCTTCCGGCGTCGAATCCGTGTTCAGCGCCGGCACCGTGGAAAACTTGCGGCCCAGCGCTTCGGCGGTCTGGACGCAGCGGGTGGCGGGGCTGGACAGCACGCGCGCCTGGCTCGGCAGCTGGCGGTCGAGCCAGGCGCCGACGCGCGAGGCGTGGCGCGCGCCTTTCGGCGTCAGCACGCGCAGCTGGTCAGCCAGTTCGTCGGGCTTGTGCGGTTCAGCTTCGGCGTGGCGCCACAGGATCAGTTCCATGCTCGTTGTCCTTGTTGTTATGTTGATCGCCGGCGGGGCCCAGGCCCAGCATGTCCATCAGCGCCTGCTGGGCACTGAAGGCTTTCTGGCTGCCGCGCGGCTTGCGGCGCCGGTAGCGCCCGTCGCTGCCGAGCTCCCAGGCGTTGACGTTGTCCTTCAGGTAGACCTGCAAGCCTTCGCGGATCACGCGTTTCTTGAGCGCCGGGCCATGCACCGGGAATGCCACTTCGACCCGGCGGAACAGGTTGCGGTTCATCCAGTCGGCGCTGGCGAGGTAGACGTCGTGCTTCAGGTTGTTGCGGAAGTAGAAGATGCGCGTGTGCTCCAGGAAGCGTCCGACGATCGAGCGCACCTTGATGTTCTCCGACAGTCCCGGCACGCCGGGCCGCAGCGCGCACGCGCCGCGCACGATCAGGTCGATGCGCACGCCGTCGTTCGAGGCGTCGTACAGCGCGCGGATCACGGATTCGTCGGTCAGCGAATTCATCTTGGCGATGATGCGCGCCGGCTTGCCGTCCTTGGCGATCGAGGCTTCGTGGCGGATCGCGCGCACGATCTCCTTCTGCAGCGAAAACGGCGCCAGCCAGATACTCTGCAACTGGGTCGGCCGCGTCAGGCTGGTGAGGTGGATGAAGACTTCGTTGACGTCGGCGCTCAAGGCTTCGTCGGAGGTCAGCAGGCCGAAATCGCTGTAGTGCTTGGCCGTGGTCGGGTTGTAGTTGCCGGTGCCGAGGTGGGCGTAGCGGCGCAGGCCGCCCGCTTCGCGGCGCAGCACCAGCGCCATCTTGGCGTGGGTCTTGAGGCCCACCACGCCGTACACGACCTGGGCGCCGGCTTCCTCCAGGCGCTCGGCCCAGTTGATGTTGGCTTCCTCGTCGAAGCGCGCCATCAGCTCGACGATGACCGTGACTTCCTTGCCGCGCAGGGCGGCGTTGATCAGCGCTTCCATCAGCTCGGAGTTCGCGCCGGCGCGGTAGATGGTCTGCTTGATCGCCACCACGTTGCCGTCGGCGGCGGCGCAGCGGATGAAGTCGATCACCGGCTGGAAGGATTGGAACGGGTGGTGCAGCAGCACGTCCTGCTTGCCCAGCACGTTGAAGATGTCGTGGTGGGTGGCCAGCTTGGCCGGGAAGCCCGGCGCGAAGGGCGGGAATTTCAGGTCCGCGCGCGTCGAGGTGTTCGCGATTTCGAGCAGCCGTCCCATGTTCACCGGGCCGTCCACCTGGAACAGGCGCGAGCGGTCGATCGAGAATTGGTCGAGCAGGAAGTCGGACAGGTGGCGTGCGCAGCCGCGCGCCACTTCCAGGCGCACGCCGAAGCCATAGTTACGGCCGTGCAGTTCGCTCTGCAGCGCCTGGCGCAGGTTCTTGACCTCTTCCTCGTCGACCCAGAGGTCGCTGTTGCGGGTCACGCGGAACTGCGAATACGAGACCACTTCGCGCCCGGTGAACAGGTCGGCCATGTGGGCCTGGATGACCGAGGACAGCAGGCAGTAGGAAGCGCCCGGCTTGTCGGACAGTTCGTCCGGCAGCCGGATCACGCGCGGCAGCACGCGCGGCGCCTTCATGATGGCGATGCCGGTGCCGCGCCCGAAGGCATCCTTGCCGGCCAGTTCGACAATGAAGTTCAGGCTTTTGTTGATCACGCGCGGGAAGGGGTGGGCCGGGTCCAGGCCGACCGGGGTCAGGAGCGGACGCACTTCCTTGTCGAAGTACTGCTTGACCCAGGCTTTCTGCGCCGCGTTGCGGTCCGAGCGGCGTAGCAGGTGGATGCCGTTCTCGGAGAGTTTCGGCAGGATCTCGTTGTTCAGCAGCGCGTACTGGCGGCCGATGATCTGGCGGCATTCCTCGCTGGCGCCGTCCAGGTTGAAGCGCGAGACGTCGTCGACGCCGCTCTGGTGCTGGTACTGGGCCAGCAGGCTGGCCACGCGCACTTCGAAGAATTCGTCGAGGTTGCTGGAGACGATGCACAGGAAGCGCAGGCGTTCCAGCAGCGGCACGGCCGGATCCTCGGCCTGCTCCAGCACGCGGCGGTTGAATTCAAGCAGGGACAGTTCCCGGTTCAGGAACAGGTGCGGGCCATCGCCCGGCAGCGAGACAGTCGTCTCGTCCGTTTTCAACTTCATGTCCATTTTTCGGAAAGATTTCACTAGTGTCAACTCAGTGTAGAAGCCGAACATGACAGGATTGTGACAGAGCGCCAACCCATCCGGCACAGGCTTGCACCAGGGCTACTGAAAACCTCTCCGATTCGGGCTCGACGTAGAATAGTTCACATTCATGTAACAGTTCAGTTCCAGGAGGTTGGCATGGCCAAGAAAGACGTACCCGGCATCGGCGAATACGGCGGCCCGGCCGGCGGTTGGGGCGCACTGCAGGCGGTGGCGAAAGCGATCCGCGGGCAGATGTCGACGCGCGGCACCACCATCATGCTGCAGGTGAACCAGCCGACCGGCTTCGATTGCCCGGGCTGCGCCTGGCCGGATCCGCGCCACGGCTCGTCCTTCGAATTCTGCGAGAACGGCGCCAAGGCGGTTTCCTGGGAAGCGACCAACAAGCGGGTCACGCCGGCATTCTTCGCCGAGCATACGGTGAGCGAACTGTGGACCTGGGAAGACTTCGCGCTCGAGTGGGAAGGGCGCCTGACCCACCCGATGCGCTACGACGCCGCCACCGACCATTACGTCCCGGTGTCCTGGGAAGAAGCCTTCCGCGACATCGGCGAGACCCTGCGGGGCCTGCCCGACCCGGACATGGCCGAGTTCTATTGTTCGGGGCGAACCTCGAACGAGGCGGCCTTCCTGTACCAGCTGTTCGCGCGGGAGTACGGCACCAACAACTTCCCCGATTGCTCGAACATGTGCCACGAGGCGACCAGCGTCGGCCTGCCGCAATCGATCGGCGTCGGCAAGGGCACCGTCACGCTCGACGATTTTCATCACTGCGACGCCATCTTCTCCTTCGGCCACAACCCGGGCACCAACCACCCGCGCATGATGGCGACCCTGCGCGAAGCGCGCCTGCACGGCGCCCCGATCGTCGTCTTCAACCCGCTCCGCGAGCGCAGCCTGGAGCGCTTCAAGTCGCCGCAAAGCCCGGTCGAGATGACGGTGGGTAAAGCGGTCGACATCGCCACCTCCTACTACCTGCTGAAGGTCGGCGGCGACGCGGCGGTGGTGCAGGGCATGATGAAGGCGCTGCTGGAGATGGATGCGGCCAGCCTGGCGCAAGGCGGACCCGGTGTGCTCGACCGCGACTTCATCCGCGAGCACACGAGCGGCTTCGAGACCCTGGTGGCCGACCTGGAAGCCTCGAACTGGGACGACATCGAATACGTGTCCGGCCTGTCGCGCGCCGACATCGAGGCCGCCGCCGCCGTGTATGCCAAGGCCGAGCGCCCGATCATCTGCTACGGCATGGGCATCACCCAGCACAAGCACGGCACCGCCAACGTGCAGCAGCTGGCCAATCTGCTGCTCCTGCGCGGGAACATCGGCAAGGAAGGCGCCGGCATCTGCCCGCTGCGCGGCCACTCGAACGTGCAGGGCGACCGCACGGTCGGCATCACCGAGATTCCTTCGCAAGCCTTCCTCGACAATTTGCAGAAGGTGTTCGGCTTCGCCCCGCCGCGCGAACACGGCCACGCGGCCGTGGAAACCATCAAGGCCATGCTGGATGGGCGTTCCAAAGCCTTGATCTGCATGGGCGGCAACCTGCCGGTGGCGATGCCCGACCCCGATCTGTGCTTCGAGGCGATGCGCAAGCTCGATCTGTCGGTGCACATCGCCACCAAGCTGAATCGCTCGCACCTCCTGATCGGCAAGAAGAACTACATCCTGCCCTGCCTGGGCCGCACCGAGATCGACGTGCAGGAAACCGGGCCGCAATCGGTGACGGTCGAGGATTCGATGTCGATGGTGCACGCCTCGCGCGGTACGCTGCCGCCGGCGTCCGACGCGCTGAAGTCGGAAGCGGCGATCGTGGCCGGCATGGCCAGGGCGGCGCTGCCGGCTACCCGCGTCGAATGGGACTGGCTGGTCGCCGACTACAGCCGCATCCGCGACAAGATCGAGGCCGTGTTCCCGGACTTCGCCGGCTACAACGAGAGGGTCAAGGTGCCGCGCGGCTTCCGCCTCGACATCCCGGCCAGCCGCCGCGAGTGGCGCACCGCGAGCGGCCGCGCCAACTTCATCGTGTTCGACTCCAAGCGCCAGCGTCCGCAGGCGCGCCCCGGCGCGGTGAATCCGCTGGTGCTGGCCACCGTGCGCAGCCACGACCAGTACAACACCACGATCTACGGCAAGAACGACCGCTACCGCGGCATCACGGGCCGGCGCGACGTCATCTTCCTGCACCAGGCCGACCTGGCCGAGCGCGGGCTGGAGCACGGCGACCTGGTCGACATCGAAGCCGTGGCCGAGACCGACCACCCGGGCAAGCCGCGCATCGTGCGCAACTTCACCGCGGTCGCCTTCGACATCGCCCGCGGCGCGGCGGCGGCCTACTATCCGGAGGCGAACGGCTTGATTTCGCTGATGAACCACGATGCGCGCAGCGGGACGCCGTCTTATAAATCCGTGCCGATCGAGATCCGGCGCGCGGCGCAGCCCGGGGTGTCGCACGAGGCGAACAAGTCGATGAAGGGCGTTTCGGTTGGCGTGACGGGAAGGTAAGGGCAAGTCGTTGGCCGTAGATCCGTCGCCCTTGGGCTAGGCGCCCCCCTTGGCAAGGGCCCAAGTTCTGCATGCGTTTCGGCTGCTCGTGCAACTTGGGCCCCTGCCTGCGCAGGGGCGACGTGCTAGCGCTAACCCATCGGGTATCGGCACCTGCACACCCGCCACAAGAGCATATTCGTCGAGGACGCCACACCCCGCCATTATTTTGTGGCAGTGCAGCGAAAAGCATGCCACGCTGTCATCGGAATGCGGACGTCGGGCGTTAATCCGGGATGGATAGCGCTGATCGGCCTTGGGAGGGGTGACCGTGAGGTATTACTTGTCGTTCGTGGCCCTGGGCCTGCTGATGGGCGCCCTGTGCCTGCTGCTGGAAATACAGATGATGTCGCCGCCGGCGCTGGCCATGATCGGCCTGTTCGGCGCGCATGAGAACGTCGCCACGGCGGCGGCCGCCGGCTTACCGGCCTGAATCGGTCGCCCGCTCTACAGGGCAATTTAAAGCCAGCATGCGCGCCAGCGGCGAACCCGCCCGCATGCGCTCGCGCCACCACTGCAGCGCCGCGCCTTCCTCGCCGGTGCGCCAGGCCAGGTACAGGGTCTCGTCCGGCTTCGGTTCCTCGACGTCCTTGACCACCAGGCGGCCGCTGTCGATGGCGGGGCGCGCCCACGCTTCGGGCAGGAAGCCGAAGCCGAGGCCGGCCAGCTGGAAGTCGTACTTGGTCTGCATGTCCGGCACCGTCAAGGTGTCCTGGCCGAACAGCAGGCCGACCGTGCGCGCCTGCAGCGTGCGCACCGAATCGGCCACCGACACCGCGCGGTGCGGCGCCAGGTCGGCCTTGCCGAGGCGGTAGCCGGCTTTCGCCAGCGGATGCCCGGGCGCCACCACGAACACGAAGGAAAGGGTGCCGAGTGGCTCGGCGCTGTAGCCGCCGCCGGACGGGCCTTCGCCGGCCGCGCCCACCAGCAGATCGACGCGGCGGTCGAGCAGGCTTTCCCAGGTGCCGGACAGCGCTTCCTTGACGATGCGCAGGCGCGTCTGGTCCGCCACCTCGTAAAAGGCGCGGATGTCGTCCTGCAGCCCGAGCGGCGACAGCATCGAATCGATGCCGATCGCGAACTCGGTTTCCCAGCCGGACGCGACGCGCCGCACCCGGCTCTCCAGGTCGCTCGCGGCCTTGAGCAGGTAGCGCCCTTCCTTCAGCAGCTCCTCGCCGGCGGCGGTGAGCACCACGCGCGGCCCGAAGCGCTCGAACAGCTGCACGCCCAGGTCTTCCTCGAGCTTGGCGACGGTATACGAAATCGTCGACGGTACACGGAACAATTCCTTGGCGGCGCTGGAAAAGCTGCCGCGGCGGGCGATGGTGTCGACGGTGAGGAGGGCGTCCAGGCTGAGCTTGAGCATGCGCTATGATACCTCAGCCCGGGCCCGGGCCCGCGGGTGGCCGCATCGGCGTGTACTGGCTCGACACCAGCTTCCACGCGCCCGCGGTCTTCGCCGCCACGAAGCTCGATCGCATCGAGAAGGTGCGCGCCTGGCCCTCGACCGTGCGCGTGAACGACAGCTTCGCCGTCACGATGGCGGTGTCGCCGAACTGGCGCGTCGTGATCTCGTCGACGGCCACGGCGGGCAGGGCCGGGCGCTTGTCGTCCTTTTTATAGAAGCCCAGCATCTTGTCGCGCGGGTCAACCTCGCCCAGTGGCGAGATCTCGACGTAGTTCTCTGCGGTCAGGGCGGCCAGGGTCGGCACGTCCATCGCGGACTGGGCCTGGGTGAAGCGCTGGACCAGGTCGGTCACCGAGGTGGCCGCATCCGGGGCGGCATGGGCGAACGAGCCGAGCGCGGCGCAGATGCCCAGCACGGCGGCATGGCGCTTGACGAAGTGATGCATGGTGAATCTCCTTTCAGGTCGGTAATCGCAATGACCACACTCTAGCCGGCGCGGCTGGGCGCATCCGGCGGAATGCGACGAATTGCCGGATCGCGGCACGAAGCGCGATTGCGGCGGAGCGAAGCGCAAGGCAGCGCTTTCGAAAATATCGATGATGGGACCGAAAATAATTCGTTTTCCAGGATGCCGCTCAGGCTTGATAATCCAACCATGCAAACGACACGAAGAAGGGGGACACCATGGAAGTGACGACGCACCGCGGCACCGGGCCGCTGCAGCAAGTGGTCGAGATCGGGCCGCACCGTATCCTGACCGACGTGGCGCCCGCGTTCGGCGGCGAAGCCAGCGGACCGGAGCCGCACGACATCCTGGCGGCGGCGCTGGCGGCCTGCACCACGCTCACGGTCAACCTGTACGCCAAGCGCAAGGGCTGGCAGCTCGACGACGTGCGGGTCACGATCCGCCACGGGCAAGAAGGCAATACCTACGCGCTGCATCGCCACATCGAATACGTCGGCGCGCTCTCGGCGGAAGACAAGGCGCGCCTGACCGAGATCGCCAACAAATGCCCGGTGCATAAAACCCTGTCCGGCCAGATCACCATCACCACGGAGGCAGCACAATGACCACGTTCGACGACGATTCCATGCTCGAGACCCTGGTGGTCCCGCGTACCCACGACCTCGGCGACGGCTTCGAAGTGCGCCGCGCGCTGCCGCACAAGGACCGCCGCATGGTCGGCCCCTTCGTCTTCCTCGACCAGATGGGGCCGCACGCCTTCCAGCCGGGGCGCGGCATCGACGTGCGGCCGCACCCGCACATCGGCCTGTCCACCGTCACCTATCTGCTGGAAGGCGAGATCTCGCACCGCGACAGCCTGGGCACCGTGCAGGACATCAAGCCTGGTGAGGTCAACTGGATGACGGCCGGCAGCGGCATCGTCCACTCGGAGCGCACCGGGCCGCAGGTGCGTACCAATGGCTCGGTCCTGTCCGGCCTGCAGTGCTGGGTGGCGCTGCCGAAGGCGCTCGAGGAAAAGGATCCGGCCTTCTCGCACACCAGTGCCGATGAGCTGCCGGTGGTGGAGGGCGAGGGCGTCACGGCGCGCATCATCGCCGGTGAGTACTTCGGCAAGCGTTCGCCGGTGCCCGTCGAGTCGCCGCTGTTCTACGTCGACCTGGTGCTGGCGGCGGGGGCGCGCTTCGGGCTGCCGGCCGAGTATCCGGAGCAGGCGCTGTACGTGGTCGAGGGCGAGATCGACCTGGGCCGCGACGGCCGCTTCCAGGCCGGCCAGCTGCTGGTGATCAAGCCGGGCGCCAGCCTGACGGTGGGCGCGGCGAACGGCGCCGGCGCGCGCGTGATGCTGCTGGGCGGCGAGCCGATGGATGGCCCGCGCTACCTGACCTGGAACTTCGTCTCCAGTTCGGAAGACCGGATCGAACAGGCCAAGGAAGACTGGCGCGCCCGGCGCTTCGCCGACGTGCCGGGCGAGACCGAGTTCATTCCCTTGCCGGATCTGCCGGGACGGCCGGTGCGTTATCCTTGATGCATACGTCCGGCGTCTTCAGCGCGGCGTGCACCGCCTGCAGGATGCGGTCCGACAGCGCCGGGTCGGACACCGCGCGCGCCAGGCTGAGGGCGCCGACGATGGCGGCCAGCGCCGCCAGCCCGCGTTCCTCGTCCTGGCCGCCGGTGTTGTCCAGGCTGGTCGGCCGGAGCCGTGCGGCGAAGCGCTCGACCAGGGTGTCGGTGGCTGGGCTGGGCGTGCCGCGCAGGCCGAGTTCCGACGACAGCGAAGGCAGCGGACAGCCGTCCGCGGCATTGTCGCGGTGCCCCGGCGACAGGTAGCCGTTGACGAAGTCGTGCAGCTCCCCGGCGTCGTGCGGGTCGGGCCAGTGGTCCAGGGTCTGGCTGATGGCCTCGTCGAGCGCGGCCTCGACCAGCGCGTGTTTTGAAGCGAAATGGGCGTAGAAGGCGCCGTGGGTCAGGCCCACGGCATGCATCAGGGGTGCCAGCCCCGTGCCTTCGATGCCGTCCTTGCGCAGGCGGTGCGACGCTTCGTCGACGATCCGCCTGCGTGTCTCTTCCTTGTGGTGAATGGAGTAACGCACGATCCGTATGTCATGTTCGGTGTTGTCGGAATGTCAGCCCAACAAGGCTGCCTGTTCGGCAGCGGGCTGCGGGACGTCGTGGTCCGCCGTTGAGTGCGTGGCGCAGCTTGGGCACACGCTGACAAGGATTGTAGCAAGAAATTATCGAAATTGCCGATGTGTAATAACAATTTCTTGCAAATCAAGCAGATTTTTCCAACAGATGGCTCTGGCGGCGCAGGTAATCGGCACATTCGTCAGCTGGCAGCGGTTTGCTGAAGATATAACCCTGGATGTGGTCGCAGCCGGCGGCGCGCAGCGCGTCCAGCTGGGCCGTGTACTCGACGCCCTCGGCGATCACCTCCAGGCGCAGGCTGTGGGCCATCGCGATGATGGCCTTGACCATGGCCAGCGACTCGCCGCTCTGGTGCATGTCCATCACGAAGGAGCGGTCGATCTTGAGCTTGTCGACCGGCAGGCGCTTGAGGTAGCTGAGGCTGGAATAGCCGGTGCCGAAATCGTCGATGCTGAGCGTGATGCCGAGTGCGCGCAGGCGCGCCATCAGGGCGGCGCTGCGTTCCGGGTCGTCGATCGAGATGCTTTCCGTGAGTTCGAGTTCGAGCATCCCGGGCGGCAGGTCGGCGCTACGCATGGCCTGGTCGACGGTCTCGACGATGTCGGTCTGCAGGAACTGGCGCGCCGACAGATTGACGGCGAAGCTCACGTCCGGCACCCCGGCCGCATGCCAGGCGCGGCTCTGGGCGATGGCGCTTTTCAGGACCCATTCGCCGATCGTGACGATCAGGCCGGATTCCTCGGCGATCGGGATGAATTCCACCGGCGACACCGTGCCGTGCTCCGGATGGTGCCAGCGCAGCAGCACCTCGAGCCCGGCCACCACGCCGCTGCGCAAATCGATCTTGGGCTGGTAGACCAGGAACAGTTCGTCCTGCTCGAGCGCGCGGCGCAGCTGGCTTTCCAGCGCCAGCTTGCGGTTGACCGCCTGTTTCAGCTCGTCCGAGAAGCGCTGGATCTGGCCGCCGCCCAGCGACTTGGCGCGGCGCATGGCCATCGCCGCGTTGTTCATCAGGAGGTCGGCGTCGCCGCCGTCGTCCGGGTAGATCGCGTAGCCGATGCTGCAGGTGAGCGGAATCGGGCCGTTCGGCGTCATGTATTCGTGGTTCACCGCCTGCATCAGCTGGCGCAGGCGGTCGCGCGCCGTCGTGTCGTCGCCGAGGCCGGGCAGCAGCAGCACGAACTCGTCGTTGCCGGCGCGCGCCAGCACGTCGCCGGGACGCAGCAGCGCCTGCAGGCTGCGCGTGATCGTCACCAGCGCGCGGTCGCCGCCGTGGTGGCCCAGCAGTTCGTTGAGTCGCTTGAACTTGTCGATGTTGATCGAGGCGACCAGGGTGCGCACCGGGACCTCGCCGGCGCTGGCCAGGTGCTGCTGCACGGCGCGCACCAGCGCCTGGCGGTTGGCCAGCCCGGTCAGCACATCGTGGTTGAGCAGGAATTCGACCTGGCCGGCGGCCGCCGACAGCGCGGGATTGCCGGTGTCGGCCAGGTGCGCGTACAGCGACTGGGCAGCCGTGGCCAGTTGGCGGTGGTGGATCAGCTCCTCGGCCATGCGCGCCAGGTCGCGCAGGATGTCGAGTTCGTCGGCGGCCAGGGTGCGCGGCTTGCGGT
>Ga0265798_10009955_pt1 | contig 11781 bp, 9 predicted proteins | sample P3T30metagenome_FD_192430 | JGI IMG/M metagenome (GOLD analysis project Ga0265798, IMG submission 192430) | Plant litter microbial communities from East Loma Ridge, Irvine, California - P3 T30 | ecosystem: Environmental > Terrestrial > Plant litter > Unclassified | place: USA: California... | reverse complement strand
TGACGATCGTCCATTTGAGTGAAATGTAACGACTCCAGTAGTGCTGCCATGTCGCTCGACGCAGGTCTCTCTGGCGTACCACTCGAGGTCGCATAGTTGTATATATTCCCGTATTGCACTCGTGACTCGCCCTGTGCTACACTGTGACTGACGACCACGCCCCCATGGCTGTCTGTCTGCCGTGCTGTTGAATAGTCATGTACTCGCAGCCGTTTGTGTGGAGGCTCTTCGAGGCACGACATCGGTCGTGGAATGGTGGTTCGCAACAACGATAAAGAAGCTCGCTCTGCTATGCTTTCATCAGATGGGTCTTCCCCATTAGCAAGGTCAGCGCGACGTTTCGTGCTCAGTGTCTACACGCAATCTCGTGCTATGAGCTTCTGCGTGTCTTGCGTGTCCTCTTGATCGACTTGGACGGGTCGTCGCAAGGCAGCAAGGCTGAGGTAACACGGCAATGCAGTCCTATCGCCAGAGCACAGGATCTGTAGCTCGCGCGCCACCGCGGCCAATCAGGCGATGCGGACTACGCCATGCAGGAGACCAGGATACCGAGCTGTGCCACCTGACGAACGCACACAGAATCACGAGCTTACACTGTTCGACAGACTCAATTGTATCGCCACCGACTCGCCACCGACGGAAGTCGTGCGACTGAGCCTGAGATATGTAGCGCTGGAATCGCACACCGAGTTCTTGGTTTCTAGCTGCATCGACCACGTTGATCATCGCTCCGCTATATCCGTGTGAGGTTGCAGACTTTGAATTTTGCATACTCCATTGCACCTCGTAGCCTCTATCTCGAATACCACCTGCTTGTTGGATTTAGCGAACTTGTGCGACGTCGACAGTCGTAGGCAGGGGAAAAGCACCCAGCGGGTACCACACTAAAGGAATATGAGCGCAGGGTGTTCGGTAAGACTCGAATATTCCGTGTTGTAGCCCAGCTTTGTGGGCCGTCAGTCAAGGCTGTACGAAGCCCGAATACTGATTGAAGCGCCCGATCCTCTGATGACCTGGCCTGAGAGAAGACCAGTCTGTCACAGCGGTGTCGCTAGGAGCGAAGCTATGCATTCTAGGTATCGCATTGCCCGCGGACATCATGGCATTTGCAAGAAGTGTCCGTAAGCTGCCGATCTGTCATCGCATACTATGTATGTGGAATGGAAATGCTCATCATCGGCAGGTAACATCGATGATGCCACCGCGGTGATGTCAGTCTCGTTGCAGTAACGATGAGATGTGGTCGATATCCGCCGCAGGCCTTGGGCAAGAGCCACGACAGAGCTTGCGAAGACAAAGATCTAGATCTCGGTGGTAGTGGGCTGTCGTGCAGGCACACTACATCTCGAAGGCAACCGCGGTGTGGCTGCCATGGCTGGCCACGCATATCTTGTGTCCGATGCAGCGACTCGCGACGATCATGGGCAAAGATGAAGGTCGAGTCAAGCTTCGCAGACATGCGGAACGACATCACTCCTCTCGCTTTTACGCTCGTGGCCGAAAAGTAACGGCAAGGTGGCGTATGCCGAGCACCACAACAAAGTGGATATGTCACAACGACCATACCAGCATACCAGCAGTGCGCAGTCCAGCAGCACTGCAGCTTGGCAGTCGTCGTCCGAACCTACGAGGTCAGTTGTTCTGCGAGAGAAGGTGAGGTCGACCACGGAAGAAAATGGCAGAAGATCCGAGCCGTTCTGCTTCAGTAGTCTGTCTTTTAAAGTTCAATGTCACGAAAGCCCTCGTTTTTGATGTTGAAGCTTGCAATGATATGTCGCAGCCTGATTCCCTGAACCGCTTCGCTGCGGCAGGGCAGCCCATCAGAAAACACTCCGTCTCCGTTTGTTGGTCTTGTCCCGAGCCAAGACTCAAGAGATTCGGGTCGTTTGGGGTGTGGAGACCTTATCAAGCAAGCCAGAGCAGAATACCATCAAGTACGTCTAGAATTACGAACGCGGATGTAGTCGGATGCCTCCAGTTGTGGTAACGGTTGGTAAGGTTTCCGCTGGCAGCCATCTACGCAGCGTGCGCATCCACTTTTGACTTCATCGCCCTAGATGCCTTGACATCATCTCTGCAAAGATGTGGTCGTTGTGTTGATTTCGAATGCGGACGCATCGTCGATCATAAAAGGCTTCTCGGCTGGTCGAGAAGAAGCATCCGGCAGGCGGCCACGTGCGAGAGTGGAGTCGTCGGGCGCCGCTGGCCAGACTCTCAACGCAAATACATGCTGTTGGCTTGTAGGCATGCTTGACTCAGCTCATTTGCTTGATGTTACGCTCGCTCTCTGTGACTTTGGCTGAAGAAGAGACTCGCTGGGGAAGCTCCGCGGGTTGTCTTTGTCTATGCATGTATCGAACGTTCTTTCTCTTTGTGCATTCTATTGTGGGCGGAGGGATTTGTGAGCGACATCAGCCTTATATCTCCCTGTAGGGCTTGATATGATCCCTGTAGGGCTTGAGGGTTAACACCTGCAACATTCACGTGTGACCGACCGCTTCTCCATCCTACAGCGACAGGAATATTCAACGAAAGTCAGCCGCGCAGAGTCCGTCTCGTCCGTTTCGTGAAATGTTCCTCGTGAGAGCCAGTCGCCAAGCGTAGCCGGTATGCTCAGTCGCCGAAGAGAGCTTTATGCATGCCCGGATGCTGGCAGTCGTGCTACCCGAACAAACACTTCAGCAGAAACCTCCCAAGCCCGACTACGATACGCATTGCAGATTAGCGAGACTTGGCTGGTCTCTCAAGGCCAGCCGGTCCATTCGCGCGCGTCGGAAACTTTGCTCGACCGCTGGCCAATTTCGCGTGCTAACTTTACGCGGGTGTTGCTGCTTCCGGCCTTTGTTTGCGGGACGGCGTCATTGCTATGGTCGGATGGGGGTTCGCCCACGATTTTATGCACCGCGCCCATGGTGAGGACATACATATTGGTTGGACACCCATGTTTTGAGGTAACATGATCATTGATCGCCCTCTCGTCACTCCCACGTTCACTTCTTAGCTTCACTTCTCGCCACCCCTCCTTCTACCCTGTACACCTAATAGACCTGCCATACTGACTACGGGAGCGGCACAAACACTACTGGGAGACGACAAACTCACGGCAAAATGTCCCTCGTTGGGAATTTTGCGTTTGGGAACTACGACCGCACCGCGGAGACTGCTGGTGCAGGAGCTACGGGGACTGGCTTCGTGCGCCGAAGCAGCTTGGCTGGTGAGGATGCCATAGCTGAGAATCACAGGGACCGCCGGGGAAGCCTCGCGCGCACAATTAGTCGTGGTGGACGTCGACCATCTGCCGGCTCGAAACCTCCGATCGAGACGCATGGCGACAAGCACGGAGACGGCCTAGACAAGCGAGACCTGGAGAAAGAAGGTCTCGAAGAGTACGAAAGCCCAGACACCACACTGGACTCATCTGACGATGAAGCCCGCCGAGACGCCGAGATCACGGAGCTGGCAAAAACAATCTCTAGACAATCGCTGTCGAGGAAAGACACATGGGCAGGCGTGCACGATAACCCATTTGCGGCACCTGCAGACTCCGCGACCGATCCCAATTCGAAGAACTTCAGGCCTCGCGAGTTTGTCAAGTCGATGATCAAGCTGAGCCAAGCCGATAGCAGGAGTCCAGGCCGCACTGCCGGTCTATCGTTCAAGAATCTGAATGTTCATGGTTTCGGCGCCGCGACTGATTACCAGAAGGATGTCGGCAACGTTTGGCTGGAGTCAGTCGGCATGGCGAAGAAGCTGATTGGCAAAGACAATCAGCGACGAATTGACATTCTGCGCGACTTCGAGGGCGTCGTACACAGCGGCGAGATGCTTGTCGTCCTTGGACCTCCTGGCTCTGGCTGTTCGACATTCTTGAAGACGATTACAGGTGAAACCCACGGGTTCAATGTTGATGAGAATTCTAGCCTGAACTACCAGGGAATTCCCGCCGAGAAGATGCACAGCCATTACCGCGGAGAGGCTATCTATACTGCAGAGGTCGACGTTCACTTCCCTATGCTGACGGTCGGGGATACGCTCACATTCGCCGCAAGGGCTCGTGCTCCACAGCACATTCCTGGTGGCATCGACAGGAACACCTTCGCGGATACTCTTCGGGACGCCATGATGGCCACATTCGGAATCAGCCACACTCGCAACACTCGTGTCGGCAACGACTTCGTCCGTGGTGTCTCCGGAGGTGAACGTAAGCGTGTCACGATTGCAGAGGCTTCGCTGTCGAACGCACCTCTGCAAGCTTGGGACAACTCGACCAGAGGTCTGGACAGCGCCAACGCCATCGAATTCTGTAAGACCTTGCGCATCAATGCCGAACTGGCTGGGACGGCAGCTTTCGTTGCCATCTACCAAGCTCCACAAGCCGCCTACGATACATTCGACAAGGCTATCGTGCTTTACGAGGGCCGCCAGATCTATTTCGGCAAGACAACCGAAGCCAGGGCATACTTCGAGCGACTCGGCTTCCAATGTCCCGACCGCCAGACGGATGCTGATTTCTTGACGTCGATGACTTCACCGCAAGAGCGCGTTGTCCGAGCCGGCTTCGAGAATAAAGTTCCTCGGACACCAGATGACTTCGCGACGGCCTGGAAGAACAGCGCAGACAGGGCAGCGCTGCTCAAGGAGATCGAACAGTTCGATCAAAAGTACCCGTTCGAGGGCGAGTCTTACCAAAAGTTCGCGGAAAGTCGTCAGGCACAACAAGCTAAACGCCAACGCGCAAAGTCCCCATTCACCCTGTCTTACGGCCAACAGATCAAGCTCTGCCTCTGGCGTGGTATTCAGCGCCTCAAGGGCGACCCTTCGCTCACGTTTACGCAACTGTTCGGTAACTCGGCCATGGCACTCATCCTTGGTTCGGTCTTCTTCCGCATGAGCGGCGATGCGAGCACATTCTTCCAGCGTGGTGCTGTCCTGTTCTTTGCCGTCCTGCTCAACGCTTTTGGATCTGCTCTCGAAATCTTGACCCTTTACGCGCAACGGCCTATTGTGGAAAAGCACAATCGATACGCGCTGTACCACCCGTCGGCCGAAGCTTTCGCCTCCATGTTGACGGACATGCCTTACAAGATTGCTAATGCTATCCTCTTCAACACCACGCTATATTTCATGGCCGGTCTGCGGCAGACTGCTGGAGCATACTTCTTCTTCCTCTTCATGAGCTTCATTCTCACCTTGACAATGAGTATGCTGTTCCGGACCATCGCCTCGGTATCGCGCACACTCTCACAGGCCATGGCTCCTGCTGCGATCATCATCCTTGCAATCGTTATCTTCACAGGCTTCGTTGTCCCGACAAGATATATGCTGGGATGGTGCCGATGGATCAACTATATCGACCCTGTCGCCTACGGTTTCGAGTCCTTGATGGTGAACGAATTCCACGCCCGACAGTTCCCCTGCACTACGTTCGTGCCACCTTACCCTGACGCGGCCGGTAACGAGCGTGTCTGCTCCGCCGTCGGAGCCCAACCTGGTCAGCCCTTTGTGGACGGCGACTTCTACATCGGTTCCGCCTACCAATATTACCACTCGCACAAGTATCGAAACATTGGTATCATCTTTGCCTTCATGATCTTCCTCATGGTGTTCTACCTTGGCGCTACCGAGTTGATCAGCGCGAAGAAATCGAAGGGCGAAGTGCTTGTGTTCCGGAAGGGTCACACGCCTGCATCGCTCAAGGAGACCAAGTCTGATGAGGAGGCTGCGGATGAGCACTCCAACGGTGCCGCCCTCGCGAAGCAGGAAAGTTATACCTCGGCCACCGACATCATCCAGAAGCAAACTGCAATCTTCAGTTGGAGAAATGTCTGCTACGATATCAAGATCAAGAGTGAAGAGCGCCGTATCCTCGATCATGTCGACGGTTGGGTCAAGCCCGGCACTTTGACCGCGCTTATGGGTGTCAGTGGTGCTGGCAAGACTACTCTTCTTGATGTTCTGGCAACTCGTGTCACTATGGGTGTCATCTCCGGTGACATTTGGGTCGATGGCCGTCAACGTGACTCTTCCTTCCAACGCAAGACCGGATATGTACAGCAACAGGATTTGCATCTCGAGACCACGACCGTACGCGAGGCCTTGGTCTTCAGCGCTGTCCTCCGCCAACCTGCATCGACTCCTCGTGCCGAAAAGGTCTCCTACGTCGAGGAGGTGATCAAGCTGCTTGACATGGAAGAGTACGCCGATGCTGTCGTCGGTGTTCCAGGTGAAGGTTTGAACGTCGAGCAGCGCAAGCGTCTGACAATCGGTGTCGAACTCGCAGCAAAGCCTGCTCTTTTGCTCTTCTTGGACGAGCCAACTTCTGGTCTTGACTCTCAGACATCCTGGGCTATTCTGGATCTCCTCGAGAAACTGAAGAACTCTGGCCAAGCTATTCTATGCACAATTCACCAGCCGTCTGCTATGCTCTTCCAACGTTTCGATCGACTTCTTTTCCTGAAGGCTGGCGGCAAGACCGTCTACTTCGGTGAGGTCGGCGAGAACTCTCACGTCCTAACGAAGTACTTCGAACGTAACGGAGCCCACCAGTGTCCTACCGAAGCCAACCCGGCTGAGTGGATGTTGGAGGTAATTGGAGCCGCGCCTGGAACATCAACCGATATCGACTGGAACGACGTCTGGCGCAATAGCCCTGAATACAAAGCGGTGCACGACGAGCTCAACTACCTCGCGACAGAGCGCCCGAAGCAGACAGAACCAGCGTCTTCAGAAGGTGACAAGGAATCTTACAGGGAGTTTGCAGCGCCTTTCTGGGCACAGATGAAGGAGGTCATGCACAGAGTGTTCCAACAGTACGTATTCACACTCCATTCACCGCTGCCGATCTACCCACTGACACCATTTATAGGTACTGGCGTACACCCAGCTACATCTACGCCAAGACTGCTCTCTGTCTCTCCTCGGCTTTGTTTATCGGATTCGTCTTCTTCAAGGCCCCATTGACTCAGCAAGGTGCGTTTCCAGCAGACTACCGTCTTTGTGAATGAGTGCTAACGCATACAAGGTCTCCAAAACCAAATGTTCTCCATCTTCATGCTGTTCACCATCTTCGGCCAATTGGTACAACAGATCATGCCCCATTTCGTCACCCAGCGAGCGCTCTACGAAGTCCGCGAACGTCCCAGTAAAACCTATGGCTGGAAGGCGTTCATGTTCTCCAACATCATCGTCGAGCTACCATGGAATACCCTCATGGCCGTCATCATTTTCATCTGCTTCTACTACCCGATCGGCCTCTACGCCAACGCCGAACCAACCAACAGCGTCCACTTGCGAGGCGCGCAATTCTTCCTCTTTGTCTGGCAATTCCTGATGTTCACCTCGACCTTCACCACGATGATGATCGCCGGTATTGCCGATGCTGAATCCGGTGGCAACATTGCCAACTTGCTCTTTTCTATGTCACTTATCTTCTGCGGTGTCCTGCAGAGCCCTCAGGCGCTACCCGGGTTCTGGATCTTCATGTACCGAGTCAGCCCTTTCACCTATCTTGTCGAGGGCATGTTGACTGCCGGCATTGCGAACCAAAGCGTGCAGTGCGCAGACAACGAGTTCGTCATGTTCGATCCCGCGCCAGGCTCGACGTGCACCGAGTACATGGAGCCGTACATCTCCCAGGCGGGCGGCTACCTCAGGCCTCAGACCTCACAAGCCACCAGCGGCTGCGAATACTGCCAGCTCGACAACACGAACGCCTTTTTGAGCCAAGTGAGTTTGAGCTACAGCAATGTCTGGAGAGATTTCGGGATTATGTGGGTGTACATTGCTTTCAACTTCTTCGCAGCGGTGGGCATCTACTGGTTGGCCCGCGTGCCGAAGAAGACGAAGGAGGCTAAGAAGGAAGAGAAAGAGGCCAAGAAGGCAGAGCAGAGCTCCAAGGCTTGATACTTTTTGGGGCATGGTGTTATGACAGTAGGGTATGGGTTAGACTGGCAAGGCGTTGGTTGGGGTCACAAAGCAAGCATAGAGTCTTAGAGCGTACAGCGGGCCAGCGCCTGGAGTGTACAGCCAGGCATTGTATATACAGTATAGACTGTTAATCTACTTAATGACCAGCATACCTTCGCTTCTGAACTTGCGATTCTTTCTAACGCTCGTTCATACTGATGTCGGGCCCCGTTATCGGATCAATCTGGAATCCATGAAGCCCGAAAGGAGCGAAGACGGCGAAAGCGGCTACGCGGCATCCCAAATCTTCTGCGAAGGCATCGTTCACCGAAACCGTCGTCCTATCACGACCGCGTAAATGCAATGTCGATAGGCGGTGATCCGCAAGATGCAGGTATAAGCCTCTCTACTCCAGTCTCCATGTTGCCTCAAATAGCTTTCCTTGCCTCCGCATTCGCTGAAGATACAAGAGTGTATATGCTTACCTCCTACCTATAACATCATTTTCATTGGTATCTCATATTCTTACTAGCTTTGAGAAGTAAAAGGACTCGGGAGACAGTGCTCTGGATAAGAAGGCGTCCGACAAGCCTCGATCATGGAGTTCGACACAATGAAAGTACCACAGACTCCGGCTCGGGCAATAACCATGGACTCAGTCCCTCGCCATACCTCTCCGACTAGGAACTCTTCGTCCTGCCATGAACGTCGCGAGTCTCAGCTCTCGGACGCGATCGACCTGGAGAGCCAAAGTGGCAACGATATCACCCTTACGCGCACTTTCTCTGCACCTTACTCTATCTTCAACAAGCGTACGAAGATGTTCATCGTGGCTTCCGTCTCGATAACGTCGCTCATATCGCCCCTTGGTGCTACAACATTCTATCCGGCGCTGAATACCCTGGCCGACCAACTCAATGTTACGCCGTCAATGGTCAATCTGTCACTGACGACATACATGATCGCTCAGGCTATAGCCCCGGCGATCATTGCTGGGATGTCGGACAATAGCGGTCGCCGGCCGTCCTATCTCATATGCTATGTCATCTTCATCGTAGCAAATGTCGGTCTCGCTCTACAGACGAACTATGCGGCTCTGCTTGTCCTGCGGATGGTTCAAGCTGCCGGCTGCAGTGCTTCGATCGCGCTCGCGGCGGCCGTCGTTGCTGATATCTCCACCTCTGCCGAGAGGGGGAGTTATATGAGTTATTCCACTGCTGGTCTGCTGATCGGGCCTGCCTTCGGACCAACAATTGGTGGCTTGCTGGCTCAGTACCTTGGCTGGCGATCTATCTTCTGGTTCTTGGCCATCTTCACGGGTGTTTTGTTCACTCTGTTCGGCATCTTCATGCCCGAGACCTGTCGTACTGTAGTGGGCAACGGTTCTGTTCGTGCAAGAGGGCTCAACCAGTCTCTCCTTGGGTACCTTCAACAAAAACGCTACGCACAGCAAGCCGCATTGGCGGGTGACGATGCTTCAAGCATTGCCACAGTGCGACCGACCAAGCTCAGGTTGGGCAACCCGCTCAAGACCCTTGCTCTGTTGAGAGAAAAGGTCAGCGGTCTGGTCCTACTCTACAGTAAGTCTCCAACATGCAGCTCACGGGTTATCGGTCATTGGTAAGCGGATCCATGTCTAGACAATCACTAAATTCACACTCGCAGATGGCTTTTTTTTCCTCGGTATGATGGTTGTCAGCTCAGCATTACCAAACCTTTTCCAAGAAGCGTATGGTTTCGACGAACTTCAAGTTGGGCTGTGCTACATCGCACTGGGTGCTGGTAGCTTGTTGTCGACGTTCACGATGGGTCGTGTAGCAGACTGGAACTTCCGACGGATCGCCCGCAGCAAGGGCTTGGCCATCATTGGTGGCAAACAGCAAGATCTGAGCAACTTTCCCGTCGAGAGAGCCAGATTTGAGGTCATCATTCCAGGTCACATCATTGGCACACTGGGGTTGATCATCTTTGGCTGGACGGTGAAATTCCGCACGCATCTTGCTGGACCCGAGATCGCTCTTTTCATGATCGGCTTTGGGACGTCGACGGCGTTCAATCTGACTAACACGCTGCTCACCGACATACATAGCGATAAGCCCGCGACCGCAGGCGCGGCTGTGAACCTCGTGAGATGCCTGCTCTCTGCCGGCGGAGCAGCCGCCATCCTGCCAATGTGTCGAGCTATGAATCCGGGCTGGGCCTTTACCTTCATAGGATTGGTATATTTCGTCTGGATTCTCGTGGTGTTCTTGATCATGAAGAAGGGTCTGCAATGGCGTCAAGAGGCACTGCTGAAGAAAGAAATCAAAGACAGAGAGGCAGAGAAATCAGCAAGACAGGATGAAGTGGAAGAAGAGGTTGATACACGCAAGGAGCGGCAATCTGAGGAAAAGGGAGACCGGGGTGCCGCCACGCAATAAGAACTCGCTATAGAGTCGCCAGTATACATGTAATACAATCCCTCACTCGAGCTGCCTTCTGCGCTGACTCTATCGTGATCTTAACTTCTGAGTCGTGGTCGCAATTAACCTCAAACATGTGTACATAGGAAGGGAAGTCTCGAAGGTAAGCTAAGATAAGCGTGTGAGGCTTGCAGATTAACTTGCTCAAAACCGCTCATACAACACACTAGCGCCATTTGCCTTCTCTAGACGCATTGCCTCAATGTCTGCGCATATAATCACTCTCACCGCGGAAGATCTATCGTCGACTTACTTCAGCCGACTCCACTTCGAACTCAGAAGATCGCGACAAAAACAGCCACCATGAACATGGACTCGTCGTCATCCATGGCGATGAGTATGCCGACATCGACTACGCACCACATGAGTGGTATGAGTGGTATGGGTATGAGTGCCACTTCAGCAGCAGCAATGGCATCGGAGTCGTCGAGCATGGACATGGGTGGAATGGGGATGGGGATGGGCGATGGACCTTCCTGCAAGATCTCGGTGAGTATTACGGCCTCACAAGCAGCGCGGTTCCTGACGATGTCCAGATGCTGTGGAACTGGTACACCGTCGACGCCTGCTTCCTCTCTTCGCAGTGGCGCATTACCTCTCCCGGCATGATGGCTGGGTCTTGCATCGGTGTCATCCTGCTCGTCATGGTTCTTGAAGCTCTTCGCCGCGCCTCCAGGGAGTACGATGCCTACATCATTCGTCAGCACATGGCTTCGACTCCGACATCCATGCCTTCCGGCGGCCGTGGGCCGAGCGAGAGCGATTCAGAGAACAACGGCAAAGGTCCTGCAGTCGCCAGCGCGGCAGCATGTCCGCAACCCAAGCGTAGCTTCAAGCCCAGTCTCGTCCAGCAGCTCGTCCGCGCGACGTTGCACATGTGCCAGTTCGCCGTGGCATACTTCGTAAGGAAGATCGGGGCCAGTCCTTCAGAATGCTTGAGCTAATCCTTGCAACTCTCCAGGTCATGCTGCTTGCGATGTACTTCAATGGCTACATCATCATCTGCATCCTCATCGGCGCTTTCCTTGGTGCATTCGTGTTCGGGTGGCACAGTATGGCACTGCCGTAGGTTTCTTCCAATCCACTCCGCGATCTCCAAGCTAACGCTCGACAGTGGCGAGCAGCGTGAGCTGACATACTGCTGCGGTTGATATGGGACCTCGTCAAGGGATGGAGAGGTCGACAGACCGGAGAGTGATTGCGACGGCAGGCTATGTCATCTACTACTGGCATGTCTCACCTCGCAGGTACTGGATGTGAGAGCAGCGCCCAGCTCAATATCCTTTGGTCGCCCTGTCAATTCGTCTCGAGCATGGCATATGGAGTTGCGGCAGCCTCCACATCATGTTGAACTTCGTCAGCTCATCACGTATGGATGTTCGAGCATGTGCCGTTGTTAGTGACGCCTTATCTT
>Ga0265798_10009954_pt1 | contig 11782 bp, 5 predicted proteins | sample P3T30metagenome_FD_192430 | JGI IMG/M metagenome (GOLD analysis project Ga0265798, IMG submission 192430) | Plant litter microbial communities from East Loma Ridge, Irvine, California - P3 T30 | ecosystem: Environmental > Terrestrial > Plant litter > Unclassified | place: USA: California... | reverse complement strand
TCGTGCCGCCCGCCATCCACAACGCGCCGGGCGACGCGACCAAGCTGCTGCCTGCCAGCGAACTGGTACGCCGGGTGCAGAACCAGGCACCCGGCTTCGAGGTGACGGAGCTGCTGTACATGGGCGTCGAGTCGCCCCGGCCCATCGTGCGAGCCGCCGTCGCCAGTCCCCGCCATGTTGTACAGGGTGCCGAGACGGGCTTCGTCATCCTGCAGCCGTACACGGGCGACATCCTCAATACCAGCATGCTGCCCGGCCAGGGCAACACGTGGAGCACGCTGGTCGCGCCGTTCTTCGCCCTGCATTTCGGCAGCTACGGTGGCATGCCGGTGCGCTGGCTGTACTTCGTCTTCGGCCTGGCCGGTGCGGCGCTGTTCTACACGGGGAACCTGCTGTGGATCGAGAAGCGCCGCAAGAACCAGCTGAGGAACGGGTCGCTGCCGGTCCAGCCGCGGCGCACCGCGTTGATCGCGGCCGCCACCGTCGGCGTCTGCCTGGGCAGCGTGGCCGGTATCGGCGCCTGCCTAGTCGCCGCCAAGTGGCTGCATGCCTTCGGTGCTCATACCAACGATGCTTATCTGACGGTCTATTACGCCGTCTTCCTGGCCTGCGTGGCGTGGGCCTTTGCCCGCGGCGCCGCGAAGGCCGGCAGCGAGCTGCTGGTCGCCTGTGCCATTGCCGCGCTGGCGATTCCGGTCACGAGCGTGGCAGGCGCGCTGGTGCCGGCGCTGGGCATGTGGGCGCATACCAGCCCGGCCACCCTGGGCGTGGACGCCACGGCGCTGGCGCTGGCCGGGCTGTTCGCCTGGAGCGCCAGGCTGGCCGCGCGCCGCGCCGCGAAAGGTCCGGCCGACAGCGTCTGGGCCAGCGCGACCGCGACCGCGGCAGCGGCGCCGGAAGCGGCGCAAAAGGTGGGCACGTGACGTCGCTGGCCCTGCTGGACCGGCCAGATGTCGGCAGCCCCGCATGGTGGCAAGCCGTGACGGCGGCGGGCACGCCGTTGCGGCAAAGGCACGCAGAGGATGTCGAGCTGGCGTTCCTGTGGCGCGGCACCGACTGCGCGGCTGTTTATCTGGATGTGTATTCGCATACGCCGCATCCGGTGTCGCAACGCACGGCGTTGACGCGGATCGGAAACACCGATGCCTGGGTCTGGCGCACGACCTTGCCGGCGGACTGGCGCGGCAGCTACTTCCTGCTGCCCGTGCAGGCCGGCCAGGATGCGCCGACCGGACGGCAGGCCGTGCGCGCGTGGTGGATCGACCTGATGACGCGGCAGGCCAGCGCCGACCCGACCAACCGGCTGGCGCCGCACGGCACCGGCTGGGGCGTGCCGTTATCTCCGCTCCTGCTGCCCGAGGCGCCCGTGCACCCTGGCTGGCAGGCACCCGCGTCGGCCGATGGGATGACGTGTCTGCGCTGGCACAGCGACCGGCTCGATGTCGCGCGCGACGTCTGGGTGATCCGTACCGGCGCCGCCGACGCGCCGCTGCCGCTGGTGCTCTTGCTGGACGGGCAGTACTGGGCGCGCGAGATGCCGATCGCCGGTGCACTTCATGCCATGACGGCGCAAGGAACGTTGCCGCCGGCCGTGTATGTGCTGATCGACGCCGTCAGCCCGGAGCGGCGTGGCGTGGAGATGCCGTGCAATGAGGCGTTCTGGCTGGCCGTGCAGGAATCACTGCTGCCGCGGGTGCACCCGTTCCCGCGCAACCCGTCGCAAACGATCGTGGCCGGGCAGAGCTACGGCGGACTGGCGGCGCTGTACGCGGCGCTGCGCTTCCCGCAATGCTTCGGCTGCGTCCTGAGCCAGTCCGGCTCGTTCTGGTGGCCCGACCCGGCACGCACAGAAGGCGAAGGCTGGCTTGCCGAACAGGTCAACGGCGGCCTCGGTGCGGATGCGCGCATCGTGGCGCTGCTGGAAGTGGGCTGCTACGAGACGGAGATGCTTGGGGTGAACGGGGCGATGGCCGCCGCGCTGGCACGGGCCGGTCATACGGTGCAGTACACCCAAGTGCGCGGCGGCCATGACTGGATCTGCTGGCGCGATGGGCTGCTGGACGGCCTCGCGCGGCTGCTGAACAAAACAATATAAAGAAAGTAAGGGAAAAAACATGAGCCAGGACTATGTGAATCCGTTCGACGACGAACAATACCGCTTCCACGTACTTGCCAACGCCAGGGGCCAATACAGCCTGTGGCCGGAATTCGCCGACGTGCCGGCCGGATGGCAGCACCGCTACGGCCCCGCGGCCCGCGCCGAATGCGTCGATTACGTCGAGCGGCACTGGCAGGCGATCAATCCGTTCGCCCGCACGGCCGGCGGCAATGCGTGAGGCGGGCATGAACGACATCCGCCATATCGACACACTGCCGCTGAACGGCACGCAAACGGGCATCTGGCTCGCCGACCAGGTGGCGGCCGGCGCTGAAGCGTCCGGCGGCTACGTCATCGCCCACTGCGTGGAGCTGGACGACGTGGTGGACGCGGAGCTGCTGCGCCAGGCGATCCGCATCGGACTGGCCGGTGCCGATACGGTCATGGCGCAGTACCGCACCGGCAACGCCGGCCCGGAGCAGCGCATTCCCCGCTTTGCCACGGCGGACGACGTGCCGGCACCGGAACTGCACGACTGGCGCATGGCGCCCGACGGCAGGAAACGGGCACTGGCCGCGATGCGCGCCGATATCGACGCGGGACTGGCGTTGGAAGGGGAAGCACCGCTGTTCCGGCACACGCTGTACCGCGTGCCGGAAGGCTGGCTGTGGTACCAGCGCTACCACCACATCATGCTGGACGGCTTCAGCTTCGTCGCGCTGACGCGCCACATCGCGGCCGTCTACACGGCGCTGGCCCGTGGCGAGGCGGTGCCCGCGGCGCCGTTCACGCCCGTCGCGACGGCGGTGGCGGAGTACCAGGCGTACGGCGCGTCGGCGCAGTGCGCGGACGACCGCGATTTCTGGCGCGGCTACGTTGAAGCGCTGGCGCCGGCGACGACGCTGGCGCTGCAGACGGCGTCCGCGCCGGGACCGATCGTTACCCATACCGCCAGGCTGCCCGTCGTGCTGCACGATGTGGCGCGCCATCCGCGCGCCGTGCGCGAGCGCCTTGGCGCAGCGGACCTGTTGCACGGCGCGCTGGCCGCTTACCTGGTGCGCATGACGGGACAGACCCGCCAGAGTATCGGCGTGCCGTTCATGCGCCGCATGGGCAGCGCGGCCGCGCGCACGGCGGCGCCGCTGGTCAATGTGCTGCCGGTCGGTGTGACGGTAGCGCCGGACGCGGGCTGGTTCGATGCGGCCGCCGCCTTCCGCCAGGCGTTGCGGCAAGTACGGCCGCACCAGCGCTACGAGGCCGAACAGATCCAGCGCGACGCGGGCGTCGTCGGGTCCGGGCGCCGGCTGTACGGCGCGCTGATCAACTACAAGATGTTCGACTACCGGCTCGACCTGGACGGCACGACCGGTACCACGCATCACCTGGCCACGGGGCCCGTGGACGACCTGGAATTCGGCGTGCAGGTGGATGGCGACGCCGTCATCCTCGAGCTGCGCGCCGACGGCGGCCGCTACACGGCAGCGGACCTGACGGCCCATGCGGAGCGCATCGCGCACCTGCTGGCGGCGTGGGGCCAGAATCCCGACGTACCGCTGGCGCGCGTGCCGCTGCTGCCGCCGGCCGAACAGGCGGCGCTGGACGGCTGGTCGCGCGGCCCACGCATCGAGCGCGATGCCACGCTGCGCACCATCGTCGACCTGCTGCACCGGCAAGCCGCCTCGCAGCCGACAGCGACGGCGCTGGTCAGCGGCGACAAGCGCTTCACGTTTGCCGAAGTGGCCGGGAAGGTGGCGCAGCTGGCCCGCCTGCTGCGGTCTTACGGCGTGGAGCAGGGGCGGGTCGTCGCGGTCGCATTGCCGCGCAGCGCCGATGCGATCATCGCCATGCTGGCGGTGCTGGAATCGGGTGCCACGTTCCTGCCGCTGGACCTGGATTATCCCGCCGATCGCATTGCGATGATGTGCGAGGACACGCAGCCGGTGCTGGCCCTGTGCAGCGAACAGGTTGCCGTACCGTTGCCGGACGGACTGCCGTGCCTGCGCATCGATGCCGCTGGCGTGCGGGCCGACGTGGCGGGCATGCCGGCGCAGCCGCTCGCCGATAATGAACGGGACGCGCTGGCGCAGGATGCCATCGCCTACGTCATCTTCACGTCCGGCAGCACCGGGCGGCCGAAGGGTGTCATGAATACGCATGCGGCGCTGCTCAACTTGATCGGCGTGCATCGCGAGACGATCTACGCACCGGCACGGGCTGCCGTGCGCGCGGGCTTCCCCGGCCGCGCACTGCGCGCCGCGCACACCCACTCGTTCTCGTTCGACTCCTCGTGGCTGCAGCTGTTCTGGATGCTGCTGGGCGAGGAGCTGCACGTGATCGACGACGAGATGCGCCGCGATGCGTGGGCGCTGGCCCGGCACATCGACGATGTTCGGATCGACGCGCTGGACCTGCCGCCGTCGTTCCTGGCGCAACTGCTGAACAACTGCCTGATGGCGGCCGGCACGCATGCGCCGACCGTCATCCTGATCGGCGGCGAGGCGGCACCGGAAGCGCTGTGGCGCCAGCTGCGCGCGTATCCGGCGCTGCAGGCGCACAACCTGTACGGGCCGACCGAGTACACCGTCGACACGCTGCGCGCGCCCATTCACGGGAGCGCCCGGCCAGTGGTGGGACGGCCGATCGGCAATACCCGCGTCTACGTGCTGGATGCGCGGCTGGAGCCGGTGCCGCCCGGCGCGCTGGGGGAACTGTACGTCTCCGGCGCCGGCCTGGCGCTGGGCTACCTGGCGCGGGCCGACCTGAGCGCCGCCCGCTTCGTTGCCGATCCGTTCGCCGACGACGGCGCGCGCATGTACCGCACGGGAGACCTGGTGCGCTGGAACCTGGCCGGCCAGCTTGAATTCATCGGCCGCTGCGACGACCAGGTCAAGGTGCGCGGCTACAGGGTAGAACTGGGCGAAGTGGAAAACGCGCTGTCGCTGCTGCCCGGCGTGGAAAGCGTCATCGTGCTGGCGCAACCGGTCAACGGCAGCCATCGGCTGGTCGCGTATTGCGCCGTGCCGGGCGTCGCCGACGACCGGCGCGCGCAGAAGAGCCGCGAGCTGCTGGCGCAACTGGCGCAGGCGCTGCCGGACTACATGGTGCCCGCGCTGCTGCTGGTGCTGGAGGCGTTCCCGCGCAACGTCAGCGGCAAGATCGACCGCAAAGGGCTGCCGGCGCCGGAATCGATCGTCATGACGACAGGCGGCGACGAACCGGCCGCCGGCACCGATGCGGCGCTGCTGTGCGAAACGATGGCGCGCACATTGAAGCTGGCGCGCGTGGGTGCGGACGACGATTTCTTCGCGCTGGGTGGCGACAGCATTGCCGCCATCGTCCTGTGCGGCGAACTGCGCAAGGCGGGGCGGCAACTGCGGCCGTCCGCCGTGTTCGCGCTGCGCACGCCGCGGGCGATGGCCGGGACGTTGATGGCTGTCGAAACCACAGCCGCCGGCTGGGCGTTGCCGCCCGCGCAGCATGCGACGCTGACGGCACGGCACGGGATCTTTGCCGCCGCCGCACCCGTGCTGCCGCTGCAGCAGGGGATGCTGTTCCATACCCGCATGGGCAAGAGCTACAGCGCCTTTACGCGACTGCGCTTCGACGGCGCCGTCGATCCGGCACGGCTGCAACGGGCGCTGGATGCCCTCGTCGCACGCTATCCGCAGCTGGGTGGCCTGTTCGACACGGAGACGGTCGAACAACCGGTGTTCCTCCTGCCGTCGGCGGGAGCGGCACAGTGGTCCTGGCGCGAGGATGACGTTAGCGGCGTGGCGCCGCAGGCCCATTCTGAATGCATCGCCGCCATCGAAGCGGACCTGCTGGCGCGCTCCTGCCACACGGACCGCTTCGGCGGCATGCTGGCGGCCGGCCTGACGCGGACCGGCGCGCGCGAATCCACGCTGCTGCTGGCGATCCACCACCTCGTCATCGACGGCTGGTCGACACCGCTGCTGCTGCGCGACCTGCTGGCGGCGTACGAAAGCGACGCGGCGCTGCCGGCGCTGCCTGTTCGCTACGAGACGGTAGCGGGCGCGCTGGCGCTGCGCGACCATGCCGCGTCGATCGCGCAATGGCAACAGGCGCTCGATGGCGTGCAGCCGACGGTGCTGTTCGCCGAACCCGCCGCCAGCGTCACGGAAAGCCTGCTGGCGTTGACGCCGCAGGAAAGCACGCAACTGACGGAGCGCCTGCGTGCCGCCGGGATCACGCTGAACGTCATGATGCAGGCCATCTGGGGCATCGTGATCGGCGCGCTCGCGGGCCGCGACGACGTGGTGTTCGGCACGCCGGTGGCGGGTCGCAGCGCACCCGTCGACGGTATCGGCGACCAGGTGGGCCTGTTCCTCAACACGGTGCCTGTGCGCGTGCGCCTGGACGCCCATGCGCCGCTGTGGACGCAACTGCCCGCGCTGCAGGCGGGGCACGCGGCGCTGCAGGAACACGACGGTCCCGGGCTGGCGGAGATTCAGCGCGCGGCCGGCGGCGTGACGCTGTTCGACACGCTGCTGGTGGTGGAGAACTATCCCGACAACAGCTACCTGGCGCGGCAACTCACTGGCGCGGATGGCCAGCCGCTGCGGGTCGGCGACGTGCACAATCGCGGCTACAGCCACTATCCACTGGCGCTGCTGGTGCTGCCGGGCGACGCGATCGCGTTCCTGGTGGAGAATCGCGGCGCCGTGGCGGATGCCGCCGCGCTGGCCGAACGGGTCGTGCAGTTGCTGCGCACGGCGCTGGCCACGCCCGAGCTGCCGCTGGCGCGCTATCCGCTGCTGACGCCGGGCGAGACGGCGGCCATCGCGGCCGTCAACGCGACGGCGCATCCGCTGCCGCCGGCCACGTTGCGCAGCGCGCTGGCGATCCAGGCGGAGCGCACGCCGCGCGCGCCGGCACTGTGCGACGCCGACCATGCGCTCGACTACGGCCAGTTGCGCCAGCAGGTGCGCGTGCTGGCCGGCCGGCTGGCGGCAGCGGGCGTCGGCCCGGGCGATATCGTGGCCGTGGCACTGCCACGCTCCGTGCGCCTGACGATTGCGCTGCTGGCCGTCATCGAGGCGGGCGCCGCGTACCTGCCGCTGGAACTGGGCTATCCTGACGAGCGGCTGGCGTACATGCTGGAGGACGCGGCGCCGCGCCTGCTGATCGCGCAGGAAGCGGACCGTGGCCGCTTCGCCGCGACCGCCGTGCTGGCGTTCGACCGTCTGGCAGCGCCAGGCGAGTGCGGTGCCGAACTGGAACCGGCGCTGACGCCGGACCATCCCGCCTATCTGATCTACACGTCGGGTACGACCGGGCGGCCGAAAGGCGCGCTGGTGTCGCACCGCGCCATCGTCAACCGCATCGCCTGGATGCAGCACCAGTATGCACTGGGGCCGCTGGACGTGGTGCTGCAGAAGACGCCGTGCGGCTTCGACGTCTCCGTCTGGGAATTCTTCTGGCCTTTGACGACGGGCGCCAGCCTTGCGATGGCGGCACCGGACGCGCACAAGGACCCCGCCGCGCTGCTGGCAACGCTGGAGGCATACGGCGCCACCTGCATGCATTTCGTGCCGTCGATGCTGGCGACGTTTACGGCGCACCTGGCAACGCTGGAAGCACGCCGGGCGGCCTCGCTGCGTCTCGTGTTCTGCAGCGGCGAAGCGCTGACGAAGGCGCAGGCGGCCGGTTTCACGGGGCTGTCGCGCGCCCGCCTGCACAACCTGTACGGCCCCACCGAGGCCGCCGTGGACGTGACGTATATGGCGGCGGACGAGGTGTCGCCCACAGGCGGCAGCGGCGTGCCGATCGGCCGGCCCGTGTGGAACACGCAGTTGCGCGTGCTCGATCGCTGGCTGCGGCCCGTGCCGCCCGGCGCCGTGGGGGAACTCTATCTGTGCGGTGTGCAGCTCGCGCTGGGGTATGTCGGCAAGCCGGCGCTGACGGCGGGGCGCTTCGTGGCCGATCCGTTCGGCGACGGCGGCAGGATGTACCGCACGGGTGACGTGGTGCGCTGGCTGGCCGACGGCACGGTGGAATACCTGGGCCGGGCCGACGACCAGGTCAAGATTCGCGGCCAGCGCATCGAGCTGGGCGAAATCGAGAGCGTGCTGACGGCGCTGCCGCAGGTGGCGCAGGCCGCGGTCAATGCCGTGGCGCTGGGGCAGGGCGGCGGCGCAGTCGACAACCGCCAGCTCGTTGCCTGGCTGGTGCCGGCGGCAGGCGAAACGCTGCCGGACGAGGCGGCGCTGCGCCAGCTTCTCTCGGCGCGGCTGCCGGCCCACATGGTGCCGGTGGCGTTCGTGCCGCTGGCCGGCTTGCCGCTGAGCGCGAACGGCAAGCTCGATCGCAAGGCGCTGCCGCTGCCGGCGCGTGACGAGGGCGCACGGCGTACGCAGGCACGCGGGCTGGAAAGCCGGCTGGCGGAAATCTTCGCGGCCGTGCTGGACCTGCCGCAGGTGTACGCGGACGACGACTTCTTTGCCATCGGCGGCCATTCGCTGCTGGCGATGCGCCTCGCCAGCGAGATCCGCCGGGTGCTGGAGCGGCCCGTTTCGGTTGGCCAGATCATGACGGCACCGACAGTGGCGCGGCTGGCCGCGCGCCTGAACGACGACGGCATGCGCAACGATTTCGGCGGCGACGGCTTCGAGTCCGTCATCCACCTGCGCGGCGGAACCGCCACGCCGCTGTTCTGCTTCTATCCCGGCTCCGGCTTTGCCTGGCAGTACAGCGTGCTGGCACGCTACCTGGAGGAGGGCGTGCCGATCGTCGGCCTGCAGTCGCCGCGTCCCGATGGCCTGATCGCCACGAGTCCCGACATGGAAACGCTGGTGACGCGCCAGCTGCAGATCGTGCGCGGCGTGCAGCCGGCGGGCCCTTACCGACTGCTGGGGTACTCGCTGGGCGGCACCGTGGCCTATGCGGTGGCGGCGCGGCTGCGGGCGGTGGGCGAGCAGGTGTCGTTCCTCGGATTGCTCGACACGTATCCGGCCGAGGTACACGACTGGAACGACCCGCAGGGGGCCGAGGCGGCGATGGGCGCGGAGCGCGAGCAGCAGCAATTGCTGGCCGACGCGTACGACGGCGACGACGGCGCGGCGGCGGCCGCACTGGCGGCGGAGCGGGAAGCGTTGCTGGCGCAGATCTTCGCCAACTATGGCGACGCCGTGCGGCTGTTGTCGCAAACGCGCACGCCCGACTACGACGGCGACCTGACGCTGTTCGTGGCCGAGCAGTCGCTGCCCGGGTACATCGAGCCGGAGCGCGACTGGCGGCGGCACGTATCGTCGCTGCGCGTGCACCGGCTGGCGCAGGCATCGCACGAAAACATCATGTCGCCGCAATCGCTGGAAACGCTTGGGCCGCTGCTGCACGCGGCGCTGGCTGCATCGGAAGGAAAGCAATGAAGAAGAAACTGTTTGCCGATTTCGGCCTGCTGGCGCGCAACCGCGATTTTCGCAGCGTGTTCATTGCCCGTACCATATCGCTGCTGGGGCTGGGCATGCTGTCCGTGGCAGTGCCGATGCAGATCCATGCATTGACGGGCGACCCGCTCAAGGTCGGCACGGCGATGGCCGTCGAAGGCGCCGGCATGTTCATCGGCCTGCTGCTTGGGGGCGTGCTGGCCGACCGGTGGGACCGGCGCCGGCTGATCCTGGCCGCGCGCTTCATCTGCGGCCTGGGCTTCCTGGGTCTGGCCGCCAACGCGTGGCTGCCCGGGCCGTCGCTGCTGGCGATTTACGTGCTGGCGACGTGGGACGGCTTTTTCGGGGCCCTGGGTGTCACGGCGCTGATGGCCTGCATGCCCGTCATCGTCGGGCGCGAGAACCTGATGCAGGCGCGCGCCATCAGCATGGTGACGATGCGCCTGGCCACCGTGATCTCGCCCGCCATCGGCGGCGCGCTGATCGCGCTGGCAGGCGTCGGCTGGTGCTACCTCATTGCCGCGATCGGCACGGGCCTGACGCTGCTGCCGCTGCTGCGCCTTCCCGCCATGCTGCCGCAGGGCGGCGATGACGAGCATCCGCTGCGTGCGCTGGCACAGGGCTTCCGCTTCCTCGTGACGAACGTCGTCGTCGCGGGCACGGCGGTGGCGGGGACCATCGTCACGCTGGCGACCGCCGTGCGGGTGCTGTTTCCCGCGCTGGCCGAAGCGCAGTCCGGCGTTTCGGCGGCCGTGGCGGCGGGACTGATGTATTCGGCCGTACCGCTGGGTGCGACATTGGGCGCGCTGGTCAGCGGCTGGACGGAACACCTGCGCCGGCCGGGCAGGGCGATGCTGCTGGCCGGCGTGGGCGCCTGCGCCTGCGTCATGCTGCTGGGTCTTGCGCCCGGGCTGGTGGCGTCGCTGCTGCTGCTGGTGGGGTTCGGCTATCTGGTCTCGGTGGCGTCGCTGCTGCAGTATGCGCTGGTCCAGGGGCATACGCCGGATCATTACCTCGGTCGTGTCAACGGGTTGTGGACGGCGCAGGAGGCGGGCGGGGATGCGCTGGGCTCCGTCGGCATCGGCCTGGTCGGCAAGTTCGCTTCCGCGCTGACGGGGGTGTTCGTGTTCGGCGCCACCGCCGCGGCGCTGGGGCTCGTGATGCTGGGGCTGTGCCGGCGGTTGCGCGAGGCGCCTTTGCATGCGCCGGAGCTGGTGGAACGGGAGGCGGCCTAGGGGTTCGGTGACAGACACCATTTTCAAAGAAAATGGTGTCTGTCACCGGTTTTTTTTCTAGCGTTGCGGCCGCGGGCCGAGCGTCGTCAGGTCCTGGCCCAGCCCGAGGCGAGCCAGCAGGGCGCGCGCGTCGAACGGCGCGTGCACCTTGATGTCGTTGTCGAAGTAGCAGAAGATGTCGCGGCTGGCGCGCTTGGGTGGCGCCGCGGACGAGATCAGCTTCGCGTCGTCCGGCTGGCCGCCCTTGCTCCAGGCGGCGATCTTGCGTGCCCATCGGTCCAGCGCTTCGTCCGTGTAGCCGCTGGCGTACAGTTCCTTCTCGCCGTGCAGCCGCAGGTACATGAAGTCCGCGGTCACGTCCTCGTAATCGGGCCATTTGCCGGCCGTGTCGGCGACGACGAGTGCCACCTTGTACTTGCGCAGCAAGGTGATGAAGCGCTTGTCGTTGAAGCTCTCGTGGCGGATCTCCATCGCGTGGCGCACCTTGCGTTGCGCGTCGATCTCCAGCACGGCGCGGCCATTCATGCGCGGCTCGTGCCGGCGCGCCATCTCCAGGGCGGCCTCGGTATCGTGCGGCAGCAGGCTGAGAAAATGTTCGACCAGCTCCGCATCGAACTGGAAGTTGGGCGGGAACTGCCACAGGAAAGGGCCCAGTTTTTCGCGCAGGTTGAAGACGCCGGACGCGAAGACGTTGGCGAGCGGCTTGTCCGGCTCGCGCAGGCGCTTCGTGTGCGTGATGAAGCGGTTGCCCTTGTGGCTGAAGACGAAGCCCGCGGGCGTGGCGTCGTACCACTCCTGGTAGCTTTTCGGCCGCTGCAGCGAGTAGAACGAACCGTTGATCTCGATGGTGGGCAGGGCGCGCGACGCGAATTCCAGTTCGCGCGCCTGCGTCAGATCGTCGGGATAGAACACGCCGCGCCACGGTTCGTAGCGCCAGCCGGAGATGCCGATGCGGATGTCGGATGCCATGGCGCCAGTATAGGCAAGCTCAACTGCGACCGGCGCACAGCTGGGGGTGGGCACGTTCCAAGGTCGGGGACAGG
>Ga0265798_10009953_pt1 | contig 11782 bp, 3 predicted proteins | sample P3T30metagenome_FD_192430 | JGI IMG/M metagenome (GOLD analysis project Ga0265798, IMG submission 192430) | Plant litter microbial communities from East Loma Ridge, Irvine, California - P3 T30 | ecosystem: Environmental > Terrestrial > Plant litter > Unclassified | place: USA: California... | reverse complement strand
GCCAGCGCGGCCTCGATCCAGCCGTGTTCCGCCAGCAGCGTGATCACTTCGCGCTCGTCCCGGGCATGGCCGAGGTCGAGGCTGCCCAGCACGTAATCGCCCATTTCCACCGCCGCCTCCCAGGCACGGATCACGTTGAGCGTGGCCGCATCCTGGCGCGTGATGTCGCCGACAAAGGTGGTCGGGTCCTTTTCGTATTCGTCGCGGGCACGCTTGCAGCAGCGCTCGATGGTGCCCAGCTTGCTGACCAGGAGATCGTTGTCCATGCCTGTCCTCGGTGGTTTGGATTCGATACCTACATTACAACAGGAACATCACGGCCGCCGCACAAGTGGGCGCCAGCGCCCCCAGCAGCAGGCCGACGGCGCCGATCGTCTCCTCGTTGAAGCCGCGCCGCAGCAGCGCCGCACCGGCCGGATTGGGCGCGTTGGCGATCACGGTCAGGCCGCCGCCGCCCACCGCCCCGGCCACCAGCATGTATTGCTCGCGTTCGGACAACCCAGCGATCAGCGAGCCGAGGTAGGTCAGCGCGGCGTTGTCGGTGATCGCGGTCAGGCCCAGGGCGCCGAAAAACAGCTTGGTGGCGCCGAGGCCGGCCACGATCGGCTGCAGCCACCACTGCTGCATCCCGCCCAGCACCACCAGCCCGGCCAGGAAGAAGCCGACCAGTAAACCTTCCTTCAGGATCAGCGGATCCTGGTAGCGGCTGTAGGCCTGGGTAAAGCCGAGGAACAGCAGGAACAGGCCGAGGAACAGCACCGGGTGGTGGGCCAGCAGCACCACCGCGGTCAAAAAAGCGAGATGGATCAGCGTTACCAGCGGCGGCACCCGCACCGGCGATTCGCCGTCGACCGAGGCATCGAGCGGGCGCAGGTGCGGGCGCAGCAGCAGGGTGATCACGCTGGCGTTGACCAGCACCGCCACCAGCGCGCGCCAGCCGAAGTGCCGCAGCATATGGGCGCTGTCCCAGCCCCAGGGCCCGGCCACCATCAGCACCGGCGGCGCGGCGTAGGCGGTGAGCGTGCCGCCGATCGACACGTTCACGAACAGCACCCCGAGCGCCCCGTACTTCAGCCACTCGGGCATCCCGGGGCGGAACACGGTCGGCGCGAGCATCAGCGCCGCCAGCGTCATCGCGGCCGGTTCGGTGATCAGCGAGCCGGCCAGCGGCACCAATGCCAGGCCGAGCCAGGCCTGCGCCACTTCGTTGCGGGCCGGCGCAATGCGCGCCAACTGGCGCACCAGCGCACGCGCCATCTCCAGCACCGGCCGCGATGCAGCCACCACCATCACCACGAACACGAACAGCGGCTCGGCATAGCTGCGCGACTCGGCGTAATCGACGGCGGCCGCGCTGCCGTCGACGAAGGCCATGAACAGCATCAGTACGGCGGCCCAGAAGCCGAACACGACTTCGACCTCGCCCAGCAGGTGGAACAGCCCGGCATGGCGCGGGTGGCGGTGGGCCAGGACTTCGAACAGGCTGGTCGAAAAGGTGTGGAGCAGGGCCAGTATGAACAGGACCAGGCCGATCTGCTGCATGGTCGTGGTCATGGCGCGACTCCGTTGGGGAAAAAGGCAAACGTCATTAATGCTGAGGGAATGAAAACAGAAGGCGTCATTATTTCATTTTTTGCACGTGAACGACGCATGGAGCGGGTTGGGAGGCGGCCTCGCGGTGGAGGCGGCGCCGATTTTTTTCGCACAGGTGTCGATTTCCGGCATCATCGTTCGTCGTCAGCATGCAGGACCATCATCCAATCCACTGTTTCCCATGAGGGTGTCATGAACAAGCAGATCGTCTTGAATCTTCCGGTCAAGGACCTGGAAAAATCGAAAGCCTTCTTTACCGCACTCGGCTTCAGTTTCAATCCGCAATTCAGCAACGACAGCGCGCTCTTCATGAACATCGTCGACGGCACGATCCACGCCATGCTGACGACCGAGCCCTTTTTCAGGTCGCTCATCGACAAGCCGCTCGCGCAGGCAAAGGAAGCCAACGAAATCGTCATCTGCCTGAGCTGCGAGAGCCGCGAGGAGGTGGACAGCCTGATCGCCAAGGCAGTAGCCGCCGGCGGCCGTACCCCGCATCCGCCCGAGGATCACGGTTTCATGTACGACCAGGGCTTCGAGGACATCGATGGCCACCTGTGGAACCTGGTCTGGACGGCGCCACAGGCATGATCGGGAGGGCCGGGATGCCAAGCATGTGTCCTGGTTTTATCCGGTAAAAATGAAAACGGCATCCTTCGTGCTGATATACATACAATCTTTTCACAACATCGATCGAATCTGTAGCCGGCATACCATTCCGCGCGCCGTAACACATTGTTTTGATTGGTTAACAATGTTGATTTCAATGCATAGTGCATGTAAATCTGGGATGTGTCCCAACAGCAACAAGCTGTATTGAATGTTCGTAATTTTGCCGGTTTTTCGCTTTTATTGATTTCTTGTAAGTTACACTCGGAAAATAATAAATCACCAAAGCAACATTCCGAGCCACCTCCAGTACGAGGCCGTGATCGCTTCGTGCCGCCAAGACTTCATGAACAAGCACATATTCGTCCTTCCGGCATTGTTTGCCGTCAGTGCAAGCGCAGCGCAAGCACAAGTCACTCCCGATGCAGGGTCTCTACTACAGCAAATCGAAAAAGAGCGGGCGGCATTGCCGGCCCGTCAGCCCGGGCAGGGCGTAAAGCTGGCGCCGCCGCTCGAGGGCATTGCCGGTCCGACCGTGACGGTCAATGCATTCCGCCTGCAGGGTAACAAGCTGCTGAGCGATGCGCAGCTTGCCCCGGTACTGGCGCCCTTCCTGAACCGTCCCCTCAATTTCCGCGATCTGCAGAGCGCCGCGCTGGCGGTCAGCATGGCCTACCGCCAGGCCGGCTGGATCGTGCGCGCGTACCTGCCGCGCCAGGATATCGACAACGGCGTGGTGGTGATCCAGGTGGTCGAGGCGGCGTTCGGCAAGGTGCGCTTCGACGGCACGCCGGGCCGGATCGATAGCGGACGCCTGCCAGCCTATGTCGAACGGGCACAGCCGAAGGGGAGCGTAGTGAACGCGGATGCGCTCGACCGCGCCATCCTGCTGATCGACGACCTGCCGGGCGTCGCCGCGACCGGCAGCCTGGCAGCGGGCGAGGGCGAGAACGAGACCGACCTCGTGGTCAAGCTCAGCGACGATCCGCTGGTGTCCGGCGATGCCGGCATCGACAACACCAGCGCGCGTTCCACCGGTCCGGTGCGCGCCACCGCCAACTTGTACCTGAACAGTCCGCTCCAGATCGGCGACCTCGCCGGCATCAACCTGCTGCACAGTGACGGCAGCGATTACGTGCGCCTGGGCTACACGCTGCCGCTCGGCGCGGGTGGGTGGCGCGCCGGGGTAAACGGCTCCGCGCTGCGCTACCGCCTGGTGGCCGACGAATTCGAGGCACTGCATGCGCACGGTATCTCGAATACGCTGGGCGCCGAAGCCAGCTATCCGCTGATCCGTTCGCGCACCCGCAACCTGTTCCTGCAGCTGAACTACGACGACCGTCATTTCGACAACCAGGCCGAGGGTGCGACCACGAGCCATTACCGGATCTCGGGCGCTAGCATCGGGCTCAACGGCAACTTGTTCGACGAGTTCGGCGGCGGCGGTGCCAGTACCCTGTCGCTGTTCCTGTCGCATGGCAGGGTCGATCTCGACGGTTCGCCGAACCGGGAGGCCGACGCGGCCACCACCGCCGTCGCCGGCGGCTTCACGAAATTGCGCTACAGCCTGTCGCGCCAGCAGGCGCTGGGTGAGAACCTGAACCTGTCCCTGCAGTTTTCCGGCCAGGCGGCCAGCAAGAATCTCGACTCGTCCGAAAAATTTTATCTGGGCGGCTTCTACGGCGTGCGCGCCTATCCATCGAGCGAAGCCGGCGGCAGCACCGGGCAGCTGCTGAATCTCGATCTGACCCTGCGCCTTGCGCGCAGCCTCAGCCTCGGCACCTTCTACGACCGTGGCCACGTCAAGGTCAACCGCGACAACGGCTTCGCCGGCGCCGCCCTCGTCAACGACTACAGCCTGCAGGGCGCGGGCGTGTCGCTGAACTGGGCCGCCGCTTCCCGGCTGAACCTGAAAGCCGTCTGGGCGCGCCGCATCGGCAGCAACCCGAATCCGACCAACAACGGCAGCGACCAGGACGGTTCGCTGCACAAGAACCGTTTCTGGCTGCAAGCCACGATGGGATTTTAAGGAAAGAGCATGAGCGGACACGCCACCATCAATCGTCTTTATCGCCTGGTCTGGAGCGAGACCCTGGGCGCCTGGGTCGCCGTCGCCGAAAACACGCGCGGCCGCGGCAAACGTAGCGGCCGGCGCCGTCTGCTGGCCGCCCTGTTTGCCGGCGTCGGCATGAGCAGCGCCCATGCCGCCGGACCGCCCGCGCCGAACCAGCTGCCGACCGGCGGCCAGGTGGTGGCGGGCAATGTCGCGCTCAGCCAGCAGGGCAGCCAGATGACGGTCAGCCAGGGCAGCCAGCGTGGCGTGGTCGACTGGCAGACCTTCAACGTCGGCAGCCAGGCCAGGGTCGATTTCGTGCAGCCCTCGTCCAGCGCGGTGACCCTGAACCGGGTGCTCGATACCCAGGCCAGCCAGATCTACGGCCGCATTTCGGCCAATGGCCAGGTCTTCCTCAGCAATCCGAACGGTGTGTATTTCAGCCCGACCGCATCGGTCGACGTCGGCGGCCTGGTGGCGACCACGCACGGCATCGACAACGCCGCCTTCATGGCCGGCAGCACCGAGTTCCAGCGCAACGGCGCGACCGGCAGCGTGGTCAACGAGGGCAGCATCAACGCGGCCCTGGGCGGCTACGTGGCCCTGCTGGCGCCGGAAGTGCGCAACAGCGGCGTGATCGTGGCCCAGGCCGGCACCGTGGCGCTGGCCGGCGGCGACGCCGTGCGCCTGCAGTTCGGCGCCGGCCAGGACCTGGTCGGCGTGCTGGCCACGCCATCGCAGATCGCGACGCTGGTCGAGAACGGCAACGCGGTGCATGCGCCCGGCGGCCAGATCATCCTGTCGGCGCAGGCTGCCAAGCAGCTGCAGGACGGCGTCGTGCGCAACAGCGGGACGCTGGAAGCGACCGGCCTGGCCAGCCGCGGCGGCAAGATCGTGCTGGACGCATCCGGCTTGGTCGACAATGGCGGGACGCTCGATGTCTCGGGCACCCGGGGCGGCACCATCGCGGTCAACGCAGGCAGCATGGTCAACAGCGGCAGCCTGCATGCCGACGGCAGCGCCGGCACCGAAGCCGCGGGCGGCAGCATCGTCACCCGTACCGGCGGCCTGGTGGAGACTGCCGCCGCCAGCGTCACGGCGCGCGGCGGCGGCAGCATCGACGTCGATGCCGGCAGCGGCCAGCTGTATTCGTCGGCAAGCTACGACGCCGGCGCCACCCAGGGCGGCCAGCGTGGCGGCAGCGTCACGCTGAGTGCCGATCGCGTCGCACTGATGGGTGCGCGGGTCGATGCAAGCGGCGCTGCCGGCGGCGGCAGCATCCGCGTCGGCGGCGGCTTCCAGGGCAAGGACGCTGGCGTACGCAACGCGAGCACGACCACGATCGGCACCGGTGTCCAGCTGAAGGCCGATGCGCTCGGCAAGGGCGATGGCGGCCAGGTCGTGGTGTGGTCGGACCAGACCACGATCTTCGCCGGCACGGTCAGCGCGCGCGCAGGGGCAAACGGCGGCGACGGCGGCAAGCTCGAGGTGTCGGGCAAGCAGGACCTGCATTTCGCCGGCAGCGGCGACGCCCATGCGCCGCAGGGCAAATCGGGCCAGCTGCTGCTGGATCCGAAAAACATCTACATCGACGATGCGGTGAGTGCCCAGGCCGAATACATCGACCCGCATCCGACCGACGGCGGCAGCTTCGGCCGGTTCATCCTGCCGCTCACGACGGCGTCCGGCGGCACCACCGCCGAAACCGGCTACGTGGCGATCGCCAACCCCGGCGACGACCTCGGCGCGAGCGGGGCGGGCGCGGTGTACCTGTTCCGCCGCAGCGACCAGGCCCTGATCTCGACCCTGTACGGCACCCACGCCGGCGATGCCGTCGGCCTCGGCCAGTACGGCTACAGTGGCCTGACCGCGCTCACGAATGGCAACTTCGTGGTCAGCAGCCCGTCCTGGAACGGCGGCCGCGGCGCCGTCACCTGGGGCAGCGGCACCACCGGCTGGGGCACAGCAGCTGCCGCCGCGGTATCCGCCAGCAATAGCCTGGTCGGTTCGCTGGCGACCTTCACCAATTCCTACGGCACCAGCGTGTCCGACAACGTGGGCGCTTACAACCAGGTGCGGACGCTGAGCAACGGCAACTACCTGGTGGTGGACAGCGGCTGGGGCAACAACCGCGGTGCGGTGGCTTTCGGCAACGGCAGCACCGGCACCAGCGGTGTGATCGACGCCTCGAATGCACTGGTCGGCAGCACCGCGATGACCCAGCTGCCCAATCAATCCATCACGTACAAGAACGGCGACCAGATCGGCAGCAGCGTGACGATTCTGGCGAACGACAACTACGTCGTCACCGCGTCAAGCTGGAACAAGGGCGTGGGCGCGGTCAGCCTGGGCTCCGGCACGGCTGGACTCAGCGGCGTGGTCGGCAGCGCCAACAGCCTGGTCGGCGACGTGTCGCGCTTCGATGCCAGCGGCAACGGCAGCGGCACCGACAACGTCGGACAATACCTCACCTCGCTCGCTGGTTCCGGCTTTGTCGTATACACCAACCGCTGGGGTGGTTCGGCCGGTGCCGTGACCTGGTCGGACGGCAATTCGCTGCCGACCGGCGTCGTGTCCGCTGCCAACAGCCTGGTCGGCAATGCCGGCGATTACCTGAGCAGTGGCGGCATCACTTTGCTGCCGCAGAATAATGCCTACGTCATCGGCAGCCCGTCCTGGAGCCAGGGCAAGGGCGCCGCTACCTGGGTGCCCTACGCAACCGACGTCAAGACCATCGGCGTGGCCGGCAACAGCGTGACCGGCAGCGCCACCGGCGACAGCATCGGCAACCAGGCCATCACCAGGCTGGAGAGCGGCGATTATGTGCTGTCCAGCCCGAACTGGAACGGCAACCGCGGCGCCGCCACCCTGGTCGACGGTACGACCGGCAAGACCAGGGCCGGACAGGCGTCGACGGTTGCAGCGAGCAACAGCGTGGTCGGTACCCAAACCGGCGACTACGTGGCCCAGAAGGGCATCGTGAAATTGAATGGTAACGGCAATTTCCTGGTCCTCAGTCCACTCTGGAACAATGGCGCGCTTGCCAAGGCCGGCGCGGTGACCTGGTCGAGCGGTACCAGCCCGACGGTCGGCGCGGTTTCGGCGGGCAACAGCCTGGTCGGCACTTATGCCAACGACCGGATCGGCGAAGTGCAGTTCACCGCCTACAACGGCAGCACGCCTTACGACAATCAATACAGCAGCGTCACCGCGCTGGCCAACGGCAACTATGCCGTGGCCAGCCCGATGTGGAACGGCAACCGCGGTGCGGTCACCTGGGGCAATGGTGCCAGCGGCAGCAACGGTGCGGTTGATGCCACCAACAGCATGGTCGGCAGCATCAGCGGCGATTATGTCGGTGCATTGAGCTATGCCGGCGCCTCCGGCAGCAATACCTGGATTGGCCTGGGCAACGGCATCCAGCCGCTGGACAACGGCAACTTCGTCGTCACCAGCAACTACTGGAACAATGGCAGCGCCGCGCGCGCGGGTGCAGTCACTTTCAGCAACGGCAGCGGCAGCCCGACGGTGGGGGTGCTGTCGAGCGCCAACAGTCTGGTCGGCAGCACGACCGACGACCAGGTCGGCACCAACCCGAACGGCCAGGCGTTCAACCAGCTGCATGCCGGCTACGACAGCGATGGCAACCAGCTGTATTCCAGCAATTACGTAATCGCCAGCGGCCGCTGGGACAATGGCGCGCTGAGCGACGCCGGCGCCATCACCTGGGGCAGCGGCACCAGCGGCGTGAGCGGCACCATCTCGGCCGCCAACAGCATCGTCGGCCTGAAGGCGCATGCCAACGACCGGACCAGCATCACGGCGCTGGAAAACGGCAATTACGTGGCCCTGATGCCGCAGTGGGACAATGGCGGCGTGACCGATGCCGGCGCGGCCGCCTTTGTCTCCGGCACCACCGGCCGCCTGTCCGATTATGCCGCGCAAGGCAACCGCAACATCGTCGGCGCGGGCAACAGCTTGGTTGGCAGCACCAGCGGCGACATGGATCAGGCCTCGGTCACGCCGCTGTACAACGGCAGCGCAACGTTGCCTTATCTGTACGGGAGCAACTATCTGGTCATCAGCGCCAACTGGGACAATGGCGGCCTCGCCGATGCCGGCGCCGTTTCCTGGGGCAGCGGCGCCAACGGCGTCAGCGGCGCGATTTCGCGCACCAACAGCATCGTCGGCGAAAAGGCTGGCGACATGCTGGGCGGGTACACCGCCGCCAATTTCTCCAGTGTGATCCTGCTGCAGAACGGTCATTATGTGGTCGGCAGTTCGACCCGCGACATCAACGGCGTCCAGAATGCGGGCGCGGCCACCTGGGTGGACGGCAGCACCGGCCGCTTGTCCGACTACGCCGCGCAGGGCAACCGAAACATCGTCAGCGCCGCCAACAGCCTGGTCGGCAGCCACACGGACGACCATGTCGGCGACGGCCTGTATGCCGTTGCGGACTACAATTATTCCACCTCGTCGAACTACTTTATCTATTCGACCAACTGGAATTGCCAGGTCGGTGCGCTGACCTACGTGCGCGACACCGCCCATCCCCTGATCGGCGTGGTGGGACCCACGAACAGTGCGGTCGGCAATCCGAACGGCAATGTCGTCGGCGCGCTGGACGGAGCGACCTCTCCGGTAACCGTGGCGAACGACACCGCGCTGGTAACGTTTGGCGGCGGTACCGGCCACGTGTTCGAAGCCAGCCAGGCGATGCCGGTGGCGGGCGGCATGGCGATTCCGGGTGCCACCGCCTTCGGCGCGGCGGCCGACGCGACCCAGATGCTGACGCCGGACCACGTCGCCAGCGTGCTGCGCACCGGCACCGGCCTGACCCTGCAGGCCAGCAACGACATCTACGTGATAAAGGATGTCGACGCCAGTGGCGGCACTGCGGGCGGGGCTCTGACCCTGCAGGCAGGCCGCAGCATCGCCATCATGGGCAGCCTGGTCACCGGCAACCGCGACCTGAACATCGTTGCCAACGACACCCTGGCGCACGGCGTGCAGGATGCGCAGCGCGATGCCGGTGCGGCCACGATCAGTATGGGTGCGGATCCGGCCGGCCGTAGGGGCACGATCGACGCCGGCAGCGGCACAGTCTCCATCACCCTGGCCGACGGCGCCGGCAAGACCAGCCATGACGGCGGCAGCATCAGCCTGAACAGCATCAGCGGCGCCAGCATCCATGTGCTCAACCAGGGCAACGGCAGCGGCAGCGATGCCGACCTGCCCGATCTGGCCGGCAATTGCTGCGGCTATGCGCCTGGTTACCGTTCGGCGGCCGCCGACATCGTCCTCAACGACGGCGCCGTGCTGCGCGCGAGCGGGGGCGGCGATGCCATCCTGCTGGCCACCGGCGGCAAGTTCACCAACAACGCGAACCTGGGCGCCGGTACCTTCCAGCTGGCCGATGCGGGCGCACGCTGGCTGGTCTATGCCGATGCGCCGGGCAGCGCTGCCGACTACGGCAACCTGGACAGCGGCAACACCGCCGTCTGGAACACCGGCTACACCGGCGCGCCGCTGGCGCAGGCCGGCAACCGTTACGTATTCCTCTACCAGCCGACCGTCACGGTCACGACCCAGAACGTCACCAAGACCTACGGCGACGACCTGAGCACCGGCACCACGCTGTCGGACCGCGTGCTGAGCGTGTCCGGCGCGCAGGCCGCGGTGGCCGGCGCCTATCTCGGCGACACGCTCGCCACCGCGATCAGCGGCGCGGCCACGGTCAGTTCGGCCGGCGCCGCCTTTGACGCGGGCGTGGCCGGCGGTCCGTATGCCATCAATGTCGATTTGTCGACCGTTACCGGCAACAATGGCTACGCCGTCGCACTCGGCAACAACACCGCCAGCACACTGACCGTGACGCCCAAGGCGCTGACGGCGGCGCTCAGCGGTGTGACTAAAACCTATGACGGCACCAACGGCGCCAGCCTTGGCGCTGCCAACTACGTGTTGAGCGGCCTGGTCGGCGGCCAGTCGATCGGCGTGACCAAGGCCAGCGGCAGCTACGACGGCGCCAACGCAGGCGCCCACAGCGTCAGCACGACCCTGGCGGCGGGCGATTTCGCACCGGCCAACGGCGCCGTGCTGTCGAACTACCTGTTGCCGGCGTCGGCCAGCGGCAGCGCCAGCATCACCCCCAAGGTGCTTGGCGCCTCGCTGGTGAACCTGGCACCCAAAACCTACGACGGCAGCGACGCCTATGCACTCGGCGCCGGCAACTACCTGCTGAGCGGCTTCGTGCCGGGCGAATCGGCAACTGTCGCGCGGACGAACGGCCATTACAACGCGCCGAACGTCATCGGCGCCACCAGCGTCGGCGTGGCGCTGGCGGGCGGCGATTTCACGGCCGCATCCGGCACCTCGCTGGCCAATTATGTGTTGCCGGCCGCGGCCAGCGGCGCGTCCAGCATTCTGCCGAAATCGCTGAGCCTGGGCCTGACCGGCGCCCTGGGCAAGACCTACGACGGCACTGCCAACGCCACCCTGGCGGCAAATAATTATCTGCTGACCGGTTTCGTCGGCAGCGACGCGGCCACCATCGGCAAGACCGGCGGCAGCTACAATGCTGCCGGCGTGGCCGCTGCGAATACGGTCAGCGTCAGCCTGGGCGCGTCGGACTACGTGGCCGGGGGCGCTACCCTGCTGTCGAACTACAGCTTGCCGGCTTCGGCAACCGCGCCGGCATCGATCGCGCCTGCGGTACTGACGGTGACGGCGAACGACGCCACCAAGGTCTACGACGGCACGGCCTGGCACGGCGGCAACGGCGTCAGCTTTACCGGCCTGGTGGGCGGCGACACGGTGGCCAGCCTGGGCGGCAGCCTGGCCTACGGCGGCAGTGCCCAGGGTGCGGTGAATATCGGCAACTACTCGATCGCCCCCGGCGGTTATACCTCGTCGAACTACACGATCAGTTACGTCGACGGCATCCTGAGCCTGAATCCACGGGTGCTGGCCATCGTCAGCGGCAGCCTGGTAGGCAACCTGGACAAGGTCTACGACGGCAGCAACCTGGCTGTGCTGAACAGCAGCAACTACCTGCTGACCGGCTTCGTCAACGGCGACGGCGCCACCGTCACCAAAACCGGCGGCACCTACGACAGCAGGAATGCCGGCATCCGCACCGTCACCGTGATGCTGGGCAGCGGCGATTATGCGGCCACCGGCGGTACCAATCTCGCCAACTACGTGCTGCCGACCTCGATCAGCGCCGGCGCCACCATCGTGCCGCGCAGCGTAACCCTGGCCGCACCAAACGTCAGCAAGACGTATGACGGTGGTACGGCCTATGCCGCCAGCGCGACCGACCTGGCCGCCCTCGGGGCCGGCCTGGTAGGCGGCGACACGCTCAGCAGCGCCACCCTGGCTTTCGCCGACAAGAACGCCGGCACGGGCAATCGCGTCGTCAGCGCCAGTAACGCCATCATCGCCGACGGCAATGGCGGCAACAACTACAGCGTCAGCTATGCGGCCAGCAATGCCGGCACCATCACGCCGCGCACCCTGCAC
>Ga0265798_10009951_pt1 | contig 11783 bp, 11 predicted proteins | sample P3T30metagenome_FD_192430 | JGI IMG/M metagenome (GOLD analysis project Ga0265798, IMG submission 192430) | Plant litter microbial communities from East Loma Ridge, Irvine, California - P3 T30 | ecosystem: Environmental > Terrestrial > Plant litter > Unclassified | place: USA: California... | reverse complement strand
CCAAAGTCATTCCATCCGTGGCCTACACCGATCCGGAAGTGGCATGGGTGGGCCTGACCGAAGACGAAGCCAAACAAAAGGGCATCAAGGTCGAGAAGGGTCACTTCCCGTGGAACGCGAGCGGGCGCGCCGTGGCCAATGGCCGCGACGAGGGCTTCACGAAGCTGCTGTTCGACGCTGAAACGCATCGCATCATCGGCGGCACGATCGTCGGCACCCACGCCGGCGACATGATCGGCGAAATCGCTCTGGCGATCGAGATGGGCGCGGACGGCGTGGATATCGGCAAGACGATCCACCCGCATCCGACGCTGGGTGAATCGATCGGTATGGCAGCCGAGGCATATGAAGGTGTGTGCACCGATTTGCCGCCACCGCGCAAGCGCTAAGCATCACAGTTAGCCGAAAGACCGTCGTCCCCGCGGAGGCGGGGACCCAAGTTAAGAGCCATCCACTTAATCCATCATAAGTGGCTGCTCAGGCAAACTTGGGTCCCCGCCTCCGCGGGGACGACGTTTTTGGGCTGTGCGCCGCTTGCGTCAAGCCGCCAAAGGTCTAAGATAACCTCACGCTGCGGCAGCGTACTTGCCGCGTCTGTTGAGCGCCGGAGGCCATATGGACGAGCACAGCAACGAATACACCGGAACCCTCTACGTGCTGCCCCAATCGCACGTGTTCGAACTCCACACCTCGGTCCACGGCGAAGCCACCACTATCACCGGCAGCTTGTCACAGCAGTTGGCACAACAATTTGCCGTTGCCGTCCCGGGCGGCGGGGGCATGACCGATCCGTGCCAGATGGCCCTGCGGCCGCGCCGCGTCGAGGTGGTCACGCGTGAACTCCATGAACGGCACCGGGCGCCGCGCAAGATGCACTTCCTGACCCGTGTCTTCGACGTCGAAGAGCAGGGCCGGCCAGTACCGCTGCCGGCCGTGTAAAACCGCCCCACAAAAAAAACATGCCGCCCGGTTTGCACCTGGCGGCATGGCTGGTCAGACGGAGAGAGAATCAGGCGAAGCTGACGAAGCGCTGGGGAATATCGATTGCACCGGCCTTGGCGGCTGCAGCATAGGTGCGCATGTCGGCAATGACCGCTTCCAGCTGGTCATCGCCCGGGTTTTCGATAAAGCTCTTCATGCGCTCTTGCAGCGCCGCTGCCTGATCACGCCATTCATATCGGGACGACTTGCTCATACTTCCTCCTCGCGGTCACACCGCTCTTATTTGAATTCACGACACCAGTCGCGAACATTTACATAATGACACATTTCAGCGTCGCTGTCGGTACGATGGTACACCGACTCGCCGCTGATGAGCCGCGCTTCGATTGCTTAGCCAGGCTTGAGGGCGCTGCTGTAAAACAGCTCCATCCGCGCGGCCAATTGTTGTCGTGCTTCCTCGCCCGATGGCTCAGCATCCGGGAACAAAAAGCGCCCGATCGGGTCGCCGTTGATGCAGCCGATCAGGTGCGTCAGGATCAGCGCCGGCGGCACGTCCGTGCGCAGTTGCGCCGCGATATCCGGGCGCGCGAAAAAGCGCAACAGCATCTCGCGCGTCATGCGCGGCCCGCCTTCGTAAAACGCTTCCGCCAGTTCCGGATTGCTCCCCGATTCGGCAATCACCACGCGCTGCAGGGCAATGGCATCCGGCTCGACCAGCAGGGCATAGAAGTCGCGTGCGAATTCGTCGAGGATCGTGCGCAGCGGGCGGGTATCGGTGTCCATATTGCGTTCAGCAAACAGGCGCTCGCGCCGCGAGGCGAGCACCGCCTTGAGCAGCCCGGCCTTACCGCCAAACTTTACATAGATGGTGCGCACGGCAACCCGCGCTTCACGCGCGATCGATTCCAGGCTGGTGCGGGTATAGCCATTTTTTAAAAACAGTCGGCCGGCAGCCTCGATCAGTTCCTGGTTGCGCGATTCGATGTCGGCTGCCTTCGGGCGGCCAGCCGGTTTGGTGCAAGTCGGTGCGGGATTCATGGCTGTGACTTTAGAGCAAAGCAAAATGAAACGCAACCGTTTCATTTCTTGACTTCGCCGTATTGATGGCGAATAATGCGACGAATCCATTTCATTTCATTTCGGAGCGGCACCATGGCAGACAACGACAGCACGGCAGGGCAGGCGAGCGCAGTACAACCGGGAGCAGCCGCTCCCGCCGGCAAGAAGCCGCCCAACAAGCGCGTGCTGGTCGTGGTCGGCGTGATCGCGCTGCTGGCCATCGGCGCCGGTGGCCGCATGTGGTACCGCAGCAGCCACTTCGTCGAAACAGAGAATGCCTACGTCACCGGCCGCATGCACCAGGTGTCGTCGCGTGTGGCCGGCGTGGTCACGCGCGTGTTGGTGGAAGACAACCAGATGGTCAAGGCCGGCGACGTGCTGGCGCTGCTCGACCCGGCCGACCAGGCCGTGCGCGTCGAGCAGATCGAGGCGCAGATCGCGAGCGTGGAGCAGCAGGTCAGGCAGGCTGACGCCCAGCTGCTGCAGGTGCGGGCCCAGGCCGGCGCTGCCGGCGCCCAGGTCCGCCAGGCCGAGGCGCAGCTGCTGCGCGCGCGCCAGGACGCCGAGCGTTTCGGCCAGCTGTACAACGACACCATGAAGGCCGTGTCGAAATCCGAAGTCGATGCATCGAGCGCGGCGCGCGCCGGCGCCGTGGCCGACGTGGCCGCGCGCCGCGACAATGCCGCTGCCGCGCAAGCGCAGATCGGCGCGGCCGAAGCGGGCCGCGACGTGCTGAAAGCCGAGATCAAGGTGCTGCAGGCGCAGTTGAAGGACGCGCGCCAGCAACTGGCCTACAACAGCATCGTGGCGCCGGTGGCGGGCCGCATCGGCCGCCGCAGCGTCGAAGTCGGCGCGCGCGTGCAGCCGGGGCAGGCGATGCTGGCGGTGGTCGAGGACAACGTCTGGGTCGTCGCCAATTTCAAGGAAACGCAGTTGGGCGGCCTCGCGCCTGGCCAGGCCGTGAGCCTGGAAGTCGATGCGCTGCCCGACCATCATCTGGTCGGCCGCGTGGACAGCTTCTCGCCGGCGTCGGGCAACCAGTTCGCGCTGCTGCCGGCCGATAACGCGACCGGCAACTTCACCAAGATCGTCCAGCGCGTGCCGGTCAAGATCACGCTCGACCCGCAAGATGTCAAGAAGTACGCGGGCCGCCTGGTGCCGGGCATGTCGGTGGTGGCCGAAGTCGAACTTGGCCAGGATGTGAAACACACCCAGACCGCAGCAGCGCGCTAAGAACGCCATGACCAGCTTGAGCAAATCAGCGCCCCCGGGCGCGATGCCGGGCGCGCCGGCCAATGGCGCCACTGTTGACCTGCGCACCTGGGTCGCCATTGCCGCCGGCATGCTGGGCGCCTTCATGGCGGTGCTCGACATCCAGATCACCAATTCGTCGCTGCGCGACATCCTCGGCACGCTGTCGGCCACGCAGGAAGAAGGCTCGTGGATCTCGACCGCCTACCTGTGCGCCGAGATCGTCGTGATCCCGATGACGGCGCTGTTTACGCGCGCCTTCGGCATGCGCAACTACATGATGGGCACCACTGCGCTGTTCCTCGTGTTCTCGACGCTGTGCGGCGCCGCCTGGAGCCTCGAGAGCATGATCGTGTTCCGCATGCTGCAGGGCTTCACCGGCGGCGCCCTGATCCCGATGGCGATGATGCTGGTGATGACGCGCCTGCCGCCATCGAAGCGCGCCACCGGCATGGCGATCTTCGGCCTGACCGCGACGCTCGCGCCGGCCATGGGCCCGACGCTGGGCGGCTACCTCACCGAGCTGTATGGCTGGCCGTCGGTGTTCTACATCAACTGGGTGCCGGGCGTGCTGCTCATCGCCGGCATGATGTGGGGAATGGATGCCGAGAAGGCGAATGTTCGCACGCTGATCAAGGCCGACTGGCTGGGCATCGCGCTGATGGCGATCGGCCTGGCGTGCCTGACGATCTTCCTTGAAGAAGGCAATTCGAAGGACTGGTTCGACTCGAGCTTCATCGTGACCTTCGCCGCGCTGTCGCTCACCGGCATCCTGGGCTGGATCGCGCTGAGTTTTTCGCGGCCCGAACCATTCGTGAACCTGGCGCTGTACGGCCAGCGCAACTTTTTGGTCGCGACCACGCTGTCGGCGGTGATCGGCATGGGCCTGTATGGCTCGGCCTACCTGCTGCCACTGTACCTGGGCCAGATCGCCGGCTACACGCCGATGCAGATCGGTGAAGTCATCGCCTGGGTCGGCCTGCCGCAACTGCTGGTGATGCCGTTCGCGGCCAAGCTGTCATCCAAGGTGGACAACCGCATCCTGTGCAGCTTCGGCCTGTTCATGTTCGGCATCTCGTGCATCATGAATAGTTATATGGACGCGACCACCGGCTACGACCAGCTGATGTGGACGCAGGTCGTGCGCGCGATCGGCCAGCCGTTCGTGATGCTCACGCTGTCGAACTTCGCCATGTCCGGCCTGCCGCCGCGCGAAATGGGTTCGGCCTCGAGCCTCTTTAACATGACGCGCAATCTCGGTGGTTCGGTCGGCATCGCGCTGTTGGCCACCACGCTGACCAACCGCGAACACTTTCACTCAGCGCGCCTGGGCGAAGCCGTGTCGACCTATGCACCGGCCACGCAGGAACGGCTCGACATGCTCACGCAAGGCTTCATCGCCAGGGGTATCGATCCGGCCGCCGCCGCCAACCAGGCGCTGGCTGTGATCGACCGCCTCGTGCGGCGCGAATCCTATGTGATGGCCTACAACGACGGCTTCTGGATCATCGGCATGATCCTGCTGGGCTGCATCGGGGCGATCTGGATGGCCGACAAGGTCAAGTCGCCCGGCGGTGGCGGCGGTGGCCATTGATACTTTATTGAAGAGACAAACCATGTTCAAGCCTGTACTTCACGGCGTCCTCGCGATCGCCATCAGCACCCTGTTCGCCGGCTGCACCACGCTCGGCCCCGATTTCAAGGCGCCAGCCGCGCCGGCCGATGCGGCATTCCGGCATGCCGACGCCAGCACCAATGCCGCGCGCCTGCCGGCCACCTGGTGGCAGGTGTTTGGCGACGCCACGCTCGACACGCTGGAAACCCGCGCACTGCGCGACAACCCGGGCGTCGAGGCAGCCGCCCAACGCCTGCTGCAGGCGCAGGCGCAGCTGGGCGTCGTGCGCGCCGGCCAGTTGCCATCGGTGTCGGTGGGCGCCGGGGTGTCGAATGCACGCACGTCGAGCGAAACGTCGCAGGGCCTGGCCCTCGGTGGCCGCTCGATCGAGGGCAATAACTACAGCGTGGCCGCGTCGTTCTCGTATGAGCTTGATCTGTGGGGCCGTGTGCGCCGCATCGTCGAAGCGAGCGACGCGCAGGCGCTGGCCGCGCAGATCGACCGCGACGGCGTGCTCTTGATGCTCTCTGGTCAGGTGGCGTCGAACTACTGGCAGTTGCGCGGGCTGGACGCCGAGCTGGCGATCTTGCGCGACGCGCTGGCCACGCGGCGCGAGTCACAGGACCTTATCGAGGCGCGCTTCAACGCCGGACTGTCGAACGAGCTCGATGTGTCGCGCACCCGCATCGAGCGCGCCAATGCCGAAGCCGACCTGCATGAGGTGCAGCGCCAGCGCAACCTGGTCGAACACGCGCTGGCCACGCTGGTGGGCGCCTCGCCGACGGCGCCGCTGCTGCCTGAATCGCCGGCGGCTGCCGCGCTGCCGCAGCCGCCGGCGATTCCGGTCGGCCTGCCGGCCAGCCTGGTGGGCCAGCGGCCCGACCTGGCGGCCAGCGTGGCGCAACTGAAAGCCGCCAATGCGCAGATCGGCGTGGCCGAAGGCGCGTTCTATCCGGCGCTGTCGCTGACCGGGAATTTCGGCTACGCATCGCAAAGCCTGAACGATCTGGCCAGCGGTGGTGCGCGCCAGTTCTCGGCCGGGCCGCTGGCCTTGTCGCTGCCCATCTTCGACGGTGGCCGCAACCGCGCCAACCTGGCGCTGGCACAGGCGCGCTACGACGAGGCGCGCGCCAATCACGACACGCGCCTGCTGACGGCGCTGCGCGAAGTGGAAGACGCGCTGTCGGATGTCGAGCAGCGCCACAAGCAGGGCGACGTGCAGGCCCAGTCGCAGCAGGCGGCGGCGCGTGCGCTGCTGGTGGCGCAGGCGCGCTACGAGCGCGGCGTGTCGACGTATCTGGACGTGACGGATGCCCAGCGCAGCACGCTCGCCGCTGACCGCGCGGCGGCGCAGATCCGTACCCAGCGCCTGCTCGCGACGGTGGCGGTGGCGCGTGCGCTGGGCGGTGGCTGGGAGCAGGGCGCGGCGCTGGCGACGGTGCGCTGACGCGTGCTGAACCGGGGTTGTCACGGTCGATTGACAGGCAGTGTTGCGTAGTACTACGCACGATTCAGTGAGATGCCGTTGGGCAACAATGGCGGTGCTATATTTGCGCTCACTGAAAAGAAACAGACAATGTCGTCTGTCACTCACCTATCTCGACCACTCCCATGAAAAACAAGAACCTCACGATCGGCGCCCGGCTGGCATTCGGCTATGGCGTCGTCTTTTTGCTGATGATCGTCCTGGTCGCGCTGGGCGCGAGCCGTGTGGGGCGTATCGAAAACGTCCTCAATTACATCAATGACGTCAACAGCGTCAAACAACGCTACGCGATCAATTTCCGCGGCAGCGTGCATGACCGCGCAATCGCGCTGCGCGATGTGGTGCTGGCCGCCGACCCGGCTGGCGCAGCGACCCCGATCGCGCTGATCAAGACGCTGGACGACAACTACGCGCGCTCGGCCGCGCCGCTCGATGCCCTGTTCTCCGTACGTACCGACATGCTGGCCGAAGAGAAGGACGCGCTGGCCGCCATCAAGGCGCAGGAAAGCCGCACGAAGCCGCTGATCGAGCGCGTGGTGGCGCTGCACGGCGCCGGGCAGGGCACAGAGGCGGCTGCGCTGCTGGCGCAATCGGCCGCGCCGGCCTTCAGCGACTGGCTGGCCAGCATCAATCGCCTGATCGACCTTGAAGAAAAACTCAATAACGAAGCCGCCGCCGATGCGCGCGCCATGGCGACCGGTTTCGTCGGCTGGATGGCGCTGCTGTGCATCGGCGCGATTGCCGCCGGTTCGCTGGCGGCCTGGTACACGGCGCGCGGCTTGCTGCGCCAGCTGGGTGGCCAGCCGGAGTATGCGGCGTCAATCGCCGCCGCCATCGCCAGCGGCGACCTGGGCGTGGCGATCGTTACCCGGCCGGGTGACAGCAAGAGCCTGCTGTTCGCGATGCAGGGCATGCGCGACAGCCTGGTGCGCATCGTCTCGCAAGTGCGCAATGGCACGCAGGCGATCGGCGCCGTATCCACTGAAATCGCCGACGGCAACCGCGACTTGTCCAGCCGCACCGAACGCCAGAACGGCACGCTGCACGCCACCGCCACGTCGGTGGCGCAGCTGACCGGCATCGTGCGCCAGAACGCCGAGAATGCACGCCAGGCCAACAGCCTGGCCGAGTCGGCCTCGGCAGTAGCGCTGCGCGGCGGCGAGGTCGTCGCGCAAGTGGTCGACACGATGGCGTCGATCAACGCATCGTCGAAAAAGATCGTGGACATTATCGGCGTCATCGACGGTATCGCGTTCCAGACGAACATCCTGGCGCTCAATGCCGCCGTCGAAGCGGCGCGCGCCGGCGAGCAGGGCCGCGGCTTTGCCGTGGTCGCCACCGAGGTGCGCAACCTGGCCCAGCGTTCGGCCGCGGCGGCAAAGGAAATCAAGGTCTTGATCGGCAGCTCGGTCGAGCGGGTCGATGCCGGCGCCGTCCTGGTCGACCGCGCGGGCGCGACCATGGACGAGATTGTCACGGGCGTCAAACGCGTGACTGACATCATGGCCGAGATCAGCCATGCGACGGTCGAGCAGAACGCCGGCATCGAGCAGGTCAACGGCGCCATCGCGCAGATCGATGAAGCCACGCGGCAGAATGCGGCGTTGGTGCAGCAGGCCAGCGGGTCGGCCGCCACGCTCGAAGGCGAAGCGCAACGTCTGGCGCAGACGGTCAGCATCTTCCGCCTCGACGCCCGGGCAACCGTCGCACCAGGCTATCAACCGCATATGCTTAATTGATTCTTTTATAAGTGTACGGTGCCGCACAGAGTGCATCTGAGCAATGACGTTTAATAGGTACACCAATAACCTAATAAGGGACTTCACCATGAAATCGTTCATCGCTACCTTGATCACCGCCGCTGCTTTCGCCGCTGTTGGTATCGCACCTGCCGCTGCCCAGACCGTCAACAAGGCCGCGCACAAAACGGCCATGGACAAAGCCAAGGCTGACTACAAAGTCTCGAAAGACAAGTGCGACGCGATGAGCGGCCACGCAGAAGACATCTGCGAAGATGAAGCCAAACTGGTCCGCGCCAAGGCCGAGCACGACGCAGCAATGAAGTTCGACAACACCGGCAACAACGTGATGAAAGCCCGCGGCAATGTGATCGACGCCGAGTACGAACTGGCTGAAGAAAAATGCGACGCCATGAAAGGCGATGCAGAAGACAAGTGCGAAATGCAAGCCAAGTCGACTCGCGATGCAGCGCGTGACGCCAACAAGGCCAAGTAATTCCTGACCGGGTTCTGGGCGCACCTCACTGCGCCCGATGCCTGTCATGAAGACGTCGTCCCCGGACCTGTTCCGCGGACGACGTTTTTGCATTGGCGGCGCCTGTGGACGGGACGCCACAGTTCGTGTGCGCCGGGCGCGGGCGTGAATACAAGCAACACCGGCCGCGCAGACCGTGGGCGCTATAATCGACCCGGTGAATAAACTCGAAGCTTTCGGATACATCGCCGCGCAAGCTGTGCGCGGCGAAATTACGTTCCCCACCAGCGTCAATGCCGTGCTGCGCCTGCAGCAGGCGCTCGACAATCCCGATTGCCATATCGATGAGGCAATCAGGCTGGTGCTGGCCGAACCACAATTGGCCGCACGCACCGTCGCCATGGCCAACACGGCAGCATTCGGCGGCAGCGCCTCGATGCCCGTGACCAATGTCCGCACCGCCGTGACGCGCATCGGCTACCGCCGCCTGCAGGCGCTGGTCGCCAGCCTGGTGGTGCGCCAGTTCGGCAACCGCATCAAGGATCCGCAACTGCGCGCCAAGGCCGAACAATTGTGGGAGCACACGACCCATATGGCCGCGATCGCCTATTCGTTGGCGCGGCGCGTGACGGGCGTCAATCCCGACACCGCCCTGTTCGCCGGCATCGTGCACGAGGTCGGCGCTTTCTATCTGCTGGCGCGGGCAGACGAATTTCCGGGCCTGCTCGACGACGATGCCGATAACTGGGGGGCGCTGTGCGAGGACGTGGTCAGCGCCGAGGTGATGAAGAAGTTGTCGATTCCGCCGGCTGTATCCGACGCCATCGCCGATATGCGCGGCGGCTGGCTCAATATGCCGCCGGGCACGCTGCTCGATACGCTGTTGATGGCGAACCAGTACGCTCCGGTGCCATCGCCGCTTGATAGCCGGCGCGAGCCGTTGCCGCCGCACGACGAAAACGCGATCGACTTCGTGTTCGATGAGGTCACGCTGGCCGAGATCTTGAGCGAAGCGGCCGAGACCGCGCGTGCAATGGGTGGGGCTGCCCTCGTCTGATCGGTTTTCTGCGCGGCTGTACTTGTGCGTGGTTACGCCGGCGGCGAGGCTGCCGGTTGTGACTCGCTGAGCATGCGCTCGACCGTCTTGGCCAACTCGCGTGCCTGCCAGCGGCGACGTGTCAGCATCAATGCCGTCAGTGCCACACCGCATAGCGCCATCGTCGCCGCCACCCACTGCGGCGCGGTGTAGGCAAAGCCCAGCGTCAGCGGAATCCCGCCCAGCAACGCTCCCATCGCATTGCCGACATTGAAGCCAGCCTGGCCCAGCGACGAGCCCAGCATCTCGGCTTCGCGCGAATGTTCGATCAAGAGCACCTGGATTGGCGGGCCGATCGCCAGCGCATTGGCGCCCGTGAGGAAGGCCAGCACCACCATCGCGATCTTCGACTCGGCCAGCAAGCCATTACACAAGAGCACCACGGTCATGGAGATCATCAGGATCAACAGTGCCGGCAGCGGATGGAACTTGTCGGCGAGATAGCCGCCAAACTGTACACCGACCGTCATTCCCACACCCACCGCCGTCATGATCAGCGGCAGTGCGCTTGTGCTGAAGCCCGTGACGTCGGTGAGCAGCGGCGCGATGTAGCTGAACCAGGCGAAGAAACCGCCGGTGCCGATCGAGACGATGCCCAGGGCCAGCCACAGGTCGAGATGCCTGAAAATGCGCAGGTCCTGCATCAGGCCCGTGCGCTTGGCCGGCTCGATCGGCGGCACCCACTGGTGCAGGCTCCACATGGTCAACAGGCCAATGATCGCCACTATCAAGAACACCATCCGCCAGTCGAACGCATGCCCGATCCAGGTCCCGAGCGGTACGCCCAGCACATTGGCCAAGGTCAGGCCCGTGAACATCATGGCCATCGCCGCTGCCGCCTTGCCCGGTTCGGCCAGACGGCTGGCGACAACCGCGCCCACGCCAAAGAACGCGCCATGCGGCAAGCCGGCGAGGAAACGCGAGGCCATCATGGTCTCGAAGTTCGGCGCGAACGCCGACATCGCATTAAACACCGCAAACATCAGCATGAACCAGATCAGCACCGTGCGCGGAGGACGGCCGGCGACGATCGTCACGAGGGTCGGCGCGCCGACGACCACACCGAGCGCATAGGCCGTGATGAGGTAGCCGGCTTGCGGAATGGTGATCTGCAAACCACGGGCGATATCGGGCAGGATGCCCATCATGACGAATTCGGTCATGCCAATGCCGAAGCCGCCTAGGGCGAGTGGGAGAAGGCTTTTCTTGATCACAGGGGAGGTCGTTGTACTGCGGTGGAAAATGATCCCTGACCGAGTGGGGAAATTTGCGGCCGGGCCTGCCACTATACCGGGTGCATACGGAAACGTCCGCTCACCAGTCGTGATGACAGGTATAGGGCGCTGGAATAGGGCAGTTCAGGCGGACGGCGGCTCGTCGTCGTCAGGCGGCCACACGACGCGGCCATGGCCCACGTCGCCCAGCCGCGCGCGCAATCGCGCAGCGTCGCTCGCTGGCAGGCTGAACGTGAAGCGCACGTCGTCGCCATGGGCCACGTCGTCCAGCGTCGCGCCGGCCGCATCGAGCTCGCGCCGCAGCATGCCCTCCATCGCATACGGCGCGCTGCAGCGCAGCTGGCTTAGCTTGATGATCGGAATCTTCGGCGCCGTAAGCAACGCCTGCGCCACGCTGTCGGTGTAAGCGCGCACGAGGCCGCCAGCGCCCAGCTTGACGCCGCCGAAGTAGCGCACCACCGTGGCCAGCACGCCATCGAGATCCTGATGGCGCAGCACATCGAACATCGGCCGCCCTGCGGTGCCGCTCGGCTCGCCATCATCGACGGCCGCTGACTGGCCGCCGGCCAGCAGCGCCCAGCACACATGCGCCGCCCCGGGATGCTGCGCCCGCAATTCCGCCACGACCTTTTGCGCACCGGCGCGGTCAGCCATCGGCTGCACGCACGCAATGAAGCGGCTTTTCTTGATGATCAGTTCGTGATGGACAGCGCTGGCGATTGTCTGGGGCATGGGGCGCGCAGGAGCGAGGCGGAATGCGAAAACGACAACGCCAACCCGAAGGTTGGCGTTGTCGATGAATCTTTGGTAGGCCGTGCGGGATTCGAACCTGCGACCAACGGATTAAAAGTCCGCTGCTCTACCAGCTGAGCTAACGACCCGAAG
>Ga0265798_10009950_pt1 | contig 11784 bp, 11 predicted proteins | sample P3T30metagenome_FD_192430 | JGI IMG/M metagenome (GOLD analysis project Ga0265798, IMG submission 192430) | Plant litter microbial communities from East Loma Ridge, Irvine, California - P3 T30 | ecosystem: Environmental > Terrestrial > Plant litter > Unclassified | place: USA: California... | reverse complement strand
GTGCACACAGGGTACGGACGCGCTCCCGGACATTGGCCTCGATCTGCGGATCGCCATGCTCGCCGTGGGTGCGCAAGCCCCCCAGCACGTCGGCGACCATGTTGCCGATCTCGCGGAACTCGGCGGGGCCGAACCCGCGCGTCGTGCCGGCGGGCGAGCCGACGCGGATCCCGCTGGTCTTGGTCGGCGGGAGCGGATCGTTGGGGATGCCGTTCTTGTTGCAGGTAATTCCGGCGCGCTCGAGCGCCTCGTCGGCGTCCTTGCCGGTCACGCCCAGCGGCGTCAGGTCGATCAGCGCGAGATGCGTGTCGGTGCCGCCCGAGACGACCTCCGCGCCACGCTCCTTGAGCGTGGCGGCGAGGATCTTGGCGTTCTCGATTACCGCGGCGATGTAGCTCTTGTAGCCGGGCTGGAGCGCCTCGCCGAAGGCGACGGCCTTCGCTGCGATGACGTGCATCAGCGGACCACCCTGCAACCCCGGAAACACCGCCGAATTGAACTTCTTACCCAGCGCCTCGTCACTGCTGAGGATCATCCCGCCGCGCGGGCCGCGCAGCGTCTTGTGCGTCGTCGTGGTGACGACATGTGCGTGCGGCAGTGGCGACGGATGCAGCCCGGCGGCGACCAGCCCCGAGAAATGCGCCATGTCGACCATGAAATACGCGCCGACCTCATCCGCAATCGCGCGGAACTTGGCGAAATCGATCTGGCGCGGATAGGCCGAGCCGCCTGCGATGATCAGCTTGGGCTTGTGCTCGCGCGCGAGCGTGGCGACTTCGTCGAAATCGATCAGGTGGCTGACCGGATCGACGCCATATTGCACCGCGTTGAACCACTTACCCGACATCGCGGCGCGCGCGCCGTGCGTCAGGTGGCCACCTGCATCGAGGCTCATACCGAGGATCGTCTCGCCCGGCTTGACCAGCGCGAGCATGACGGCACCGTTCGCCTGCGCGCCCGAATGCGGCTGGACGTTGACATAGGCACAGCCGAACAACGCCTTGGCGCGATCGATCGCGAGCTGCTCGACTTCATCGGACGGTGCGCAGCCCTGATAGTAGCGCTTGCCGGGATAGCCCTCGGCATATTTGTTGGTGAAGACCGACCCCTGCGCTTGCAAGACCGCCTTGGAGACGATGTTTTCGCTCGCAATCAGCTCGATTTGCGTCTGTTCGCGCGTTAATTCATGCGCAATTGCACCGAAAATAGCAGGATCTGCGTCGGAGAGACCCTGGGTGAAGAAGCCGTCGGGCTGGACGTCGTGGAGCTGGGTCGGGTTGGTGCTCATGCCGGTTCTCTCAGGAAAGCGGGGGCGCCGAGTTTCTCGACGCGCGGTTGATGACGGCCACCGGCGAAATCGGTGGAAAGAAAAGCGGAGATGCACGCGCGCGCCATATCCTCGCCGACGAGACGGGCACCCATGGCCAGAACATCGGCATCGTTATGCTCGCGCGCAAGCGCGGCGGACAAGGGTTCGGACACCAAAGCGCAACGGACCGCCGGGTTGCGGTTGACCGCGATCGATATTCCGATCCCCGAGCCGCACAAAGCGATCCCGCGCTCGGCGCGCCCGTCCGCCACGGCAGCGGCGAGCGCGAAGCCGTAATCGGGGTAATCGACGCGCGCGTTGCTGTCGGGGCCGAGATCGAGCACGTCATGGCCTTGCTCGGCAAGCCAGCCGGCCAGCCCCTGCTTGAGCGCAAAGGCGGCGTGATCGGATGCGATGGCGATGCGCAAGGCGGCACGCGCTCCCAAAAATAAACCCCGATGCGGGGCGGGTTGGATGATCGCGCCTTTACCGGGGCAGACGCCAAAATGCCACAGCGAACCACGACTGCCGCAACAATTCGCCCAAATCGTCATGACAACCGATTGCCGCGCGCCGATTGCCGGGCTAGGCCGTTAACCGTGACGGATTTCCCGCCCGATGCTGCAGCAGCCCCCGCCTCGGCCCCGAAGCCGGGCAGTGAATCGCCCGAAGCCATCGCGCGGGCACGGCTGGTCGAGGCACTGGTACGCACTGGCGAGGAAGACCGTGTCGCATTCCGGGACCTGTATTCGCTGACGTCGGCGAAGCTTTTTGGAATTTGCTACCGTATCTGCGGCGAAAGGCAGGCAGCGGAAGACGTGTTGCACGACGTATACCTCACCATCTGGAAGCGGGCCGGGGCGTATGAACCCTCGCGCGCCAGCCCGATCACGTGGCTCGCCACGATCGCGCGCAATCGCGCGATCGACTGGCAGCGTGCGCAGAAGGTCCGTCGCTCGACCCCGATCGAGGACGCACCACAAATCCTCGATACCGCCCCGCTTGCGAGCGAAGCGCTGCTGCACGACGAACAAAGCCATCTGCTCCAGGAATGCCTCGAGCTGCTCGAACAGCGGCAGCGCAGCGCGATCCACACCGCCTTCTTCGATGGCGTTACTTATGCCGAACTGGCCGAACGCCAGAACATCCCGCTCGGTACGATGAAAAGCTGGGTGCGCCGTGGCCTCGCCCGGTTGCGCGAGTGTCTCGAGCGATGACCGACGTGCGGCATCCCGACCTCCCCGGCGACGACGGCCCGGACATGACCGCGGCGGAACTCGCGCTCGGCGTGCTTGAGGGCGACGAGCGTGCGCAGGCTGTGCGGCGCGTGCTGTCGGAGCCCGGCTTCGCGCGCGCGGTCGAGCAATGGCGCGGCTATCTCTCGCAACTGTTCGACCTGTGGCCCGCGATCACCGCGCCCGATATCCTGCCGCGGATCGAACGCTCGATCGACCGGCTGCACGACACGACGGGCGGGGTCGTCCCGCATCCGCGCGGCAGCCGACTGTGGCCGTCGCTCGCGGTGCTGTCGAGCATCGCGGCGGCGGGCCTGCTCGTGATCCTGCTGGTCCGGCCGCTGTCGCTGCCAACCGTGCCGCCCTCACCCACTGCGCCCGCAACGCCGGTCGCCGCACCGCTGCCGACGCTGGTCGCCTCGCTCGAACCCGAGGGCAAGCAGGCGCCGATGACGGTCGTCTACGACCAGCGCAGCGGCACGCTGCGGCTGACCGAGACGACGCTCGCGCGCGCCGACCGGAGCGCCGAACTGTGGGTGATCCCAAGTGACGGCACGCCGCGGTCGCTTGGCCTGTTGCAGGATACGGGTGGAACCACGCTTGCGCTCAACCCGACGGTGCGCGCCTATCTCGCCGCGGGCGCGACGCTCGCGGTGTCGATCGAGCCGGTCGGCGGGTCGAAGACCGGGGCACCGACGGGTCCGGTGGTCGCCAAGGGTGCGCTTTCGCCGGTCTGACCGGTCATCCAAAATAATTACGATTGCGCAACGGTGCCGTGCATCCGCCATTCCCGGCACCGCGTATCTGCGGTGCGCTCGACTTGAGCGCGCAGACAGGAGAGCCGTCATGAACCGTTCTTTCCGTGCCGCAATCGTCGCAACCGCCATCGCCGTCAGCGGCACCACCCTCGCCGCCGCAGCCACCAACCCGATGGTCGGCGGGGCCGCGATGGATGCGAACAAGACGATCGTCGAGAATGCCGTCCAGTCGAAGGACCACACCACGCTCGTTGCCGCAGTCAAGGCCGCCGGGCTGGTCGAGACGCTGTCGGGTCCCGGTCCGTTCACCGTCTTCGCCCCCACCAACGCCGCGTTCGCCAAGCTCCCCGCGGGCACGGTCGACACGCTGCTCAAGCCCGAAAACAAGGTGCAACTGACCTCGGTGCTGACCTATCACGTCGTCCCCGGCACGGTCACCGCGCAGGACATCGCCATGAAGATCGGGGCCGACATGGGCAAGGCAACCTACCCCACGGTTGCGGGCGGCACGCTGACCTTCATGAAGGCGGGCAATGGCTACACGGTCACCGACGCCAAAGGTAACAGCGGAAATATCACCACCGCCAATGTGATGCAGTCGAACGGCGTGATCCATGTAATCGACACAGTAATGCTCCCGTAAAAAAAGTGCGGTTCGCACGCATCCCTGGCCCGAATCGTTCGTATATTGATGTGCTAGGCCCAGCGCCGATGCGTGTACCCGTTTGCTGGATCCCCTCCTTTGCGGCGAACGGTTGATTGTAAGGGACCTGCCGGCCCCCCTTTTGTCGGCAGGTCCTTTCCAATCCTCCGCAATGGCGTCATGGAAGCGTCACCAGATCGTCGTAGCGGCAGCGCTGCCGCTAGCGCCCAGTGTCCGCGTGCGATCCGGCAGGAGAGTGTTGAAATGGCCATCGCGCTTCGGTCCCCCAAGAATACCGCATCCAAGAACACTGCGGTGGCCAGTGCCGTGCATCGGCACGACCATCTGTCGAAGCAGGGCCTGCTCGAGCGCGCCTTCACCTTCGCGTTTCGGGGCCTCGTCTATGCGCAGATCTGGGAAGATCCCGCGGTCGACATGGAAGCGCTCGCGATCACGCCCGACTGCCGCATCGTCACGATCGCCTCGGGCGGGTGCAACGTGCTGTCGTATCTGACCGCCAACCCGCAGGCGATCACCGCGGTCGACCTCAACACCGCGCACATCGCGCTCAACAAGCTCAAGCTCGTCGCGGCGCGGCATCTGCCGAGCTACGAGGCGTTCCATCGCTTCTTCGCGACCGCCAATTCGCGCGCCAACGTCATGGCGTATCGCACCTATATCCGCCCGCATCTCGACGAGACGACGCTCGCATACTGGGAAGGCCGCGACATGATCGGGCGCCGCCGGATTGGCGGTTTCTCGAAGAACGTCTACAAGCGCGGCCTGCTTGGCAATTTCATCGGCGTGGCGCATCTGCTCGCGCGGTTGAACGGGGTGAACCCCAAGGTTCTGCTTGAAGCCAAGTCGCTTGAGGAACAGCGCGAGATCTTCGATCGCGAGTTCGCGCCGTTCTTCGACAAGGCGGTGGTCAAGTGGATCACCGATCACCCCGCATCGCTGTTCGGCCTCGGCATTCCGCCCGCGCAATATGATGCGCTCGCGGGCGACGAGAAGATGGCCGTGGTGCTGCGCGCGCGGCTCGAGAAACTCGCGTGCGACTTCGACATCAAGGACAATTACTTCGCCTGGCAGGCGTTCGGCCGCGGCTACGCCAAGGGAGAGGGCGCACCGCTGCCGCCGTATCTCCAGCGCGACCATTATGCCGAGATCGTCGACCGGGCCGAGCGGATCGAAGTGCGCCACGTCAACTTCACCGAGCATCTGCGCGCGCAGGACGATGCCTCGCAGGATCGTTACATCCTGCTCGACGCGCAGGACTGGATGACCGACGAACAGCTGACCGACCTGTGGACGGAGATTACGCGCACCGCGCGTTCGGGGTCGCGCGTGCTGTTCCGCACCGCCGGGGTCGCGACGATCCTGCCCGGTCGCGTTCCCGACGCGATCCTCGACAAGTGGGACTATTGGGTCGAGGATTCGCTCGATTACACCAAGCGCGATCGCTCCTCGATCTACGGCGGCGTTCACCTCTACGTCCTGGCGTGACGCAGTCTTCCGGCCATGCGGGGCATATGGATGCGATCTATCGGTCGCAGCGCCATATCTATGACCTGACGCGCAAATATTACCTGCTGGGGCGCGACGCGCTGATTGCGGGGATAGCGCCGCCGCCGAGCGGGCTGGTGCTCGAGGTCGGCTGCGGCACCGGGCGCAACCTGATCGCGGCGGCGCGGGCGTTTCCCAATGCGCGCTATTTCGGGATCGATATCTCCGCCGCAATGCTGGAGACCGCGCGCAGCAAGATCGCAGCAGCAGGCCTGTCGCACCGGATCGAGCTCGCGCAGGGCGATGCGACCGCGTTCGATTCGACCGCGCTGTTCGGCGTGGCGGCATTCGACCGGGTTTTCCAGAGCTATACGCTGTCGATGATCCCCGACTGGCAGGGCGCACTGCGCGAAGCCGCGGGCAAGCTCGCGCCGGGCGGACGGCTCGACATCGTCGATTTCGGCCAGCAGGAGGGACTGCCGCGTCCATTCCAGGTGATGCTGTTCGCCTGGCTGGCGAAGTTCGACGTCACGCCGCGCGCCGCCCTGCCGGAGGCCGTTCGCGCAGCGGCCCGCGACCACGGACTGACGGGCCGGTTCGCATCGCTGCGGCGCGGCTATGCATGGAGCGCCTCGCTGAGCCGGGGATGAGGGGCAGAGTATGACGACGCAAACGACCCCGCCCACCTTTCCGCGCTGGCTGGGGCTGGCAGGGTTGCTGCCGCAACTCGCGGCGGTGGCGGTGGTGTTCGGGGGCGACACGTCGCTCCACTTCTCCGCGATCGCGCTGGGCTATGCCTATGCCGCGTTGATCCTCAGCTTCCTCGGTGGGCTATGGTGGGGGATCGGGGCCGCCGCCGGTCGCCCGCCCGAATGGCTGTGGGTTGCCGCGGTGGTTCCGTCGCTCGTTGCGCTGGCCAGCGCCCTGCCATGGGCGGTCGGGGCACCATGGCCCGGGCCGTCGCTGGTGGTGCTCGGGCTTGCGCTGATCGGCGCGCTTGGCGTGGACGTTCTTCTCGCGCGCCTGGGGCTCGTACCGCGGTGGTGGATGAGCCTGCGCCTCCCGCTCTCGCTCGGGCTGGGTGGGCTTACGTTGCTGCTGGCGCTGGGCTGACGCCGCTCCTCAGTGCCCGAACAGCAGCCACAGCACGATGATCACCGGGATCGGCACCCCGATCAGCCACAGAATACACCCCTTGCCCATTCCGCTTTCTCCATAATGACGGTAACGTAACGGATTGAAATGAAAGGGGTTCCGCCTTTTTACGCGACCCTCGCGGGAGGGGAGATGAGCCCCGCATGGCTGGGATACCTCCACCATGCGCAGTGCGTCCGGGACACCCCCCAAACCCGTCATCCCCGCGCAGGCGGGGATCCATACTGGCTGGCCGCGCCCGCCTTTCGAGACCGTAGCGTCAATGGATTCCCGCCTCCGCGGGAATGACGGAAAAGCGGGTGAACCTCAGCGCGCGCCTTCGAGCATCTCCGCCTCGATCAGCGCCACCGGAATAATTCCCGGCCCCCACATCGCCTGCAACGCGCGCGCCGCATCGAACGGCTTGCCGTCGCGCTCGGCGCGATCGGACAGGTCCGACAGCAGCCGGTCATATTGCAGCTTCCCCGTCACATAGCTCGTCCCATAACCCGGCTGGCGCAGGTACAGCAGCTGTTCGAACCCGACGAGATCACTTGCAGCATCCGAAAACCCGCGTGGCGTCCAGCGCGCGTGATATTGCCCGGCCTTGGCCAGCGTCATCTCGTTCGCCTGCACCTTGAGCGACGCCAAGCCCCGCGCCGCACGGTTCGCGAGCATGATCCACACCAGCTCGCGCCCGCGCGGCAGATCGTCATACAGCCCGGTGTGGAGCGCGATCTCCTCCATCGCGGTCGCGAACCCCTCGGAGCGTTCCTCCCAGATATTGTAGAGCAACGGCCCCTGCCGGATCGGATCGGCCTGCGGTTCGTGTTTCAGTCGCGCGAGATCGATCCAGTGATAATCGTGGCTGTACAGCGGCAACGGGTCGCGCGCGGTGACGTGCGAGAAGAAGTTGCGCTCGGCGAGCGGCGTGAACGGCACCTGCTGCGCGGCGATCGCGGCGCGGTAATAGGGCTTGTCGGGCACCATTCCCGTGGTGATCAGGAAATCGACGAAGCGTCGCGCCTTCTCGGCGGCAAGCTTGTTGTAAGCGACCGGATCCTCGATCGGATCGAGCGGCGGCAGCGCGCGGTTGCGCACTTCCTCGAGCCGGAGCGATGCGCGCGACCGGTCGAGCTCGCGCTGAAGCAACGCGACCTGCTCGTCATAGCCATAGGGCAGCAGATGGACGTTGCGCATCGCCCAGTCATAGTCGGCCTTGCCGACCCCCGACGGCCCGGTCTTCTTCGGCGCTTCCGCGGCGATCCACGCCGCGAACGCATCGGTCGCCGCGCGCGCCGCGCGCACCGCGGGCAAGGCCGAGCGTCCCGCACCCGACAGATCGGCGTGCTTCGCGCCCTCCAGCGTGCGCATCGCCAGCGTCCCCGCCTCGAGCTTCGCCAGCACCGCGGATTGCTCGCGGAACGCGCGCGCGCCATACAGCCACAGGTCGCGCGCATTGCTCTCGGCAAGCGTGCCACGCGCCTGCGTCAGCAATGCCGGCACCGTGCGGAGCATCGTGGTAAGCTGCCGTGCGTCCTTCGCCGACAACGGGAAATCGAACGCGAACAGGTCGATTGCGGGGGCGTTGGGGCCTTCGTGCGCGGGGACGTCGCTCTCTTCACCCCACACCGTCTGGTAGAAACCGGGGTCACGCGCCCATGGCCGCAACACGCGCAGGTCGAAGTCGAGCCCGTTCATCTCGGCTTCGATCAGTTGCGCATCGATCCCGTCCGCCTTGCTCCAGCCCGTCCGGTCGAGCGCGGCCAGCCGCTGACGGAAGGAAGCAAGCCCGGCGGCCTGCCGCGCCATTGCCGCGGGGGAATAATCAGGCACGCCGTCGACGCGCGGCGCGTCCGCGAACCGCCGCCATTCCGTAAACAGCGCGACCAGCGCGGGCCGCCCCGGCGTCGCGGTCGTCCGCGCGGGCGGTTCCTGAGCCTGAAGCGACACGGCGGTCGTCGTCGTCAGCAGTGCCAGCAGCAGTGCGAAGCGTGTGGAATGGCGCATCATAATTCCCCCCTGTGATTGAAATCCGCCCCCGTCCCCCGCTACCCGAACGGTCGGTCGATCGACGGCTGCGGCTCGGTGAACCACGCCGCGCCCGTTTCGGTGACGTGGAAGTGATCCTCCAGCCGCACCCCGAAGCGATCGGGCACCACGATCATCGGTTCGTTCGAAAAACACATCCCCGGCGCAAGCGGCGTCCGGTCGCCGCGCACCAGATAGGCGGGCTCGTGGATCGACAGCCCGATCCCGTGTCCGGTCCGATGCGGCAGCCCCGGCAAGCGATAGTCCGGCCCCAGCCCCGCCCGCTCCAACACCGCACGCGCCGCGGCATCCACGCTCTCGCACGAAACCCCCGGCCGCACCGCCTCGAACGCCGCGCGTTGCGCCACCTGCTCGGTCTCGAAGATCGCGTGAACCTCGGCATCGACCGTCCCGAACGCATAGGTCCGCGTGATGTCCGAATGATAGCCCTCGACCTGACACCCCGTGTCGATCAGCACGAGCTGGTCCTCCTCGAGCAGCTGGTCCCCCGGCAACCCATGCGGAAACGCCGTCGCGCGCCCGAACTGCACCGCGCAGAAATACGACCCCGCCGACCCCAACGCCCGATGCGCCGAATCGATGAAGCGGATCACCGCGCTCGCCGCGATGCCGGGTTCAAGGATCGCCGCCGCGCGCCGCTGCACCTCCAGCGTCATCGCCTTGGCCTGCGACAACAACGCCAGCTCCGCCGGGCTCTTGAGCATCCGGCACGCATCGACCACCCCCGACGCATCGCGCAGCGCCAGCCCGCACGCCCCCAGCGCGGTCGCCATCCCGAACGGCAGTTGCGGGTCGACCAGCAGCGTCGCGCCACCGCGCAACCCGGCGGCCACCAGCGCGGACGGGCTCTCATCCTCTTCCCACAACCGAACGTCGGCGGGAATCTCGAGCGCCGCGAGCAGCGATCCTTCCTCGAACCGCGGGCAGACGATCACCGGATCGCCCGCGACCGGCAGCACCAGCGCGATCATCCGCTCGCTCGCCCCCCACGGCACGCCCGCGAAATAGCGCAGGCTCGCGCCTGCACCGATCAGCAGCGCATCCGCCCCCGCTTCCGCGGTCAGCCGCCGCGCGCGGTCGAGCCGGGCCGCGCGTTCGTCGGCGGTGATGCGCGGTGCCGGGTCGCCCCACGGGGCGAGCGACGCGAGTTCGGCTGCTGCGGTCGATCCACCGATGGTCATGTACGCGGTCCTTGCCGAGAAAAAGGGTCGAGCGAAAAGCGCGCGATCGCGACCGACGGCTGGTCCGCCACCGCAAGCGCGCCGACAAGCTGCGCGGTCACGGGCGCGAGCGTCAAGCCGAGATGCTGGTGCCCGAAGGCATAAAGCAGATTGGGATGCCGCGCCGACCGCCCGATCGCGGGGAGATAGTCGGGCAGCGTCGGGCGCGCGCCCATCCAGCGCCGATACGGCCCGGTGATCGGCAGCCCGAGCTGCGCGACATGCCGCTCCAGCCGCTCCCACTTGCGCGGGTCGGCAGGCGCATCGGGCTTGCCCAGCTCGACGAAGCTCGCCGCCTGGACGCAATCGGCATAGCGCGTGACGATCATCGCGCGGTCCTCGAACACGATCGGCGGCAAATCCGCCGGCCAGCCCGCCGCGTCGGCGCGGATGTGATAGCCGCGCTCGGCGATCATCGGCACGCGGTACCCGAGCGGTTCGAGCAGCGCGCGCGACCGGACGCCCGCGCAGACCAGCACGAGGTCGCTCGGATGCCCCTCGATCACGATGCCGCCGCCGGTCTCGACCAGCCGTGCCGCATCACGCACGATCGTCCCGCCGCGCGCGACGACCGCCGCCTCCAGCACCGCCGCGAGCTGCGCGAGGTCGCGCACCTGCCCGCTTCCGGCGAACCGCACCCCGTCGACCACGCTCTTGCTCAGCCCGCGCAACCGGCTGAACGTCGGCGAATCGACTTCGCCGATCGATGCGGTGCCGATGGCGGAGCGGTGCCATTTCAACCGCCCGCGCCGCGCCGTCGCATCCGATTCCCACGTCACGATATGCCCGTCCTGCCGCAATAGCTCGGGCGCATCGAGCGCGTCGACCAGCGCGCGCCAGGCGGGCATTGCCGCCGCGAGCAACGGCGTCAGCGCCGCCGTCCCCGCCGAGAAGCGCGCCGGGGTCGACGCCGCCGCCAGCTTCAGGCCAAACGGCAGCCAGCTCGCCGCCATCGACAGCGGCAAGGCGAGCGCCCCGCCGCGCGAGAACAACCGCCCCGGCACCGACCGCACCGCCCCCGGCGATGCGAGCGGCTCGACCTGTTCGACTGCGATATGCCCGGCATTCCCCCACGACGCCGCACCCCTGGCGGCATCCGGATCGAACAACGTCACCGCCAGCCCGCGGTCGAGCAGCGCAAGCGCCGCGGTCAGCCCGACGACCCCGCCGCCGATGATCCCGATAGAGCGCAAGCGATTCTCCTGTTGCACTGCCACTTCCCATTTCGTATACGGTATATACAACGAGATTGAGGAAGGTCGATACGCAATGTCTGTCGCATGGAAGGGTGTTTTCCCCGCAGTCACCACGCAGATCCGTGAAGACCTTACGGTCGATCTGGCGGACACGCAGCGCGTTGTCGATGATCTGATCAAGGATGGCGTCACCGGCGTCATCGCGCTCGGCACGGTCGGCGAGAACAACTCGTTCGAATATGACGAGAAGGTCGAGGTCCTGAGCGCGATCGTCGAGGCGGTTGCGGGGCGCGTGCCCGTCATCACCGGCGTCTCGGAATATGATACGCGCCGTGCGGTGCGCTACGCCAAGGCCGCCGAAACCGCGGGCGCGGACGGGCTGATGCTGCTCCCGCCGATGGTCTATGTCCCCAAGCCGCACGAGCTCGTCGCGCATTTCAAGGGCGTTGCCGAGTCGGTCGGCCTGCCGATCATGCTCTACAACAACCCCCCGGCGTACCGGACGCTGATCGACAATGACGTGCTTGCCGCTTTGGTCGATGTCGCCAACATCGTCGCGGTCAAGGAATCCGCCCCCGACACGCGCCGCTTCACCGATGTGAAGACCGCGTTCGGCGATCGTTATGTGCTGTTCGCCGGGCTCGACGACGTCGCGCTCGAAGGGCTGTATCTCGGCGCGCAGGGCTGGGTCTCGGGCCTGACCAACGCCTTCCCGCGCGAATCGGTCGAGC
>Ga0265798_10009949_pt1 | contig 11784 bp, 6 predicted proteins | sample P3T30metagenome_FD_192430 | JGI IMG/M metagenome (GOLD analysis project Ga0265798, IMG submission 192430) | Plant litter microbial communities from East Loma Ridge, Irvine, California - P3 T30 | ecosystem: Environmental > Terrestrial > Plant litter > Unclassified | place: USA: California... | reverse complement strand
CGTCTGGCCGATAGCGGGCCACAGCGCCGACTCCTGCGCGTAGTAGAACCCCGCCCCAATCACCATCCCCAGCACCACCATGGGTTGCAGCCGCACCAGCCGCCGCTTGAAGAAACTGCCCACCGTCATCTTGCCCCACCGGTCGTCGTAGGCATAGCCAATCACAAACCCGGACAGCAGAAAGAAGAAATCCACCGCCAGGTAGCCGTGGTTAATCACCTGGTCGAGGTGGCTGGTGGCGTGGGCCTCGCACAGGTGGAAGGCCACCACCGTGAGGGCCGCCACGCCCCGCAGGCCGTCGAGGATGGGGTAATGGGGTTTGGTGGGTAGCGGGGTGGGTGGCATGCGGGTGGGAGGAAGGTTCTTTTAACCTGACTTAGACATTGGTAACACCCTTTTCACCAGTCAAACTCATAACTTCATAATACATAATATTATCTACCAGTAACTGGTCTACTTCATCCTTGGAATAAAAATCAAATTTAGGTTGCCAAGTGAACCCATGGTTTGAAGGCAACAGAAAAGCTGGCACGAATCCTTTGTTTGTTTGTAAAATCAATCCTAAAGTTGACTTATTTAAGCCTTGCTCATGATTGTTTGCACTTTCAATTGGAATCACTTTATTCTCAGGAAACAATTCTATTACGCTAATAAAGTCAATTTTGTGTATTACACAATCAGATGAAATAATCTTATACCAGAAGTTTTTATCGCCATTTTCAAATCTAATACGCGTATTACATTCACTAAAATCGCAATAAAATATTTCATCGTATGCATAATTTGAACCTAATGGTACTGCCTCCAAACATTCTAATTTAAAAGAAGCGAGTTGTGTATTGAAGTAAAAAGCATTGATATCCCATACGATTTCTACCGCCTGGAGACCAATCAATGTCTTCATTAACAGTTTTTGCCTATCATTTATCGTCAAATCGTTCATAGCAGTTTCCTATTTTACGATTTGACGTTGTTTATCAGAAAGCTTCGCCTCTTTTGAGCGGCAAACTCTTGTTGCAAGCGCTTCATTAGCACCTCAAATTCTGCGTGAGCTTTGGCGCTCTCTGCTGGCGTCAATGGATTTTCCAGCGGAACTGATTTCAACTCTTCGAAGCTACTGTATCGGGTTAGCTTTGCCATGACTGGGTTATCTAACGTGAGTTGCTAAGCTACAGAGGAAACGGCTGCCAGTATCTTTGGCGCAACGTACGGTTTACACCCCGCCAACACGGTTGCCTATAAACGGCGAACCCTGGCTGCGGGAACAACCAGGGTTCAGAAGTGGGTGGCATAACACCCTACTTCCATCCAAATGAACAGGGAACGTGCGCTACAGCTATGGCGTGAGTGGAAAAAACCACTCGCACTTGAGCTTTTGAAAGGTATAGTGAAAGCCATTGGCTTCTACTGCATCGCTCACTGGCTCAGCTAGCTGGGTAAGGGGTCGGGCCGGGCGCTCGGCCCCTTATTTTTTGCTTAAACGTGGTTCGTTTACCACCGTTACAAATATAACGGTTAGTTACATAACATCGTTTAGAGCGTATTTAGATTTCTTCCCTCCTACCGCTTCCCGACCGCTGGAGCCGGCGCGGAATCGCCTGAGAAATCGAAGTAGAGGGTGATTTCTTTGGCATACGAGGGGTCTTTGCTGTAGTCGTAGTACATGTTGGTTTTGCCCATGGGGCCCATGTTTTCGGCTTTTTGCGATTTGGTACCGATGGGCGTGATGCCGTGCATGAACGAGAGGTTGCCGCTGGGGAAGGCCGGGGCCGTGTTGTAGGGCTTGGCGGCGAAGCGGGGCGTGAAGAGGCGCAGGTACACGTCTTCCTGGTCGCAGATGATGGTGAGGGGCTGGCCGGTGGTTTGCAGTGTGAGCCAGTAGAAGTTGGAGTAGTAGCCCTTGAACTCGGGGTAGAGCGGGCTCTTGGTGCCGTCGGGTTCGCCGGTGCTGGTGTTGTTATAGGCCTTGGTCCAGACGCCTAGGTTGGTGCCTTTCATCCGGTCTTTCCAGACGCGGTAGGGGCCGTCGCCGCGCCACTGGATGCCTTTTACCTCCTTTTCGGGGTAGTTGAAGCTGAGGCCGGCCAGCGCGTAATCGTAGTCTTTGGGGAAGTACTTGGTGGTCATGCGGACCCAGCCCGAGGGGTACACCGTCCATTGCAGCGACTGGTAGCGGCTGGCCTTGCCGAAGGTGGCGTCGATGACCACATTGGCCCCATCCTGGTGCTGTTTGAGGCCCTCAAAGGCGGTTTCGCCCTCGGCCAGCACGGGGCCGTTGGTGAGCGGAATGAGGCCCTTTGCGTTGCGCACCTGGCGCAGCAGGCCAGTTTTGCGGCTGAATGTGAGCGTGACGCCGTGGGCGCTGGCGGTGTAGAGCGAGTCGGTTTCGGTGATGGTGGCCGTACCGGAGCCGGTGGCGGGCACCAGCCGCTGGGCCACCTGCGCGGGACGGGCAATGGGCCAGCTCCAGGTGTAGATTTCGCGGCCGGTGGGGTCGGTGGCGGTCACGTAGAGTACGTCGGCCTGCGCCCAGTCGGCGGGCAGACTCAGCTTGAGGGGGCCGTATTCGGTGGGCGCGATGGTGGGCGCGGCGATGGAGCCGGTGCGCGTAACGGGCGCGGCGCTGCTGCCGGGCTTGGGTAGCTGCGCCAGCTGCCAGCTGAATTTGCAGGCGCTTAGGTTGGTGTAGGTGAAGCGGTTTTGGATGCGGAAGGTGCCATCGAAGGCGGGTGTGATTTCGCGGCGCTCGAAGAACACGGGGCTCCATACTTCCTTGATGGTGAAGTAGCTGCCCTCCTTCTCACGGTACGGGCCCACGATGCCGTCGGGGCCGTGGTCGCCGTCGGTGTCGAGGATGCCGCCCTTGTCGGTGCGCACCACGGCGGCGTCGGAGAAATCCCAGAGGAAGCCACCGGCCGAGAGCGGCTCGCGCCACATTTGCTCCCAATAGTCTTCGAGGCCCGCGCCGTGGCCGCCGTCGTAGAGGCCGTGCAGGAATTCGGTAGGAAACACGATGTTGTGGCCGTGCAGGTGGGTGCCGTTACCGTAGTCGTAGTTGATGTAGTGCTGGGTATCGGTGCCCCGGAATACCTGCCAGGCGTGCACGACGGGCCGTTTTTGCAGGTCCAGGCGGTCGAGCACGGGGTCGAGGTCGAAGTTGTGGCCGCCCTCGTTGCCGTTTATCCAGCCGATGATGCTGGGGTGGTTTTCGTCTTTGGTCACCATTTCCTCGGTGAGCTTGGTGCCGGTGGGCGTGTTGTAGGCCGCGTGCCAGCCGGCGATTTCATCGAATACAAACAGACCTAGGGAATCGCAGGCAGCCAGGAAGTGGTCGTCGGGCGGGTAGTGCGACATGCGCACGGCGTTCATATTCATATCCTTCATCAAGTTCACGTCCATGATGCTCAGCGCCGGGCTGGTGGCGCGGCCCGAGCTGGGCCAGAACGAATGCCGGTTCACGCCCTTAAACTTGATTTTTACGCCATTCACGTAGTAGCCTTCACGCTCGCGCAACTCCACGGTGCGGAAGCCGAAGCGTTGGTTGATGGTGTGAACCGTTTGGCCGCCCTGGCGCAGCGTGAGAGTCAGACGGTAGCGGTTGGGCGTTTCGGGGGTCCAGAGCTGGGGGTTGGACACGGTGGTTTGGAGCTGCGCGGGGCCGCCCGCCGCCACGGCCGCCCGAAACTCCGCCCCTACTTTCTGCCCGCCTAGGGTGTAGAGCTGGCCCACCACTTCATCGGCCGCGCCGTTGGTGTACACACTGGCTTTCAAGCTGCCATCGGCCCGCGCATCCAGGGCTGCCCGGCTGATGTGGGCCACCGGCAGCGCCTCCAGAAACACCGGCCGGAAGATGCCGCCAAACAGCCAGAAATCGCCCCGCCGCTCGGCGTCGTTCACCGATTCGTTGGCCGAGTGCTTAGCGACGGTGGCTTCGAGCAGATTGGTTTTGCCGTATTTCAGCAGCTTCGAGATGTCGTACCGGAAGCGGTAGTACGAGCCCTGGTGCGTGGCTCCGGCCGACTGCCCGTTGATTTTGACGTCGGTATCGGTCATGGAGCCATCGAACACGATGTTCACGACCTTGCCCTGCCAACTAGCCGGCACTTTGAACTGGTACTTGTAGAGGCCCTTTTCCTTGCCGCGGGCGGTGTCTTTGGCGTGCCCGTAGTTGTACTTGCCAAAGCCTTGCAGCTCCCAGTTGGACGGCACCGGAATGGTGGTCCACTTGCCCGAATTGCGGCCGGCCGTGCAGTAGAACTGCCACTTCACGGTGTGGTCTTTGTCGGGGCCGGAGAGGAGTATTTTCTCCGTGCCTTGCGCGCGGGCGCGGGTAAACGGCAGCAACAAAAGCAGCAGCGCGACGAGCTTGGAAATCCTGGATAATCGTGTGGGCATGCGGTTCGGGATGTAGAGACGCGACACTTCGCGTCTCGTCGTTGCTGATGTTGTTTGTAGTATGCGAATTCAGTGCGCGGCGTGGTTCCGGCAGTTCAACGAGGAGACGCGAAGTGTCGCGTCTCTACATCGTTCTGGTAGCGTACTAGTTTGCTCCTATCCCCTTCGTAGCCGCGTCAGGCGCCGACGTCTTCAGCGACTTTAGATAAAAAACGGCCAACGGCTCCGACTCGCCGGCTTTGGGTAGGTCGTAGGCTTGGTCGGCGGGCGTATCGGGCGTGGGGAAGTGGCGGGCCGGGCCGGTGCGCAGCATTACCCGCTCGAAGGAAGCCACTGGGGCGAAGAAGATAAAGGTGCTGGTCTTGCCGTTGGCCGTGATGGTGCAGGTGCGGTTGGGGGCATCGAGGGTCACACGCAGGTCGAGTTGCTGGCCGGCCTGGTACTTGGTCACGCCTTTGAAGCGCGCGCCGGCTTTGTAGCTGAGCGTGCCGGTGGAATCGAAGGAAAGCTGCACGGCGGGCTGGCCCTTGGCGTCCTGAAACTCGATTTGCAACAGGCCGTGGTCGTTTTGGCCGGGTACTACCGACAGCTCGGCTACCAGCTGCTTGCTTTCGGGGATGATGCGCTCGGCCTTGGCGTAATCGAATTTATCGGAGTCTTTGAGCACAAGGCCCTTTGAGCCATCGGGCAGCTTGCCGATTTCTACCGGGGCCTGCACGAGGCTGTAGGTGTTCCACTGGTCCAACTCCTGCCCTGCCGGCAGCTGGGCGAAAACCTCATTGGCGTGGCTGCTAGCGGTGGCGCGCACGGGCACCGGCACTGAGGCCACCCACAGGTCTTCCTTGTTCACGCTGTAGCTCACCCACAGCTTTTTATCGGGCGGCACCCCGTCGCCTTCCTGGATGCCACGCACATACTGCGGGCCGTACGACTTGTAATTGCCGCCGTAGCGCATGGGGGTTATTTCGCCGTGTACCAGCCAGAGGTCGGTGTAGTCGAGGCCATTTTCACTGGTCGAAATCGCCAGCGGCCAGCGGAACTCCGAAGGGTTGTACACCGTGGCGTAGCGGCCGTCGGAGGTACGCTGGCCCCAGATTTTGGCGTTGCTGTTTACGAAGTGCGGGGCGCGAATAACTGGATTAGGCCAGGTTTTGCCACCGTCGGGGCTGATGGTGGTGAGGGCATGTTTCCAGAGGCCCACCACGCGGTTGCCATCGGGCAAGTGATAGTAGCTGAAGGCTTTGTAATCCTTCTTAATGGGAATCAACGGGTCGTCCTTATCCTGCTCCTCCACCATTTGCTGCATCATCAGCGGGTTGGCCAGGATTTCCTCGCAGGCGGCCACGAAGCCTTTGTCCTTGCTGGTGGTGTAGAAGGGGTAAGACGACTTCGACTTATCCCAGGTCTTGTTGTTCCGCAGGAAATAAATCGGTCCAAACCTGCCTCCGGGCAGCACCTCGCGCACCACCCGGCCAATGCCCTGGCCGTCGTTGGGGTCGTCCTTGGCGTCGAGGGCCACGCCGTAGTAGCCTAGGGTCAGCAGACGGTTTTTCTTTGAGGTGTAGAAGCCGATGCGCTGGTGCATCACGGCCACCAGGTTCTTGGCCACCTTGCCGGGCTGGTCGGGCTTGGTGAAGCCGTCGGGCACCTGGTAGGGCGGGAAGATGACGGTGGGATTGGTCCAGGTATAGCCGTCCTTACTTGTCAGCAGCAGGGTGCGGCCGGGCGGCACGTGCTCGCCCACGGGGTTGCTGAGGTATTGGTAGTAGAACTGCCCGTTCCAGTAGGCCAGCATCGGCGCGTGGTTGTAGGTCCAGCCCTCGCCGTTGGCGGCGTCGGGGTGCTCGCGGTTGGCGCGTAGCACTTGCCGGGCGTGTGTGCCGATGGCCGGCCGCAACTGGCCGTGGTGATAGTCCACGTTGCTGAGCGTGGTGCCGGTGTAGCGGATGGTTTCGGGCGCGGTTTGGGCGTAGGTTAGGGCCGGCAGCCCGAGCAGCGCGGTACCCGTAAGAAGATGTCCGAGCTTAGTCATGGGTGGCGCGGCTTGAGGTGGTAGCAGCCGCGGTATCGGCCGATGCTGCTTGGAGTTGCTTCAGCACCTTGCGCGGCACCGAAATAATGGTCCCGTGCTTGTGCCCCACTGGCACGCTGGTTTGCGCCGACACGTCGGTGAAGGTCTTGAAATCGGTAGTTTTCATGGCACCGTACTTATGCTCCTTGTAAGCGTCGTAGTAAATCAGCCACTGGTTATGCGGCAGTTTCGCCACGCTCGGGCCTTCGGTGAAATTGGCCGTAAAGGCCTCCGACACCTTTGGGAACGGACCTAGGGCCGTCGGCCCGAATGCGACTTTGATGTTGCGCATGGGCCGAGTGTTATCCTTCACTATCAGCACGTAATCAGCCGCGCCGCGCCGCAGCACCTCCGAGTCGATGGCGCTAAAGCCAGGGTCGAGGTAGAGCTTGGCGGGCGTGAAGGACTGGAAATCGGTGGTTGTGGTGTAGTAAAGGCGGTGGTTGTTGTCCTCGTCCTCCTGCCCTTTCGGAAAGCGAAACGGGATAGTGCTGGCCCACACAATGAGGTATTGCTGGGTGCCCTTGTCGTAGAAAATCTCGGGCGCCCACACGTTTACGGTCGTGGGCTCCTGACTCATTACATCGATGAAGCGCTGCTCCGACCAATGCACCAAGTCCTTGGAGCTGGCGTAGCCAAAGCCCTTATCGCCCTTCCAGCCGCACGTCCAAACTAGGTGGTAGGTGCCGTCCGGTCCCTGCGTGATGCTGGGGTCGCGCATCAGCTTGGCCGGGCCAACTTGCGGCTTTAAAAACGTGCGTCCTAGGTCCTGCCATTTGTACCCGTCGTAGCTGTAGAGCAGGTGCAGCCCATCGGTGGCCGGCTCGCGAAACGACGTGAACAGGTAGGCGTCTTTCGACGCCGCACACGAGGCCAGCGCCGCCGCGCAGCTCAATGTCAACAGGCTTTTTACCAATAGTCTAGCCACAGTGCTTTAGCTAACGGAATCGAGAATCAACACCCAGTCGTTGCCATCCTTTTGCTCGCCGGGCGGGTTAAACTCCCGCGTGCCCTTGTTCGCAAACGTGCCGACGATGGTGGTTTTACCATCGCGGGGGCTGTACCAGGAGGCTTTGACTTTCGTGCCCGCGATTTTGCCTAGGTTCACCGGCATATTCCGCCCGTTGTAGGTGTAGATGAAGGCGTAATTCTTGCCCCGCGTGGCGGTGAGGCGGTTGTACTTCTCCCCTGCTGCGCCCGCAATCAGCGACTGGTCGGGCACCCGCTCGAAGTACGACCGCGAGAGCATCAACTGCTTCAAATACTGCATCTGGGCCGAGCCAGGGGTGTTTATTGCCGACGACCATAACTCTGACGAGCCATAGGCGCTGCCCTTGTCGAAGCTGCTGTGCATCTGCATCACCGAGTTTTGGCCATAGGTGTAGCCAAACGCGCCTGCAAACACCGACCAGTAGCCGTAGCGGCGCACGTCGGCATCGGTCCAGCGGGGCTGGTTGATATCGTGCAGGCCCTGCGGAATGCCTTCGTAGGAAGGCTCTCCGTCGATGCTCGGCTTGGCGGGTTTTAGGGCGTAGTCGGCTTGCTGATATTTCCAGTTGTCGGGGCCGTAGTGGTTCTTTTCCTTGCGCGAAGTGTCCTGCTCGTAGCGCTGATGGCCCGATTGGTACATATTGAAATCAAGCCACTTCTCCTGGTGAAACCAGTCTGACGACTGCGTGCGCCCCCTAGGGTGGTAGGTTTCCAGGTGGTTTGGGTCAACGGCTTTCAAAGTAGAGCCGATGGTTTTCCAGACTTTGAGTGAGTCGCTGCCGGCAATGTCGCCGCCGTTTAGCCAGATGATGTTAGGACGGTTCTTGTACCGCTCGGCCAGGAAAGTAGCGTAAGTTTTGGCTTGCGCCTGGTTCACTTTACCACCCTTCACATTGGTACCCCAAACCGGCACTAGACCCATGTAGAGGCCCTTTTTGGCGGCTAGGTCCACGATGTAATCGACGTGGTCCCAGAAGTCGTACTGCGCGGCGTCGGTGGGCGAGCTGCCGGGGGTAGTGAGCGGCCGGGCCACATTGGCGTGCACCAGGGCCGAGTCGCCGTACACGTTCACGCTGGGCACTTGGTGCAGCACCATCACCTGGATGACGTTGAAGCCTTTTTTGCGGCGGTCCTCCAGGTACGTTTCCGCTTCTTCTCGCTTCAACTTATTGAATAGCAGCCAGCCCGTATCGCCCAGCCAGAAAAATGGCTGGCCGCTGGCCGTCATCAGGTAGCGGCCGTTGGGCGATACTTTGAGTTGGCCGGTGGGGCCGGCGGGCACCCACGCGGCCAGCGCCAACAGAAGAAACAGGAGAGGTGAAGCGCGTTTAATCATGTCAGAATAGTGTTGCGCGGACTTTGTAGTCCGCGTTCGGTAGCGGGCAGCCAAAACGCGGACTACAAAGTCCGCGTAACAGCTACGATTTAGCTTTTCCAGCGGCGGGCACCACGTTTTGCAGCGGCACCACGCTGTTCAGGTATTCCTCTATGTTGGCATAGCCGTCCTTGTCGCGGTCCAGCGTGGCATCGGCGGCATTTTTGGGGTTGAGGCCATGGGCGGTTTCCCATTTGTCGGGCATGCCGTCGTTGTCGGTATCGGCGTAGGGCTTGCCGGCATACACGGGGTAGCCGCCTACTTGCGCGGGGTCGGTGATGATGCCGTTTTTGTAGGAATCGGCGGGCAGGCGGCGCGTGATGTAGGGGCTTTTCGCCGTGGGCTGCGCATCCTTAGCGTAGGCAATTTTGCCAGTGCGCACGTCCTGCACGATGCGAGCGTCCACGGCGTCGCGCTTCGGTAGGCTACAGCCAGCGTTGGCCAGCACGTATTGGTAGGCCTCTTGGGCGGGTAGCACATTGCCCATATTGGGGAGCGTGAATGGCTTATCAGTCTTGATTTCTGCCACTGTTTTAGCGGCGTCGGGCACGCCTTCCACCTGCACGCCGCCAGCCCAGTTATCCTGGGTCACTTTGGGGTTGCCATCGACTACGTTGCCCGCCACGTAGGCTTTGCCAAACAGGTCCTTCGCGTCTTTGTCGCGGCCCGATTCGGGCTTCAGGATGCGGTAGGCAATGGGCTGGTCAGCGGGCGTGATGGGGCCGGGCTTGTAATAGTTGTTCACGAAGTTGTACTCCGAGTGGTTGTCACCACCATCGGCCGAGCGGTTCCACCAGTTGAACACCACGTTGTTGGCGAAATTGAAGTCGCCGTACATGCCCACCGAGGGGTTGCGGGCAATATTATTCGCCCATAGGTTGCGGGTAAACAGACTATTCAAGCCGCCGATGGTGCTGCCGAAAGCGTGATTGTACGTGTCCAATCCTTCCGAAAAAATGGAGTTCTGGATGGTCACGTTCACCGTCGGCAGCTTGTCGGCCTTGCCCGTTTCGGGGTTGTGGTACACGTGCCGGTAGATGGACATATTCTCATCCAAACCCCAGCTGGCCGACACGTGGTCGATGATGATATTGCCCACTGGGTTGCCCCCTAGGCCATCGTCGCGGCGGCCTACTTCCATGGCCCCGCGGCGGAAGCGCAGGTAGCGCACCACCACGTCGTGGGTGTTAATCCAGATGGACTCGCCAGCCACGCACACGCCGTCGCCGGGGGCCGTTTGGCCGGCCAGCGTCACGTAGGGCGCCCGGATGATGATGGGGCTTTGCAGCTTGATAATGCCCGCCACGTTGAACACGATGATGCGGGCGCCACCCTGCTCCAGGGCCTCGCGCAGGGTGCCGGGGCCGCTATCAGCCAGGCTTTTCACCACGATTACTTTACCACCTTGCCCACCAAATACGTGCGCTCCCCCACCCTCCGCACCCGGAAAGGCCAAGCGGCTCGACTGTGCCAAATCGCTGGGTTTGGCGGCCCAGGGCACGTAGGGCTTGCCGGCCTTGGCTTCTTTTTCGATGATGGGCAAGGCTTTTTGCCACGCCTCCTCCGAGCGCTTTTCGGCCTCAGCTAGAGCGGCATCGGCTTTGGCCTGCACCTCCGGCGGAATCTTGGGGTACTGGGCGCGGGCAGTTTGAGCGGTGCAGGCGGAGGCGAAGAGAACGGCGAGTAAGGCGCGATGCTTATTCATGAAGTAGGGTGCGGGGCTTGTCCCCGCCCGTCGTTGTTAGGAAACTATCTGGACATTGCGACTGTGCAGGCGGGGGCAAGCCCCGCCCCTACTAATACCCCGGATTCTGCCGGAAATCAGCCTTATTCGTCACCGCATCAATATCGCTCTGCGGGATTGGCCGCAGCTCGTGAAACGGCTGGATGTAAGGCGCGGCATCGGGGTTATTGGCGCGCACGCGGTCTACCAATTTGCCGGTGCGCTTGAGGTCGAGCCAGCGCACTTGCTCGCCGGCCAGCTCGCGGGCGCGCTCATCTAGGATGAAGTCGAGCGTGATTTGGCTGGCCGTGACTTGCATGGCGGCGGTGCGGCCGGGCAGCGCGGCGCGGGTGCGCACCCGGTTGATATAGATGGCCGCCGAATCCAGCTTGTTCAACCGGAACTGGGCTTCGGCCCCAATCAGGTAGATATCGCCGAGGCGCAGGATATTGGCATCGCGGGCGCTTTCGATGACGGTGGCCGTGGCCCGCGTGGGGTCGTCAAACTTGCGCAGCGAAGGGTAGTGAAAGCGGTCGATGGGCACGCCCGCGCTGTTGTAGATGTCGCTGAGGTCATAAACCCGGTAGCGGTAGCGGCGGGTGTAGAGCTTGTCAAACGTTGGGATAACGCGCTTGGTAGTCAGTACCGCCGTATCGCCCAAAGTAAATTTGGGCTGATTGAGCAGCGGGGCTAGGGCCGGGTTTTGGGCCACCTCGGCGGCGCTCCAGCGCGGAATGGTAGCCGCGTTATTGGCCAGCCACGCCTGCTTGAACGAGCCCAGGTAGCGGGCGTCGTTCTGCTCGTTATACAGGTTCAGCAGAAAGCGCGTGGGCATGTAGCGCACGTTGGCAAAGCCGTTGAGAATGTCGCGCTGCATGCCCGGCAGCGGGCCGTAGTCCATCAAAAAGAACGAGTTGCCTAGGTTGCTACCCGCGTTGAAGGTCAGGTTGGTGGAGTAGTTCACCGCCCACAGCACCTCCGAGTTACGCTGCTTGGCAATGTCCCACAGGTCGGCGTAGTTGGGCACCAGGCTGATGCCGTTGCCGGTGTACTGCGTGGTCACGCGCTTGGCTAGGTTGGCGGCGCGCTGGTACTGGCCGCGGGTGAGGTACACCTTGGCCGCAAAGCCCTCGGCGGCGGGCCGCGTGATGCGGCCGTAGTCGGTGGTGGTCACCGGCAGGTTGGCCAGGGCGAAGGTCAAATCGGTGAAAATCTGGTCGTAGACCTGCG
>Ga0265798_10009947_pt1 | contig 11787 bp, 11 predicted proteins | sample P3T30metagenome_FD_192430 | JGI IMG/M metagenome (GOLD analysis project Ga0265798, IMG submission 192430) | Plant litter microbial communities from East Loma Ridge, Irvine, California - P3 T30 | ecosystem: Environmental > Terrestrial > Plant litter > Unclassified | place: USA: California... | reverse complement strand
CTCCACGCTCCAAGCCGGTAGTACCTATCGTATTGGCTCAGGCAAATGCCGTCATGGATCTCCCCGTGGCGAGCTCGTCGACACTGAATGAGATGAACACCCAGGAAAAATCAAAGGAGGTCAGACCATTACCCAAGAGAGCGACGATGGCACCGCCCAGTAAAATCCCTGTACGAGCCGCCAAAACGTCCCTACCGTCCTTGTCAACATCAACGGCCGGAGCTGGAGCTTCCAAGCCGAAACCCGCACTGGGCGTAGCTGGACGACGCCCTAGCAGAAATGCAGGTCCAGGTTCGTCGAATAAGTTGGCGGTTTTCAATGAGAACACCGACCCGGCAGCAGAGACCGCGCCTGTTCGACGAAAGCCTTCCTATCCCTCTTCTCTGGGTAGTGGTCCACTTGCTCAACCCCGTCCTCGACTTATCTCTGGCCCAATTCAGGTCCCACGATCATTCACCGCTCCCCTCAACGCCCCTACAAGCGATCAAATGGATGTAGATGAGAGGCCGAGCATGAGATCCGTCTCGGATCCTGTGCCCCGGGTCGGACCTCGACCGTCTTTATCAGCATCTACTTCCAGGCGGGAAGGCTTCTCGGCAGATACCAACAGGTCACTTGCTGGGCTCAGTGATGCGCTAGCCAAGCTGAAAGTCCGCAGAGACGCCAATACGGCCGCCAATGCCAAACCTGGTTCTTCCAACTTTCTGAAACCCAAGGTCCCGACTATTCTGACAGAAGTACCGGATCATGTGAACGCCAACAACGCCAATACAAACCCAAACATCTCCGTCTCATCATCGTCTAGGCTGAGTAGCGTCCATCGACCCCGGTCTTCTATTGCTGGTGCGGATGTATCGATGATGGAAGATGGTGATCGATCAATTGCGGCTTTGATATCGTCTTCGACTGGCAGTAAGGCATTGAAAGGAGTAGTGGCATTCGTAGATGTCCGCACCGAGGATGGAGCATGTTCAGGTGATTTATGGTCTGAAATGTTACGGAGTCTAGGAGCGAAGGTAAGTTGAGGACTATTGTCTGTCGTCGTCAAGCTTACATCAAGGTCAATGTCCGGTTAACTTCAGCGGTAACTCATATTATCTTCAAGTCCGGCTTACCGACCACATTGGCATGGTACAGACGGCAAGATCAGGAGGAGAAGCCATATATAGTAGGGGTCGGGTGGTTACTGAAATCCAAAAAGGCGGGGGAGAAGTTGGATGAAGTTGAATTTACGGTTGATATAGCCGTAGAGGATATATTCCAAAAGGTCAGTCTTTCTGCTGTTGCAGAGCTCGGGCTGATGGGGTAGAGAAGAAAAACTATGGAACCAAAAGCAATACTTGCTTCGAGTCAAGGGCACCCTGCTATCAACCTTTGTAAGTATCATCATATGTTGGGGTCATAGCTGATAGGTAGCATCAATAACGAACTCATCGGCATTTCGAAAGAGTCTGTTGTATGCGCGTGAGTCCTTTCCAACACTCCTAGAGGAATCGCAGTCGATACTGATGAATTAGCAAAGATCAGCTCGCCGCTCAAGAAAGGTCATACCGCGAGAGAATACTTTGACTAGCATCAGATTAGGGGATGTCCGTAGTGTACATATAACGAATTCTGAAAGGTTATGAGCGATTATAATGAATGAATAGCATCAGCATCCTGGACCGTTCGTGGCCAACGGCGTATAATATGTATGCATAAAGTCGTCAGGTCGTGTATCTAGTTTTGAGAATGGTACGAGGGAAATGGGAATAGTAGGAGTGACATCTGATCGTCGAGAAAGGGTAGACTGTAATGAGATGAGCTCCTGCTGGACGTGGCTGGTTGGATGTACTCACCTCTCGATCATGATCCTGTACCTAATGAGCCGAGAAGTGTTTTGTGCTTAATGAGAATCGCCTCCCTATACGTTTGTCAGTACAAAATCGTGTACTTTGCAGTAAACATACCATTGATGTTAAGCCATAGTCGCTATCTGATCAGCATGATTCAACTTGACATAGCTGAGAGGGACACTTACGCCAGGAATGATTGGGATTCGTTTGTGAACTATACGTCAGTCTATTTACTTGGCTATCTCAATTGCGATATTTATAGCTTCTGTCTCTAATGATATCAGATGGGGTAGGATAAACATACATCGAAGTCCTAGACCCATTGTGATTGATCTCTAAATGATGATGCTGTTGAGATTTGTCGATGAAGGTGATGATGAGTATGATGAAGAGACAAGAGTAGCTAGTCAATCCATCTCAAACATGGCCCGTTCTGTGTGAATTGCGGTAATTTAATTGAAATGATGATGATTCCTCGTGCCTTGACTATGTCGATCCTCTTTGAGTAAACCACTCTGCATGCACTGCATTCTCTAACCTTGCAAGACTCCTCTATGGTCTCGCTCTCACCCTCGACCAGAAGCACGGCCTCCGGACTATCTTCAAGTCAAGTACGAAGTTCCATTATGCATAGCTACGAAGATCCCAGATCATCATCAAAGACATAATAGTTAGCAGAAGGGTCAGTTACGTAAGCTCTCCAAGCTTGACTTGACCTTGATTCACAATCTTCGGCTCTCTGTACTCACAATATGACTACAGGTGACAACAAAATCTCCTTTTCCTTCTCCTCGACTCCCATAGGATCTGCCGCCCCGTCCAAACCATTGGCCCCCCTACAGGATGCTCCGTTGTCGAATCTCGAGCTGCTTATGGCAAGAGCAAAAGCACCTCAACCCGCCACCAGCAAGCCCAAGCCTAAAGCTCCGTTAGCATTCGACGATGATGACGAGGACCACTCTCAGCCAATAGCTTCCTCATCCAAACCCAGGTCCAAGCTCAAGCCCAATCCCAGGGATCTACTGGAAGGAGGTGCTTCGGCACACATCAACCGTAATACAGTAATCTCCAGATCCGAGAAACGACTTCAATCGGAGGCACTAGCCATCGACTCGACCGCATTCCAATATGACGAAGTGTACGATAATCTCAAAGCTGCAGAGCGGAAGGTCGAAGACGCCAAGAAGGCAGAGAAGGATAAGCGTGAACCACAATATATGGCTAGTTTTATCGAAGCGGCAAAGCGGAGGAAGATGGACGCTTTGCATGCCGAGGAGAAGTTAATGCAGAGGGAGAGAGAAAAGGAGGGCGGGGAATTTGATGATAAAGAAAAGTTCGTTACCAGCGCCTATAAAGCGCAGATGGAGGAAGTCAGGCGAGCAGAGGAAGAAGAGAGGGTCAAGGAGGGCAAGTCGGGTTTCTTGCACTTGAACCCAAAATTGCATAGGCTGATGATAGAACAACTTCGGAATAGCAAGAAAGGACCAGGTCTCACGTCATTCTACAAGTCGATGCTGGAAGACTCAGAAGCAAAACACGCGGCGGCAGTGGCGTCCACCGCTGGACTAGTCGACTCGGGTCCCTCACTCGCCATCAGGCCCCCAACACAGCGTGATCAAGTAGAAGATGATGAAGCGGAATACGATCCTTTCTTAGCTCGCGAAGCATCTACTGCTCGCCCAAGTAGGCCACCAAAACTTGTAGATGACACGGAAACCAAACCGGTATTACGACCTGGAGTGGAAATGAATGACGATGGAGAAGTCGTCGACAAGAGGACACTGCTGAAAGCGGGATTGAACATTACGAAGAAACCGACGGCGGTTTTACCTGATTCACTCAAGACTGGTTCCAAGAACTCGACACCCCTTGAAGGTCCATGGCAATCGAGAGCAGTTGGTAGTGCAGCAAGTCATAAAGAGAGAATGGCAAGAGAGAGAAAGAGGTTAGAAGATCAATTAGCTGCCGAGGAGGAAAAGAAGAAGCGGGACGACGAAGAGAGGATGAGATTGGAAGAAGAGGAAGCTAGAAGAAGGCGAGAAGGGGATGATGGCCAAGCAGAGAAAAAGAGGCTGGAAGCTAAAGAGAGGTTCCTCGCTAGGAAAAGAGCAAGGGAGGGTGGAGAGGGCAGTAACAAAAAGCCAAAGGAGTAGAATACCTCGGGTCTTCTTGGTCAAGAGTCAAGAGATGTAAATGCATTTTTTGTACAGTATGGTATAATTGCAGGCTTTTCACTGCCTTGTTGTTTCCTAGCCTATTTTATACATTCATTTCGTCACCCTTAATCCTTCTTGTTACTCAGATTGACACCTCTCAAGATATTCCCCAACACTTGTACTCGCTCTTTGAACTTTCCCGGCCTCTCGATCGGGGGTGGTGGCATCGAACTGGATGCACTAGCAGTAGGAGCGGCCGATGACCCAGATGAAGATCCGCGGACTAAGGACGGGACCGTACTAGATGCTGATTTAGTATCAGTAGCTGTGGCGGGCGACTTGAGAGTCGAAGCAGTGGAGGGAGTGAGGAGATTTGGAGTGTGAATAGTCGGTCCAGAGTTTGGCGAGATGACAACAGCTGCAGGTCTCGACTTGGGTTCGACCTTTGCCTGAGATATGGGTACAGCAGCGGGAGTAGATGATTTGGCCATGTTCTTCCCATGAAGCGGACCGTGTCGAGGAACGTGTTGTGGTCGTTGACCAAATGAACCCATTGATCCCAGATTCGAAGAGAGTAGGGTGGCAGCTTGAATGGCTTTGTTCGCTCTGATCTCTTCTGCTTCTTTCGCCTTTTGAGTTTCCTCATCCTCCGCCTTGATTCGATCCTCGTCCATCTTCGATTCCTCCGGTTCTTCTTCGATCCCGGAAGATGTCGCACTGGACACAGCTCCGAATCCACCGAAACTCGAAAGCTGACTGGTAACGCCACTGGTACTCATCGTCGTCGTGTGTTTCATAGCGGGTCGACCAGCAAGTTGCACCCGATGATCATCTTGCATCTTAGCAGGAGCAGACCAATTACCGAATCCACCTTTAACATCTTGACCGCCCGCTTCACGTTCGGCTACCCGCTGGGCGAAAGCAGCAAGTTGGGGATTGTGAGATGTAGAAGAGAAAGATAGTTTCTCTCTCCACCATTTGGACCGATTCGCTTGAGCAGCTCTGGATTCCGCAACTTGGGCATCGGATGTTCCTAGTGGTGGGAATTGTTCAGGGGATCTAGTGTCGACTCGAGGTGTATGGGTCTTGGACAAATCTCGCGCGAGGGACTGAGAGGCATCGGCCAATTCGGCAAGTAGAGCTTCGCGTTCGGGCTCAGTCTTCTCGGCAGCAAGCGCAGCTTGTGTCGCTTTTCCTTTTCTCCTTGCTCCCCGTTTCTTCTTCTTCTGGGTAGATCGAGTGGGGTCGTCTTGAGCATCATCGCCGCCATCAGCATCGTTCGCCTCAGTGTCATGAGTCTCGGTCGGGGAGATGTGCGATTCAGACGGATCAGGCGAGGTCTCTTGAATCGGTTCCGCTAGTGCCGGCTGGATGAACGTGACCTCAGCAGCGGCCGCCGTCTCGGGTTCTCGCATCGACGCACCAGCCATTTGCGAAGGAGGCGGTAAAGACGATAAGCCCTGATATGGTCCCATGGCAGTAGGCGCAGTGGTCGTAAGGGCTGAAGTCGAAGTTTTGGCCTTTCGACTGCCTTGTCGTACGATCGGACTCTTGGCGAATAATCCACGATCCTCCTCCGCTCGAATAGCCTTGACGGTATGTTTCATCTCCTTTACAGCCGCTTTACCCGCAATCATCTCGGGCAGATTCCTAACCCATCTCCCGAAATCCCTAGCACTGACTCGATCCCCTACATCCAGGCAGAGGACGTGGTCCGCGAGGAAAATCGCTACTTGATTACCGATACCTGGGAATTGATTAATGAGGTATCTTCTTCGATCGCGGAGGTATTGAGCAAATTTAGGATTTTCTTCGGTGGCATCACTCCAGCATGCTCGATGGAAGATCATATTGAGGAGGACGACACCAAGCGACCAGACATCGGCAGGTGCCGGTCGGTATGAGGGACCGACATGTCCATTGCGGCATTCTAATAATCAGCTCTGACACGAATTTCGCGATGTAGACGTACCGTAAGACATATAAGGTTTACTGCCGCACATCATATCTTGATTTTCATAATCGGTAGTAGCAAGTCCGAAATCCGTCAACTTCACAATGACCTTCCTCTTAGCTTGAAGTCGGATCTGGCCATCATTTGCGCTCAAGGTCCTAGCCTGGTGCTCGGCCACGGTCTCGAGTTCAACGCTATCGCAACAGATAAAGTTCTCCGGCTTGATATCCCGATGACTGATTCCAGTTTCATGACATACAGCGACTGCTTCACACATTTGTGAGAACATCGATGCGATCAGACGAAGACGGTCGGCCAACAAGAGGGTATTTGGTGAGAATGCCGACAGCAACGTCGGGGTCGGGGGAGTTTGGCCAAGTTGAAGTGCCGAAGAGGTGTGGGCCGAGTGATTGTGGTGTGATAGGATCATGGAGGCTGCTGGTGAATTGCCGTATGCGTGAGACGAAGGAGCGAAGGTCGCGTACGGCGATCCGGCCATGGAAGATGACAAGGAAGATGCCATGGGGTGTTGAGCTGCGAGTCCAGTAAACATTGCTCCCGGTGAAAAGGGAATGACTGAAGAAGAGTATTTCGAAGACGAGAGGAGGTGATTGTTGGTAGCGGCAGATTCGGCAGAAGACCCTTGTTGATGGTTGATGGCTGGCTTATTCAGTCGGTTGTTCTCGAGCCAGTAGAATCTAGGCGGTCAGCGTCAGACTAGATTACTCCGAGGTAACTTACAGATCCTCTCCGGGACACCATTCCAACAACATGAAAATCCACTTTGACGTTTGCAGGGTTTCGTGTAGAGTGACGATATTGGTGTGGATCGGAAGCGATAGATGGACGGTAGCTTCAAACATCTGATCATCATACTCTCGCTCGCTTAATGATGGCCGAGCAATGACCTTGAGAGCTGTATATGAGCACGGCATTCTGTAAGTGGATGCGTTGACTTACCATACTCCCGTCGCCTTTCGCCCAGTTCACGGATATGGTATACCTGGGCAAAAGTTCCCTGCCCAGCAGACCTAACCACCTCATATATCGTCCTCTGCCTCGTTCTTCCATCCGTAGGAGCTGCTCCTACAGGTCCATTCCGTCCTACCATGCCCATCTCACTCCCTCCTCTGCGTAGGGCATGTTCGATATCGTGTCCATACGTCTGACCTATTGCCGCTCTGATCCTCTCGCCTTGAAATTTGAGACCTTCTCCAAATCTATCCCCTGGTAGCAGAGTGGCTTGATTGTTGATTTGATCTTCTGCATCTAGACTGGTCCAAGTTCTTCCTGCATCATCGTCGTCCTCGAGAAGGATCCCTCCTGTGGGGGCAGCCCAAGACTCGTCTCCTGAGTCATGGTCGAATTTGGGTGTCCATGGATCTTCGTCCTCCACTGATCCTGAACCCATCTGCACGAGTCGATGTCCTTTTCCTTGACTCGACCCATCTCTTGGTGTGACAGTGCGTGACGTCCTGTTCGGTGTGGCTTGTCCGCTGGTATTGCGACTTGAAGTTGCGCGACCATTCCCGGTACGAGGCGTTCCAGATCGAGATCCGGGCTTGTTGGTGTTGGGCAGAATCGCAGCCGAATTTCGTCGAGATGGCACCGGCAATTCAGGTATTAGGCTGCGGGGTGAACGTCCTGGTGATCCGTAGAAAGTTCCAGCTGGCAGAAAAGCTTGATCTAGCGACGTACGTGGTGCGGGTATAAGCCGTCGGTCGGGAGTCCCATTCTCAGCGACAGATGGTAAAGGCGAGACGGACGAGCCGGGGCTAAATCCGCCAACTACCAGAGTTTGCCTTCTTGGGGATCCAATACCAGGAGAACCATCTCTATCGGAGCTACCACTTGACATGCGTTGGGGTACGATCCTGTTCAGACGAGGCGATCCCGGGCCGACACTTGGTAGATGCGCTGGACCCAAGGCGTGGTGCCGAGGTGAGGGGGTTGGTGAGGTCGTAGTTACGAATGGTTGGCCTAGTGGTGTCGAGACGCCGCCTCGGGCACCGGGGTTGTTGGGTGTACGGCTCATCGCAGGGGAGGCTCGTGCGTGAGAGAGGAGACGGAAGACAGGTACAGGGTATATTGAACAGACGTTCGTTAAGCGGACGACAGATGAGCGACAGGTCGGAAGGCGAGGTTCGTTGGGGTATATTGGCGAAAAAGACTAGATGCTATTGGATCAGCTCGCTCTTGCCACGCGATCAGACCTCATTACAAGCGGATACAGGATAAAAGTCGAAGCTGAAAACTCACAAGGGGTCCTCGCGCAACTGATCTATGATCCCCGGGGTCGAACCAACACTCCAGTTTCCAGTGTGGGGATCAAATCCACACTGGCTCCACTATAACCTAGATTCTTTCCACAAAGACAATAGGTCTACCTCGTAACACGATTCGTGGAAGCAAGACCGGGTACTCGGCAGATGCCCCCGTGTCGTTCCTTTAATATACTGCGACGCTAGCCAGTCCGTACTATTTCGATATGTGGATCGATTAAAGAGGTCGTCCTTTGTCTCTCGTGGTCGTAGAGATGTTGATGTGGGTAGTGTTTGGGTATAGGATAGCATGAGTACGTGTGTTGTGTTTTTATCGTGATCGACGTGACTTTTAGAACATGGTAATGGTGCTCGGCCGGGTGTAGCGGAGTGAAGGGGTGTCGGCGGTGATAGTCGGAACAGCGAGGGTGCAATGCAAGGTATGTATGCGTCGAGAAAGATAAGCCCGGAAGTCTAGTAATGTAGTCGATATAGTGATTGTCGAAGAAGAAGAAGAAGAGGATACGCGGGTGATATGTCGAAATGAGTAGATCAGACCGGGGAGCGAGTCGACAAATGCGAAATACCAAATGTGACCTAACAGTCGTAGTCCATGCGGTGCTCCAAATCTACTAAGTGCAGATGTACAAGACAATGCAACAAGTCAAGAGCACGTCAGTCTTGATTATCACGATTGATGTGTTCACTACCATGCATTCGTGCTCAGTGCTACCCTGGCGGGACGGTGCCCTCGTACACCCACTTTCATCCGTTAGATGCCCGCCTACCCCGAAACATTCCCGCGACCTGTCTGCCACTTATCTATCTATCCACGTCGTCGGATCCGTAGACTAGATATCTCTGGAATTCTCTAGCAACCAACCACATCTATTGGTCACCCGACTCGCTCGCTACCGAGTTAGTGAAATTGGAAGTGCGCCCCCATAGATCTGTCTAGTCAAGAGGGTGACCGCATGATACACGTCGGCCGAGACTTGCCCGAACTCTTGGAACTACCACATGGGGTCATTTTATAATCAACCGCTGAACCTAATCTAGATTTGATAAGAGCTGACATACCAAGCCAAGACATTGTGATGCGCATGGTGTATTAGAAAAGCGCAGCGTGCATCGATTGGGACAGCGTGGTACATTTACGACTACATGCGCATCGGACTGATTATAAAGCGACAAGGCGGAGAATATTGAATGTAAGACTGTATATTTAGCGAAAAGGCCAGCCACAGCTAGCTGCCTGCGACTCACCAGAAGCTCATGACACATAGTCCATAAATCGCTAATGCAAGAGCACACCATTTTAAAGGACCCGCCTCTTGCCTAAATAGCTTGAAATAGAAGAATCCGGGAAGGATGAATGAGATAATGGTCGATCCCGTGGAACCCACGAATCCCAATACTGCAATTAGCGCGTGTACATGTCACATGGCGACATACCGATTTCAAGTTCGTCGACCAATAAGGCGATGATGAACCCAAACAAGAGGATACCGATGGTGATGAGGTAGAACTTCCAAAGAGGCATATCGGCCACTCTTCGACGTAATCGCTTACCGATAACGTCAGGCTGAGGAATAAGCGGATCATCTTCGGAATCGTAATCGTCCTCTTCTGGTTCATCCTGAGACTCATCTTCCCCGGTGGCGACGGGTTGATATTGAGTTTCGGGCTCGGGTTTCGGCTTGATTAACCCCGATGTCATGTGATAGACGCATGCTCGGCACGGAAGGCATTGGAGCGGGTATGAGAGACCGTTCAAAACCACAATACCTAGTCTTCCGATGGCGATAAAGACCGAGGTCGGTGGGTACATGGCGATGATATTGGATCCTACTTTAGAACCAAATGTCAGGTAGCCGATCTGTCTGTTAGATCATGTGTTGCCAGTCTAGTAGCCCGAGACCTACGATACCAAGCTTTATAGTCAGCAGATGTACTGGTCATGACAGAACCACTCACCACCTCGTACGATACGGCTGCTACACCAATAGAGGTACCAATAACGATATTCATCCGACCCTGAGTCTTGTTCTTGAGCTCGTTGTAGATAGGGAATAGCTGAAGGTCAGTTTGGCTATGTCAGCATGGTGGCAAACAACTAACATTCTGGGCACACCTGGATTGTCAGCCAAATTCTGCCAGTTCATAAGGGACTCACGTGTATGCGAACACCTGGACTGGAAAGCTGGACATGGTATTCTTGCCAAATCTACCGAGGACGACTTCGCCCCTGTTCTCGCTGGGACCTTTGACGATGAACCAGCCGACGACGACCAAGACGAGACTGGGATCAGCATAGTCGCTTCTTTTTCTGCGCATGACATACTAAACGACTGTACCGAGAGCAATCTGACTGGTAAATCTCAGCGCATCGAGTGTCTTGAGGAACGACAAGGGTACGATGAAGATCATGACAATGACCAGCCAAAAGTCCTGAGACAGCAGGATCGAGTCTGATGGCAGAGGGCTGTGAACGATCGAGGCGAAGGTCACGCATACTTGAGGAAGTAGGGTCTGTTCATGAGCGACTGTCCTTATCATTACCCAGGATAGCCCACCTTGCAGATGATAAGGTATGAAACAGAGACACCAAAGCATTTGATCGCTATTGCGAACTGTTAGTCAGCTAAAGCTCACGGAGTCATACAGCTTAGCTCACATCAAATACTCTCGTAGCCCACCCTTTCCCAAAAGTCATTTTGGCAACCTCGTTGAAGCTCGCCTTTGTAGTTTCCTGCCCTGGCTTCTTGCCTATCATCGTCGCACAGCGACTCAAGAGGTACAAGCCAAATATTGATGTCGAAGCTGAGAAGGCGCAAGACAGTATACCCGGTATCAGACCCATGGATGCGAATGCTGAGGGAAAAGCTAGAGCTCCCGCACCAATTATGGTATTTGCGAGATTCGAGACAGATGATACTATTGTTGCTTGTCCTTCTGGTGCTTCCCGAGGTTCTTCAGGGGATTTTGAGCGCCTGTGCGTGCGCCTAGAGACTTGCCGAGATCGCTGTGTCCTGGATGAAGAGGGCGTAGCACCATATGCCGGCGGCTGAGCCGGCTGGGCCGGTTGAGGTGTGGATGGTGTCATCATGGCGATGACAAGTCTGACCAAAGTTTCTCTTTCCGCTTGTTGAGAGTGGACGAAGGCGTGTCTTGATGATCTGACGGCTTAGTCCCTTGTTCTGGAAAGGATATGCTGCCCTCTGTAAGAGTTCGAGTGGTTGATAAGTGAGTGGTTGATAGCCCACAGGTGGAGGTGAATCTGGGATAAATTAACAAATAAATAACTGAAACAATTCAAAGGACGCGACTGATTTCTGATAAACAACCTGATTCACACTCATCATTATTCAACTCAACCTCACTTTATACGCAACAACCTCGACATCGACAACGACGACAACAACAAGCACGATATCAACTACTCCCACGACATACATACGGAATCAAGGGCGAAGGAGTCGATGATGGAAGAGGTTCAGCAAACACCGATGGCACAGCCAAAGGTACAGGGTGTTTTGGGCACTCTATGGCTAGTTGCCAAAAAGACTGGATTGGATATG
>Ga0265798_10009945_pt1 | contig 11787 bp, 7 predicted proteins | sample P3T30metagenome_FD_192430 | JGI IMG/M metagenome (GOLD analysis project Ga0265798, IMG submission 192430) | Plant litter microbial communities from East Loma Ridge, Irvine, California - P3 T30 | ecosystem: Environmental > Terrestrial > Plant litter > Unclassified | place: USA: California... | reverse complement strand
CACTAAATGTATACCTTGTCGAGTGATCGAGTGATGTGTGAAGTTCGTCGTCACCAGCCTCCGAGTGAGGGAAGTCGCTCGAGGACAAGTGCTTTTTCAGCGAGAGCGCCGATTGGCTGCATAACATCCGGCGCTAGTGGATTGTCTACATCTAACGATGGTCACCAAAAGTCTTCGGATGCCCAAGTCACATACAAGTAACTCTGTCAACATCACACATATGAAGATATCGCTTGGAACTTCTTCAAGCTGATTGTCGCAGGGATGATTCTATCTCTTTAGATCTTCTCGATACGGGAATTTCTTTTCGGTGTCATCTGTAACCCCAACACTAACCCTCATGTCACGATTCCTTATCTACAAGATGGTGCTCTAACATCCATGTGGCCTGAATTCTAGTTATATATCGAGTCCCTGATGATTCTATCAACTAGGTGATCTTATGGTGTTGACTTGTGGGCGTAAAATCGAGTTTATGTTGATGCATGAGACAAATCGTGGAAGTCACTGAAGGATCACACGAGGGAAGCGGGAATTGCTGGATGGACTTCACCAGACAGCAAGAACAACCCAACATGTGACAAACTAGCTGAATTTTTCAATAGTGACAATCACAGCATGATCTTGAGACCCCTTAATCTCGAGGTTTGATTCAACGATTTATGATGTTTGCTTGTCGGCGCGTCGTTTGAGCTGCTAGAAGCACGCGTCGCGCTCTCAAGCACCACCTCAGTCTTGGTAATTGCAGAACTCACTTGTCAACAAATCAAAAACTACCAAGGCCTTGACACTGCAGGGCTACAACCGAACAAAGAACCAAAAAATCCCGTCAAGATGGGCCAGCCTGACATACCACCCAGCAGTGCGCCTCAGTCATCTCAAGTGGAACCCAGAAGACCGGCTCCATCATATCGCAGCGTGCAAACCCTCCCAGCACAACTACTGGAACACTGCACCGTCTGCATTGAAGAGCAACTCTACTCACAAGCCATCGCGCTGCTCCAAAGCGCTGTCACAGCAGGCAATGGCACAGCCAGACCAGCACATGTACCTCCTCCACAACATCTCAGCCTGCTTGCCACGCTGGTCGTACACCCGTCCATGACAACCCGGACAACCTCCAAAGAGAAACATGTCGCCGCCGATGAAGCCCTGAAATATCTTCACCACCTCAACAGCCTGACCTCGGCCGACGCATCCGGCCTTGCAAAAGCTCTTCAATTCCGCGACTCCGGATCCTCACGCTCGAAGCGAGCTCGTGGCCGCCAGTCCGACATCAGTAGTGATGATGAAAACGACGACCCGGGACGAATCCGCTCGAGTTACGCGAAGAAAGAGTCTCTCTTCGGTAACGCTGAAGACTTTTGGGCTGCAGTAGGCTGGGCGTTCAATTGCTCCGTAGCCCATAAGAACCGCTGGGACAGATGGAGACTGTGGCTAGAATTCATGTTCGACGTGCTCGAAGACGACCTGGACGCACGGCATCGGCAAGCAGCGCAGGAGTCTCCTGAGAATAAAGACAAGATCTTCAGCAAATCCCTCCTCGCCACCTATCTCGCTCTATTCATTGATCAAGGCCGCAACTCCAAACGCCGCATCATGCGTGCGATTCTCGCGGACGGCACGCAGCCCTCGCTGAACCAATTCCCGTCAGTCTACATCAACGAGACCAGACCTCCGAAGAGCAAAGCAGACGTCAAAATCGGCACCAAACGCACTCTAGACTTAGACCAAGGCGATTTCGGCGACTACTTCGACTCGGACTCGGACGACCACAACAGCAACGACAACGACTCAACACCAGGCGGCCCAGGGGCGCCACCACGCCGTGCATCAACCCGCCACTCAAGCACAAACGCCAGCCGTCAAGACTCCCCCGCCTCCTCAACAACAGCAGCAGCAGCAGCAGCAACCCCAACGCCCCAGAAGGATACCTCCACAACCCCCCTCTCAACCCACGGCGGCCTCCCCTCCCTGCACCTCCGCCTCCGCGCCCTAGCCCTCCTCTCCCACTTCTCCTCGCTCGCTCCAACCCTCTTCCTCGACCCCGAAGACCTCTTCGACCTCTACACCGAGTTCTTGCGGCCTCTGTCGCTCCCGGTGTTCTCCTACCTCCTGTTATCAAACACCACCGCCACCGCGACAGTCGGCCTAGACCCCAACTCCCTCGCCTCCCTAACCCAAATGCTCCTGCGCCCCCTCCTCTCCTCCCTAGCGCCCATAAGCAACGCAAACTCCCTGACGCCCGAATCCTTCGCGACGCATTTTGCGCCTTTCGCCGCGAATGTCTCTAACGCAAACGAGAATGCGAGGGTGGGGATTTGTGTTGAGGTGTTGTTGAGGTTGCTTTGGACTGAAGGCGCATTGGGGTTTGCGGGGAAGGAAGTTAAGGGGAGGGTGAGGGAGGCTGTGTTGGAGGGGATTAGGGCGAGGGAGGAGAAGGTTGGTGCGGGGGATGGGAGGAGGAAGAGTACAGGCGAGGGGTGGGAGGTTTTGAAGGTGGGTGGGGAGAGGTTGAGGGGGTTGTTGGGGATGGTGTGAGGAAGGGTTTGGTTTGGTTTGGTTTGGTTTCTGGTTTTTATATAGGGAAAGTTGGTGGCGGTCGCGGCTGATGATGATTGAGAGATTGAGAGAAAAAAGTGATTCTGAACATGATGATGGTACCCTCCTTCGGCTTTTCGACATTGTCTTGCCCACTTCTTCTTCTTTGACATTGTGTAATTTACATTCTAAAATACAAGCAAAACACCCCTCCCTCTACCACGAATACCACTGTCCCCGAATACCCTGCACCGGCCTATCAGGCAAAGGCACCCAGACCTTCTCCTTCCTCTGCTTCAGCCTCTTGTCCTCCCTCTCCTGCCACTGCCTCACCCGCGTCGCCTCCTCCTTCAACACAATGCTCAAGCTCGTCCAAGGCGTGTGCATAATGTACGTCCTGCCGCGCGCGCGGTAATCCGGCAGCTTTCCATACGTCCCGCGACCCACCCAAGCCTGCTCGATGAAAATGTTCGAAGTGTCGGTCACGGTGTGGCGCTTGCCGTCCTTGAGCTGGATGTCCAGCGGCGACGAGGGCGAGACAACGAGCTTCGCAGGCTGCGTGCCGGAAACATCCTTCGAAGCGGCGTTCAAGTTCTCGGCTTCTGCAGCGTTGGCTCCAACCCGTCCCAATCCCATCCCGCGCATAACCACAGCTTCGTCCCGCGCAGCCTCCAAGTGCGCTTTCACGTCCTGCGCGACCAGCTTCTTGGAGAAGCGCATCTGCACAATCGCCTCGTCCAGCGTCTTACCCTGGATCTGTCGCGCCAGCATGCCCAGCTTCTTCGTGCTCGTCTTCATCATCTCGCTCTTGGCCATGTGCTCGCGCTCGGTCTGCATCAGGAATTCCGGTTTGGACAGGCGTCCGCCTTTGGTTATGCTCTGGATGATCTTCTTGCGCTCCCAGCGCTCGCGAGCGTTGGGGTCCGGGTCTAGCACGCGCAGCATGTTGTTGCGGTCGCGGGGCTTGCCGCCGGTCTGGGTGGTGGCGGTTTCGCCTGCTGATTCGGCGGAGGCGGCGTCGGAGGCTTGTTGTTGGGCGCGGCGGTCGTCTTCGAAAATGGAGGAGGCAGCGATGTCGCCGCGGGTCATGGTTGGGCCGGCGGGGTTTTCGGCGGCGACGTTGGGGTTCTTGCGGCGGAAATCATCGAGGATGGGGTTGGATTCTTTGGGCGGGTTGCTGTCGGAGGAGGCGTGGCGGGTTGTTGGTGTTGTGAAGAGGGAGGGTGTGGTTTGGACTCGGGGGTTACTGTAGAGGCCTTGGAGGGGATTGTTAGGGCTATGTTGGAGGCTTGAGGTTGATTGGAGACATACATCTGGGCGCGAGGCGCCTTATGGGTGCTGATACGCTCATTGTGGGCGGATGAGGCACTGCTAATTGCTCGAGACCGACGACTTGCTATACAGCGGTGGTGTGCATCGTCTCGAGACGAAGTCTGTAGCCGACAATCGAGGCAGGTGCGGCGAACTTACGGAGATGCCTTTAGCGGGCAGATTTAGAGCTCTCCGATTGACCATGCCATTGATTGCAAAACCGTCTGTCATAATTTTTAAATAATGCTATAGTATATAGTAGTGCCTTGGGGCGTAGTACCGCTGGGGGTGATTTATTTAGTCAACATCTCTATCTTCCAGCATTACATGTATAATCTTAGGGACACTGCCTTAGACACTGCTCAAGTGAAATCCGACCCACTACATTGCAGAGACGAATACGGGTAGGTGTTTTTGCAAGGGTTGTTCTTCTCCGAAGCCCAGACCGATTAATCCAGATGGGCCGATCTCTATTAATGAAGCAGCTTTGGCCAAATGGAAGAAGCTAGCAGGGAGCCATGTGTTGTTGAGGTTGTTAGTAATAATTTACAGCGACTATTCCAATTCTTTCGTAAGCAGAGTTGTGATGAGATGGTCTCTGTGTAGCCACTCTATCGCCTGGGAGAAAATACAAACTGCATCGCAGTGAACGTGCAAATGATTGAAAGTAATCGCGGGCATTATCCAAGTCAACCTAGTGACGCGTAGTCAAAACCTGAAACATGTAGGTAGCTAACGTTACCTTAGGGTTATTGGCACGAGGCTATGCCTGCACGAAATCGTTGCGATTCAAACCCAATCCGCGCGGAGGCTTTTCCGACCAAGCTCGTCACTTCCGTCAATCCGCCATTAACACCATCCCAGCTTACTGCTGTATCTCTCCTCTGGCGCGCCCATCTGGCCATCGTCCACCACCGCATCCACGAGCTGTCTGGCGTAGAAGAGGCCGCATCCGCGCGACCACCGGCCGTTTTGGGGGGTGTAATGCGCGTAAATTGCTGAGCGCCTCTTGAGAATATTCGTAGGGCTGTCCGCTTCTGCTTGTTCTGTCCCAGCCAGCACCAGCAATGGACATCAACAGGTTGTTGTCGCCAGACGAAGGCGGCTCCAGAGCCCTTTCGCACTCGCAGTCCCAGCCATCGCCACCGACCAGCATGCCGTTGCCGCGAAAGCCACGGCGGCCTGCCGCCGGTGGCAAACGAAACCAGTCCACCCTGAGCCGGGAAGTCAGACGCTCTCCAGAGAGAATGGACACGAGTGGCCATCCATCACCGGCAGCGCATGCGTATGCAAATGCGAATCCTCAAGGGCAGCACCACCACCATATGTACCAGCCCGGGCAACAGCAACAGGCGCAACAACAGGCGCAACAGACCGCCTCCCCGAACTTCAGGCCTCTGCACCCGCCGTCCGGTGGCGGAGAGGCGCCTCACACGTATGGCTACGTGCAGGCGGTGCCGGTGCAGCAGAGACCTGTAATGGCGCACCGGCATTCATCGCAGAGCTCGACTCGCTCGACGCCGCAGATGGACACGCTGGCTGGTGAGTACAGCTCCACGCAAACAGCTTCCAGACGTTCACCGGCTGATCCCGCTCCGCGCCTGCAAGACTTGGCCGCCATGCAACGTCAGCCTTTTTCGCGCAACGACTCCCCATCTTCTAGCAGCGTGCCTACACGCCGCTCACCCTCCGTCGTCAACCAGTCTTCAGCCACCGCACCACCCATCGGCCGCGCCATCTCATCGCAGTCTGTCGCCGACATCACCATGGCCGAGGCCCCGGCGCAAACACCGCCACCGCGCACTTTCACATCGAATGCCCTATCCGAGGCCGAGTCGCAAACTGTGACTGATTTGCTCAACCACCTCGGCGAAAGCTCTTATGCGTACGACTCTCACCTACAGCTCATCAGCCTTTTGCACAAGGGTTTAGTCACTCACTGCTACCCTCCGGAAGGAAGCGATGAGCCCGGCCAGGACCCGAGTAGCTTTGGCCTGCTCGCCGAGCTGCGTGGAGCTCGTGAATCAATGGACTCGCGCTTTGCTGTGGGCGAAGATGTCTGGCTTGACTGGCTCTCGGATGAAGCTTTGCTTGCCAAGTCGAGCGAAGAACGCGTCGCTGTGACCGAGCTATTTCAGAAAGCCGTCCAAGACGAGCCAGCGTCCGTCGCGTTGTGGTCAGCATACGCCAACTGGATCGAGTCGAGTTATGCGGCATGCAACAATGTCCCGGGCGCCGACCAGTCAGGCTGGAATGAAGAGGACAAGGAAGTCTGCAAAGATCTCTTCACCAAGGAAATTCTCATCAGTGTGCTCGAGCAAGGTGCCACGTCCACTCAATGGCGAATCGATCAGAGTCACACCATCTGGAACCGCTATATCTTGGCTATCCAGCCCGATGACCTCAACAGGGCTACCCAGCAGGAGCTCGAACAAGCCCAAAATCATTTCATTGAGCGATTGCGCATTCCTAGCGCTGGCTGGGAGGAGACTCGACAGCTGTTCTGGCCTCTCATGACTAGGATCCACGGCGACAACTGGGAGGCAGCAATGGCTCAGGTGAATGAAATCGCCGAACCCGCGAAAGTACAAATGGGACTACGCGAAGAGCATGAGCTCAAACTCGAGCGAGCGATCAATTCTGGTGACAAGAATGAGACGTTCAACGAGTTCACACGGTATCTCAAGTGGGAGAAATCTCCTAGATCCAGGAAACGTGGCGGACCGTACGAGAAAGAACTTCGCGCTGCTTTGTTCGAGCGCGCCCTACTAAGATTCCCAACTCACACAGAATGGTGGCTCGATTACGTGGACTTTGTTATCAGCCAAAAGCCATCTTCGCATGACCCGTCATCCTCGGTGCTTCCTCTACTGGAACGTGCCACAAGACACTGCCCTTGGTCGGGCGAGCTTTGGGCCAGACGTATCTTGCGCTCCGATGTCGAGCGCAAACCTTACCAAGAAATCGAGTCAATCAAGCACCGTGCCACTAATTCTGGACTGCTCGACGTTGGCGGGATGGAAGAGTTGGTAAAGGTACTCATGGAGTGGTGCAGCTACCTTCGGCGCAACGCATTCACTTCGACAAGCTCGGAGGACGACCTTGACACAGCCGAGGTGGGCATTATGATGGCGCTCGAAGATGTGCAGCAAGCTGGACGAAAGGTGTACGGTGAAGACTTCCAAGGCGACCCTCTTTACCGCCTCGAGAGAACGCAGATGAAGTTCTTGTCGGAAGCTCGCCGTGTTGAAGACGCACGCAACATCTGGCGCGGACTGGTGCCAAAGCAGGGCCACTCGTTCGACTTTTGGCACCGATACTACAATTGGGAGATGCTTTTCTGGGGCCACGAACGTCTGAGCGATACCCATCGCATTGAAACAACAGAGACTGCGCCTCATCTGGCTACGGAGGTGGTGGAAAGCATGCTCTCACAGAAGAACCTCGACTTGCCCGAAAGCGCCATCGAACTTTACATGACACATTTCCAACAGCACGAAAGCGTTGAGAAGCTGCAGGCCGCTGGTATCCAGGCCAGAGAGTATACAAAGAGGAACGCTGCTAGACGGGCAAAGGAGGCCGAAGAGGCTGCTGCAATAGCAGCACAACAACTACAGGAGCAGGCAGCCGCTATGCAAGTCGTGGAAGCATCAACTGGCGACAAGCGCAAACGCACCGAAACGGAAGAGGACGATATGCACAAGAAGTCGAAAACCGAGGATGCACCTGATTCAGCCAACGCACCCGAGGACCCAGCAGCAGCGGCGAACGCACAAGCTAAGCGGGATCGTGAGAACTCGACCATCACTGTGACGAATCTCGATGCAAATGTTGTTGAGCTGGATCTGCGGAAGTTCTTCCGCGATTGTGGCACGATCAAATCAGTCAACATTGTGCCACATGCGAACAACGGGACAGCTGTGGCCACAGTGGAATTTGAAACGCCTGAAGATGTCTCTACCGCGAAGATCCGCAATGGGAAAGATCTCAACGGCCACGAAGTACACATCCAAGGCGGCAGCCGAAGCACGCTGTATGTCACCAACTACCCTCCGGAATTCGACGAGCCTGCCGTCAGAAAGCTCTTCGAAGGATATGGCGAGGTAATCAACGTACGATTCCCCAGCCTCAAGTTCAACAGCCGCCGTCGCTTCTGCTACGTTCAGTTCATCGACGCCGAGCAGGCACAAGCCGCGGAGAATGCGATGGATGGTAAAATGCTTGACGGTCAACATCGATTGGTCGCCAAGATTTCGGATCCAGAGGCGAAGAAGAACAGGGGCGGTCCACAAGCCGAGGGCAGGGAAGTGTTTGTGAAGAATCTCGACAACACTGCCGATACTGAGGAGATCAAGGCGCTCTTCAGTCAGTACGGCAACGTGGTCTCCATGAACCTGCTCAAGCGCGCAGACGGCAAGCGACTCGGCAACGGCTTCATCGTGTACTCCACTGCGGACCAAGCAGCGAAAGCAGTGGAGGAAGGCAACAACAAGCCCTTCCACGATCGCATCGTCAACATCTCGCTCGCAACGCCCCGCGGTGGAGATGCGCCCAAGGATAAAGCCCGCAAGACCGACATCATCATCAAGCAATCCGCCTCACCCGAACCGTCGGCGAACGGACACAACCGCCGCGGCTCCGACGTCTCAATGGCCTCAGCGTCTAACGCTGGCAACGACGAAATGGCCAAGACTGTCCGAGAGCGTAAGATCGGGATCATCAACCTCCCCGACACGGTCAACGACGCTCGCATCCGTTCAGAGATGGAGAAGCACGGCCAGATCGTCAAAATCCAGCTCCGCAGGGATCGTAATGCCGCCATCGTCGAGTTTGCAGACATGAAAGCCGCCTTCAGCGTGCGCGCGGGCGTCGATGTTTCCGCGTTAGGAGAGGGTGTTAAGACCGGCGAAGTCGCCGAGATCTTCGCGAAGGTGAAGAAAAACCAGGATGGCCCTGCAGTCCCTGCCGTCGGTTTCGGAGGAATGCGTCCCGCAGCCGTCGCAAGACCGGGCCAACAGCGCGGTGGAAGACGGGGAGGTCTCGGTTACAAGAGAGGCGGATTCGGTGGTGTAGGCACTGCTGCAAAGACCAGCAGCGGCGGCGCACCGGCGGCCGACGGCGAGACGAATGGCTCTGCTGCGCCTGCGAGGAGTAATGCCGATTTCAAGGCGATGTTTGAGAAGAGCCGCGAGCAGGCTGAGCAGCCGAAGAAGGCCGAGGAGTAGGGTCTAGTCAGTCCAGTCTAGTCTGGTCTGGGCGGTCTTGCATATTATTCTTTCACACACACACGAGGTTTATATTAGCGACTGGTATATAATGGGGGGCGGTGGAATGGAACGGGTCTGAATGATGGGTGGATGGGGTTAGGAGGGGATAATGTGGGCGGGTTGATGGATGCCAAAAACAAACGTTATAACTACAATAATCTGAATGCAAGTTTTTCCATGTAATATTGCTTCTGTCTTCTGGGTAGTTGTCGTGCTATTCTCGTCTCTGTGACTCGTTGCTTCGTTTCATGCTATCACACCTCGGGGGCCCTTTTTGCGTATGCAGCATACTCATCCCTCCAAATCCGCAAATCGATATTGCTTAACCATTTCATGCGGGCCCCATGATCTGACAACAAAAACAAGACCGCCTGGCCGCCCTCTACCTTGTGTGCAGCCATTGGCCCTTGCCGTCGCCTCCGGGCACGGATATCCTCCCCCAGAAATGCGAAAAAGATGGGTCACACTCGAATCGAGTTGATTGGAATGCAATAACGGGGAATCGAACCCCGCTCTGCCGCTTGGAAGGCGGCAATCATAACCACTAGACCATTATTGCCGAAACGACGTTGCTGTCGTTCGATGGTATTCCTAGAGAAATGAGCATAATATAGCTACAACGTGTGTCTCACACTTCACTTTGGGAAGAAAAGATGAGACGAAAGTTCTTTTCCAACCTTCAACATGCCTAAGCGGCCCAACAGGCTTTGATTGATGCGAGCTGTGTGTATCAACACCATCTAGCTTGGCAATTGTCATGATGCAAGTTGTGGCCCGATAAGGCATTCTCAGGCCGGACATGTGGTGATGGTGTCTTCTCTGTTGGTGTGTCCTCCGTTGCTGGAGGATTGCAGTCAGCTCCAGCCTCTGAGCAAAGAGACCAAGACAGGACAGCGAACCCGTCGACGACCTGACCTTCAGAGCTACAATGAACCTCTCTAGGTCCAAATTTGGGAAAGCTTTATACAACGCTTGGGTTGTGTGAATCTTCAGTTTTGGATGATTGGTAGGTAGGTTTTCGACGCTCGTCCGGATTATTTCCCACACGCCCGCTGCGGGTTTGGTTGGGCACGAGACGAAGGAATTGAAAGACTGAAACTCACGTACAGATGCATCCACTTTCGTACTCTGGTATCTTACTCAACACGTATTTAAGGGCAAGTCATTTGGGTAATAAGGAGGGCAAGGAATCCGCGGCAGTAGGATGTTGCCGCAACGGTCCCTGGTCGAGGATACCTCGACATACTACGTGCCGCAGTCTACCATTTCGACTGCTGAGTCTTGATGACGCCAAGGTAAGCCTCCGGCAAATCTCAGTGCATTGTATTGATTAGTTCTAGAGACGAGTAGTCCCAGATCTGATGGATGCTGCCCAGATCAATGTCAAGCATGGCTTCCCAATCGGCATCGTTGGAAGCGTGACCCATGAATAGGCCGTCGTCTGCTCCGATCGACGCTGTCTCGTCTATGAGGGCTGATGTCAAGGTATTCGCGGGTTGGAACTCTGATCTTGGCGTTGGGATCTGGCTGGGGTGGGCTCCCGACACAGACGCTGGTGCATCAGAATGTCCTTCGTTGGATTCATGCATCGACTGCAGGAGTAGCTTTTCGTCGTTCCCAAGTGGGATTCGAGACGAAAGCCACTTCAGAAGACGAGTGGCACCAAAGGCGGAGACGTTGAGGTATGGGAGCTGTTCCAATCCGCGATTGGCTAGCACGATAGCCTGTAAAAGGCGACACCTCGAAGGCAGACTCTTCGCGCGGTCGTGGATCAGCGCCGAGCAAATTGCCGCCGCCGTATCGAAAAGCACAAAGATGACGAAATGGTATCGTGTTCGCACCCCGCGCAGGACTCGGAGGAAGTGTAAAGCAGATTCGATGCTTTCCAGTGCTGCAGTTGCGCCCAGTTTTCGCAGCACGCCATCCTCGTGGGTCTCCGGACTTGATGTTGAGCGTATCATGAACGATCTTGTCGGAGTGAACTTGACCTCTTGCAAGAAGCAATGAAGCTGTGCTCTTTGGACTGGTATCCAAGGATGTGTCAGATCTTTAGACGTGTCGGGCGCTAGAAGAGCTAGTTCTGGTGGAAGACTTGATGTCCATCCTTCGATTGTATCCAGGATCTGGAAGACTTCTGCCGGCGACTTCGGAGCGTTCAATCGACCGAACTTCGAGGACAGCTTTTGTACCAGCGTGTATTGAAGATACAGTTTGGTGAAGGGTGAGATTGCATGCTGTTCGATCTGGTCGAACCTCAGGTTAGGAACCCTGACATCAGACTCGCTTTGTTCAATCAACATGGGCCGACTCAGCCATTCAGACATCTGCCTATGCAGTGTTAAGAGGCATCACCGCTAATTGGGGAATGGAAAGACACACCAGTCCCATAGCACTGTAGAGCACCACAAGCGTGTCCTTAGTTCGATTTCCGTCTCGCTGCATCCCTTTGGCGGCTCTGATCGATGCATACCTGGAAGGTCAGCGATGCTCTTTGAGATTGTGGATGATTTCGATCAATCCTTACCGCATTCCTGTTCCTCTCGGACTGCTGCAGAAACGAAATGCCAGGCCTCTGTGATGCAGCCTTCGCTCTTTGCCCACGAAGCAGCAAGTAGCCACTGTAGTCCTTGGTGGACTCCACCTGATCCCGGACTTATGGTTCTGCTCA
>Ga0265798_10009944_pt1 | contig 11789 bp, 11 predicted proteins | sample P3T30metagenome_FD_192430 | JGI IMG/M metagenome (GOLD analysis project Ga0265798, IMG submission 192430) | Plant litter microbial communities from East Loma Ridge, Irvine, California - P3 T30 | ecosystem: Environmental > Terrestrial > Plant litter > Unclassified | place: USA: California... | reverse complement strand
ATACACAAGATCTGTCAAATAATGCGTCCTTGGATTATTGAAGCCGAGGAACGGGGTGCAAAAGTGTACTTTACGATAGCCACCAGGCGTCCGGGACAAGTTCACAGCTCGGTTCGGCCGGAATACACGACGTATGGATGCTTAGATGGAGAACGCGACATGTTCTATACTGAGAAAGAATGGGTGAAAGAGCTGAAAGGAACTCTAGGTCCAGAGTGCCAATGGTTCCGGCGGGAACGACCTGGATATACACAAAGAAAAGACATCTTGAAGCGATCGAGGCCGAAAGCTTATGCTGTGGCACACTTGATCGGGGCTGCATGGGGTTTAGTCTTCTGCATTTGCTGTTACCTACCCGCACAGGCAAGGGAGGACTGGAAAGATCGTAAGAGAAAAAGAAGTGTGTTACCAAGAGCTGTGTTACGTTGAGGTGTCATCGTACAACAGAACACCATCTCTGCACTATCGTTGGGTATGTTGTAGCAAAATCAGAGTGTCTGGTGACGGATGATTGTCAGATTAATCATTCAGATACCTGCATATCAGTACGACCACGAAAACTGCACTTCTCCAATCGTTCTTGTGTCATCAAAAAGCTCCCAGGAAACCACTCTGGTTTCCCATTCATACTTCCAGCTTCCATCATCTTCACCAACGCCTCCGCAGACTTCAAACATAACACCATACCGTGGCCATTAAAGCCCGCGGACATCCACAAGCCCTCTTTACCTGGCACCTCGCCTACAAACGGTCGTCCGTCAGCCGTCGCGCCCATAATTCCTGTCCACTCCTGCACCACGCGGCGCGATGCCTTTTCTTTAGACGTCTCACCCCAGTTCTCGGCGCCGAAATATCCAGTCAAGCTCTCGTTGAGGTACTTCGATATCTCTAGGTTCAAGGTACTATCGTCAACCGTTCCGTACTCGCTCGGACCGGCCTGGGGTAGACGGCCCAAACCACCACCAATAACGATTTGCTGTCCTCCGTCTGGCAAGGGCCGAGGAATCATGTACTCGTAGCCATCGCGGTAGATGAATGAGTATGTTGTTGGTAATGGAGCTGGCAGCTTCGTCGAAGTTCCTGGCCGCTGTGCGGTGATTTGTCCACGCATTGGCACGATGGCTCCTTGGAGTTCCTTCATGATGTAGGGTGTGTAGCCGTTAGTTGCGATGATGACGTTCTTGGACGTGATGGTACTTTTTTGGGTACACACATCCCAGCGGTTACCACTCTCGCCTTCGGATTCCGCCGAGGGACGGATGTCGTGGACTGGCGTATTCGTGCATAACTGTAGTCCTTTCTTGACGCACTCCGCGAGCAAATTTGTCGTAAAGCGATATGCGTGGATTCTACCGGCTACGTATTCGAAGGCGCCCGCCAGCTTCTCTTTCGTTTCAATTGTTGGATTGCTGTTTTCCGCTGCAACAGAGAACTTGTGCTGTATATCGGCGATATCCTCATGGATCTCGTACCAAGCAGCATTTCCCACTTCCTTCTCCTTCTCCTCTGCATCGACCCGCAGCATCTGAATCGCCAGTTTTCCCGCTTCAAAAGTAGGCTTGTCGTAGATAAGATCGACCGTGTTACACAACTTACTCTCGCAGTTCAAGCCCAATTCCTCCGTCATACGATGCGTCTCAACTATGTTGGCATATTCCAGCCGGGCGATCTTTAATGCTTCTTCTTTGCCAAGCTCTTGTACATGGTGGGTGTAGCTGCGGTAGCTTGCCGCTTTGGTATGTCCGCCGTTGCGACCCGTAGCGCCTGAGCAGACTTCACGTGCCTCCAACATCACCACGCGCCCGTCAGGCCAGGTTTTGAGGATATTGTAGGCGGTCATTGTGCCTGAGATGCCGGATCCAATGACGACATAGTCGTAGGTTTGCGTAGCCGTTGTAGCTTTTGGCTCAGTGACATTTGCAAGATGAGACTTGGGGTCGTGCCAGTACGAAGGCAGTGGATTGGCGATGGGTGGCGCGACAGGGATGCGCGCTCTTTCCTCCATGTTAACTTTGGCTTAGTGGTGGCTTTTTTTTTAATAGAGTTGCAAAGACTGAGTCTATGTTAAAGCTTATGAACGATTACAGCGCTGAATAAGAGACTTGTCAATGAAGATAAAGATGGAGAGGAGGTGATATGGTGGGAGTGGGGCGCGCATCGGCTGTACCTGCTACTTTGGGAGCGTCACTTGCCAGCGCGAGTGGGCAGCGACGTGTGTTACCTCCAAAGATAACCAATTCAACGTTCTGAATTCCACGACGACTGGTAAGAGACTCTCTATCTTCTGGTGCGTGGTAGCAATGGAGAGCAAGGAGACAACTCATCCGAGGGTGTATTCGCTTTTCATACTCGAACGCTTATTGGCGGATGCTTCGGGCCAAAGATGTCCGGCAGCAAAGTTGTGAAGATGGGTTCTTTGAGACAGTAACGGCTTGACACATATCCCACTCCAATGCAAAGACTATCGCAAGTTTCTCAGCACATCTCACCAATTCCTCGTGACGGTGCTACTGCGACGAAGTCGAGCTCTACCCCGCCCAACGCCGATCGCTGTGACCCCTCAGCCGCACGAATCAACAGCAACATGTCGAAGACCAAGGTCGTTGTAACGCGACAGTTGATTGATGAGGCGCAAAGACTACTCGATGCGAAAAAGGAAGACTTGGAAGTTGTGCAATGGCAATCCGAAAAGGTAGGTCTCTATCGTTGGCGAGAAGACGCGTTGCTGACGATATGCATGCAGCCATGTCCGCGCCCATGGCTTCTCGAGAATGCGAAAGGTGCAACCGGAATCCTAGTCATGCTCACAGACAAAGTCGATGAAGAGCTATTAGAAGCAGCCGGATCTCAACTCAAAGCCATCGCTTCATTCTCCGTCGGTACCGACCATGTCGACCGAAACGCGCTGAAGAAACGCGACGTACGTCTCGGCTACACACCAACATGTCTCACCGACGCCGTAGCAGACCTCACCATCATGCTCATTCTCATGGCCCAAAGAAGAGGTGGAGAGTCGATGACGAAAGTCGCAAAGGGCGAATGGCCTCAGATGCCATGGCATCCCCTGCTCATGACGGGCCCGCAAATCCGAGGATCAACTATCGGCTTCTTGGGATTCGGAAGGATTGCCCAGGCTTCGCTACAGAGACTACTGCCGTTCGGGATCAAAAAGGCCATCTATCTCACGTCCAAGCCTGGCAAGCCCGTCAAAGAGGATCACTTTAGCCTCATCGAGAACGCTACTATCCCCATCGAGCCGGCGAACAGCACAGACCAGCTCGCACAAGAGAGCGATGTAGTCGTTGTCGGATGCGCCCTCACGCCCGAAACCAAGCATCTCGTAAGCACAGACTTCTTCTCTAAGATGAAGAAGCTCGCTGTTATCGTCAACATCGCGCGAGGCCCCATCATCGACACTAATGCACTAGTTACCGCGCTGGATCAAGAGCAGATATTTGGTGCTGGGCTGGACGTGATAGAGAATGAGCCCAACATCACAGCTGATCACCCGATTCTGAAACAGCCGAGAGCTGTGCTTGTTCCGCATATTGGCAGCGCTACGATTGAGACACGGGTACAGATGGCTACGGAGAGTGTCAAGAATTTGCTCGCGGGGTTGTCAGGGGAGGAAATGGTGAACGAACTGCAGTTGTAGGGACATGTGACAAATATAGAGTTCCTTCACATCCAGCTTAGATCTGACCACGCTGCGTGACGTTCCGTCGACGCATACATTGCATGTCATTCCGATGACTCCATCTCATTTTTAGCAACGCCCCATTTCCCCCAAGTGTGTTCTCCATCCAGCGTCATGCGTCCACCTTGTTCCACTCCGTCGTCTACAACCGGAATAGCAAAGCGGCCACGAATCGTTCGAAGAAGTTCCGTCCATCGTATCTCTGCAGCCCGGCGTAGGCGAGTGCAAAGACCAGCCAAATCTCCAGCAGGGCTACGAACACCCAAAGAACAATGGTTACAGGATCCATCTTGACACGGGGAATATGCGCGGTGTTGGCGTAGTAAACTGCCGAGATATGGGCGTGACTGCCGATATCGAGGTCCTCAAAGGTTGATCGAGGGTTGCGAGTGGATTTTGATAACCTGTGGACTTTGTGAGGCGGTTGTTGATGTGTTCCAAGGTTGACTGTAATTGAAGATCTGTACCTACAGCTGGGTTGATGTGGCGAGAGGAAAAACTTGCGATGCGCAACGCGGCTGCTTATGGCAAATGCTTTCCCAAGAGTTGTTTGGATATTGTGGCCGTGCTACAGAGTACTTTCAGTGAGAGAATTTGCTAGGCGATTCCCATGACAGTGAATGCTAGCCGCCACTTCCATGAGCCCTTCACTGCCTCCATTTCTTCTCGATCTGACCAATTTAGACAGACAGACAGCGGTAGGTTGCCAGTGGTCCTACAAGTGGTATCAAGAGTTGATGGAACGTGTCGTTCGAGATGTCCACCGTGCCATCTGAGGCCCTCGGGAAAGCGTTCAGTATGGTAATCAAGTAAGACTGGAAGCGATACTAGTCGCGATCATTGATAAAGCTCGTCCTCGTGCGGTCTCGATCAACCATCGTCTTGCGAACTCAGAGCACAGGAGCAGTTACACGTACCCATTTGCGTTTTAAATAGCCAGCATCGCGGGCGGCTCAGCGGGGAACGCCTTGACATCCGCCTTCTTTGGAACTTTCCATATTTAATGACACTGATACATCGCACAGAGTTCATAGCAACAAGCAACGCATTCGATATATTGGATGCAAGTTTCTAACGAAATGACGGCGGTCGTGGTTGCGTGGGTTTAATGGAACTCACCCCTGCACTAGCCAGTTTGGGTTTGGACGGTGTCGCCCGCACGCCCGCGGGCGTGGACGAGTCCCAGCCACCCCACCGACGCGCCCGCGATGTCTTCACGCCCGTTGCTCCTCACATTCGCGCCCATATGTATCAAAACAGCTTGAACCCTCCCGGCACCTGCGTCTGAAAAACACCCGTTGGATCGTACTTCCTCGCCACTTCCCTCATCCTTCCCAACTCAACTCCGCCATAGCTTCCCAGCGGATCCTGAAACGATGCTGCGAAGTTGAGGTACTTGTATGGATGGAAGACACCCTCTTCTTTCGTCAGCCCTTCAACTAGCTTCACCAAGTCCTTCAAAGCCTCCTCGAACCCATCCGAAGCGGCAGCGTCTTCAAATGTGAAGATTATCTGCAGGAATACCAGATTTTTCTCTGGCGTTTCTTCTGGTCCAAAGCCCAGACTATTAGGCGATGTGCCATTGCGAGGGGGTGCAGGAAGAGCCTGGAATGTGATCTCTGCGACAGGCTTAGCATAGGCGTACTGTGCCGCAATCTCCGGGACGACTTCTTTCCACAAACTGTGGATGCGATGAATCATCGTCGGTGAGACGGCGAAGGAGGTCGTTGCCCAGATGGTGCGCTGAGGGTTTGCAGCCACTTGTCTCGATGCATTCCTGGCATGCTCACTGATCGGAGCTTCAACCATGCCATTTATGACTTGCGGCTTGGTCTCGAAAATCGCCTTCAGTGCCCCAGGCCTTTGCGCTGGCCGTGTGTACCACATGATGCTGACTGGAGTGAACGTCGCTGCCGTATGATTGTAGCGCACAGTAACCCAGCCCGCTGCATATGGATCATATTCCCCGAGCTTGAAATTGGTAAACGCAGAAAGTAAAGGCGTCGTGGCATTGGGCCCGAAGACGATTCTTCCACCATAGATTGGACCAGCAGGGAAGGCATTCAGGTCAAAGCGCGACACGATACCGAAGTTGAGCTGCCCTCCTTTGAGCGCCGCGAAGAGATCAGAGTGCGATGTAGCGTTGGCATTGACAATTTTCCCGCTGGCGAGTACAACTTCGAAGTTGACGACGCCGTCACATGCCCATCCACGCTCTGGGCTGAAGAAAGATACACCTCCTGGACAATATCAGTCAGTCTCCTATTCATAATTTTGTTACAAGAATCTCAGCTTACCTCCAGTCAGAAAGCCAGCAGTTCCGACGACGCCAATGCGACCCCCAAGTACCGTCAGTTTCCGCTTCTCAGCCTCGTCGTATACGTCCTGCCACAGCGCTCCCGCACCGACCCTTACAACTTGATCTCCTCTCGCGACCTCGACTTTTTTCATGCTCTGCATGTCGATTGTTACTCCATCATCGATGTTATTGAAACCGGCGTTAGCGTTGTGACCACCGCCTTTGATCGCAAACTTGGTGCTGTTGCTCAATCGCAAAATTTTGATGGCGGTTGCTACATCTTCTGCTGATATCGGGCGGACAATGCATGATGGATGCAGCCGAAGTTGAAGGAAAGGGTACGATTGGATAGATGCGTTGTAGGTTGCTGCTGCGGGGAAGAAGGTGCGGTTGGGCAGTACCAAGGCCAAGTCTTCACATGAATTGCTTGGATAGCCGTACGCAGACGCTGCACCGAACAGGAAAAGACTAGCGGAATAGAGCTTGAAAAGACGCATGTTGCAGAAGGTTGAGGTTGAGACACTTCACTGGCACTACCATGCGAGACTCTAGCTCCATCTTAAGCTTTCTCGAAACTTCTGGGTCCCAGCATTCCAGCCGGCGCGGGAAACTATCACACCATTCCACGGGCACTGTAGACCTGGAGTGCATATACGAAGCTTTATTAGTGGCGTCGTGGTCCCGAGCCATCAGTCAGCCGCAGCCCGTGTGCCTCGACATGATTGGCGGATGTGTATTTGGGGATCTCAACCGGGTTGCAGAGATGCGGAGTAAGTTTTACACGACAGATGAGATGAGCTGAATTGTTACACAGGTGGGGAGCCGGTCTGATATCAGTGCAGTGAACCAGCCATGAAGCGAAGGTGGTGTGAAGTCACATATTCGATGCGTCTTTGTTATACGGGAAGTTTTCCAATCACGGTCCATCCGATTTACTCCGCGAAGATACTATTTGGGGTATCATTGTTCAAGTCAACTGCCTAATCAGACCGTCCGCCTCTTCTCCTACTTCTTCAGCCCATCCAGGAAGCCTTGCATCACTCGAACAGCTGCGTCAACAACATTGGTCGTATCTGCCATGTCCATGTTTCCCTTGGGATTGCGCTTTTTCTTCATCACAACGCGGTCGAGATCTCCAAGGAGCGTTGCCACAACCATGAACCCGTCGCTGGTAGGCGACTTCCAGTCCGCCTCTTTGTGTATTTTCTGTCCAGTAGCACTGAATTTGGCTTGTTCCGCATCGATCTTCTCGCAAAGCTCGTTGCATTGCAGTGTCAGACTGATGTAGTCAAATTCCAGGCGGTCCAGAACTTGAGGAAGCTCTTTCGAGTTGCGAAGCTCCTTGATAAACGACGAGATGTTCAGGTCGCCAGAACCTTGCGTCCGTGAAGAACTTTCGCTGTGCTTGGCCATCTCCTCATCCATGCGATACCAGGTGCGCACGCCCGTTTCCCTCTGGTGGACATAGTCGCGGAGAATCTTCGTCATCGGAAGCGGTTCCAACTCGCACGTCTTGTGGGTGGCTTTCCCAAAATCGCGGCTACGGTAAACGTCCTTGTCCGCATTCCGAGTTTTCTTGATGAACGTGGTTGAGTACCCGGCTACAAGCAGTAGGCGCGAGTAGAATTCATCTGGTTTCGTGGGTATTGCGGTGGAGAAGATCTTCTTCGAATGCCGGTCCATGATGAGCTCAATCTCCGGCCAGACACCGTTGATCCAGCCCCGCTTTTGGAAGCAGTTGTATAAATGGGCTATGGCGAAGATTTGTGGACTGAGATTGGCAAAGCCGAGTCCCATTTCCTCGCGCAGCAAAAGGTGAACCAGGGAAAGCTTCGCTCTCAGAGTCGGAATGGTATTACGCAAGAAGTCGCCGTCTCGTGGTGGAAGAATGTACCGAGCGGCGGCCACTTGGCGCGCAGACCTGTCGCCATGTTTTTCGATGACGTTCCTCACTTCGAGACCTACCGGCCACGGGTAGTCGTCCTGCAAACCGTAGAATAGATGGTCACGCGGCAACATCCGCATCTTAGCGTACCGGGCATGGGAGAATGGCCGTTCTAGGATCAGACCTCGGTGTGTATACCCTGAGTCTGTGACTTGCTGAAGTAGATGTGGGAACATGATTTTCCGGTCGTCCCAAGATGCGAACTGGGCTTCTTCATCCCTCGCCCGACGTGACATTGGTATGTAATCCCTCAGCGAACGAGTTTGGTCTTTCGTTCGAATTCTGATCGCCAACTCGGCGACGAATATGAAAACCATTGAGATGAAGCCGAAAGAACCTAGCGAACCGTACGCGCGAGACAGAGCGTCTAATGATCCTGGTAGTAGTGGCATCTGGTACTGTTCCTCATGCGACCTTCTGGCTTGCTATACAATGGTCAGTAATCAGTGTGGATATGGAACAGGCTTTTGGTAGACCAAGGAGGACTTACTGGTTTCAGTGCGGCTTCAAACAAGTAGTGAACAAGGAAGTCGTAGTCCTCGTTTGAATGCCGGTTCGCGACGTCATCTTGGATGATCGACCGCGATGCGAAGAACAAATACTCTCCTGGTTGTGAACGTCGCTCCGCCTCGATCTTTCTGAGCGCTTTCGATGTCTTGCCGAAGAAGTCATCGTCATCGAGAGAGGGATCGAATGGCGGAAGACCTTTCTCATGAGCTTCTTTTGCCAAGGCCTCTTCCTTGTGGCGTATAAGGTGGAACGCAGCTTCCGTCATGAGAGTGGCTCGGGTCTCGTCCAAGTAATCTTCATTGCTAGCGGCCTTGTGAGTGTCGTTCCAGTCGGACTCCAGCTGCTCGACGATGATGCGCATATCGTCTGCCAGACAAGACTTCCTCAAAGCGATCTCTTCTTTGGCTTTCCTCTCCGTTTCGAGTTCAGCCTCCGCGTCTTGTTTCACCTTCATGTCGAGCTCAAATTTCCTAGCCAGCTCATCCAGCTTGTGACCTTTTGCTTCTCGTTCGGCCTCAGCAGCGGTGATTTCTTCCGGTGCGGTTTCCTGACTATTATCAATAGCCTGCGATGCGGATTCGGGTACCGAAAGGAGAGATGGCGCTGATTTCGGTTCAGTCGCGATGTTGAATCGAAGTTGCGCAGGTGCTGCAGTCTCCGGTCGGCTGACCGCCTGCACTGAGACCTTATTCTTGAGGATCTTGTGACAGTATTTCAACAGCCACAAGAAGTAGATGTGGCCATCGCCTGAGGCCGTCTCCGAAAGTTCTTCCTGAGCGTAGCGGTCGGCGTACGCCTGGCGCGTTTTCACGGCCCGCTTGTAGGAGTACCAGACGAACTTGGGCATTGTCGAGGTTTCCTTATGGTTTGCGATATGTTTCACCAAGTCGAGGATCTTTTCCGTCGAGATAACATATTCGATCTTCGACGCGGTCGCTTGGAGGGTCGCTTGCTTTGCTTGCGTCCTCGCTTGGCCTTTCAGCCGTCTCGAGGGTTGCTGGGTTTTGGCTGGATCAGCGATGTCGTAGTCCCGCTTCTTCGCAGTGTCAATGAGCCAGAAGATGAAGCGCTTGGTATCAAGCTTGTACTGCTCATACGAGCCCGCTGTTGATACCGTCGCCATAAGATGTTGCTTGAGCGGATTGTATATAAGAAATTGCTGATGCGGGGGAAGACGTTATGATATAAAGGTCGTGGTTGAGTCTGTGAGCAACGTATAGAACAAATGCGGTGAGCTAATGTGGAAATTTGTATTGGTCGCGTGGAAGTCGGCGAGCCAAGCCCTATCTGTAGAAAGGGAAACCCCGCAATGACGGAGGCCAATTTGCTCGAGTAGTGAAACAGGTAGACATCAGCGTTATATACTGCGTTTGCCTGACGAAGTGCAGAATGACTGGCTAGAGAAGTCTTAAAGAAGGCGCTTTCCGTCGCTTTATACCCTTGAATTGATTGCGTGGTTAGGTCAGGCGCACTGAGCAAACGACACCGCGGAGGCCAGCGCAAGCTCGACAATCAGAATAGGAATTGCTACTAGTCGGGTAATGAAGAAACACTTGTGGAATTGGAACCAAATCGCTGAGAATCGGCTTTGTAGTGATATGAAGGAAGGCCTCCGAAGGCCTGAGCCGAGTATGGGCTCCCCCAAAATTCCAGATATGTTCAACATTTGTTCGTGGGTATGACATCATTGTCGAATTGGAGAGTAAAGCGAAATCTGACCGACGAAGAACAGCGTCATTGCTAGGATAGCGACAGTACTGAACGTGACGGCAACCTTTTGGACGAGTCAGAACATTATGTAGAACGGATATCATACGAACGTACCTTGGTATTATCGTCCCACAGTGTTGGATGGTGCAGATGTGTGGTCGCCGACCAGACATGCAAAAACATTCCGACGACCATGCAGACAGTGGCGGAAGTCAAAAACATCACGGGCATTTGCCATGTGACGATTTGTAGCAAGCTAGGTGTCCGACGTCCAGTCTTGGATGAGTGGCTCTTCTCGCCATTCGTCTTGGCAATCAGTTTTCGAATATTGGCCAATCCATCGCGATGTGATGAGAGGCGGTGCAGTCGTACGGTCTGATCAGCAGCTGTAAGGATGCTGAAAAGCGACAATATGATACCGCAGTACCATGATGTGCGCACAGACCATGGCGATTCTTTCCCATTTGGCAAGATGTTCGGCCAGCTTCCGGTGGATGTGAGAACGCCAGCTAATAGGGCGGCCTGTCGGATATTAGCATGTCGGATGCTATCGAGAGCTTTGACATTGATTGAGGAAAGCCAATGCAACGGATGGTGCCCGTCCTAGCCATGTCACGATCCGGCGTGAAGCATGCGCCATGTGGAAGGTACGGCGCCGAGTGTATTAACCACGAAAAGAGATGTTCGGAGACTCACCACAACACCGACGAAGTTCAGCTCACTGAGCTTGTTGTCTCGCCATAACGTGGTGAGTTCGTCTTTTTCGTCTGCGTCTTCGGTGTTGAGTAAAATCTCCAGGGGGTCATACGTGGTGGAGTCGGGGGCATAGATGCCACCACCAAAGAACTGTAGCACGCTCGTAAAGGTCCATTTAGGACCTTCATTCTCCTGTCCTATCCTCTGATGCGCTGATCTCCCCAGGAGTGGGGTGCGCGAGCCGGACGTGCCTCTTTCCTCAGCATCGTTGTCGTACGTCATAGCTCCTGAGCTCTCTTGATTTTGGTGTGAGCTGGTCGCTGGTGTTATCGGACCGGATTCGGTGGGGTACCTGAAGCTTTAAGAACACGAGGGTAACATGGAGTCTTGCTGTAGGTACGTGTTGCACGGTAGCATTCATCCGGTTTCTGTGGAGGGTAGGAGGTCGCGTGCCTAGCCGTGCAGCCGCTTGGTGACGTATTTTGGCGCGTGAGCTACGCCAGCCAATGCGATCTTCACAGTATCTACCATATTGCGCGAATGACACTAGGCTACGATGCACGTTGCTGCTGAAAGCACATCTGAAGATGCATCGAAATGGAGAATACCATGGGGAGGTTGGTGTCTCCGTCTGAGTGGCTGGGTGTCGGCACAACGGCTACCCCGCGACATCGGGAGGGTTGACGCGCCCCACGTACATACCCACGCGTTGAGATGCACTACATCTGTTGGCCGTCGCGACTGGCTCGGCCCACATACGGCTATGACGTGAACCACTATGCACCGTATCTCGCAATGCTAAAATCAACGAAACTTCACGACACCACGCCTCTTGTCATCAGGTAGAATCTCCAGAATGTCGCAAAAGAAAGACCTGTATGTCGGAACCGACAAGCACCGCTGGTGGAAAGAAGCGGTGGTATACCAGGTAT
>Ga0265798_10009943_pt1 | contig 11790 bp, 12 predicted proteins | sample P3T30metagenome_FD_192430 | JGI IMG/M metagenome (GOLD analysis project Ga0265798, IMG submission 192430) | Plant litter microbial communities from East Loma Ridge, Irvine, California - P3 T30 | ecosystem: Environmental > Terrestrial > Plant litter > Unclassified | place: USA: California... | reverse complement strand
GCCCCGGGCGATCAGGAACTGGTTCACCGCCGTGTCGAAATAACTGTAATAGACGACGTTGTTGACATGCTGGTAGGCGTCGTTGTCCATCCAGCGGGTGGGGATGGCGAGAAAGTGGGGAAAGTCGGTGCGGACCGCGTTGCGCATGCGTTTGCTTTCAGGGAGCGGACAAAAAAAGCCGGCCAGGCGGCCGGCTCTGAATCACTATTTAATGCTTGGCTTCGCTCGCCGGCATCATCGTCTGCACCGGCTCGCTGGTGGCAAACAACTGGGCGCAGTCAACCTTGTCGAACTCGTAGTGCTTGCCGCAGAAATCGCAGTTGATGCCCAGGTGACCGAGTTCGGCCAGGGCATCTTCCACTTCCGCCTGGCCCAGCATCTTGAGCATATTGCCGACCTTGTCGCGCGTGCAGCCGCAGAAAAACTGCGGGTGGGCAGGCTCGAACACGCGGATGGTTTCTTCCCAGAACAGGCGGTTCATCAGGGTCTGGATGTCGGTCGCCAGCAGTTCTTCCTGCTTCAAGGTGCCGGCCAGGGTGATGGCGCGTTGCCAGGTTTCCAGATCGTCTTCTTCGCTCGACTGAACCACCTGGTCGTCCTTGCCGCTGTGACGGGGCAATTTTTGCAGCAGCAGGCCGCGCGAGACGCTGTCGTCGGCCGCCAGCCACAAGCGCGTGTCGAGTTGTTCCGAGCGCAGCATGTAGTTTTCAATGACGGTGCCCATGTCCTCGCCGTCGAGCGGGACAATGCCCTGATACGGTTGCTGGCCGGGCATCTTGTCGACCGGATCGAGGGTGATGACAAAGCGGCCGTGACCGGTCACGTTGAGCAGGCTGGTGAGCGTGGCGTCATCGGCGATGACGGCGTCTTCGGCCAGTTTGGCGGTGGCGCGCAGGCGCAGGTCCGAGTCGCACTCGACCACCAGCAGGCGCACGGGACCGTCGCCATGGATCTGCATGATGATGGCGCCGTTGAATTTCAGGTTGGCCGAGAGCAGGGCGGCCGCGGCCACCATTTCGCCCAGCACCGTCTTGACGGCGGGGGGATAGGCGTGGCGCGCCTGGATCTCGCGCCAGGTGTCGGAAATCTCGACAAACTCGCCGCGCACGGCGGCATTATCGAAAATAAATTTTTGCAGGGTGTCCTGCGTTGCCGTGCTGTCCAATGTGGTCGTCATGCTTTATCCAATCCTGGTTAATTCTGTTCGGTACGATTTGCCGCGCTGGACATAGCCGTCGGCAATTTCAGCCAGCCGGGCAATGTCGCCCTCGGCCAGGGTACGCACGGCCTTCGCGGGGCTGCCGATGATCAGGCTGTAGTCGGGGAACTCTTTTCCTTCCGTCACCAGGGCGCCCGCGCCCACCAGGCAACCCTTGCCGATCTTCGCCCCATTCATGATCACTGCCTGGATGCCCACCAGGGTGCCGTCGCCAATGGTGCAGCCGTGCAGCATGGCCATGTGGCCCACCGACACGTTTTCGCCGATGTCGAGGGGATGGCCCATGTCGGTGTGCATCACCGTGTTTTCCTGCACATTGCTGCCCGCGCCAATGGTGATGCGCTCGTTGTCGCCCCGGATCGTCACCCCGTACCAGATGGTGGCGTTGGCCCCCAGGGTCACTTTACCGATCAGGTTGGCAGATTCCGCCACCCAGGCGCTGGGATCGATTTGTGGAGAGTCAGCACCGAGTTGGTAGATAGCCATGTTGCCCCTATTATTAAGTGGGTGGGTGAAGAGCGCTATTTTACGCCGGGCCGGCCAGGCGCCAAGGTCCCCATCTTGGGCCTGCTGCCGGAAATTCAACACCTCGGTATAATCCGAACGGCCGTTCTTTTATTCATATGCCAAGAATCCCATGAAACCGTCCCGATCCGAATTCATCACCGTACGCGGCTTGCGCACCCACGTGCGCCACTGGGGCCGCGAAGGCGCGCCCATTATTTTCATGGTGCATGGCTGGATGGACGTGGGCGCCTCGTTTCAGTTCGTGGCCGACCACCTGGCCGGCGACTGGCACGTGATCGCCCCCGACTGGCGCGGCTTCGGCCTGACCGAACGGGTGCACGGCGACACTTATTATTTCCCCGATTACCTGGGCGATCTCGACGCCATGCTCGACCATTATTCGCCAGCGGCGCCGGTCAATCTGCTGGGCCACAGCATGGGCGGCAATGTGGTGGGCCTGTACGCCGGCGTGCGGCCCCAGCGGGTGCGCCGCCTGATCAACCTGGAAGGCTTTGGCATGAAGGCGAGCAAACCGGAGCAGGCGCCCGGCCACTATGCACGCTGGCTGGACGGCCTGCGCGAGACGGCCCCGCTGCGCACCTATCCCTCGCTGGCCGCCGTGGCGACGCGTTTGCAAAAGACCAATCCGCGCCTGTCCGATGCGCGCGCAGCGTTTCTCGCGCCCCACTGGTCGGCACAGAATGATGCAGGCGAATGGGAAATCCTGGGCGACCCGGCCCACAAGAAACCCGGCCCCATCCTGTACCGCGTAGAAGAGGTGATGGCATGCTGGTCAGCCATCACGGCGCCCGTGCTGTGGGTCGAGGCCGAGGGCACCAATATGTGGGACTGGATGGGCCCGAAGGAACAGGCGCGCGCCGAGGTCGACCGCCGCTTGGGTCACCTGAAAGACGTGAAAACCGCCATGCTGATGGATGCCGGCCACATGCTCCACCACGACCAGCCTGAACAACTGGCCCGCCTGATCGAAGCGTTTTTGTAACAGAACCTCCGAATTTCGACCGCCAGCCACCGGCAACAATCCCCGAGGCGACGCTGCACTGACCCGGTTTTGCGTCCCCCTGAAAATGATCCGGCTCCGCCGGTCATTTTCATCTGATCAAACCAGGCAAAAGTAGGGGTTCACTTTTGCCTGATGCCGTACAATGTAGGCATGCTCAATGTTGATTTGCACAGTCACACCAACGTCTCCGATGGCGTTCTCGCACCGGCCGCCGTGGCAAAATACGCGCGCAAGTCCGGCGTGGATGTCTGGGGCCTGACCGATCACGATGAAGTGGGCGGCATTGCCGAGGCACGCGCCGCCGCTGCCGAGGTGGGCATGGGCTTCGTGCCCGGGGTGGAAATTTCCATCACCTGGGCCAACCAGACCGTCCACATCGTGGGCCTGCGCATTGACGAAACCCATCCCGCCCTGCTGGCCGGCCTGCACGCCACCCGCAGCGGGCGCGACGCCCGAGGGCGCGAGATTTCCGCCCAACTTGAAAAAGCCGGCTATCCCGGCGCCTACGAAGGCGCGCTCAAATACGTCGGCAATCCCGACCTGATGTCGCGTACCCATTTCGCCCGCTACCTGGTCGAATGCGGCGCCTGCAACACCCTGCCCGAAGTTTTCCGCAAGTTTCTCAGCGAAGGCAAACCCGGCTATGTGCCACACCGCTGGGCCTCGCTCGAGGAAGCGGTCGGCTGGATCAAGGGCGCCGGCGGCATGGCCGTGATCGCCCATCCGGGCCGCTACAAGTTTTCGCCGGTGGCCGAAGGTGCGCTGTTCGATGAATTCAAGCAGTTGGGCGGCGTCGCCATCGAAGTCGTCACGGGCAGCCACACGCCCGACCAGTTCCCCGTCTACGCGGAACTTGCCCGCCGCTACGATTTCCTCGCCTCGCGCGGCACCGATTTCCACGCACCGGGCGAATCGCGCGCCGATTTTGCCCTGATACCGCCACTGCCTGGCAACGTCAAACCCATCTGGCACGACTGGTTTTAAGGGCCGCGCCTTGAAATCGGGCGCGCACGCCCCGATCTTAACGATGAGTAAACTTCGCCAGGCATGGGCCTGGCGCGATCACCTGCGGAGCCTTACATGAAACGGATTGTGCTGTTCCTCGCGACCAACCTGGCCGTGATGCTGGTCTTGTCGATCGTCCTCAATGTGCTCGGCGTGGGCCGTGCCGTGTCGGCCCAGGGCATCAATGTCGGCGCTTTGCTGGTGTTTTCGCTGGTGGTGGGTTTTACGGGATCGATCATCTCTCTCTTGATGAGCAAACCGATGGCCAAATGGTCCACCGGCGCGCGCGTGATCGACAACCCGTCCAATTCCACCGAACTGTGGCTGGTCAACACCGTGCGCGGCCTGGCCGAGCGGGCCGGGATCGCCATGCCGGAAGTGGCCGTCTATGATGGGGAAGCCAATGCCTTCGCCACCGGCGCGTTCAAGAATTCCGCCCTGGTGGCCGTCTCGACGGGCCTGCTGCAGAACATGAACCGCGAGGAAGTCGAAGCCGTGCTGGGGCACGAAGTGGCCCACATTGCCAACGGCGACATGGTGACCCTGACCCTGATCCAGGGCGTGGTGAACACCTTTGTCGTGTTCATGGCGCGCGTGGTGGGCTTTTTTGTCGACAAGGTGTTGTTGCGCAACGAGGGCAGGGGACCGGGCATCGGCTACATGGTCACCGTGTTCATCAGCGAACTGGTGTTTGGCCTGCTGGCTTCCATCATCGTGGCCTGGTTTTCGCGCCAGCGGGAATTTCGCGCGGACGCCGGTTCGGCCCGCCTGCTGGGCACGCCCCTGCCCATGCAGAACGCCCTGATGCGCCTGGGCGGCATGCATCCCGGCGAAATGCCGCAAGGGATGAACGCACTGGGCATTTCGTCCGGCAACTCGGGTTGGGGCGCGCTGTTTTCCACGCACCCACCGATGGAAGAGCGCATTGCAGCGTTGCGCGCCATCCGTTGATGATGACGATACAATAACACTTAATGAGCCAATTTTTTGCCATCCATCCCGACAACCCGCAGGCGCGCCTGATCAAGCAGGCGGCGCAGATCGTGCACGGCGGCGGCATCGTTGCGCTGCCGACCGATTCCTGCTACGCCCTGGTCTGCCACCTGGACGACAAGGCGGCGGTCGAGCGCCTGCGACGGATTCGCGGCATCGATGAGAAGCAGCACCTCACTTTGCTGTGCCGCGACCTGTCCGAAATCGCCCTGTACGCGCGGGTCGACAACCGCCAGTTCCGGCTGTTGAAGGCGGCCACCCCGGGTCCCTACACGGTGATCCTGGAAGCAACGCGTGAAGTGCCGCGCCGCCTGTCGCACCCGTCGCGCAAGACCATTGGCCTGCGGGTGCCGGAACATGGCGTGGCCAGCGCCCTGCTGGAAGAACTGGGCCAGCCCCTGATCGGCACCACCCTTATCATGCCGGACGGCGAACTGCTCAACGACGCTGAAGAAATCCGCGAACGGCTCTCGAAACTGGTCGACCTCATCATCGACGGCGGCCCCTGCGCGATGGAGCCGACCACGGTGATCGACCTGACCGGGCCAGACCCCGAACTGGTGCGCCAGGGCCGCGGTGATCCCGCCGTGTTCGGCATTTAAGTCCCCATTTTCCGCCTTCCCTCTGCGGCCGCGCCGATAGCGCGCTGTCGCGCTCTGATAGAATCGACCCATGAACGAAATCATCCAGGCGATCGCCGTCTACGCCTTGCCGGTCATCTTCGCGATCACCCTGCACGAAGCGGCCCACGCCTACGCCGCCAAATATTTTGGCGACAACACGGCCTATTCCCAAGGCCGCATGAGCTTGAACCCGATGCGCCACATCGATCCCTTCGGCACCCTGATCCTGCCGGCGCTGCTGTATATCACCAGCAAATCCATGGGTTATCCCATGCTGCTGGGCTACGCCAAACCGGTGCCGGTCGACTACAGCCGCCTGCGCAATCCGAAGAAGCAGATGGCCTTCGTGGCGCTGGCCGGACCTGCCGCCAACTTCGTGATGGCAATCGGGTGGATCGTGTTCGGCATCATCATCACGCAAATGCACGTCAGCGAGCTCTACCCGTACAAGGTGGCCCAGGCAGGCATGCTGACCAATATGGTCATGTTCGTTTTCAATTTGCTGCCGATTCCGCCGCTCGACGGCAGCCGGGTCGCCTTTGCACTGCTGCCCCACCGGCTAGCCGCGACGTATGCGAAACTGGAGCCCTACGGCATGTTCATCGTGCTCGGCCTGCTGCTGACGCACCTGCTCGATTACTGGTTCAATCCCATGATGGCCCTCACGCAAACCCTGCTGCACTGGACCGTGAGCCCCCTGACCCTGCTGCTGAGCTGAGCCCATGTATCCTGACCGCGTCGTCTCCGGCATGCGCCCCACGGGCAATATGCACCTTGGCCACTACCATGGCGCCCTGAAGAACTGGGTGCGCATGCAGACCGAACAGCCCTGCCTGTTCTTTGTCGCCGACTGGCATGCGCTCACCACCCATTACGACGACCCGTCCGTGATCGAGCGCTCGACCTGGGACATGCTGGTCGACTGGCTCGCGGCCGGGATTGATCCCTCCCAGTCCACCCTGTTCATCCAGTCGAAGGTGCCCGAGCACGCCGAACTGCACCTGCTGCTGTCGATGGCGACCCCGCTGGGCTGGCTGGAACGGGTGCCGACCTACAAGGATCAGATCGAAAATCTCGCCAACAAGGACCTGTCGACCTACGGCTTTCTGGGCTATCCCCTGTTGCAGGCGGCCGACGTGCTGATCTACCGCGCCAGCCAGGTACCGGTGGGCGACGACCAGGTGCCGCACATTGAAATGATGCGCGAGATCGCGCGGCGCTTTAATAATTTGTATGGCAAGGAAGTCGGCTTCGAGGAAAAGGCCAATGCAGCCGTCAAAAAGCTGGGCAGCAAGCGTGCCAAGCTCTACCTGGAACTGCGCACCGAGTACCAGCAGGAGGGCAAGGATGACGCCCTGGAGCAGGCGCGCGCCATGCTCGATGATGCCCAGAGCCTGTCGAATATCGACCGCGAACGGCTGTTCGGCTACCTGGAAGGCAGCCGCAAGCTCATCCTGATTGAACCGCAGGCGAAGTTGACGGCGGCCTCGCGCCTACCGGGCCTGGATGGCCGCAAAATGAGCAAAAGCTACGGCAATTCCATCGGCTTGCGCGAAGATCCCGCCTCCGTCACCAAAAAAGTGCGCACCATGCCGACCGATCCCGCCCGTGTGCGGCGCACCGATCCGGGCGACCCCTTGCGCTGTCCCGTGTGGCAGTTGCACGAGGTGTATTCCGACCAGCCCACGCGCGACTGGGTCATGAAAGGCTGCACCACCGCCGGCATCGGCTGCCTCGAATGCAAGCAGCCCGTGATCGACGCCATCATCGCCGAGCAGCAACCCATGCACGAGCGCGCCCAGCCTTACCTGGACGATCCGACCCTGGTCAGGGCCATTGTCGCCGACGGTTGCGACCAGGCCCGCAAGTTTGCCCAGGAAACCATGCGCGACGTGCGCGAAGCGATGGGGCTGGGTTACGCATGAGCATCGCCTCGCCCTGGATCGCCCGCTGGGCCCGCTTTGCACCAGCCGGCAAGGTGCTCGACCTGGCCTGCGGCATGGGCCGCCACGCGCAGCTGTTTGCCGGCCTCGGCCACCCCGTGCTGGCGGTCGACCGCGACGCCAGCGCCCTGATCCACGCAGCCGGCGAGAACATCGTTACCTTGCAGCTCGATCTGGAAGGGGAGGGCGAGGTCCTGGACCACCAGCGCGCCGAACTGTTGCGCCCGGCGCAATTTGACGTCATCGTCGTCGCCAACTATCTGCACCGCCCCCTGATGCCGGCCTTGCTGCACAGCCTGGCGCCCGGCGGCATGTTGATTTATGAAACCTTTGCGGCCGGCAACGAGGCCTACGGCAAGCCGTCCAGCCCCGCGTTTTTACTGCAGCCGGGCGAGCTGATCGAGCATGCGCACAGGGCTGGTTTGCGGGTGCTGGCCTTCGAGGACGGCTTTGTACAGACGCCCAAACCGGCCATGCTGCAGCGTCTGTGCGCCGTCGGCCCCGCTTTCCCCCTTTTAAATGCGGGGCTCGACCGTTTCGAGCCGCCTTTCTAGCCAAGAATGAACCATTAGGGCGGACGATCCGCTACAATCAGGCTTTTATCGGCCACCAACGTCACCAAACATGATCAAAGGCAGCATAGTCGCAATCGTTACTCCGATGCACGAAGATGGCAGTCTCGACCTGCCGGGTCTGCGCAAGCTGATCGACTGGCACTGTGCTGAAGGCACGGACGCCATCGTCATCGTCGGCACCACCGGTGAGTCCGCTACCGTCAACGTCGACGAGCACTGTGAGCTGATCAAGCTGGCGGTCGAGCACGCGGCTGGCCGCATGCCGATTATTGCCGGCACGGGCGGCAATTCGACGGAAGAATCCATCGCACTGACCCGTTTCGCCAAGGAAGCCGGCGCCGACGCCGCCCTGGTGGTCGTGCCTTACTACAACCGTCCGACCCAGGAGGGCATGTACCGCCACTTCAAGGCCATTGCCGAAGCGGTCGACCTGCCGATCATCCTCTACAACGTGCCTGGACGCACGGTGGCAGACATGAGCAACGACACGGTGCTGCGCCTGGCCGCGATCAAGAACATTGTCGGCCTGAAGGATGCGACCGGTAATATCGGCCGCGGCGCCGAACTGCTCAAGTCGGCCCCGGCGGATTTTGCCGTGTATTCCGGTGACGATCCGACCGCCATCGCCCTGATGCTGCTGGGCGGCGCCGGCAATATTTCCGTCACGGCCAATGTGGCGCCACGCGCCATGCACGAATTGTGCGAGGCCGCCATGCGTGGCGACATCGCCCGCGCGGTCGAGATCAACAACAAGGTGATGCCTTTGCATGCCAAGCTGTTTGTCGAACCGAACCCCGTACCGGTCAAGTGGGCGCTGGCAAAAATGGGCATGATGCCTGCTGGCCTGCGTCTGCCGCTGGCCCCGTTGGCCGAGGAATTCCACGCCACCGTCAGCGGCGCCTTGCGCGACGCCGGCTTGCTGACTGCGACCTGAGCCGTTTCTGCTCCGGTTGTCCCTTATCCGAATCCGCTGTTTGCAGCCTTTACTTCGTTACGACATGACAAAACGCACCATCGGCACCATCGCCACCCCGGCCGCTAAAAACGGCCTCGTCCTTTCCGCACTGCTCGTCAGCCTGACCGGCTGCACCTTTGTGGGATCGGTGTTCGAGTCAGACAAGCTCGACTACCGCGCATCGAAGAAAGCCGCGCCGCTCGATATTCCGCCTGACCTGACCCAGCTGCAAAAAGACAACCGCTACGCCATCCCTGATCCCAAGGGCGTGGCCACGGCATCCGGCTACCAGAAGGGCATCGCGCCCAATGGCACCCCGGTCGCCGCTGCTGGAAACACGGGCGCAGGCACGGCCACGGGCGAAGTGGTGGGCCTGGGCAGCGTTGGTGACGTCAAGGTCGAGCGCAACGGCAACCAGCGCTGGCTGGTGGTTAAGCAATCGCCTGAGCAACTCTGGCCCCAGCTGAAACAGTTCTGGTCCGATTCGGGCTTTACGGTCGAGCAGGAATCGCTCACCACCGGCGTGATGGAAACCAACTGGGCGGAAAACCGTTCGAAGATTCCTCAGGACATCATCCGCAGCACCCTGGGCAAGGTATTTGATTCGGCTTACTCGACCGGCGAACGCGACAAGTTCCGCACCCGCCTCGAGCGCGCTCCCGATGGCAGCACCGAAATCTACATCAGCCACCGCGGCGCGGAAGAAGTGCTGACCGGCCCGTCGAAAGAAATCACCAACTGGACCGTGCGTCCCAACGACCCGGGCCTGGAAGCGCAATTTCTGGCCAAGCTGATGGCCCGCCTGACCGGCACGCCTGACACCAAGGCCGTCACCGCCGAAGTGCAGAATGCCCCCGTGCAGCCGCTGCACGCCAAGCTGGTCGGTTCGACCGTGGAAGTGGACGAAGGGTTTGATCGCGCCTGGCGCCGGGTTGGCCTGGCCCTGGACCGGGTCGGCTTCACGGTGGAAGACCGCGACCGCGTCAACGGCGTGTATTTCGTCCGTTATGTCGATCCGGACCTGGTGGGCACGACCGGTTTCTTCAAGAAGCTGTTCACCTTCGGCGCTGCGTCCGACAAGGAAAAAGAAGCCCAGCGTTACCGCGTCGCCGTCCAGGCCGCGCAGGGCGCAAGCACCAGCGTCGTCACCGTCCAGACCAACGACGGCAAGCCGGAAACCAGCCCGACCGGTGCGAAGATCCTGCGCCTGCTGGGCGACGAACTGAAATAAGACCGGCGCGTCTTATGCAAAACAAGCAGGCCTGCGGGCCTGCTTTTTTTATGCCGGCACGGGATTATCGCGGGCGGTGCGCCCATAAAAAAACCGGCGCTGGGCCGGTCGCATGAAACACATCAAAAACATTATCTGGCGCACATGCCAGACGTAAAAAAACCGGCCCTCAGGCCGGTCTTTTCATTTGCGAGACGCAAATTACTTGGCAGCAGCCGAAGCAGCCGAAGCAGCAGCCGAAGCGGCGGTCGAAGCAGCAGCAGCAGCGTCAGCGGCAGCCGAAGCAGCCATCGAAGCAGCAGCGGTAGCGTCGGTAGCGGCTGGAGCTGGGGTAACAGCAGCAGGAGCAGCAGCAGGGGCTTCAGCAGCAGCTGGAGCAGGAGCAACAACAACTGGCTCTTCTTTTTTGCTGCAAGCAGCCAGAGCAACAGCCATCAGGGAGATGATCAGCAGGGATTTTTTCATGGATTTTCCTTTAATAATTCAAAAAGTAGAGACGAGTGTCATTGCGATGAATAATTACCGGTAATTATCGCTCGTTAGGGAATTCTCGTTAGCTTTCGTACCTGTAATGGTGCCTGACAGACAACGGAAACTTCCTAACCCGATATTATAGCTAAATTTGGTGCTTCGCAATAGCGAAATGATGCTTTTATGGAATTTTCCAACTGGATAACAGACTTCATTTTGTAACAATGTGTTTACTGCCGTACAAGCGCACTGCTTAAACGAGGCTTAAAGCGCGAAAATTTGGTGTTCTGTTTCTGCAAATTTTTCATGTTTACAAGCCCGTTGTGCTGATTGACAAAGTCGGCCGGCATTCCAGCCACAGGGCGGCGAAGCGCTCGCTGCTGATCTCGGTGGCGGCAGGATCGTCAAAACGCACTTCACCGCGCATGTGGTCGCTATGAAAGCGGCGCGCGATGTGCACGCCATCGGCGATCACGAACGAGTCGGTCAACTGCTGCAACCCGGGCGGGGTGGCGCGGCATTCGATGCGATGGCCGAAATCGCGCAGCAGACGCATCAGGCGCGGGCATTCGCGCTCGATGTGGCCTGGACGGTGCAGGGCCAGTTGCATGGCGCCGCCCTGGAGCAGGAACTGGCGCAGGGTTTCCTCGACGTCGGCCTGGCCCAGCGGCCAGACGCTGTAATCGGGATCGAACAGCTGCAGGCTCAAGCGGGCGCGCTGGAGTACTGCCCGCACATTGGCGCCGAAGCCGGCCCGGGTATCGAAGCGATGCTCGCCATTGTCTGCCGTCGATGCCATCGTAGCTCCCTGCAAAAGCGTTAAGAATCAGCCCAGTTCGAGCCAGCCGTCCTGGTACCAGGCATAGAGCGACTCGATGACGTCGTCCGACGCGTTCGCCAGCGCGGCGCCTTCGAGCCGGCGCTGGTTGGCCAAAGGCTCGAGCACCGCCTTGTCGTGGCGGCCGACGCCGAACGATTCGCCATTGATGAAGACGTGCTTGCCGCGGTACAGCATCTGCGTCTTGAGAGACAGGGCCACGCCTTTTTTGTTGATCGTGTCGACAAACCGCCCCATCGTGAGCGGTTTCGCCGGCCCCGTGAAAAACACATTGTGCTTCGGCTCGGACAGGTACTCGCCCAGGAAGATGGTGACGTCTTCTTCCGTGAAGCGCACTTTGTTCATTTCCTCGGCGATGGTACTGAGCATGTGCTTGGGGATTTCCGCGGGCTTGTTCGACAGCGCC
>Ga0265798_10009940_pt1 | contig 11795 bp, 5 predicted proteins | sample P3T30metagenome_FD_192430 | JGI IMG/M metagenome (GOLD analysis project Ga0265798, IMG submission 192430) | Plant litter microbial communities from East Loma Ridge, Irvine, California - P3 T30 | ecosystem: Environmental > Terrestrial > Plant litter > Unclassified | place: USA: California... | reverse complement strand
GGCCGCCCTGAGCGCGTTCCATCCCACGCCATCACTCGCGCATCGCCAACAGCACCCCAAAGTCACCATGGCCGCCGCCAACGGCACCCTCTCCCCGCCGTCGCTCCCCCAGGCGCCCAACTCGCCCGCTGCCGCCAAACGGAAACTCGCCGAGCGTCCTGCCATTGCCGTCAATGGCGCATCCACGCCTGCACCGGGAGAGAGCGCCAGTGCCAGCGCGCGCTCTCTGCAGGCAGTATTGGGAGACATACTGGCAATTCTCAAGAGGTATGCCGCCTGCGAAGAATTCCCCGCCCCGCGCGTTATCGCCGTCATGCCAGCAGCCCATGCACGGAATGCGCTGGCTGGGCTCGTCCGCACCTCTGAATCGCATGTTGACACTGAATAGCTACGACACTAAACCCTCCATCTTGTCGCATCCCATCACCTCGTCGATAACGCGATCCGCCTCTGGAGAAGCCGACTCGAAGCGCACCAAGCTGACCCCACCCGACGGCCCTGCGACCATCAGCAACCTGATACAAGACGGCTCGTACGACTCTCTGCACGCACTAGAGAAGGATGTCGAGAGCGCTACCACTGAGATTCTGGCGTCCAGCGGCCCAAGTGGTTCGTCGGCAGCCCAGGCGTCGCCCAAAGACACAGCGCTGCAGGGCAAAGTGCTCGCCTTCCAGACCGTCCTGAAAAACCTTGTGGCCAGAGAAGGGGCGCGCAAAGTGCCTGGTTCAGCAAAGCAAGTCAACGGCGATGCCGACGCTCCAGCCTCAGGAGAGGAGGGCACTCCGGTGCCGATCAAGGAGGAAGATCAAGACGCAGAGATACCCCAGAGCCGGACTGTTCTCACGCTGTACGGGAGCGCGCCGCCGAAACAGCTATTCTCCAGTCTGCAGCAACCCCAGAAAATCCCCCCCGCCCATGGAATATCCACGCTCGACACCGCCGTCAAGGTGACTCTACCCTTGCGCGAGACGAACCTCCCCAACCTCATCTCGACGACCGAGGTATACCCCATCCCAGAATCAGATAGCAAAAAGAAGGTTGCGACTATTGGAGACGTCTTCCGTGCACCTGCCCACTTGCCACAGATCAGTCCCCCCAAGTCTGCCCGACCAACAACGAGCAAAGGCAACAGCACCATCACCTTTGCGCACCAGGAAGCGCCCAAACCTCGTCGCAAGGGCTCCCAGTCGCACGCGCATCAGAACCTGTCTTCTGGCTTTTGGCTTGGGTATGCTGGGGTAGATATGCCGAAAGACCAGACCTCGCCAACAGCGAAGCAAAAGAGCAGACAGCGGGCGTTGAGCATGGGCGAAGCGCAGCAACCACCGTCCGAGGCGATTCTGGTTGCCGTCCAACAAGCCAAGGAAGATGCCCTGTTTCGTAGTGCGTACTCTAGCTTTGCGCCCACTCGGGATGACAGCTCCGCTATTATTCCAGAGGAGACGAAGAACATGGTGTGGTGGCAGAAGGTTGGTGAGAAGCGCTTCAACGAAATGTTCCCGATCGATCCGGCTCTACTCGACCCTGAGCAGGCCAAGCAAGCACTTACTAACGGGACCACCGATGAGGATGAACTATTCAAAGAGGCGGTGGAGAATTTCACCCCGGTTCAAGGAGACGTGTTACCTGGGATGGAGGAAAAGACCGAGGAGGAGAAGGATACAGACGAGGTACTCAAGGAGATATCGGAACTTCTCGAGACACTGGCCTCGTACCAAAGGATACGAAATCTCTCCCTCACAACCAACCCACGCACTCCTGTTGTACAGAATGCTTCACTCGCGACCCTGGCCGGCAGCCCATCCACACCCTCATCGGAAGAATTCGACGTCTATCAGATACTCAAGTCACAGCTCACCCTATTGATCTCGCAGCTCCCGCCGTATGCAGTCGCCAAACTCAATGGAGACCAAATGGACGAACTGAACATCAGTCGAACTATCCTGTTCGACACCAAAGAGTACAAGGGCGTCTTGGAGGAGGATCAGCTATCAAAACTTGCAAAGACACCAGGAATGGCTGCTGCGACGCCGGCCACGCTGGCGCGAACAAGTTCTGGAACCAACGCGCATTATCCCGCAGCTGGGCACCAGTACAGCCGTCCAGCGCCGTCAGTGCCTCAGTCCGGCGCTCGTCCAGTGTACTCGCAACCACAATCCCTCCACCGATCATCGTCGATGCACCTCCAACGCTCGCCTTCGGGTGCGGCGCAGACGTTCCAACCAGGTGGCGCGTCTTATGCTCCCAACTCCCGGCCGGGGTACTCTGCAACCCCCTCCTACAACCAACAAACGCCGCGACCAAGCTATGGAACCACTCCTTCTGGCCAATACTTCCCGCAACGCTCTGCACAGCCAGGTAGCTACACGGGCGCTCCTGGCTCACAGTACTATAATTCCACACCCGCACAGGGCCAGAACCGTTATGCATCACAGCAGAACCAAAGCAGCTTCTACCCTCGCTCACAAAATGCGGCACCTATGTACAACGGCGCACAAGCACCGCCGCCACGAAATGTGTCACCCATCAAGGGCGCGCCCACGCCATCGGCTTATGGTACACGGCCAGCATATGGCACGCCCGTGTCTGGAGGGCAGATGCGCAGTACATACTACGGTCCTTCCCAATACGCAACTCCTCAAGCGCCTGCTGCCGCTGCTCCCTATAATGGCGCAGGCAGCAATCCTCAGCAGATGATGCTTGAAAGACAGCAAGCGCAGCAAGCACAAGCCCGGCTTGCGGCGCAAAATAGTTTTAGTAGTAGTAGGCAGGGGTCAGGGACGCCGCAGCCTCCCAACGGCTCCATGTATGGCGCTAATGGGGCCTCCATGTCGACGTAGGGTGTTTTGATGAGTGGACATGGATTTGCATGGTGTTCTGGATACCATAGATCAGCTTCTGGCGTTTCGGGCAGTAGCAACGAGCGGGAGGATTATCATTTCTGGACATGTTCGTGTTTAGCAGCGGCATTGTTGTCTTTGTAGACGACGCATGTCACGTAGTTAATTGGGCCAGCGTGTCATAGTTGAACGGGCTCTCTCTTATGAGCAAGTAACAGATTTATTGAAAAGGAGACCATGCCAGGCATTTCCATGACTGCTAGCTGTGGCTGTGACGTGGCGTGGACCCTGCATTGCGCTTAGAGTTGCCGAAATGACGTCGCGCAACGCGTTCCTTCCGGCGAGGCAGCTGGGCGGACGGTCGCTGATGGCAGTCCTCATCGCTGCCTCTGCGGACAAAACCATGAGACCCACACACCACCATGGCTCACCTCTTGCGTGGAAAGCAGGCTGGTGTCAGCAACGACCTCTCTCTGGGCCTGGGCCCTGATTCATTCGTGCTCGACCATGTACGCGCTCGCTGACTTCTCGCCCCGCCGTTCCCCCAGCCCTATGCGCGCAAGCTAACAGCACGTGAAGATCCGCAACTATGGCATCAACTCCAAAGTCACCCAAGTCGCATACGACCCCGTCCAATCCCTCCTAGCCGTCGGTACGAGCGACAGCAAGTATGGCCCCGGCCAGATCTACATATTCGGGCAGAAGAGGGTCGAAGTGGTGCTGTCGCTGCCCACGCGCAACGCCTCGATCAAGATCCTGCAGTTTTGCGCCGAGAAGCTGCTGTGCGTAGACTCAAAGAACGACTTGTCCGTCTTTTCGCTCGAGACGAAGAAGCTGCTCAACGCCCATTCCCCTCCCGCCCGCATCACGGCGCTGCACTGCGACCCTACCATCGATTACGCGCTGCTCGGTACACAGCACGGTGAGGTGTACGCCTATGATCTGGCTAGGGAGGCACTTACGCCCTTCAAAATACCCAACTTGTGGAGGGAAAAGTTTCCACGCTCACGCCTAACCTCCGTTGTTACGCTCTCGCTCCACCCTCGAGATATCGGCTCCCTCCTCATTGGGTACAACTCGGGCGCAGTCATCTACTCGTTTAAGCAGAACAAAGCCCTGCATTTCTTCAACTACGTGGTCCCCAAAGGAGCCCCTGGAGGCGACTCGGATCCAGTCTCCGTCTCCAAGGACCGCGAACCTCCGCTGACCCAGGCTGTCTGGCACCCAACCGGCACCTTTGTTCTGACGGGACACGAAGACAGCAGTATCGTTATATGGGACTCCAAAGATGGCCGCATCGTACAAGCGAGGACCTTGACCGATACAAACGTAGACAAGCCCGGCCCAGGCAGCTTCAGCCCAGGTGCCATGGAAGGATCGTTTGCACTCAAGTCCCCCATCTTCAAGATTGCGTGGTGTGCAAACCAAGACCCTGACGATACCGCTATTCTCATCGCTGGTGGACAGCCATCCAACATCTCCGCCAAGAGTCTGACGCTGTTCGAGCTGGGTAGAACACCGGTTTATGCGACCGCATCCTGGCAAGTACTATCCGATCACTTCGAGAATCCCAAGAGGCAAAGGATACTTCCATGCCCGCCTGGGACGGAGGTGGTGGACCTGTTCCTCATTCCAAGGACGTCCCCTCATTACGCTGGCTGCCACGACCCCATTGCCATTCTGGCCTTACTTGCATCTGGGGAGTTGATCACCCTCTCGTTTCCAAGCGGAATGCCCATCACGCCAACTAATCAACTGCACCTCTCCATGACGCTTGTTCATCCGTATATCAACTACGCAAATCTCGCGCCTGTAGAGCGTACACGGTGGCTTGGCATGACGGAGAAGCGCCAACACGGTCCGCAATTCCTTATCGGTGGTGCCGAGGCTGTTCATCCCCTCAAGCGGTTTGAGAACCGAAACATCGTCCAGACAGCTCATGCAGATGGCACCATCAGACTATGGGATGCAGGACACGCCGATGAGATTGAGAACCCTGCGTTGCTACAGGTAGACGTAGCTCGAGCAGTCGGCCGCCCAGAGCATATACACGTCACACAAACGTCGTTTGCAGGAGCAGCATCTGAACTATCCGTAGGGCTGAAGAGTGGTGAAGTAGTGGTGTTCAGATGGGGTGTAAACAGGCATGCTGGACAGGAGTACCCACCGGGTGACAATAAACCGCAAGCGCTTACCAATATCTCAGAAAGAAGTGAAGCGGCTCTCAAAGAGGGACTGCTACCTTTCACTTTGCTTGACGAGGGCAATGGACCAGTCACCGCCTTGAAGCATTCTGATGTTGGCTTTGTTGCTGCGGGCTTTGAGGGTGGCAGTCTGGCCATCATTGATCTGCGAGGGCCCGCTGTTATCTACAGAGCATCGATACAGGAATTTGTCAAGCCGGACAAACGCGCCAGCTTCCGGCGGAGTTCAACGCAGGCAGCACCCAAAGCGGAGTGGCCCACTTGCCTCGAGTTCAGTGTTATGACACTCGAAGATGACGACTATTCCAGCATTCTACTTCACGTCGGCACCAATCTTGGCCATCTGGCAACCTTCAAGCTACTGCCAGAATCAAGTGGCCAATACTCAGTAAAACCTGCGGGTGTGTGCTCGCTTGACGACAAGATTATCAGCATTAGCCCCATGCACGCCGAAACTGGTCGCCCAGCATACGCTTCGCAGTCTGCCGTTGCAGGACTTCGGACTGGCTCGAAGATTAGCGGCGTCCTTTTAGCCACAACAGCCTCAGGCGCGAGGTTATTCCGTCCCGCCACAAGTAAAGGAGCGCACAAAACTTTTGATCAGTTCTTGTGCGATGCTGCGACTGTAGTGAGGTATGAAGACAAGGGCTACGCAATGCTTGGGTTGTATGGGGATGGATATGCGAGAGCGCATTCGCTACCTGCATTAAAGGAGATCGGGTCTGTCAACCTCAGTGATTTCTTAGACATCAGGCGCTTCTCTGAGGCAGTCATTACAAGTACTGGCGACATCTTTGGCTGGAAAGGGCCTGCGGAAATGGCTCTCGTCAACGTCTTTGGAACGGGACTGCAATAGTAAGTCGACTCATCTTCCAGCTATACATATGTACTGACCAAATCTAGTGAACGCGTGAAGGATGTCTTGCTTAACCCAGAACTTTTAATTCCGCCCCGACCCACCATCAGCAATATTCAATGGATCTCTGGCACTCAATATGTAACACCAGCCGACATGGATCTTCTCAGTAAGCTATTCTTACTTCTATTCCCAACCAATTACTGATTTCTCTTAGTCGGTGGTCCTGATAGGCCCTTATCAAATCGTCAAATGGCCCAGCAGCGAGCAGAGGCAGAGCAGGAACGACGCCGCGCCAATCCGACCGCAGCCAGCTCTTCTGCCGCTGGATATCAGTCATATCCTACCCAAGTATCCCCGACTCAAGAAGGATGGGGTGCTTGGGCGAGTCGCCAGCTCAACGAGCGCACGGAGAAGCTAAACATTGTTGGGGACAGTATGGACAATCTTTCACAAAACAGTGCAGGTTGGGCAAATGACGTCAACAAGTTTGTCGGAAAGCAGAAGAGAGGGCTAGTCATGGGTGCTATGAAGAGTAAATTCGGATTTTGAGTCGGAAACACTTCCCATGAAAGCATGATACAGGATGGTACACGGCTATATAGCTACAATGAAGATTTTAAATGCGAGCTGGGCGTTCTATTGAGCGATTCCGGACTCCAAGACTCTTAATGTTACCTGCAGGGAAAACTCGCGGCCTCTTTCTGGTGCTTGTGATGTAATATCTGAATGTGATACCATCGATCTTGACTGACCACGCCCGTTGCACCCAAAACCGGTATCATCTCGCACCCTTGGTCAGCGACCCCGGCTAGCGCAAGGCAGCTTCCCCAACCGTGCGCTGCCCTGCTGCACCTTGACACACCACCACTTCCTATGACCACATTGAAACGAGAAAGCAAACCTTCACAACAATGATTTTTTTCGGCGGCATCCGGCAATGGCTCCCAAGCATACATTGGCTGCTAGGCCTACCTGAACCAACTCGCCCCTTCACACCAACAACCTACGCCGACGTATGTCGCGCCCGCGCCGCGCTCAAGACCCTCAAACTACCCACCGAGCTGGTCCTCAGCATACTAGATCACGCACAATACTGGCCCGTCGTAGAGATTTCCCAGTCAGGCCGAAAGATCGTCGCCCGCGCCGGCATGAACAACCCGTCAGCAGCAACTCTCTGTCTCGGAGCCAACCCCTACTTCACCCCCGTCGTGGAAGAAGCCAAACTAGGCGGCGAAACAGCGAAAATCAAGCGCATCGACTTCGATATCATGAGTAAAGACCAAGGCTGGACGAGCGAGAACACGCAGGGTACCTTTTCCACCTCTTCATGGCTTGAGGTGTCCATCTTACGCGATGCATCCAATATCAATAGTCTGCTTCCTGCCCCACGCTTGGTAAATACTTGGATTAGTAGTCCGATGGATTATCATACTAATATGGTCGGGCGGGGTTGGTCGCTTGTTAAGAGGCCTGAGAGTGCGCTGCAAGGGCCGCAGGGTGGTGAGGGGCATTTTGCTTGGTACCTTCAGGGAAATCGTGTCATGGCTGTTACTCAAGACTATCATGTTTCATGGGATGAAAGTGGGTTGTGTGAGGTTGATGAGGGCAACGAGGGTGCGGGGAGTGGAGAAGGCTTCTTGGATGCGTTGGAGCCTGGTGATCGTGTGTTGGTTTGGGCGAGGGCCAAGGTACGTCTGAGATACGAGATTCCGAGGCTGTGCTATCATGCTAACTTACTTGGCAGTATCCTGGATGGCAGTGCAATGTTGACGGCGTTGCCATCACTATTCACTATGGATTCTGAGGCCCTAACCACCAGAAGCCTCCTCTACCTAATCTAGCGTCGCATCATCCTGCTTTTTCGAGTAGTTGGTCAGTAATCATTATATCCACGTCACAGTTGTCTCAAACTACAAGTGTAGGTACCGCACTATATGATGAAGATGATCGCATTCATATGAGTTCATGGTTTCAGCCACGCCGCGTGCCTGTCAACGCGCACCTGTCAACGCGCACCTGTCAACGCGCACCTGTCAACGCGCACACCTACGTGCGAATATCCCCAAAGACATGATCTGCGATGAGGTATCTCTACGCAAACCAGCCGACTCATGTGCATCTAAGTAATTGACTTTTCCCATACCAGAAAAGGCGCTCATCGCTGCGCAGCACAAACTCAATGTCCGTAATTCCCAGGTCCTAGCTTCCGATCCGTCGTCAGAGCGATATATCGAAAAAGAAACGCTCCTTTATCGCACACGCTCCAGCTCCGGCGGCCATACTATCCATAGACTGGTGAGCCGTCTTATTTGGTATCATCCTCATCCTTCTTGGCATCTTCCTTCTTCTCTTTGCCCTTCTTGGCGTCGTTGTCCATGACGGTCTTCATCTGTCTGAGGTACTTCCCAAACTCTCCAAAGCTAGTCAGATCCATACCCTTGGTGCAGTTAGTGAGCTTCTCAGCGGCGGACTTAAGACGACTGTTGCGTTCGTTGAGAGTAAGGTAGCTCCTCTTAAGATTTTCTGCCTTCTGCTGATCGGTGAGTTCGCCGGGTGTGTTGACTGAGGACGGGGCTGGGGAAGGGAGATAGACGGCTTGAGAGGCTTGGGAGGACTCCGGGGTGAAGATAGAGGGGTATGCCGGCGCCTGGGGTACCTGCGAAGACTTGAACGTGAACTTGCGCGCGGCGGAGGCTCGGAGGCTCTCGTTCTCTGCTTGAAGGCGTTTGTTTTCTTGGACCAGATAGTTGTTAGCGGAACCTGAGGTTGACTTGGTGTTCATGACGTCTTCGAGTATGCGCTCATGTTCGGCCTTCTCATCCTTCCTCAGTTGTTTCTCGATCTGAAGCTCTCCGGTTAGCTGTTCGTTCCTTGCGTTGGCGTTGTCGAGCTTAACGCCCAGCCGGTCTGTGTTCAGGTTCGCCTTTCGCAAGTTCTCTCGTTCGGTCTCGAGATCGCGGTGAAGGTTTTGAAGTTGCTGATCAGTCGCGTTGTTGGAGTGGAATTGGGCCAAACCATGATCGCTCTGTGCCTTCTCGTTGAGTACCTTCTGTCGGGCGAGCTCGGCCTTGACGGCATCGAGTTCAGGACGCTGCTGTTCTTGCTCGTTAGCATGCTTCTCCTCCGAATCCGCCATGTTGTCTTGGTGATCGTCCAGTAGACGTGGAGGTGCACTGTAGAGGTTGAGCGGGCTTGTGGGAGGAGAGATGCCGCCGAAGTCCCATCTAGGAAGTCGGTCGAAAATGGAAAGTCTTGGCCTTGATTCGAGGTGAATGGGTTCTGGATTCACCACGGAATCAGAGATACTGGGCTTGGCGTCTTCGTCAATGTCGATTTTCGATCCATGCAATTCCGCGGTCACTTCCTCTTTACGGGTAATCGTTCGTTGTCGCACGTGCTGATATCCGTCGTCTTCACTGTCGGATAGAGTGATGAGGTCGACTTCCTTGCCAGCCGTGGTCGACCACATAGTTGACATGGTGTTGCCCATGCTGCCCTTGTCGTCCAGCTTTCTCTTGCTGTTTGCCTGGGTCTTCTGACGTTTTGCCGCTCGCGGAGTCACACACGCGGGTGTATTGCGCTTCTTTGACTTCTCTATGGAAGTCTTTCCAGTGTTCTTAGTTGGTGTTTGCTTAGTCGGCTGTGCTCGTTTTCCACTCACTGTAGGTATCTTCGGTACCATGGTGGGCTTCAAGTGGCCAGGATGTGCTTCTTTCAGATGATGCACATGAGTCCCGGAGGATATCGACGAGGTGTAATGAGAACGAGCTTCACTCTGTCGCTCTGTGGATCTAGTCTTTTCTGTGCCGACTGTTTGTGCTGTCGGAAGTATCGTGGAGTTAGGCGGTTTATGTTGGTATACCTTCTGGCGATCGAATAGTAAACTAGCAAACAGACCAGATGCAGGCAGGTTTTGTGACTGCGTCGGCGTCGCTGCTTTTGGTGTTGGAGCACCAGTGGATGGGTTAGGTGAAGCTGCGCAATTGCGACTACTTCGGCTTCGGCTTGTAGATAAGCGCTCGGGAGCGGTCTGGTAATCGCAAGTAAGATTAGTATTGGATCCCATATTCCTATGTTGAGCAAGGTATCTCCGTATCGTATCGTATGTATCGTACGCAACAACGGCACAGGTGAGAGGGCAGCTTGAGCAGTAGAGAACGTACGTGTAGTAGTTGAAGTGTCGCTCGTGCAAACTTCGATGAATGCTGCCTTGCACTATGCCTCAACAACTAAGTAGCAGAGCGGTGAGAGAGTCGTCGGAGGCGAGTATGCTGTTTGCCGGCGTTTGTCACATGTCCCAGCAATGCTTCGCGACGTCAGAGGAGATTGGAGGAACCTGAACTGAAGAGGGACGAAAACTGTCTTTTGAAGACCCGAGAGGATTGGCAGTTTCATTACAATGTAGCGGGTAGCGGGTAAAGGTGATCTTTCGGCGAGCCGCGGTCGATAAGGCGTTCGATTAATTTAACTCACCTATGCCCAGATTGATCTGCTCCCACACATGACATTGAATGGCTGCTTTACACGGGTGTCCCTCTGCTATTGAGGTACTGTCCATGAGATGTTAGTCGTGATTGGCATACTCAAATACATGGAAGAACACCATGTACCACGGGCTGTAAGGAAACGCCTTCAATTATAAACATGCTATACGCCCACTCCTCTAATATATGGTATGCAACGACTACTCCGTGAAGTGTATCCATAATGCCTACATGCGCCGACCAAGCAACCTCGTCACTCGTTATGTCGTAAGAAAAGATAAGCGGAAAGTCAAACGCAAATCGCTAAAGCATCTATCAAGAAAGGAAGAAAAGGTTGGTACAAGAAGGGAAAAGCCACCGCATAGGAAATGTACTAATACATCTCCTCTTCTCTCTCTTTGCCACTGCCATTAGTGTGTCTCACGCTGCCAACCACACTGGCACGTCCACTTCCACCGATGCGACTGCCACTCGCAGACGCAGTCCTTTGGACATCATCTGGGCCATCTTCGTCTCGACGGTCCCTCTCCTTCTCAAGCGCAGCCCTGAGGTCCGCATTCTCTTCTACCTTCTGCTCTAATCTCTTACGGGCACCACTTCGGTCAAGAAGTCGGGCTTCACGCTCGGCTTTCAAACGCCGTTCGAGTTCCTTAAGTCGATGTATCCACTTCTGTTCACTTGGCTGAAGCGGTCCAGCGGCGGGATAGGGATGGCCTGGCGTCGGCGTCGACGAATTCGAAGTCGAAAAATGCTCCACGACAGAAGCGGAGTGAGCACGCAATAGTGTTTGCGCCATACTGGCACGTTTGGAGGAGGTCGGCGAGGCAGCACGTGATGGTGAGCGGCTGACAATGACATCGTTACCGGATTGCGTCGTGGCGGTAATGGCGCGGAGGGTCTGGACCTCGGATCGTAAGGTCTTGTTCTCAGTACGCAGTTTGTTGACTTCCGCGGTGTTGAGGTCGACGATACCGCCACGGACAGTGCTAGGTCTTCCGATCGATTGCCGTTGGGCCATTACAAGCTTCTCGAGCTGGTCAAGTCGCTTAGCGCGAGAGTCCAGGCTATGCTCGAGAGTTTGGTAGTCGCGGATCAGATTGTTTTCTATGTTGCGAATTCTTTGCTTGAAGGCACCAATGACACCCTCCACGGTCCTCACCGCAAGAATGATGTTCTTGTGGAAGCCCGGGACGTTCCTAGAAATGAGCTCCATGGAAGTCAATTCTCCGTTGATGAGAGCGTTATTGCGGGACCATTCTGCGCCGCAAAGAGTGGACAGTCGATTCCACAGAGCGTAGAGCAGGTTGTTTCGTTCTAGCAGCTGCTCCTTGTACTGTTTCTCCAGGCTGTGGAGTCTCTGCCGATCCTGACTACGAAGGGTTTCAAGTTCCAGAACCCTCGATTCGTG
>Ga0265798_10009938_pt1 | contig 11797 bp, 11 predicted proteins | sample P3T30metagenome_FD_192430 | JGI IMG/M metagenome (GOLD analysis project Ga0265798, IMG submission 192430) | Plant litter microbial communities from East Loma Ridge, Irvine, California - P3 T30 | ecosystem: Environmental > Terrestrial > Plant litter > Unclassified | place: USA: California... | reverse complement strand
CAACTGGCTGCCTGTTGCGGTCAGTTGAGGTCGTCGGTTGATCAACCGCGACATAGGCCTGAGCGCGACGATCTTGCCGCCATTACACCTGCAATCCAATCGTCGCTTATCGCGCTACACCTGGCGCATGCCGCCATCGACGCAAAGCTCGGCCCCTGTCACGAAGCTGGCGGCATCGCTGAGGAGAAACACTGCCGCGGCCGCGACCTCGTCGGCACGCGCCATGCGACCGAGCGGAATTAGGGCAATCAATGTCTGGCGCATCTCGTCGGATACGGCGGCCATCATGTCCGTGTCCGTCGGTCCCGGCGCGACGACGTTGACCCGGATGCGACGAGGCGCGAGTTCGGCCGCCCAACTGCGTGCATAGGAGCGCAGCGCCGCTTTGGTCGCGGCATATGTGCTGAAGGGCGTCACGCCCATAGTATCGGCGATCGAGCCGACCAGCACGACCGATGCCTCCTCGCTCAGCACGGGCAATGCCGCCTGGATGCCGAACAATGCACCTCTCACGTTGACGGCGAAGTGCCGGTCGAAATGCTCGGCCGTTTCCTCAAGCAGAGTCGCGGGCTCCGACAATCCGGCGTTGAGCATCAGCGCATCGATGCGCCCGTGCAGCTGCTGGGTCTCGCGCACGACCCGTTCCAGATCGGCCTGGATGGCCGCATCGGCTTGGATGCCCTGCGCCGACGAACCGATACTTTCAGCTGCAAGTGCAACCTCGCGCTGACTGCGTCCGGTCAGTATCACCGACGCCCCTTCTTCCGCGAGCGCGCGGGCCGTCGCGAAACCGATCCCCTTTGCTCCGCCGACCACCAGCGCGACCTTGCCTGTCATTCTTGCCATCTTCCGTCCTTCCATTCGAGATGGATGACCAGATATATGATACATATCTGCTAGCAAGAACGCACCCGGAGTAGAGTAGATATGGTCAGCGATACCGACCTGGAGGCGCTATCGTGCAAGGCGATGATGGACGTGCCCCGCATTCGCCCCGTGCTGGACAAGATTGCGGACAAATGGACGATTATGATCCTGACTGTGCTGTGCCCGCAACCAGCGCGCTTTAACGAGATTAAGCGCCGGCTGGATGGCATCACCCACAAGTCGCTTGCAGACGCGTTGAAGCGCTTGGAACGCCACGGACTGATTACCCGCACCGTGCTGCCAACTAGCCCGATCGGCGTCGAATACAGGATCACCTCGCTGGGCCACTCGCTTCGGTAACCGTTCGAGGCGCTTTGTTCGTGGGCGCTGGATCATGAGCAAGCGTTGGCGGCCGCTGCTGTCGCCTACGACCGGTCGCGCGGATGACCATTATTCTTGACCCAGTTGCGGACGTTCACGCCGCAATTTCCGCTCCCCAATTTCCTCGGTTCGTTCATATTTCAATGGCGGCGGTAGGAAGGGCTTAGTTTGGGACATTACCGACGTTCGCACGCTACATCTCGAACGGCAGCTCGTGTCAGAAGCCGGCGTTGCACGTTCGTCCAACCAGCATCCCAGACGGACAGAACTTGGGCCGTAAGCCGACCGGCAGTCTATCGGAAGCAGCGACAAGAAGCTGGTATCGCATCCCCGGTCATTTCGAGCGGAGCCCATCAGAGGGTGGACGGAGCGATCATACTGCGCCTAACGTCGGCAGGGGATTTGCCCGCCCGCGATCGTCGCAGAGGGAACACGAAAAGGGGGGGCGTCACATTGCAGACGGCGATTGAGACGCTCACTGAGGCTTTCCCGTTCGAGCAGATAAGAAGCGGTCGGTCGAAATGCCTATCAACGGATAAAAGCTTTAGGCCCTATCCTGTCGATACGAGCGTCGCACTCGCTGGGTTACTGGATCATTTCGAGTGTGACCATAAACCGGCCGAGATCTCCTTCCGGCAAGTCGTCCCGTGGCTTAAGGTGGGTGAACGAGCTTCGCATTATTTGCACTCGTATCCCGCTAAGCTGCTGCCGCACATCGCCCATTTCTTCCTCGCCAATCGCTCGTTGGTCGGGGCGGACGAGGTAGTCCTTGACCCGTTCGGCGGCTCTGGAACTGTCGCGCTCGAAACCATCTTATCCGGCAGGACTGCTCTATACGCTGACGCCAATCCCCTTGGTCGCCTCATCACGGCCGTGAAAACGCGATCCATCGATCCGGCGTCTCTTGCCACCGCGAGCGCTAAGGTTCGCGAAGGCTTTCGCCGGTCCCGCGCTCGTAAGCTCCCTGACGTGGTTAACCTCGAGAAGTGGTTCGATCCAGGCATTACGTCGGATCTTGTCCGGCTCCGCTCAGCGATCGGTGCGTTAGAAGACGAGAATTTGCGCGATTTTATGCGCGTGACCTTCTCAGCCGTGACTCGCAAGGCAAGCAATTCCGATCCGCGCTTCTCGGTGCCGGTGCGCTATCGGGATGGTGAGGCACGTAACGGGGTCTCGGCCATCGACCTATTTGAAGCTCAGCTCGAAGCGAACATCGCCAGGATCGGCGCGCTCGGACAGGTCGCCTCCTTAGGGATCGCCACCCCCGCCGGGAACGACGCACGGCAGCTAACGACGGCGGTTGGAGAGCGCTTGCCCGACGATTCCGTCGGAATGATCATCTCGTCTCCGCCTTACGCCAGCGCGCAGAAATATGTTCGCGCCGCGAGCCTCAGTTTGGGTTGGCTCGATCTCGCGCCCTCACACGGACTCCGCCGGCTCGAAGATCAGACCATCGGCCGCGAACATCACGCAAAAGCGAGCTGGGGAAATGTCGCTTCGACCGGCATCGAGCATGCCGATGTCCTCATTGCAGAGATCGCCAGGGAGAATGCGTCGCGCGCTAAAATCGTCGTCACCTATTTGATCGAGATGCGCGCGGCCCTGACCGAGGCCGTTCGCGTGCTCCGACCCGGCGGCTGCTTTGTACTAGTGATCGGCGACAATACCGTTTGCGGCCGCCGCTTTGCATCGTCGAACTATCTCCGCCTCATGCTGGAGGGTATGGGCATGACGACAATCCTCTCTCTGGTCGATCAGATCCCCTCGCGTGGGCTGATGACCCGCCGAAACAAGACCGCCGGGATCATCGCTTCAGAATCAGTCATCGTGCTCCGCAAGGCGGCCTGATCGATAATGGCCGACCTCGAGGATCTGTTCGCCACCGAAGAGGCCACGCCCGAGCAGACTTGGGAGCTGCTGCGCGTCCGGATCACGGTGCTAAACGAGCGGGTTTGGGAGAACCGTAATCAATGGCCTCAAGTTGAGGCGTGGCTTGCAAATTTCGATGGACGCGCTGGCTTCGAGCCAGAGGTGGAGAAGCTCCACGCGCTGTTCCTGCTTTCGCAATTTCTGTTTATCGGCAGCGCAGAGACGCGCGTCCTCTTGCAGTCGGTCTATCGTGATCTTTTCCTCATACCTTTAATCCAGGAAGTCCGGGCCTCGCTCGGCGGATCCCGCGACCCGGCGGTCGTCGAAGCGGCGGTCGAGGAGGCCTTGGCGAAGGCTCGTTTCCTCGGGGTCGGCAACCCGTCCGAGAGCGGCGTCCACCTGCTTTATTACTTCCGGCAAGAGAACCAGCTGTCGAAAAAGCTGTTTCTCGACTCTGCCGCTGTCTTCACATCGACTATCAGCGATGACGGCAAGATCGAGCGCGCTCTCTCACATCCCGACGTCGAGCGTTACATCTTCGTCGATGATGTCTGCGGCTCCGGCGATACCGCCGCTGAATATTCGAAAGGCATTGTCACCGAGCTCTTGGCGCTCAAGCCCAACGCAAAGCTCTACTATCTGGCGATGTTCTCGACGCGAAAAGGCATCGAGAAGGTGCGTAAAACCAAATTCGGCACCGGCAGCGCGGCTGTCTTTGAGCTCGACGACAGCTACAGCTGCCTGTCCGCCGACGCACGCATCCTGCTCGATGCACCGCCGCATATCGACGCGACCACGCTCGAGAAAGTCGCGATGACCTATGGCGGGTTGCTCTGGCCCATGTGCCCCGGCGGCTGGGGCAACAACCAGCTTCTGCTTGGCTTCCAGCATAACACGCCCGACAATACACTGCCGATCATCTGGGCCGAAGGCAGCTCCACCTTCCCTTGGACGCCTGCGTTCAAGCGGTACGCAAAATTGTAGGTTCCCATGGCAGGCTCATCGCAAGAAAATCCCTTCGACCTTAACAAGGCCTCCGATTTCACTGATCAAGAGATTGCGGACCAGTGGGTTGATCTCGCCAACGCTGCAGGCGGACTTGTGGACATTCTCAACCCGAAATCGCGGATGCCGATGTTCCTTCTCGGTGGCAAAGGAAGCGGGAAGACGCATCTTATGCGCTATTGCTCGGCGCCTGTTCAGGCCGCGCGCCATTCTGGCGATGTCGCACAAGCCGCAGTCGCTGACGGCTATCTCGGCATCTATGTGTCGCTCGACGCGCTCAACACCGACAAGTTCGCTCGCGAGGAGCCGGTCGAGGAATATTGGAGCATCGTCTTCAATCATTATTTTGAGCTTTGGCTCGCGACCGCACTGTTGGCCACGATCCGTGACTGCGCGCGATCCACATCTTTGGACTTCCAGGAGCAAGCGTTTGTCGCGGCGGTGATCGAACTGTTCGACATCGCGCCGGCGGTCATGCCGTCTGATCTCAATGCGCTGCACGATCACCTCACGCGGACCCGCAAGAACATCGACAGCGTCGTCAATAATAGCCGGCTACGCGGTGAACGGCCGGTCTTCGACATTACCTTCTCACCTGGACGTCTGGCATTCGGGATCCCCGAGCTGGTATCGCGCCACGCACCGGCTCTGGGCGATGTTCTCTTCGTCTATCTGATCGATGAGGTCGAGAATCTCACCGCCGATCAGCAACGGTTCTTAAATTCGTTGATCCGTTATCGACGCGGGAGCGCGACCATCCGCGTCGGCGGCCGCCTGTATGGCATGAAGACCTTGGAGACGACGGGCTCGGGTGAGCCAATCCGAAGCGGAGCCGAATATGAGCGGGTAGTCCTCGACGAGCTTCTTCGCGAACAGCATGAGCAATACGATGTTTTTGTCCGCAGCCTGATAGCCAAGCGGCTCGAGCGGGTGGGCTACGCTGCCGCAGCTCAGAACAAGGTCGATTCCTATTTCGAGCAGCTGGACGCGCGCGACAATTGGCGCTCGGCCGACGGGCTTCTACCGAAGCCTAAGGACAGCCAGCTCGCACCTTATCATAGAAAGCTTGCCGCGGACCTTAGGAACAGCCTCGGCCTAGACGAGCCGACGATCACTGGCATCATCGATGCGATCCAGGTGCCCGATCATCGCTTCCTCGAGAAGGCTGCGGCTTTCCAGTTTCGAAAATCATGGCCTGGTATACGCGACGATGCGATCGCACTCGCGGTGAAGGTCGGCGATCAGGCGCGCGCATTGGCGTCAGGGGATCGTAACGCCGGCGCCGATCTCGCCAGTCTAATCTCCTATTTCTCGTCCGATATCCTGGCCCAACTGTTCCACGATTATGGCCGGCGGCTTCCCTATGCCGGCTTCGGGACAATGGTGGAACTTTCGCAGGGCATCACCCGCAACCTTCTTATTAATCTGAAACATATTTTTCGGCGCAGCCGTTTTGCCGGGGAAGAACCTTTCATAAGTGGGGTGATCTCGATCAAGTCTCAGTCCGATGGCGTTCGCGATGGCGCCTCATGGTTCTGGGAGGACGCCCAGCCGCCAAGCGGCGGCCTTCAGGTCCGAGACGCCGTCGAGAGCTTGGCGGTTTTGTTCCGCACCGTTCGCCTCAGCCATTCGCCATCCGAATGCGCGCTTTGCGCCTTCAGCGTGCCGTGGGATTCGCTTAGCGAAAACAGCCGCCGAACTCTGATCGTTGCGGAAAACTGGTCGTATCTCGTCAAGCTGCAGGAAGGCCGGCGCGCCAAGAACAGCAAGCGAATCGATCCGCTTTATCAGCTTGGTCCGATGCTGGCACCGCGCTGGGAGGTGTCCGAGCATCGTCGCGGCACGATCGAGCTCCAACGTGACCTTGCCGATGCCATGCTTGATCCTGCGCACCGCGCCGAGCTCCCGAATTTGATGAAGAAGCGGCTCGCGCGTCTCATCAAACCGTCGGGAACAAGCGCTCTAGCGGATCCCCGGCTGATCTGACATGCAGCACGATATAGAGGCGCTTCTCGACGCCAAAATCGAGCTGCGCGAAATCGCCGCGCGCGGTGACAGCTGGGACCTCTTCATCTCGGCCTATAATAACAGCCAACGGGTCCAGACCGTTTTCCCGCGTGTCCCAGCCACACGCCGCAGTTGGTGGGTAATCCCGGAATATGGCTATGGCCCCGGCGATCTAGCGACGCTCGACAATCCGGTCGTGCTGCCGCCTGGCTCCGAAGCGCAAGTCGTGAAGGCCGGCCTCGTCGGAAGTGGTTTTGATCCTGCCACGGACCAGCGGATTTGCATCGACATCACCGGGTTGATGCGGCCCCACATTCTTTTCCTGATGGCGCATCTTCAAGACATCGGGGTCACCCAGTTCGACCTTCTCTACACCGAACCCGCGCAATATTCGCGTCGGGCCGAGACGCGGTTCTCCATCGGCGAGGATGTGCGTGTGGTCTCGGTGGAAGGCTATGTCGGCGCCCATGATTTGGACACCACTGGCGACTTGCTAGTGATTGGCATCGGCTATGATCACCATCTCATCTCGCACGCCATCCAAGCCAAAGAAAACGCTCGGGTCGTGGAGCTACACAGTTTCCCGTCGCTAAGCGCCGACATGTATCATGAGAGCATCCTGAGACTGGATCGGGTGAGCAGTGAGCGATCGCGGGTCGGCGGAGAGGTCCAATATAGCAGTGCCAATGACCCGTTCGTCGTAGCCGCTTCGCTGGCGTTGGCTTTACGGACCGCCGGAACACGACGTCGCGTCACTAACATCTATTTGTCGCCGCTTGCGACCAAACCTCAGGCTGTCGGCTTCGGTCTACATTACCTCAAACACATGCGCGAAACGGCAACCTCGATTATCTATCCGCTGAGTCCGAATTACGATAAAGAGACATCCACGGGCGTTGGACGATCCTGGGTCTATCCTATCCATTTGTGACGGCTCCCGTCCCCTTGGTCGGCCCGGCGGGAGTCTCTAGAGGCGAATGCTCCGCCCGCCCACGACGACCTTCAAGACGATAGCGAATATCGATCCGTATTGGCAGCGTCTGCATGACGCGTCAGCCTGCGTCCTTCCCTAGAACTGCTTGCCGCAACAGGAAACATGCCTTGTTCGCTTACGTCGACGAATCCGGAAACACCGGTGCGAAGCTGCTAGACGACAATCAGCCGCTGTTCATCACCGCCGCGCTGCTGACGCGTTCGGACTTTGACAATCGCTTCGGCGAACAGGTGCGCGCCATCGCGAAGGCCGCAGGCGTCGAGGAGATCCACGCGACCGACATGGGCGTCGGCGGCATCGAGGTGATCGCACCGGACCTTCTGAAGGTCCTACGTCGTGCAGGTCCCGCGTTCGCACTGGCCCGCGTCGAGAAGCGCTATGTGATCGCGACGAAGGTCTTCGACACCCTGTTCGATTCCTTCGAGAACAAGGCCGTGCCCTGGCATGCCTACAATGAGCCGTCGCTCCGAATGCTACTCGTCTTCAAGGTGGCCTACATCCTCGACGAGCCGCTCGCCGCGCGCTTCCTTGAAGCGCTCATGGAACCGAACAACAAGAAGGCCTGGGCGAAGATGGCCGACTTCTGCCGCGATCTCATTCCGCACGTTCCGCTCATTCCCGACGCGCGGTCGCGCGAGATCGTCGGTGAGGCGCTTCAGTGGATCGTCGACAACCCAGAAGCGCTGCACTTCGTCCACTCCGACAAGGTTGGCCGCAAGAGCCACCTGCCCAACCTCATCGGGTTCGGTAATCTGCTCAACGCCATCGAGACGCGGTCCGCGATCTGGAAGCGCCCCGTCGGGATCATTCGGCACGACCGCCAACACGAGTTCGCGAAGGGGCTCAAGTTCTGGCACCACATGTATTCAAACGCGAAACAGGACGTTGTGCAGATGCCGTTCGGCGGCCGCATGGTGCTCAGGCGCGTCTTCGGGAGCACGCTTGAGATCTCCAACGCGAAGGACAGCCCGGGCATTCAGATGATCGACGTGATCCTCTGGCTTTTCGCGCGGGCGCAGCGGCAGGACCTGCCGCCCGCGTGCCAGGCCATACTCGACTACGTCTACGACCGCGGGCACCTCGACGACTTCAGCTTCGCAGCCGCCGAAGTGAACACACAGAAGCTGATCGAGCGGGTCGAAGCCCAGCCGCTGCGGCCTGGCGCCCTAGAGGATGCAGCTAGGCTGCGAGCTGAGATCGAAGAGCGTCGGCAGGCCGGAATGCGCGACTACGCCCTCATGAAAGCCGCAGAGGAGTGAGCGGGCGAGAAAGAACAGCTGGAGCGCGCCAGTTAATGGAACGACCTCGCCTGATCCATCCCAGGTAAGCTCGACGGCCGACTTGAACCGCCGGCGCTTACGGTAGCGATTCTCACAGCGCTAAAAGTTAGAAATTGGCGCGCAGCTGCCGTTGCGACCTTCATGAACAAATGGCCGCTACGCCATCTGCAAGCCCGTAAGCGGCCGTTCCGTTATCCACCAGAAATGCAGACGGTCCGCTTTCACAAAATAGGAGGTCCCTACCCTGCCCCTATCGGCTTCGCCGATGATCTATGCGGTGCGTTATGGGTATACGCTACGCGCTCTCGCCCCTTTGAGAGGCGGTTTCGATTAGCAGATCGTTCATCGGATTTCGTAATAATGGGCACTCGAGTCCGCTTAAGGTTCTAGCCAAAGAGCACCATACGGCACCTACCTAAGCGGCACTGTCGACGCTTCGTCTCGCGGGTCACGAAGTGCCCTCCCCACTGCCGCCAGTCCCACAAACGATGGTATTTAGAGGAATGATGGCCAGGAAGGTTTGGTTCGCATATGTTCCCGACCCAACAGGGGAACGACATGATCGATAGACGTATGCTCATGGCGAGCGGCTTCGCGTTCGGCGCAACAACCGCGTTCGCGGCGGAACCAGTGTCAGCCGCAAAGCGCGCAGCCATTGACACATTCCAGCTACCGCCCGGCTTCAATGGCGCGTTCGCCTACGCCAGAGGCGGCACCATCGCGCATGCCCGGTACGTCGGCATGTCCGATGTCGAAGCAGGTAAGGCCATCTCACCCGCTACCCAATTCAAATGGGGCTCTGCATCGAAGTGGCTGGCAAGCGTTACCGTGCTTCGCCTTGTTGAACAGAAGCGATTGTCCCTTGATGCCCCAATCACGACTTATCTCCCGGATTTCCGGCGCGATACCGGCGAGCAGGTGCTGTTGAAGCATGTGCTGTCGAACACCAGCGGCATCCCCGATCTATTGACCAGCCAGCTTGCGAAAGAGCCGGCTTTGCGGACGACGGATGCTAGCGCAGCGTCTATGGTGTCGCGATTCGGTGGTGGCGATTTGTCGTTCGCGCCCGGAAAGGGATGGAATTACGGAGCTATAAATTGGGCGATCGTTGCGGCGATCCTCGAACGGCTGACTGGCGAGCCATTCGCACAAGTCGTTGCAAAGCAGACGCTTCACCCACTCGGTATGTCAGCTACCGGGTTCGCGCAACCAAACCAGCCTCCCATGCCGAAGCTGGCTGCTGCCTATGGCAGTGCATTGCCACCGGTACGTAAGATGGCTCCAAACCCGTCGTTCATTGCCGCAAGTGGCAATACGGCCAGTACCGTTGGGGACGCGGTGCGTGCGGCACACGGTATCTTTCACGGCTCGCTTCTTAGTGCCGCCTCCCGGCATGATCTTACGACGCTTCAATGGCCGTACGAGAACTATGCTCTTGGCGGGCGCGTGAAGTTGATCGACGGCAACCATTGGGCTTGGGAGATAGGTAAAATCCAAGGGTATCGCGCGCTCATCTCACATCGGCTCGACCGAAGTGAAACCGTTGTGATCTTTAACACAACGGACATCGAGCAATCGCAGCTGGGTAGTTGGGTTGAAGCCATCGCTCGCGCTTGACGCAGCGAACAGCGAGGCGGCTCACCAAAGGCGACGTTCCCGCAAACGAACGTCTAGGGAGACAGCCGAGAGGTCTGGGCCGATCGCGTCCATCATGCGATCAGCAAACGATAACAGCCAGATAATCAGGCCGATCGGCTGATATTGCGCGGATCGTCCCATCGCGCGTGACCAACGGCACCTTCCGAACCCGAGCGGTCGCAATCAGAAAGCAGTCGCCGGGGTCTCTGTGGCCGGTTTCTACGGCGACCTTGGCGGCCTCTATGGCAATCCGCTGGTGGATCGGTACGACCCGCGCCCGTGTGACCGCTACAGCATCGCGAAACCACTGATCTGGCGCGTCATCGCCAAGGTGCGGACGATCGGCCACCCGGTTTTTCTGCGAAGCGACCGCCAGTTCCCATGCCGTTATCGGTGACGCCAAAAGCGCCCCGGCCTCTTGGCTATCGCCGATCGCCACCAACGACTCTTCTGAGAGGGGGTCGTTACCGGTTACGAGCCAATAGAGGGTGTGCGTGTCGAGAAGGACGCCTGCCAAGCGATTATGACTTGGCCGTGGTCAGTCGGCGAGGCTTGCCACCTTTCAGTGCTTGCGAGGCGATCGGCTTCGTCAGGTCAACGCCCTTCTTGAGCGTCAGACCCTTAAGCGCGCCAGCGCCTAGAACCGTAACAAGCCGGCCTGTCTTTGTGTCGCGAACGACCGTGCTAGTCGATGAGGCATGGGGCTTCGTCATACCCGCAATATACCCCTTCCCACGCCAAGCTCCAAGCGGCCGATCATAATCCACTCGTCCGGGATGAAACCGGCGGCAAAACGATCAAAAACGTACTACAGGCGCCCCGGCATTCCCATTGGGATCGAGGAATGGGAAACGGACGCCCACGCCCCGTTTGGAAGCGTGTTGCTACGACCGTGGCGTCTGGCCATGAGGTGGCATGACCGCTGTTCCGCTTGGCCCGACCGTTCCCGAAGCCATCCGCCCCCTACCGGCGTTCGAGTATCATGCCGGCAAAGCCGTTACCCTCGATCCACTCTCTACCCAACACGTCGATGATCTGTGGGAGGCTGCCCAAGCGGCGGACGTGTCATGGGCCTATCTGAAGTATGGACCATTCCCAACCAAGGATGACCTGGCTGCGCACGTCAGGCAGATCAGTGGCCTTGAGCAGCAGCCCTTTTTTGCGGTCATTCCGGCATCCAGCGGCAAGGCCGAAGGGTGGGCGTCGTTCTGTGACATTTCACCTGCCGACGCCGCGATCGAGATCGGGAGCATCTGGCTATCACCCCGGCTTCAACGCACCCGCGCCGCCACGGAGGCCATTTTTCTGATGATGCGGCACGCCTTCGCACTTGGTTATCACCGGGTCGTTTGGCGCTGCAACGCATTGAACGCAGCATCCATGCGCGCTGCGCCCCGATTTGGCTTCACCTATGAAGGGACGTGGCGCGGGGGACGGCATCGTGAAGGGACACCGGCGGGATACGGCCTGGTTCTCGATCGTGGCACCCGAATGGCCGGCACGACGCGCGCTGTTCAAGGAATGGCTGGAAGATAGCAATTTCGACGCGGATGGTGTCGCACTCAAGCCGCTATCACCAAACACCTGAAGGAATTGCAGCTTTCCCAACAGGATCGAGTTTGAAGAGGCGCTCTCCTTGCTGAGTTTCACCATGAGCGTCATGCTGCTTGCGGCTAATGATGTATGGGGTAGCGCATGTCGCATCGACGGTCGGACCATCTCGAAGGATCAGTTCGACCCAACGAGCGGATAGAGA
>Ga0265798_10009936_pt1 | contig 11799 bp, 1 predicted proteins | sample P3T30metagenome_FD_192430 | JGI IMG/M metagenome (GOLD analysis project Ga0265798, IMG submission 192430) | Plant litter microbial communities from East Loma Ridge, Irvine, California - P3 T30 | ecosystem: Environmental > Terrestrial > Plant litter > Unclassified | place: USA: California... | reverse complement strand
TACGTAATAGTAACGTCGCGCACTGGCACTGGGAAGGCCAGCACAATGTTACCGGCTGGGCTGCCAGATGGGCCGATACCCGTAACCGTATTAGGATTGCTAAAAGCGTTGACGTTGGTGGCAGTAGCTACATCAGCGGCCGTGAGCGATACAGTAGTGCCATCGGCCTTTGTGCCGGTAAAAATGGCTCGGTCGACAAACCCTGTCGATGGAGTAACTCCCGCGGCAGAACTGCGGTCGATATCACCAACTACCATTGTGAAATTATTCAGGTAGCGCGTTGTGCCCGTTACAGCATCCGTAAACGAAAACTTGAGGCCTGACTGACGGCCCGTTGCTGTACGATTGATATCGTTGCCGTAGTTAGCCGTCCACACAAGGCCTTTACCGGGCTGAGAAACGTTGGGGTTGTTGCCGGTTTCATCCGAAATGACCAGGGTTAGTGCATCTGGAGTGATGGTAGGCGCCGTGTAAGCACTGCTAATAGTAATGCCATCAATCGTAGCCGATTGTGCCGTGGTCCAGTTCTCGGCCAGCGAGCGGCTGGCAAAGCTGAATACAGACTGCGTGTTGCAGGAGTTGGCATCTATCGGAATGCCGTAGTTCAGGTCGAGGCTCTCGTCACCTACGTTGTCGGTGGCGGTGTACGTAAAGAGCGCGTTTCCCGAGAAATTCTGGTTAGGGTTAAAGCTCAGCGCCGCTGCCTCGGCGGTAGTCAGTATCTGGTTGGCGCGCACCGGCGAGCCATTCAGCAGCAGCACGCCCTGTGAAGCCGGAGGGAGTACTTTTATTTTGTACGACACCACTGCCCCATCAGGGTCGGGGTCGTCGGCGCGTAGCGTGGGTAGTGCCACGATGCCCTGCCGACCAAACACCGTAGGCGCCGTTTGCTGGCCCCTAGGTAGCTGGTTGATGCGGCGTACCGAGAGACCCGTAAGGGCAACGTCGCCCCCGTCGGTAGCGGCCGTCGTGCTGCCGTCGCTCAGCACAAAGCGAAGTGTGGTAGAGCCTGCCATGTTAACATAGTTGGCACTAGCAGCGCCGTTGATAGCATACTGCACTCGCTGCCAAGTATCAGTCTGACCATTAGCGGTTGCTTCTTCGCTGAAGGTAATCCCCCCGAAGTTGGCTATGTTAGCGTTGTTAGCTGCATTACGAACGCGGAAGTTCACTATCGGCAGCGCCTTGCCCGATAAAGTAGGGTTCAGCGCATTCGACGCATAATAAGAAAAGACGTACGTGCCGCCGGCCACAAGCTGAATGTCTTGGTACCAGATAAAGCTCGAAACAATGGTCGAAGTAGTAGTAGAGGCCGATACGCCTAGGTTGCCATTGTACAGCAGCCAAGTATTACTAGCGGCTATGCCATTGGTCGCGTCGCCCGGAAATGGTCTTTGCAGTAGCACGCTGCCCGCGCGGTAGTTGGCCGTGCCAGTTTGGCCTGCTGGCTGGTTCTCGGCTGCATCTCTCCCACTGCCGGAGTATATGCGCGAGCTTTTCCAACTCCCCAAGTCGGTGCCAGCCGCAAGGTTGGTACCGGTAGGTTGGGTACTAAAAGTCCCGTTCGTCACAAGGTTTCCCCCGATATACTGCTGGGCCCATCCAGTAGCGGGCTTGCCCCAGGCCATAGCTAGTAGCCAGAGTGCCCACCGCCGACTTTGTAGAGCTGTTGACATAAACTGATAATTGTATTAAAATTATAAAACGTGACTTTTGTCATTCACGCAAATGTATCTCGCGCATTGTAGTCTAAAAAATAGAAATGTGTCTAATAGATGGAAAAAGCCTGCGAACAGCCCGTATTTCTATCTGAAAGTAAATTGGTATCTAACCGTATGTCTAATGAAATTGCACTTTATTAATAATTATTTTTTATGGGTTGCTTATTTTTATATTTAATTAATATGGTTTAAATAAGTGCAGATATTAATCTTAAGCCCTTTCTGTGCTAACAGCACACTTCTATTCTACCTTGAGGAATGCTCATCAGTAGGCCAGCGCGATAGGTATAGTTAATACTCGACTGTACCCTAGGTGGGTGCCACCTAGGTTGAGCTTATGAGCCCAGAATAAAAAAGGCCCTTCCGTAGGGAAGGGCCTTTTGGGTTGCCGAAAAAATGGGCAGCTTATTCCTTGGTCAAGCGCAACGTCTGCTTGAGTAAAGAGCCATCGGGCTGCTGACCGGTAACTACCACTAGGTAACTACCGCTGGCCACCCCAGCTACTTCCAAGGGGTGAGCTGCGCCGCCCGAGAGCGTCCAGTTCCGTACTTGGCGGCCGGTGGCATCGAGCAACAGCACTTGGTACGTGCCCGTAGCGGGCAACTGACCTAGGTCGAGCGTGGTGCTGGTCTGGGCTGGATTGGGGAACAAGCTCAGCTTGGCCAGCGCAGCTTTGGTAAAGCTAACGGTACGCAAGGGCGAGTAGGTGGCAGTGCCATCCTGGTCGACCTGGCGCAGGCGGTAGTAGACCGCACCGCTGGCCTTGGCTGCTACCCCCGCATCGGTGAAGGCATAGACCGTGGCCGTGGTGGCGTTGCCCTGGCCGGCTAGCTGGCCAATCTTGGTGAAGCTGGTGCCGTCGAAGCTGCGCTCCACTTCGAAGCGGTCGTTGTTCTGTTCCGAGGCGGTGTGCCAGCTGAGTAGGGCATCGCGGTTCTGCACGGCCTGGGCCGTGAAGTCGGTCAGCACTACCGGCAGCGGGGTAGCACCTAGGGCAAACGTAACAGGCACGGTGCTGGCGCCGCCGTTGGCATCGGTCGTGGTTACCTGCAGCGAGTAGCTGGTAGTCCGCGTTAGCTGGGGTAGTGCACTGGCATCGCTCACGTAGATGCGGCCGGTAGCCGGGTCGAGGCTCACGCCACTGGGCAGTGTGCCCGAGGCGAGTACGGCATTGGCTAGGCCATTGGCCGACCCGGCTAGCAGTGCACCTTCGGGGCTGTAGATGCTGCCGTTGCTGTTGTAGACAGCAGCATTGGGGTCAACTGCCTGGGCTAATACTTCGCCCGTGCTGTAGATGCTCTTACCCGAGTTGTAGGTGGTGTAAGTGGAACTCTGGTCCTGCGCCACCGGAATGGTGTACAGGGCAGTGTTGCTTACGGCCGACCGGTTGTCGATAGCCTGGAAGGTGAACGTAGCATTGCCTACGTAGCCTACGGTGGGCGCGAAGTACAAGCCAGCCGCTGGCACATCGCCAATAGAGGCCCGGGTGCCATTGCTGAGGTAGAGGATGCCCTGGGTCGGGTCGGGCAGGCTCACTATCGCGTACTTGCTCACGGTGCCGTCAGCATCCGTGGCATTGAGCGGCGAGATGAGCAGGCCAGTGGGTGCTTGCTGGTTGGCCGTGTTGCCACGAGCGCTACGCAGCGTGTTCCAGATATTTTGCGCCACCGGAGCCTGGTTGGCCTGGGTAGTGGTCAAGGCGAAGTCGTTGTTGTCGAGGTTGCTTTCGCCAGCAGCGGTCACGGTAGCCGTGAGAACTAGGCTGCCGGTGGCGGGCATTACGACGGTGAATGAGTTGGTTACGGCACCATTTGCGCCGGCCGCCTGGCCACTGATAGCTGGGAAGGTGATTACCCCCGTAGCACTGTTATACGAAGCCCCGATGGGTAGGTCACCTACTGTCGAATTGGCTGGCACCTTTACCGTTTGGGTGGTGCTGTTGGCCGTGGCCGACGAGGTTGAGGGACCGTTGTTGGTCGTGGTTACCGAGTAGGTGTTCACGCTGCCGGGCTGGGCCGTGGTCGGACCCGCTAGGCTGGTCACTACATCGTAAGCTGGCGTGATGCTTAGCTGGCTACCCGCGACGTTGTTGCTCGGGTTGGGGTCAGACGTGTTGGACGATACTGCAGAGGCCGAGATGGCTACTGTATTGGCCGGGGCTGTGAGGCTAACTGTGTAGGAGGTTAGGTTGCCGGGAGCTTGGCTATCGATGGTAGGCAGTACTACCTGGCCGGTAGTGCTGTTGTACGCATTGGGTACTACCACACCATTAGCATCACGCACTACTACATTGGTCAGCCCAGCCGGTAGGTAGGCGGTCGGCATTACCTTGATGGCTGCCGTGGTAGTGCTGATATTGCTGAAGTTCAGGGTGTACGATACCGTGGTGCCAGCCACCGCCGGTGAGGTCGGGGGGGTGATGCTCGTGGCGAGGTCGGCTGCGTTGGTGGTAGCAGGGGCGGCATCCGTCGTGATGGCCGACGAGTTGTTGCCGGCTACTAGGTCAGTGCTGGTAGTCGAAACCGAGGCCGTGCCGCTGAGCTGGCCAGTGGCAAGGCTGCTGGGCATGGTGAAGGTTACCAAGCCCACGCGGCTGTCGCCGGCAGCTAGGTCGAGGCTCGAGAAGGTCACGAGGCCCGTGGTGGCATTGTAGGTGCCGCCGCCCGTGATAACCACACCGTTGTTGCTGCTACCATCGGCATTGGTTACTACCGTGCCCGTGCCGCTGAGGCCGGCGGGTAGCTGCAGCGTGGCTTGCACGGCGCTGGCGTTGCTAGGTCCGTTGTTGGCCGTAGTCACGGCGTAGGTCACGGCATTGCCGGCTACGGCGGTGGCGGGGCCATTCAGGTACACGGCTACGTCGGCGGCGGGGCTCACAGTGGTGCGCACTAGCGACGAGTTGTTGGTCGAAGCCACATCGGTGGTGCCGCTGCTAACATAGCTGCTCACCGAGAAGCTCTGGGCCGGGGACGCAAACCAGATACTGTATACTTGGGTGCTGCCTGCCGGCGCATTGGCAACAGCCGGGAACGTAACCAGACCAGTAGCGGGGTTATACGCATTGGTGATAACGTTGCCAATGGCATCTTGCACGAGCACGTTGGTGAGGCCAGCGGGCAGCTGTGCCGTTTCGACGGCCGAGGTAGCCGAACCAGTGCCTTGGTTGGTGAAGGTAGCCGTGTAGCTAACCGTTTGCCCTGCCGCCGTAGCGCTAGGTCCGGTAATACGGGCCGTCATGTCAGAAGTCGTAATCACTTTCACCACCACCGACGACGAGTTGTCAGCGGGTACGGGGTCGCTGTTATCGGTGCTCACCGAGGCCGTCGCCAGTAGCTGGCCGTTGTTGCCAGTGTTAGCCGGCACCGTTACCGCCAGCTTGTCGTAGGTGTACGAGCTGCCGCTGGCCTGGGAGGCAAGCGTTGGGTAGGTGAGTACCCCCGTGGCGGCATCATAGGTAGTAGTGCCCGCTGCCGTCACAAACGTGATGAGGTTACCAGCCTGCGTGCCGCTCACGCCGCCCACCGTCAGCGTCGAGCTGCCTGGGTTAGCGAGCGAAGACATGAGGCCCGGCAGCAGCTGCACGCGCTCCACCACATTGTTGACCGATGTCGTGTTCAGGAAGCCGCTGTTAAACGACGTTACCGTGTAGGTAACCACCGAGCCTGCGCTCACTATCGTGGCATCGGCCGTGATGGTCGTGCCCTCGTTGGTTTTGGCTAGGGTAGCGTTAGTTACGGTCATCGGCGCGCTGGTGGTGCTGCCGTTGAGGTAGGCGGTGTTGTTGGCCGGGTTCGTGTCACCGCTCGTCGGGGCTATTACGGCCGAGGGCGTGAAGTTGGCAGCGGGTGCGCTAAAGCTGATGCTGTTAACTACCTTTTCGCCGTTGGGCAGGTTGGTCAGGGTCGGGAAGGTGACCGTGCCAACCTTCTGGGTCGAGTTGTAGACATAGGTGCCACCGTTAGTGATGTACACGTCGGTCAGGGGCGCGTCAGACGGGATGAGAACCGTCTGCGAAGCTACCGGGGCACTGTTAGGACCGTTGTTGGTCGTGGTCACGTACAGCATCGTGGGCGAGCCCGCAATGGTAGTGGCCGGGCCCGTGAGGGTCGTCACTAGGTCAAACTGAGCGGGCATCACGACCGTCATCGCGTTGTTCTGCGTTAAGCCGGCCTCGTTGGTCGTCGTGCTCACGCTGGCCGTGGCCACTGCTGGCGTCTGGCTGCTAGTTAGGTTGTAGCTGATGGTCGAGGTGATCGGGCTGTTAGTAGCAATGCTCGTGGTCGAAGTATTGTATACCACCAGGCCCGTCGCCGCATTATAGTAGCCGTTGGTTACGGTCACGCCATTGTTGCTGCTGCCATCGGGGTTAATAGTGGGAGTAGCCGAGCCTGTGAGGCCCGTCGGTAGCTGCACAGTGCGTACTACACCATCAGCCGTTTGCGGACCTCGGTTGTTGAACGTCACGGTGAAAGTGCCGGTGGTGGGTGTGGCGCTCGCAGTGATGGTGGCTACTACATCGGCAGTAGCTACGGTGTTTAGCGTTAGCGCACTTGTGTTCGGCGCAGCGTTGCTGCCCTCGGCCGAAGTGGTGCTAGTGGTGCCCGTCAGGGTCGAGGCACTTGGGGTTTCGGGAGCAGTAAAGCTGAACATCACAACACTGCGGGCATCGCTGGCCAGTGAGGCGAGCGGCCCGAAGTCGATGACACCAGGCGTGGCAAATGAGGGATTCGTATTGGGGTAAGCCGCACGGATGGCGTCTTGCTGGGCTTGCGAAACCGTAGCCCCGCTGGGTAGCGTCACAATACGGCTCACGTTGGTGGCCGTGCTGGGGCCTTCGTTGGTGAAGGAGGCGGTGAAAGTGCCCGTGGGCTGGCCCGCGTTGAGCGTGGTAGGCCCGCTTAGGGCCACTGTTACATCGGCCACGGCGGTTACCGTCGAGTTGAAGGATGCCGTGTTGTTAGCCGTTTGGCCTAGCTCCTGTGTGCTCGTCGAGGTGGTGCTCTGCGTAGTAGCAGTACCTAGGGTGGTAGGGGCCGTGTACGCAAACGAGTAACTGAACGAAGCACCGCTCGACAATTGAGTTAGCGTGCCAAAGTCGATGGTCGTGACGGCGCTGGTGCCTGTGCCCGTCGTAGTAAACTTGGTGCCAGGGTAAGCCGCTACGATAGTTGCCTGCTGGGCGGCCGTGAGGCCGGCACCCGTAGGCAAGGCTACGCGCTGGGCCACCATGATAGCCGAACCCGAGCCGACGTTGGAGAACGTCACCGTGAAGTTGCTGGTGGGCTGACCCGCGCTTATCGAGGCCGGGCCCGTAATGGTCGTCGCTACGTCGGCCACGCAGTTAGCGCCCGCCGTACTGCCCGCAATGCTATTGCTGATGCCGGTGTTAGTTACGCCACTCAGGCCGGCAACTGCGCCAAAGGCTACGCGAGTGCCATTCGTGGCTACCGTGGTGCCATTGGCTCCACCGTTAGCGCTCGCCGTGGCAGTTACGCCACTGGTGGTAAAGATGACGCCGCCGCCGCCACCGCCGCCTGGCCCGTGGGGGCCTGAGGTAGTAGCTGGGTTGGTATTGCCGCCAGTGCCACCGTTCGCGCTCAGGGTTAGCGTACTAGTGCTGCTGGCCGTAATAAGGATGGCCCCGCCTGCGCCGCCGCCACCGCCGCCGTCGTCAGCTGGGCTGTTGTTGGCGTTGCCTCCGTTGGCAAAGATGGAACCCGTGCCCGTGATGGTGCCCGAGCGCAGCATGACAATGCCGCCACCCGCCGCGCCGCTGCTAGCCGGACCGTTCGCTGGGGTGCCAGAGTTATTATTGGTAGTGCCAGCACCGCCGCCGCCGCCCATTACTAGGCGCGAGCTAGTAGCCAAGCTGAAGTTGGTACCCGGTTCGCCGCCGATAGCCTGGTTGCTGGAGAAGTTGTTGCCACCGCGGCCGCCAGTGCCACCATTGGCACCGCCGCCGCCGCCGCTGTTATCGATGTTGTTGTTGCCGCCGCCGCCAGCGTTGCCGGGCGCACCACGGCCACTGGGGCCACCTGCGTAGCCTTCAATACCAGTGTCGCTAGTGGCATTGGTGGTCGCATTGTTGGCGGTAGTCGGCACGTTCACGTAGCGTGGGGTGCCAGCAGTGCCCTCACCCTTTTGGGCGTGGGCATTGGCTACCGTCGTAGCTACGTAGTCGATGTTAGTGCCCGCGGCCGTAGCCTGCGTGCGGCCTCCACCACCGCGGAAGCCGCGGCCCGAGGCAGTGATGATGTTGCCGCCTAGGTTGGTTTGGCCAGCTACGTCGAGCGCTATAATACCGCCGGTGCTGCCGTTCCAGGGGGTGGCTACTAGGTTACCGCTCAGCGTCAGATTGGCATATTGCGGAATGCGCACCACCTGGAAGCGGCGCGGGCCAGCGGTAGCCGAGGGTAGCGAGCTTACATAGCTATTCGCCAGGGGGGCAGCCAGGGTTAGGGTACCACCCACCGTCATGTCGATAGGCGTAGTGTTGGTTGCCACTACGTATTCGTACACGCCAGCCTGTAAGTTAGCTGCTAGGTTGCCACTAGCTCCGCCGCTGGCTACGCCGTCGCCGTAGGCGTCGCTGTTACTATAGTCGATGTCGGCGCCCTGCATCTGAATTACCAGCAGCAAGTCGCCCTGCGAGATAGTATTAGCAGCGGCTGTGCTACCTTGAACACCTACTCCTAGGGTAATGCTGCTAGCACCCTTGGCGGCCGAGGCCGAGGCAGGGTAGTACGTATTCGGATTGCTCGCCAACGTGGGCGAGCCGTCTTTGCCAGGGTTAGCGCAGGCAGCTGGCAGGCCGGTAGCATCCACCAGAATCGTGTAAGTAGCCGTGTTGGACGTTACGTTGGCGTCGTCGGTGGTCAAGAAATTGAACGTGGCAGAGCCAACGTAGGTCGCGTTTGGAGTAAACGTGAGCTGAGCGGCCTGAGCGGGCGTCAGTACGAGGCCGGGGAAATTGGTCGTGTTCAGCAGCACACCGTTTACATACAAGGTGCCCTGGCTGGCTGGAGGTAACGCTGCGATGGTGTACGACTTGATGCTACCATCGGGAGCCGAGCCGCTCAGGCTGCTGATGGGCACCTGAGTCGCTGCGTTCGAGATGCTGGCTACGGTCACGTTGTTGGCCGTCGGGGCCAGGCGGCACCAGCTCATGTTCTCGATACCGATAACTTGGTTGGCTGGGTCGGCCACGGTGGTGGGCACACCGTTGGCATAAGTGATGGTCAGCGTGGTGATGGGGCTCGGGAAGTAAGCCGTCACGGTGCCGTCAACGGGGCTGTCGGTAGCAGTCTGGCCAGTTGCCGTGGCGCCGTTGATGGTCACCACTCCTGCATTGGGGTTGGCTGCCGTCAGTAGGGGCGTCACGCTGGTGCCTGCATTAGCACCGGCAAAGGTCACCACGTCGATAAAACTGCCCGCCGCTCCATCGATGTCCACTACGCGGGTGGTAAAGTTGGAAATGGCGCGCGAGAAGGTGAACGTCACCGACGAGGTACGACCCGTGCCCGAATAGTCATTAGCCCATGCCAGGGTCGAAAGAGTATTCACCGTGCCAATCTGGAGCGTGGCGGCGGGCGTAGTGGGGCTAGCTGAGTAGCTGCCCGAGCTGATAGTCGTGGTGGCGCCGGTGGGTACAGCCAGCGGCGTGTGGGTTTTCCAGTCCTCGTTGGCCGGGCGCGAGCTAAAGGCAAACGTATTGGTAGCCGTGCCGCAGGGCGTCACGGACTGTAGCGGAATGGTGTAGGTAGCCGTGGCGGACGAAGTAGCGCCCACTTCATCTACCACTTGGTAAGTAAAGGTGGTGCTAGTGCCCGTAAAGCTGGGGTTGGGCGTGTAGCGCAGCGACGAGGCCTGGGCAGGCGTCAGGCTCTGGTTTAGGGCCACGGGGGCATAGGTGCCGCCCGCTGTGCTGTATAGTAGGGTGCCATTAGCCGGCAGGCTCTTGATGAGATACGAGGCAATGCTACCCCCATCCGGGCTCGAGCCGCTGAGGCTGCTGATGCTGGCCTGCGTAGCGGTGCTCGGCAGCGTGGTCGTGGTTACGTCGTTGGCGGTCGGGGCCAGGCGGCACCACGTCATGTTGTCGATGCCGATAAGCTGGTTGCCCGGGTCGGCCACGGTGGTAGGCACACCGTTGGCATAAGTGATGGTCAGCGTGGTGATGGGGCTCGGGAAGTAAGCCGTCACGGTGCCGTCAATGGGGCTATTGGTGGCGGTTTGGCCGGTGGCCGTGGCACCGCTCACAGTTACTACGCCCGCACTAGGGTTAGCAACCGAAAGGAAAGGCGTCACGCTGGTGCCTGCGTTAGCGCCGGCAAAAGTCACCACGTCGATGAAGGTGCCCGCCACCCCGTCGACATCCTGCACCTGCGTGGTGAAGTTGGAAACAGGACGTGAGAAGGTGAACGTGACTGATGAGGTGCGGCCAACGCCGGAGTAGTCATTGTTCCACAGCAAGGTGGTAGAGTTAGCCGTACCAGTTTGCAGCACCGAAGTAGTGGTAGCGCTGGTAGTGTAGCTGCCCGAGCTGATAGTCGTGGTGGCGCCGGTAGGTACGGCCAGCGGCGTGTGGGTTTTCCAGTCCTCGCCGGCGGCGCGGGAGCTAAAGTCTAGCGTATTGGTAGTAGTGCCGCAGGCTGCTACAAATTGCAGCGGAATGGTATAAGCGGCAGTAGTCGAGGTAAGGCCACTGTCGTCCTTGGCCTGGTAGCTGAAGGTGGCGCTGGTACCCGTGAAGCTGGCATTGGGCGTATAACGCAGCGACGCTGCCTGCGCCGGCGTCAGGCTCTGATTCAGGGCCACAGGAGCGTAAGTGGTGCCCGTGGTGTTGTAAAGTAGCGTACCGTTGGTCGGCAGCGCGGTTATCGTATAGCTCAGGATGCCATCGGCCGTGCCATTCAGGCTGCGAATACGGGCCTGCGTAGCCGAGCTGGCTACCGTAGTGGTCGTGACAGCAGTAGCAGTAGGCGCGATGCGGCACCAGCTAATATTATCAATGCCAACCGTCTGGTTCTGAATAGTAGTAGCCGTAGTAGTGTTGCGGTACTGCAGCGTAATAGCCGTGACCGTGCCAGGGTAAGTGGCAAGAACCGTCGCATCTTCGGTAGTGGCATTGTTACCGTCGGCTACGATACCTGTGGCCTTATTGCCCACGATGGTCACATACTTGGTGCTGGTTGTAGTAGTAGGCTTGGTTACCACCGGCACGACGCTAGTTGTGCCATTAACCCCCGTGAATGTCACCTCATCGGTGAAGCCGCTGCTGGGGGTAGCCCCAACACCTAGCAGCCCGCCAGCGGTGGCTGGAACAAACACTGCATCGATATCCTGAACGCGCACGACTAGGTTAGTCACGGGGCGCGAGAAGGTATAAGTGACCGTCGAGCCCGTGCTGGCATTGGCCGCCGAGCTATAAGTCGTGCTCCAGTTTAGCGTCTGGCCATTCAGCGTGCCGGTTGCCAGCGTGCTGTTAGCATCGGCCGAGTTGTAGGTCGTCCCTATCCGCGTAAAAGAACTGGCGTCGGGTGCGGGTGCGCTTACTTTATTGCGCCAGTCACCAGCCACATAGGGGTTGGTAGTGTTTGATACCCGGTAGTTTAAATTGACTAAGGCCGTAGAGCATGTTTGGGCTTGGACCGTGGGCGGCCTGAAAGCCACCCAGCCAAGCAGCAAAATGCCTAATCGTAGAGTTGGTCGCATAAAGTAAGCAGTAGTGTAAGCTAGGACTGGAAAAAGGATAAAATATATTATTGTGCTTTCGCAAGCAACTGATTGCAACGCGGACTAAGTAAGACAAAATTAATGATATGCGTCTTAAAACAACACAAAATATTCATCTTATAAATGGACTTGGTAATTAGATAAATACAAAAAATATTGAAAATTTAAGTGAAATTCATAATTATAAATATCTGATAATCATTAAAAATAATTAGTGCTACCTTTGAGTCTATTTTTAAGAGGTCAATTACAAGGTTTGTATCATTTTATTAAAATAATATAAATTAAGTTTGGAAAAATATACTGTTGATACACTTTAAAACGCTTAACAGCGATAAGTCTA
>Ga0265798_10009935_pt1 | contig 11799 bp, 8 predicted proteins | sample P3T30metagenome_FD_192430 | JGI IMG/M metagenome (GOLD analysis project Ga0265798, IMG submission 192430) | Plant litter microbial communities from East Loma Ridge, Irvine, California - P3 T30 | ecosystem: Environmental > Terrestrial > Plant litter > Unclassified | place: USA: California... | reverse complement strand
CACGGCGCTCGACGGAGGCGCGGAAGGTGTCGTCGCGCTTCCAGAACGCGAGGATCCCCTTCTCGATGTCCGGGAAGCGGGGGCTCGCGGCGACGTGGTCGGGGGCGCCCGGGTCGTCGGGGACGGGTCGGGGGTAGGTCATGGCATCTCCTGCGGCGACGGGGATCTCCGCGAGGACGCCCGGACGCCGTGTGCGGATCCCGAGCGCGGTACCACCCCGCTTGCCGCGCGATGCGCGACCACTCTGCATGGGCGATGACGGGCCCGACCCGTTCGGTTCTACCTCCCCGCCGACGTGCCGCGGGGTTCTCTTCCGAAGGCTCCCCGGTGATGGCCGGATCGATGCCTGTGCGTCGATCCTAGCGCCCGCTCGGCCGCACCCGGCGGTCGCCTATCCGCCGAGCTGGGCCCGGTGGGCGCCGGCGCGCCACGGGAGCTCGAGGACGTCGCGCCCCGCCGTGTCCGGGTGCCCGGCCAGGAGCGTCCGGATGTCGTCGAGGAGGCGGGCGCGCGCATCGTCGGGCAGCGTGCTCACGACGCTGATGGAGCCGGCGAAGGCGACCGCGTCCTCCGGCGACAGGCGGTGGACGTGCGGGAAGGACGCGTGCTCGACCGGGCCGAAGCCGGGGAACGGGCCGGGCTCGGGAGAGACGTCGGACGAGCGCTGCCCCGGGTGCAGGAGGGCGTCGAACTCGCGGACCCAGTCGACCTCCGTGTCCAGGTTGTTCCACAGGATGCCGAGGCGCCCGCCCGGTCGGAGGACGCGGGCGCACTCGCGCGCCGCCTCGCCCTCGTCCATCCAGTGCCACGCCTGCGCGACGAGGACCGCGTCCTCCTCGCCGTCGCCCAGGGGGATGGCCTCGCCGGTGCCCGCGCGGACGTCGACGTCGGGCGAGGACGCGGCGAGCACCCGGCGCATCGCGGCGTCGGGTTCCACCGCCGTGACGGCGAGGCCGCGTGCGGCCAGCAGCCGGGTGAGCTTGCCGGTGCCCGCGCCGAGGTCGACGACGCGGCGGGCGCCCGCGGGGAGCATCCAGTCGACGGCCTCGTCGGGGTACCCGGGCCGCACCCGGTCGTACTGGTCGGCGACCGCGCCGAACGAGGAGGCGAGGTCGGAGCGGGCGGGCGTGCCGGGGGCGTCGGGGGTCATGCCGACATCCTGGTCCCGGCACGGGCGCGCGGCGCGGCGGATCCCCACCGCCGCGCCGCGTCGACCGCGTCAGCCGAGCCGCGCGGTGGACCGCTGGAGCCGCATCGGGTCGAGCGCGATGCCCGGGACCGTCGCCGTGCGCCCGGTGACGTCGGTGACCCGCACCGTGTACGGGCCCGCGCCGAGACCCGACGCGGCGAGCCAGTAGCCGTAGACCGTCCGCGACAGCGGGACCCAGCTCGTGCCCACCCGCACCTCGACCGACCGGAGCTCCGTGCCGGCGTCGACGACCTGGATCGCGGCCCAGTTCGCGGACGAGCCGTCCTTCAGCCGGAACGCGAGCGGCGGCACGACCGGTGCGGCGACGGGCGCCCACGAGATGGGGATGATGCCGGCGTCGAAGTCGCCGATCGCGCGGAACGCCTCCTCGCTGAGGTCGAGGTGGGTGGGGTCGCACTCGGGGCAGAGGTCCGCGACCTCGACCCGCACGGTGCCGCGCGGGCCCGTGACGTCGAGGTAGGTGCCGCACGCGGCGCTCCCGCGGTACGCGTCCGGGCCGACGGCCACGTAGAGGCGGTTCGCGGGGATCGACGGGAGCGAGCAGTTGCCGTTCGTCGTGTTGCCGTCCGGGCCCAGCGAGTAGTGCGTGGCGCGGCCGGATCCGGGGGCGACGGCCGACGCGGATCCGGCGGGGGCGGCGACCGTGAGGCCGGCGACCACCAGGAGGAGCGCGAGGAGCGCCGGGAGGACGCGGAGGCGGTCGGCGCGGCTACGGGCACGGGCCGGGTCGGACCGGGATCCGTCCCGGGGCGGTCGCGTGGCGGGCGAGGTGGTGCGGGGCATGGCGTCTCTTCTCGTCGTCGAGGGAGCGGACGCGGTCGCGCCGCGCGGCCAGGCTAGGACCGGCGCGGCGGGCGCGCGGGATCCGCCCACACGGCGGATGCGGCACGGCGCGGCCCGGAGCCCGGGAGGGCGGTCAGGCGAGCGCCGCCGCGAGGGCCGGGCGGAGCGGATCCAGCGCCCGGCGCACCGCGTCCTCCAGCGGTCCACGGCCGACCCCGTCGGCCGCCCACGCCATGACCGCGGCGGCCGTGGCCGCGGCGACGACGGAGGCCGCCACGCGCACCGGCCCGTCGGACGCGCGTCGGCCGGCCCCGCGGGCGAGGGCCTGGGCGACGGGATCCACGAGCCGTGCCGCCCGCGCGACGCCCTCCCCCGCGACGTCCGCGCCGAGCCCCATGACCTCGTGCTGCGTGAGCGCGAGGGGCAGCCAGCCCTCGCCGCGCGCCCGGGCGGCGGAGGCGATGGCGTCGACCACGTCGTCGACGGGCGCACCGCCCGGCCCCACGGCGCCGACCGACTCGCCCGCGGCCCGGAGCGTGTCGTCGAGGCCCGCCCAGAGGAGGTCGGCCTTGCAGGCGAAGTAGTTGAAGAACGTGGCGCGGCTGACCCCGGCGCGCTGCGCGATCTGCTCGACGGTCGTGGCCGCGTAGCTGGTCTCCAGGAAGAGCTCCGCGGCGGCCTCCTCGAGGGTCGCGCGCGACGAGCGGCGGGGGCGGCCGGCGGGGCGGGCGGGGTTCATGCGCCCATCTTGGCGCACCGTCGTGGATCCACCCGCGTATTGTTGGACGCGGTACAGAAACCACCCGCACCAGCGCCCATCCGGCGCGCACATCGGAAGCACCCATGATCCCCACCCCGCGCGCCCGCGCCCTCGCAGGTCTCGGCGCCCTCGCCGCCACCGCCCTCGCCCTCTCCGGCTGCACGACCGCCGCCCCCGAGGCCTCCACGACGCCGGTCTCCGGCGGCACCCTCGTCTACGCCTCCGGCGACGCGGAGCCCGACTGCCTCGACCCGCACGTCGGCGGCAACTACCCGCAGGCCCTCGTCTCCTCGCAGTTCCTCGAGCCGCTCGTCTCGCTCGACGGGAAGGGCGGGATCACACCCTGGCTCGCCGACAGCTGGACCTGGAGCGACGACGGCCTCGGCCTCACGCTCGAGCTCCGGCAGGGCGTGACCTTCACCGACGGCACGCCCTTCGACGCGGACGCCGTGGTCGCGAACATCCGCCACGTGCAGGATCCCGCCACGCTCTCCTCCACCGGGTACCTCGCGCTCCAGGCCGTCGCGGACGCGACCGCGGTCGACGCCGACACCGTGCGGCTCACGCTCTCGACTCCCGACAGCGCGCTGCTCGAGTCCCTCTCGCAGCCGTGGCTCGCGATGGAGTCGCCCGCCGGGATAGCGCGCGGCACCGACGCCAACTGCGCGCAGCCCATCGGCACGGGGCCCTTCGCCGTCGAGCGGTGGGACCGCCAGCAGTCCATCTCGCTCGTCCGCAACGACGCGTACGCGTCGCCGCCGGCGGACGCCGCGCACACCGGTCCCGCGTACCTGGAGCGCATCGACTGGCGCTTCCTGCCCGACGCGGCGTCGCGCTACGCGGCCCTGCAGAGCGGCGAGGTCGACGTGATCGACAACGCGCAGCCCGACGCGATCGCGTCGGCCACGGCGGGCGGCGCGCTCGGCGAGCTGGACGCCCCGCGGCCCGGCGCGTCCAACCGCATCGAGCTGAACTCCGGCCAGGCGCCCTTCGACGACGAGCGCGTGCGCGAGGCGTTCGTCCGCTCGGCCGACGTCGACGCGGGCATCGCCGCGCTCTTCCAGGGATCCGCCGAGCGCTCCTACTCGCCCCTGTCGAGCACCGAGCCCGCCGCCGTCTCCGATCCCGACCCGTTCGCCATCGACCCGGACCGCGCCGACGCGCTCCTCGACCAGGCCGGGTGGACGGCGAAGGACGCCGACGGGATCCGCACGAAGGACGGGAAGCGCCTCACCCTCCGCTTCCCCGTGAGCACCAACCAGTCGATCCCCGCGGAGCAGTCGCTGTTCGAGCAGATCCAGGCCGCCGTCAAGCGGGTCGGGTTCGACGTCCAGCTCCAGCCGATGGACCTCGGCACCTGGTACGAGGCGCTCGGCGACGACGCCTACGAGCTCGTGAGCGCGCCGTACACGAAGGCCGGGCCGGACGTGCTGCGGATCCTCTACGACACGTCCGGCATCACCCCCGCGCCGAGCGGCTACTTCGCGAACCACGCCAAGGTGTCGTTGCCGGAGATCGACCGGGCGCTCGCGGAGGCGCGCTCGACGACCGACTCCGCCCGCCGGAACGCGCTCTACGCCGACGTGCAGCAGCGCGTCATGGCCGGGTACTGGATCCTGCCGCTCTACGACCAGCAGAACCACTTCCTCCACGGGACGGGCGTGCAGGGGCTGCGCGCGCTGCCGTCCGTCGCGACCCCGACGCTGTACGACACCTGGCTCGCCCGGTGACGCGCGGCCGCGCCGTCCGCGCGTCCGGGTCCCGTCGACCCGCGCTCCTGCGGGCCGTCGGCGCCCGGATCGGCGGCGCGGTCCTCGTGCTCTGGGCCGTCGCGACCGTCACGTTCCTCGCCGTGCGGCTCATCCCGGGCGATCCGGCGCAGGCGATCCTCGGCGGGCCCGGGTCGCAGGCGCCGCCCGAGGCAGTGGCCGCTGTCCGGGTGGAGTACGGACTCGACCAGCCGCTCCTCGTGCAGTACCTCGCGCAGCTCGGGCGGCTCGCGCAGGGCGACCTCGGCCGGTCGTACGCCCTCCGCGAGGACGTCGTCGCCGTGCTCGCGCGGCAGCTGCCGGGCACGCTGCTGCTGGCGGTGCTCGCGCTGGCCGTGGCGTGGATCCTCGCGCTCGCCCTCGCGTTCGTCTCCACCGGAGCGGGGCGAGCGGGCGCGGCGCTGGGCGCGGGCGTCGAGATCGTGGCGGCGTCCCTGCCGCACTTCTGGATCGGCGTGGTGCTGATCCTCGTCTTCTCCACCGGGCTCGGCTGGCTGCCGGCCGTGAGCGGATCCTCCCCGGCGGGCCTCGTCCTCCCCGTGCTCACGCTCGCGATCCCGCTCGCCGGCTTCCTCGGCCAGATCATGCGCGAGGCGCTGCTCGACGCGCTCGACGCGCCGTTCGCGCTCGCCGCACGGGCGCGCGGCGAGTGCGAGGCCGGCGTGCGGCTGCGGCACGCGCTCCGGCATGCGGCCGCGCCCGGCATCGCGCTCTCCGGCTGGGCCTTCGGCTTCCTCATCTCGGGCGCGGTCGTCGTGGAGCAGATCTTCGCCCGGCCCGGCCTCGGCCGCACGGCGCTGGCGGCGGTGACCAGCCGCGACGTGCCCGTCATCGTGGGGGTTGTGCTGGTCGTGGCCGTGATCTACATCGTCCTCACCGCGGTCACCGACCTGATGGCGCGCCTAGTGGATCCGCGGCTCGTCGACGCGCGGACCGGGCCGGTGCCCGCCGCGGCGTCCGCGCCCGTGCAGTCCGACGAGGCTGCCGTACCCGCCCCGCAGGCGGCCGCGCGATGAGCGACCCCCGCGCCGAGACGCTGCTCGCGACCGCGCCCTCGCGCCCGCCCGTGCGGATCCTCGCGGTCGCCGGCACCGCGGGCGCCGCCCTCGTGGTCGCCCTGCTCGTCGTCGCCGCCCTCGCGCCCGGCCTCCTCGCGCCCGGCGACCCGCTCGCCGTCGCGCCCGCCGAGGCGTTCCGGCAGCCGGGACAGGGTCACCTCCTCGGCACGGACGAGTCCGGCCGCGACGTGCTCACCCGGGTCGTCCACGGCGCCGGACCGAGCCTCGTGATCGGCGTGAGCGCGACGGCCATCGGCCTCGGCCTCGGCGCCGTGCTCGGACTCGCGGCCGCGCTCCTCGGCCGCGTCGCCGACTTCGCGGTCAACCGCGTGATCGAGGTCGTCTTCGCGTTCCCCGGCCTCCTGCTGGCGCTGTTCCTCATCGTGATCCTCGGCCCCGGCATCGGCAGCGCCACGCTCGCCGTCGGCGTCTCCGCTGCGCCCGGCTACGCGCGCATCATCCGGGGGCGGGTCATGTCCGTGCGGCGGTCGCCGTACGTGGAGGCCGCGACCGTGCTGGGCCGCCCGCCGCTCGTCGTGCTCGCGCGGCACATCCTCCCGAACACCGCGGCGCCGCTGTTCGTGCTGGGCACGCTCGGGGTGGGGCAGGCGATCGTGTGGGCGTCGTCGCTCAGCTACCTGGGGCTCGGGACGGTGCCGCCGGATCCCGAGTGGGGGGCGATGCTCGCCGCGGGCCGCACCTACATCGGCTCGGCGCCGTGGCTGACCGTGGTGCCCGGCCTCATGATCGTGCTCACCGCGACCGCGTCGACCGTGCTCGGTCGGGCCCTCGAGCGACGGGTGCGGGAGTCGTGAGCGGCGGGCTCGTCCTGCCGGCGGCGCCCCTCGCGCTCCGCGTCGAGGACCTGCGCGTCTCGTTCGGCGGCGTCCCCGTCGTGCACGGCGTCTCGCTCCGCATCGCGCCGGGCGAGTGCCTCGCGCTCGTCGGCACCTCCGGATCCGGCAAGAGCGTCACCGCACGGAGCCTCCTCGGCCTCGCCGGCCCCGGCGCGCGCGTGGAGGCCGACGTCCTCGAGATCGGCGGCCGCGACCTCCGCGCGGCGGGGCCCCGCGAGTGGCGGCGGGTCCGCGGATCCGGCGTCGGGCTCGTCCTGCAGGACGCGCTGTCGTCGCTCGACCCGCTCCGCCCGATCGGCCGCGAGGTCGGCGACGCCCTCCGCCTGCACGGCATGACCGACCCGCGCGCCCGGCGCGACCGCGTGATCGAGCTGCTCGAGCGCGTCGGCATGCCGGATCCCGCGACGCGCGTGCGCCAGCGCTCCGGCGAGCTCTCCGGGGGCCTCCGCCAGCGCGCCCTCCTCGCGGCCGCCATCGCGCTCGACCCGCCGCTCCTCGTCGCCGACGAGCCCACGACCGCGCTCGACGCGACCGTGCAGGCGCGGATCCTCGACCTCCTCGCCGAGCTGCGCGCCGCCGGCCAGGCGACCCTGCTGGTGAGCCACGACCTCGCCGTCGTCGCCCGCCTCGCCGACCGCGTCGCGGTGATGCACGACGGCCGGGTCGTCGAGGAGGGGCCCACCGCGGACGTGCTCCGCTCGCCCGCGCACCGGCGGACGCGCGCGCTGGTCGCCGCGGTGCCCACGGGCGTGCCGCGCGGCGTGCCGCTGTCCGAGGATCGTCTCGCGGCGGCGGCCGCGACCGAGCCCGACGACGGCGCGCGACGCCCCGCGGCCGCCGCTCCCGACGACCACCGCGTCGTCCTCCGCGCCGCCGGGCTCACCCGCTCCTACCGCGGCCCCGGCGGATCCGTCCGCACCGCCGTCGACGACGTGTCGCTCGAGGTCCGCCGCGGCCGGACGCTCGGGCTCGTCGGCGGATCCGGCTCCGGGAAGACGACCGTCGCGCGCCTGCTGCTCGCGCTCGAGCAGCCCGACGCCGGCGGCGTGACGCTCGACGGCGAGCCGTGGAGCGGCATCCCGGAGCGGGAGCGCCGCGCTCGACGCCCGCGCGTCGGCGCGGTGTACCAGGATCCGCTGGCGTCCTTCGACCCCCGCTGGAGCGTCGACCGGATCCTCCGCGACGCCCTCGGCGTCGCCGGCCTGCACGGGCCGGACGTGCGCGACACGCCCGGCACGCTCCTCGCCCAGGTCGGCCTCGAGCCCGCCCTGCTGCTGCGCCGCCCGGCGCGGCTCTCCGGCGGGCAGCGGCAGCGCGTCGCCATCGCCCGCGCGCTCGCCGCGCGGCCCGACGTGCTCATCTGCGACGAACCGGTGTCCGCCCTCGACATCGCGGTGCAGGCGCAGGTGCTCGACCTCCTCGACGACCTGCAGCGCCGACTCGGCCTCGGGCTGCTCCTCATCTCGCACGACCTCGGGGTCGTCGCGCACATGAGCGACGAGGTCGCCGTGATGGACGCGGGCCGCGTCGTGGAGCGGGGGTCGGCGGACGACGTGCTCGCGCGCCCCCGGCATCCGGTCACGAGAGCCCTCCTCGCCGCCGTGCCCCGGCTGGATCCGGACGCCGCGCCGCGCTGACGGCCGCCCGCCCGCCCGGACCGACGGGCACGGACGCACGGGCCCGCCGCCCCGGGCTCAGACCCCGTCGTGCCGGTCGAGGAAGGCGTACAGCTCGCGGTCGTCCACCCCGGGGAAGGACCCGCGCGGCAGGGGCGCGAGGATGTGCGCGTGCAGCCGGGCGCTCGGCCACGCGCGATCGCGCCACCGGCCGGCGTCCTCCGGATCCGCGCGTCGGCAGCACGCCTCGTCCGGGCACCGGGACACGCTGCGCGCCGTGGTCTCCCGCCCGCGGAACCACTTGGCGTGCGCGAACGGCACGCCGAACGAGATCGAGTACTCGCCCTCGGTCGTGGATCCGGTCTGCGTCGAGCACCAGAAGGTCCCCGCGGGCGTGTCCGTGTACTGGTGGAACTCGGTCGTCCGGTTCGTGCGGTCGAACGCGCCGCGCGCAGCCCACTCCCGGCACACGGGCTGCCCCTCGACGGCGCCCGTGACGTCCACCGGCAGCGGCAGCCCGTCGTTCTCGTACGCCTTGTAGACCGCGCCGTCGCCGCCCACGCGGAGGAAGTGCACGCGCAGGTCGAGGTGCGTGGTGCTGATGTTCGTGAGCCGCAGCGCCGCCGCCTCGTGCGTCACTCCGAACGCGTCGCGGAAGTCCTCCACCGCGAGGTCGCGTCGGGACTTCGCGTCCGCGAGGAACGCGACCGACTGCGTGAGCGGCATGAGGCACGCGGCCGCGAAGTAGTTGATCTCCAGCCGCTGCCGCAGGAAGTCGGCGTAGCTCGCCGGCTCCTCGTGGCCGAGGACGCGGTGCGCCATCGCCTGCAGCGCCATCGAGCGGAGGCCGTGGCCGCCCGGGATCGACGCGGGCGGCAGGTAGATCCGCCCGGACCCCCGGTCGGTGACCGAGCGCGTCGAGCGCGGCAGGTCGTCGACGTAGATGAGCTCGAACCCGAGGTCCTCGGCCATGCGGCTGACGCTGCGGTGCGAGAGCGCTCCGGCGCGGTGGCCGACGTCCGCGAGCATCCGCTCGGCGAGCTCCTCGATCTCCGGGATGTGGTTGTCGCGCTCGCGCATCATCAGCCGCTGCTCGGTGTTCGCGCGCCGGGCCTCCTCGGGCGTCGCGACCGACTCGCGGGCCCGGCGGGCGAGCTCGCGGTGCAGGCCGACGAGCGCCTCCAGCGTCTCCTGCGGGAGCGCCCGGCTGGCGGGCACCGCGGGCAGCCCGAGCGATCCGTACAGCGACGAGCGCTGGGCGCGGTCGAGCTCGATCTCCAGGGCCGATCGGGGATCGGGCGCGTCGGCGGCGAGCAGGTGCGTGACGTCGACGTCGAGCGCGCCGGCGATCCGCCCGAGGGTCGACAGCCGCGTCTCGCGTCGGCCGTTCTCGATCATGCTCAGCTGGCTCGGCAGGATCCCCGCCCGCTCCCCCAGCGCCTGCAGCGTGAGCCCGGCGGACTTCCGCGCGTGCCGGATGCGGCGGCCGATGACGAGCTGGTCCATTCCTTCACCTCTCCGTGAACATCCGCGCTTCTTCACGCGGACGGATCCTGGAACCCCATCCTGACCGGTCCCACGCTGGAAGAACAGACCGATCGACGAGGACGGACCGACATGACCACCATCCAGGACGCACCCCCGCTCACCTCCGGACGCCCGCGCGCGGACGACGCCGCCGCACCCGGCGCGTCGACCGAGGCCGAGGCCCCGGCTCTCGACGCCGCTCCCCTCCCGCCCGGCACGGACGCCCCCGCGCGCTGCCGGGACCCCCGCATCGCCGCCTGGGTCGCCGAGGTCGCCGCGCTCGCGCTCCCCGACCGGGTCGTCTGGTGCACGGGCAGCGTCGCCGAGTACGACCGCATCACGCGCCAGATGGTCGACGCCGGCACCCTCGTCCGCCTGAACCCGGAGTGGCGCCCGCACAGCTTCCTCGCCCGCAGCGACCCGGCCGACGTGGCGCGCGTGGAGGACCGCACCTTCATCTGCTCCGCCCGCGAGGAGGACGCCGGCCCGACGAACAACTGGCGCGACCCCGACGAGATGCGCGCGGAGCTCCGGGAGCTGTTGGCCGGATCCATGCGCGGCCGCACCCTCTACGTCGTCCCGTTCTCCATGGGCCCGCTCGGCGGCGCGATCTCGCAGCTCGGCGTGCAGATCACCGACAGCCCCTACGTCGTCGCGAGCATGGCGCTCATGACCCGGATGGGCGACGACGCGCTCCGCCTCATCGGCCCGGACACCACGTGGGTCCGCGCGCTGCACGGCCTCGGCGCGCCCCTGGTGGACGACGCCGGACGCCGCACGGCCGACGTGCCGTGGCCGCACAACGCCGACAAGCGCATCTGCCACTTCCCCGAGGAGCGCGAGATCATCTCGTTCGGCTCGGGCTACGGCGGCAACGCGCTGCTCGGCAAGAAGTGCTTCTCGCTCCGCATCGCCTCCGCCATGGCGCGCGACGAGGGCTGGCTGGCCGAGCACATGCTCCTCATCCGCGTGACGAGCCCCGAGGGCCGCCGCTTCCACATCGCCGCCGCGTTCCCGTCGGCGTGCGGCAAGACGAACCTCGCGATGCTGACGCCCACCATCCCGGGCTGGCGGGTCGAGACGCTCGGCGACGACATCGCGTGGCTCCGCCCGGACGTGCAGGGCCGCCTCCGCGCCGTGAACCCCGAGCGCGGCCTCTTCGGCGTCGCGCCCGGCACCGGCGCGGCGACGAACCCCGTCGCCATGGACACGATCTGGGGCAACGCGATCTACACGAACGTCGCGCTCCGCCCCGACGGCGACGTGTGGTGGGAGGGCATGACCCCGACGCCGCCGGCCGGTCTCGTCGACTGGCAGGGCCAGCCCTGGTCGCCCGCGTCCGGCACGCCCGCCGCCCACCCGAACGCGCGCTTCACCGTGGGGATCGAGCAGTGCCCGACTCTCGCGGACGGCTGGGACGACCCCGACGGCGTCGTCGTCGACGCGATCCTCTTCGGCGGCCGCCGCGCGACCAACGTGCCGCTCGTCGCCGAGGCCGACGACTGGGAGCACGGCGTCTTCCTCGGCGCCACCATGGCGTCCGAGCGGACCGCCGCCGCCGAGGGCCGGATCGGCGAGCTCCGCCACGACCCCTTCGCGATGCAGCCCTTCGTCGGCTACGACATGGCCGACCACTGGCGGCACTGGCTGGAGGTCGGCGCGGGCCTCGGCGCCGGCGCCCCGCGCGTCTTCCAGGTCAACTGGTTCCGCAAGGGCGAGGACGGGTCCTTCCTGTGGCCGGGCTTCGGCGAGAACGCGCGCGTGCTCGAGTGGGTCGTCCGCCGCGTCGAGGACCGCGTCGACGTCCGGCCGAGCCCGGTCGGCGGCCTGCCCGTCACGTACGACCTCGACGTCTCCGGGCTCGACCTGGCCGAGGGCGCGCTCGACGAGCTGCTGGCGCTGGATCCGGGCTCCTGGCTCGAGGAGCTCGATGCCGTGGACGCGCACTTCGCGCGCTTCGGCGGCCGGGTCCCCGCCGAGCTGACGGCCCGCGTCGACGCCATGCGCCGGGCCTTCCGCGCCGCCCGCGAGGAGGCCGACGCCTGAGGCCGGGGCCGGATGCGGGGCCCGCGACGGTCCCCGCATCCGGCCGGCGCGCCCCCATCCGGTAGCCTGATCCCCGCACAGAAGGCACCTCACCATCGACACGGTGCCGTCCACATCGAGGGAACCGGAGCACGCATGGCTGACGAACGACGTCCGGACACCGCGCAGGAGGC
>Ga0265798_10009933_pt1 | contig 11803 bp, 12 predicted proteins | sample P3T30metagenome_FD_192430 | JGI IMG/M metagenome (GOLD analysis project Ga0265798, IMG submission 192430) | Plant litter microbial communities from East Loma Ridge, Irvine, California - P3 T30 | ecosystem: Environmental > Terrestrial > Plant litter > Unclassified | place: USA: California... | reverse complement strand
ATAAACCTCGCCGTAAGGTGAGATCCGTGCCCGTCGAGGAGTAATAGCCTCCGTTTTCCGTCGTTTCGGCGCGTTTCGGGCTCGAATAAGGTAGTTAACCACTCGTAAGCGTGACTATCGGACGTCCACCCGCTATTAGACGTTGAGAACCTCCACTTCTCGGGTGTGTAGGCCGGTATCCACGCGGTGTTCGTATATTTCGCCTTAAAGATAAGAAGCGGAGGTAAAGCAACTCCCGAGGCCCCGATACACTCGATCGCTGTTATCCACTCCTGTCTTCCGCTTATCTTCTTAAACGCCGTAGTATCCCCTCTCCTTATAAGTACTTTCGAAGGTAAAGTAGTACCGAGGGCGAAGCCGGTCTCGTCGACGTTAAAAATCGCGTCGGAAGGGTAGAGGTTCTCGAGGAAAAGATCGGTAAGGGCGTCGAAGTAGGCGCTTACGACCGGATAGTTTACTCCTTCGAAGCGGCTCGCGTCTAGGGCTCGAGAGTAGACCGTCTTTAGCTCGGGATATCGTTTTCGGAACCTATCGATCCACCGTTTACTAATAGGAGGGTAGGAAGTCGGAGTCGAGCTTAAGCGGAAGCGGGAAAGTCGGATTTCTTCGGCGAGATCTCTTGTTAATAGAAGGGTAATAGGACAACCCGACTTAGAAAGTCGAGTAATAGCCTTTAGAAGAGTCTTCTCTTCGGCGGTCGAGAGTATCTGTTGCGATTCATGCGATTTAGCGTATGAAGTTCGGGTCGAGAGTCGATCGGAGAGGGTAGAAGCCGGGATATTAAACGCGTAAGCACACTTTCGAATCGAGGTATATTCGCCGTTACGGTACGCCGCTAGGGCGGTAGTAAGCGTATCTTCGGAATAGGTAGGCATAATAAAGAAGAAAGCAGGAATGTCGCGTAGAAAATTCGTCTAAACGCGAAACTAGCGCGCGGGACTGTCCGAACTCCCGTACTGTCCGAACTCCCCTACAATGACGTTACATAAAATTCGACGGAAGTCAGACAAGTTATATCGTAAATAACGTGGTGAGATGTCTCGCGAGGTAGAGATGACATAGAGAAGGTCTTATGTGTACTTGTCTTTGCGTTTTGCCGTCAGTTGTTGACTTTGTGGCTGTGAAGATGTATTTACGTGCGTTGTTGCAGCAGGACTTAGCATGAATGGAAATAGCCCATTGTCACAAGTATCGTACGTGCAGACATCAATCCGGGGGTTTCGATGTTGTTCAACAAGCACGGCTGCTTTGCCCATCTGTCGTTGCCAGATGACTTGGCTCAATCTTCAGGCGTCGAGCCGATCGAGAAGCATGATGAGCTAACATTCAGCTTAAGCTGGGTTGCCGAATCGCAGTATTGGGAATGGTTGACCTCGCCGGACATCTGCTTCCTAGAAACAAAGCGGTTAGCAAATACCAGAGCGTCGGGAGTCCCATGACTTCACATTGTTTTTGGTCTTTTCCCATCTATCGTAGTTGGCGGGAGTGTCTCAGGAGTACAAGAAGCGTAGTAGGGTGGCCAGGACGAAGACACTTAGATAAGCGCACCCCGGCTCATCGCTGAAATCGAAGAATCGAGGTCTACTGCAGCTGTTGAGGTCAATCCTGGGAGGCATCTTGTTGCAGGGTGACATGTGAACGTCCTGTCGCAAAGCGTGCCATGCAGCCGCTTCAACAAGGCCACTCGAGTGGGCAAACGTGGAATCGGACCAAGCAAACGGTTGTCGATGCCTTTCGGATAGAGAACTCCGCCGACTTTGTCGTCGAATCCATCGTACATACGCATGCAAACGATAGTCGCCAAACCATTTCCGTCGTAGAATGGCTGTGACCGCGAGAGAGCCCAGTTGATTAATAGCTGGAACTTGCAGCAGCAGAAAGCGCCTCCAGGTCACGGTGGCCAATCATCAGGTTTAGTGTCTGGAAGCGACGGCAAGTGCGGCGTAAAGCATCATGGGAAGGTGAATCGATCGTTTAGGGATTTCTTGATCGAATTGCCATATGCAGCCGGAGGTGTCAAGCTGAGCGAACTAGCTTGGGGAGATGAACTCAATTTGGTAACATTAGTTGCGTAGCCAGGGAGCCAACTTTTGGACAAAGTACTGTAGAAGATTGGCTGTTCGGCGAGGAAGAAGAATGCTTGAATACCTGTCGTGTTAGGGACAGAGTCTTGCGCCCAGTGTTGGAATCTACGATACGATTGTTCGTGTCTGGAAAATCGCGTTCAATACTGCTTTCGACCAAGATGTCGTATCGATCGCCCCCGTGCCTTCGAGACAGCTCTAACAACGGGGAAGCCGGAGTGTCGAGATCTTCGACGCCTACAGACGCATCCGTCTGAGGCCCGGGATCATTATGTAATACACTAACAGATTCGCTAAGTTATAGCGATTAAGGCTCTGCTACCGTGTACTAATCGTGGACGGTGGTTCGGATCGTGGCAGTGATGAGTTGCAGTATAGTTCCAAAGTCTGACTCGTGTCGTCGCTCTGATCATGATGCTCGTCTATCTGTGGCAGTGTGGCTTTGTAACGGGCTAATATGCCGCGGAGTTTAGGTCGGGTCAAACCGAAGGTTGATCCAGGCAGAGAAGAAGGGTATTAGCACAATGAATACGGTTCGTTATAATCACTGACTCTAATACAAGAGTTGATCGTGAGGCTCCTATGAAAGATAGGAAACCAACTATTCTCTATACCTAGGGGACTCGTAATTGCTCAATCCTCGACTGAGAGCGAGCAGACTAGTCTCCATTTGGGACTGAGATGTCGGACCCGCCCTACTCATACACGTGACTTCCTCGCGTGCGAGGAGGGTCAGCTGTCGGTTGTCAACCAACCACCTTGGCTCAGTTGGCGGGAGAATTCCGTGCTCATTACAAGCCGGTTTGGATTGCGACCTTTTGAGTCCTATAGGAAGATTCGAGCCTGCTTCTGGAAAACTATTGATTGTCTTAGGTGTACCGTTGAATGGTTCGTCCTGCGCGACAAAACCTACCATACCACATCCCACGTTTTCCCCCGTCGCGACGTAAAATGTCTTAGTGTCTCTAGTAGGCACCCACACCTGATCGCTTTTATGGTCGAGATGTGTTCTCACTCTCGCACCTTGCGAAGCTGTATCGACATAACGGACTGGTCGGAAGCGGTACATCTCATCGTAGAAGCAAGCTCTGCGGCCTTCTTCGCAACGCGTGCAGATAGTAGATCCGTCTAGTGTAACGCAATTGATACTGATAATATAGTAACGTTAGCGCATGCTTCCGTGAGTATCGAACGGGAGCGACGTACTGTCGGCGGCGACAAGATTGACAAAATCTTGACAAACCCTAGGCATTTTTTGCTCCTCGGATGTTTTGCACAAGTTGGTGGGAGATTTCAGCCCTTGCAAGCCTTCGGGCGTTCACACCTATCAAGTTACATACACAGTTGAGAGTAGGCACATGGACCGAGGACACTTCACTCGAGTAAGCCTCCACAATCAATTTCTGCCTACCTAAAAGTTTGAATCACCCTATTGTTGATTGATCAGGGTCAATCAACTTTGTTCTCATTGGGCCGTAGGTGCCGTGTGGCTTCCAGACGTCCTACCGTTGGTGATTGGGTTTGGTCAGCGCGCTTTAAAGTTTGACCGGTCAATTCGATCAGCTTTGTAGGACTTGGTATATTTGTCCTCCTTGCTCAATATAAGATAAGCGGTAGTATAGCAGACATTGTGATTGTAATACCATCACACTTTCGAAACTTCTACTGTCGTCGAACTGTCATATGCAAGATATGCCCATCACCAAACATCCAGCTGCCATCGCCTTGACCTCTTCTGTCGATCCGTCCAATCCCGTAGCTGTAGCTCATCCCAACCCTGCCTCTTACTCAATTCCTGGCCAAGCACATTGGAAACCTCCCTAGCCATATTGGCGGAACCGCAGACATAGAGGTAGGTGTCCATGTTGATGAGCAGGTCACATATCTCATCGGAATTTTCCCTGACTCGATCTTGAACGTATGCCTTTGAGCCTGTGTCAGGTCGGGAGAAAGCACTTATCAGAGTGAATCGATCCCCAAGGACTTTGGCAGTCTCTCGAATCTCCTCATCATAGATGAAATCATGATGCTCGTTACGGCAGCCGAAGAATAGGACCGTGCGACCAACCTCGCGGCCCATCTTTAGTAGTGCTGCGCGCTCATGCAGGAATGCGCGGAAGGGTGCAACGCCGGTGCCTGCACCAACCATGACGATTGGTCGAGATGCTATCGCTGGTGGCTTGAACTGGGATTTGCGAATGTGGGCGTAGATTTTGCCATTTCGCAGTGAGTCCTGAGGGCCGTCAAGTGCGTAGCTCATGGATTTTGGGTGTGCTGAAGGAGTTTTTTGTAGATGGCCGTGGAGCGCGAGTAGGTAATTGGTCGAAAGCCCAGGGATAGCACTCCCTGACCCTTTGAGCGGGCTATCGGAGATAACTGCAGTGATAGAAGCCTGCCGAGGCTGAACCACGGAAGATGAAGAGATCGAATAGTATCGGGGGCGCAGTGTTGGGATTGCTTCGATGATGAAGGAGAGTGGTACCGACGACCATGCACCAACTGTGTTATCTGCGTACTCCAGAAGACGGCCAAAGTTGACGTACGTCGTTTGAGACAGCTCAGAAAATAGCCTTGCATTTTTGCTAATACCAAGGAGCCTGTCTCTGGCGATCTGGTTGGGAGCGAATTCGGCCAGAGAGGAGACAACATCTCGAGACACAGGCGCGGTGATTTCCAGGTGATGGTTGAACAAAGCAGATATAGTGACTGACGTGGGTACTTTCAGCTTTGTCTCGCCTCCAATGGATTTGATTGTGACAGGCTTTTGCAGCCTTTCAGCATAATCCAGGCCGCGAACCAATTTCGCGACCTCGGCCTCGGGATTGATGGGCCAGACTCCCAGATGATCTCCAGTCTTATATTTGAGGCCAGTGATGGCAGCACTCAAGTCAATTTCCATGTGCAAACAATTTCGACCTTCCGTCGATTTGAAAAGCTCGTGCGACGATTTGACCTGAAGGGCGTGGATAGCAGACAGCGATCTTGCAGCAGCACGGCTAGAGGCCTGCTCAGGTGGTATACCATGACTGATCGTTGCAGCATCGACACTTGCATCTTCGATTACCTCGATCGATGGCTCGTAGAGCGAGTCGTCCTCTTCGAGGCCAAACGTGCTTTTGAGAGTGGCGAGAGCATTGTCTTTCCACTCTAGGAAATGCTCCTCGGTCTCGCCCTTCGCGTCATCTGCGCGGCCTGTCGGAATAAGTGCCTGAGCCCCAAGGTTTTCGATTCTATCGACGACATGGTCAATGACAGCGTTGTAGTGCTTGTAGTTGCTGTTGCCTAGGCCAAATGCCATGTAGCGAAGCAGGCTCAACGGCTTTCCGCGCTCCAACTCAATCCAGCCCCAGAAGTCGTGTACGTTGTCGCTGGGATCGCCTTCGCCAAAAGTCGACATGATGAAGAAGGCGGCCTTCGATTCAGGTATGCGAGCGACAGAATTTGATTCGTAGTCGGACATGTCGGCGACAAGGGCAACCTTGCCAAATCGTTGTTTGATCTCCCTTGCCAGACGGCTAGCGAACCTCTCTGCAGTACCCGATTGAGAGCCCCAAAAGATTACGACGTCCGCACTCTGAATGCAATGCTTAGTAACTGTTAGTGGTCATAAAGTGGATGACTTTACTCACTAGTTGGTGCATCCTTTCTGCAACATCCCTGGATACCGCAACCAAACTGTTGGAGCCCATCTTCTCCTGGGGACGTTCGTACATTTTGTACAAGTATGGGTCTGGCAGATCCCATAATGTTCCTCGCAAAAGGTAGACGGCGCTAAGGATGGCGAGTACTGCCACGGCCACGACATCGTCAGCAGACGCAGCCTGCAGTGACTGTGTGGTCGCGTCTAGGCTCTCCATCTTGAACAGAGGCCAGCTTCGGGACAGGATAGTAGCCATGACGAGGAGTGGTTCAGGAGTGGTTCAGTCCAGACCTCCGCTCCTGAAGGTGGACACCACGAACTTCTTTAATGCATCCTTCAGTAGCATCGCGCCGGAACCTGCGCACTCGTTTAAGTCCAAGTATGGCATCTTGCCTATTTGAGACGATGCGGAGGGTTCGCGATTGTATAGCAAGAAGGTGAAGACGAAAACACAGGTTGCTCTCCGCAACACAAGATCGACGCGCAAGAAGAGGGCTTGGCGCGGCACCTTGCAAAAGAGGAAAGCCTCGGCGCACGGGACAAACAGAAAGAGACAGAGATCCCGCACCAGATGACTTCTCTCGCAGGAAGGTCTATAGCTACAAATTTCTCCACCAAAGTACCTTGAAAGTGCTACATCGCCGTCGGGTTCGATTCACGGCGTTTGCGGCCTCTGGCGCCTAGTTGGTCGTCCCAACCCACGGCTTTGCAGGGCATGAGGGAATCGAGGACGGACGGCTGGACTGGACGTCCGCAAGACATATGAATTACAGTTTTCACTCACGTCACCGGAGATGAGGAGGTGACATTCAGGAACACAAAGTACGCGTTCCATGCGGCATTGATCTTGCACTTTTACCAATATATACCCACTATTGCTTGATCAGAGGCCCTTAGCATACCCCTGATGAACCATTGTCCCCCATGCGAAATGTAGCAGGGCGTTCGGTAACCTCGCGGCGCCGCTCGTGCTCGCATGACTCACGCGTTTGAGGAGCCAACAGTCCCGTTCTTTTACGTGTTAGCACGCACACCCATTTGCTCGAGGCACGTAGCAGTGGTTTGAAACTGCCTGCTTCCGGCTATACCGAGGGTCAGAGCCTATCAAAGCGGTGACATACTCGGGCCAGTCGTGGCTGCTACGCGCTGCGCCCCACAAATGTCTTACGACATACATTTCTGGCTGTCTATGAGGGTATCCTCACGGTGGGCCAACCGTGTTTTGGTGATTAATATCTCCCCATACAAGACATTACTCAAGAAACCCAGTAATTTGAGGAAACCCCATGGCTTTTGGAGATACGATCAGGCTATGCAATCGGCAAAAGGAGAAGAGGACTTGGCCCAAAGCACGAAATTGCTGACCCCACTACCTAGTCACGCTTCCGATAGCCATATCGTGCTACTTTGGACCAGAAGCTTAGGCCCTGGCTCGGCCTCTTTTTTTGAGGTGCGGACAGCACTTAGGGGAGGCATGGGCACAGTTGTATAATCGGCAACGGAGGAAGTTCCGCACACTTCGCGCAGCGCTTTCGATTATTCGTAGATAGCGAACAAGCCATTTGGCGTAGTACAACGATAACTACTGCAATTTCGTCGTCTCTGCTATGTGACGCGTACCCGGGATGCATGTCTCGAAGCACCAAACTCTTGAATTTTCAAGTGTGTAATTCACTAACTGTGTAATGAACGTTGGGATATCAGGATTTAGCTGGCTGCTGTTCCGTCTTAACACACGCGACTGACAGCTGTTGCATAACAATTCATCCCGGCCAAACGAACGATCTTCATCCTCGATGCAAGCATAACCGCCCACCAACCACCTCCTAATGCCCAAACGCCGCCTCAACCCTCTTCCTTTCATGTTTATGCTCTTGCTGCCACCGCTTTGAGTACTGCCTCCCGAAACCATGTTCGAAGACTTCACGAATCGTCTCAAGCGGCATGCCCTTGACATCCGGGTAGAAGAAGACAATGAACAGCCAGCCGACGAAGCAGATTCCGCAGTAGAAGCCGAAGGCTCCGGAAGGGGTGATGCCTTTCATCATGCTGAGGAATGTGCCTATGAGGGAGTTAGTTGGTATGCTGAGTTCAGCAGAAGCGGATGAGACGAATGGGGGGGAGGGTGGGAAGTGATAGACTTACTGCTAATGATGATGTTCGTGCTCCAGCATGTGACTGTGTTCAACATCGTGCTGTGGTTCTGTTAATTTCTTTCTCTTGTTGTTAGATTGAGATTGAAAGATCCATACCCTAAGGCCCTAGCTTCATTAGGGATCAACTCAGTTCCGATCCAAGCAATTGTGGCCACACCTGTAGAGTAGAAGCCAACGTAGCAAATGATGGTCACCAGTACGAGTGTGCCAGGCCAGCCGATCTGTGTGTTTTCGACTTCAAGAGTTGCCAGATCGATAGGAATGTAGCTGAAAGACACAGCTGCAATCAGCATGCATACGGACATGCCTAGGACTGTGACCGTGAGGAGTCTTCTGCGGCCAAATTTGTCGACAAAGACCAGATTGAGGATGGAGAAGACAAAGTTCGTTCCTGAAACTGTTATGGCTACTGCTGTTGCGTTGTTGAAGCCAACAATAGAGAAGAGCGTCGCACTGTAGTACATGAGAGTATTGAAGCCGCCGAGCTGCGATATCGCCATTACTATGCATGCTGTAAGAACCGCACGTCCAGTCTGGCCATTGGTGAAGATACGAGCCAGTCCCCTGGAAAGACTTTCGTTGGAAAGCGAGTTTTCGGTAGCTTGCTCGCACGAGGATGTGATCAATGCCATCTTCTGTTGGCGTTGGAGTTCGGAAGAAGTAGGATATAAGCGTAGAAGAACTTGATCGGCTTCGGCAGTGCGGCCGTGACAGACCAATTGACGGGGCGATTCAGGGCACCAGAAAAGCATTCCAGCTAGAAGAATCGCTGGAGCAGCTCCGATACCGACTGTAGCGCGCCAGCTCTCGCCGGGAACTGTTGCGAAGCCTGCGCCTAGTGCGCTAGCCACGAGTTGGCCGAATGTGACGGACATGTTGTTAAAAGCGACCATGCGTCCACCTGTCATTCCGAGTTAGCTTACTGAGTTGATCTTATGAGTGCTTAGTAGGTCAAGCTTACGATATTTCGCCGGCGCAAGCTCGCCGATGTACAATGGGACCACCATTGCAGCACTACCCACACCGAGACCAACGATGAAGCGGCCTACAGCAAACTGTGCTACGGAGTATGCGGCGGCCTGCAAGACGGTTCCAACAACGAACACCACACAAGCAGCCCAGATGGGCATCTTTCGTCCGAATCGATCGGCAGTGAGACCAGCTCCGACTGCTCCAATTAAAGCTCCACCGCTGGTCAATGAAGTCACTAGCTCTTGTTCGCTCGTTGATAAGACATGCCCTAGTGATGTGCCGATGGTCACTAGGACCGAGGAGATGTAACCGGTGTCGTAGCCGAAGAGGAATCTGGGACAGTCAGCAAAGTCTTGTAGATTTGTTTGCACCCTCTGGCTGAATTTGTGAAGAGGGACTGCCACTGTGCCGGAAAATCGCTTCTGTCAACTCCAAGCACTTACCCCCCAAGCGAGACAGTCACAGAGATCAGCCAAGCTGCCTTTGAAGCAGCAGCTTCCTCGATGCTAGGGACTTCGTCGACTTTGTCGACTTTGTCAATGGCCCCGAGTTCAGACTCAATGTGCTCGATGTGTCGAGTATCAATCCCAGCTTTCTTCTCGTGGTCGAGCGTCATGATTCGTGAAGATAGAGAGTGTCTATTGAAAGACCCAGTGGTTTTCAAAAGGTGAAAGACGAGTGTAACAACGATGCTAGATGCAAGTCCTGTGTTTGGAAGAAAGTATTGATCTCAATGGAGTGAGAGTGTCCTTAAGTATAAGATCCCGACCATGACGGAAAGTAGGCCACCTCGCAACGGTACCATGCTGACGCTAGTGATTGACGTTCTTCAAATCGGGCAAGGCAGCCTTTCGCCGTTGGAAGGAACAGTTTCTCCCGGGAGGCGCTCTGATATCGAGGAATCGCTCCTCGATCTCGACCCCATGGGGAGGCAAAGACTTTGGAGACTAGTCTGCGGGGTGCATGTAGTCTTCCGGTTGGCAGTCAGCCTCAGAAAGTCGGAATGTTTTACATATTTTGGCCGAATGCGGAAGGTGTTGGCGTGGTGGCTTGGATTCGATCAAGAAAGAATTACCGTGTCCTGGACGAACTGGTGTAGAAGTCTGCCCGACTGCGTACACAGACCCACCGCGTGCTCACATTTCCAATTGCATGCTGGGCGTATTATTTACCCAATTTCTTGACCACATCAATCATAATCACTAAGGAATTGATACTAGATATTTGAGGTGTATAGACGACAGAAAATACAAGTATCACGATACAGATGTATATTCCATCGCTTCCATACCTACGCAAAGCTGGCATTCAAGAAGCGTCCCAACCCCAGCTGATCTTCAAGTTCTCTATCACCGTCCCAGTTCCCCAGGCATGCTTGCGATCGCAGGCCAACAAGATCCCTACCACAGCATCCTGCTCCCTGCGATCTACAAACTTGTCGCCTGCTATCACAATCGCCATCGCTGCGTAGCTGTGCGAAGCATAATGTCAGCGTTGTAGATTGTTGACGATATCGGCAGCATCGAGTTGAAAACAAATGAGTCCACTCACATGAAATTCGGCGGCGAGTTCGGATTACTCAAACAAATCCCGGAAAGGATGCAGACGTACTCTACGATCTCCGCATCAGCAGCTTTCAACGCCGCACTGCGAAGCGGTCCAAGGCGAGGGATCTTGGGGTTGTGCGCAATAAGCAAGATCTTGGCTAGGTAATAGTGCTGCGTGCCGACCACGACATCGTCGGCCACATAGCACATCTCGGGAAAGACGTTCTCCTCTCCCGCAGCCTGCTCGTAAACTGGCGTGTAGGAGGCAGGTTTACTAGCGAACCACCGCGCGGTGCAGTCCGCTAGGAAGCTATACGTGGGTTGAGGGTGATCATGGTCGCCAAAGCAGTAGCGGATGATATCTGCAGCTAGCACCACCATACGACAAGCCCAGACGTCGTCGGACGCCGCTTCGAACGACCGGTCGATATTGCAGTGCTCTAAGGCCGGGATGATGGATCGCTGGTTCACAAAGGCCACGTATATTTCCTGGCGCAGTCCTACCAAGAAGGCCGCCTGCCGTAGGCCACCAGCCATGGTGGCTCGCTCTTGAGCCGTAATGAACGCATGTGCGCCGAACAGATGGCTTTCTTGCTGCGTTGACTGTTGGCCCGACAGAGATACCTCGAGCTCTTCGACATGACGCAAGATGATGGTCGACGCGAGTAAGTTCTCGTCCTGTAGCACCGAGCTGTCGTCGAGCATCGGTATCAGGGTCTGCAAGCAGCCTTGGATATACTTGTTCGATATCAGATGATCGTACTCTTCAATACGGCTCAGGTGTCTCGCAGATAATGCGAAGATGGCATTCAGCAGCGGTGGACAGCTAGCGGCACGTTGAGGTATCACTCGGCGGAAATGCTGCAACGGGTCTGTAAGGTCGAAACTCCGGGCCAGGTGCTCGACAAAGTAGCGAAGCAGTCTGGCCTCTTCCTTGTCTTTTAACGGCCAAGCTGGAGCGTCAAGGTAGATTCTGGAGAAGGAGTTTGAGACGGTAGCAAAAGCCGCGCCGGTGTCGAAAGACATAGGAGGTTGGAGTCCTACGAAAGCTGGATCCGAGGCTGCATTATGCGGTCCGATCTCGAGGCTTGCATCTATACTTACAGGAGTCCAGCCTGAGTGTGATGAGTTATCACAGAATTTGGTCGGGCTGCGAAGGGGCGTTAGTGGATGGTCACAAATTGGACCCCAATCATTCTGGCTTACAATTGGTTCATCTGGCCGGGACTGTTACTACTCGGCGCAGACCCGTGAAACGAATCCGTGTACGAGACGTGGCCAGAAGTGGTGAGGCGACGCTTTTTCTCTGGAGCTGCATTTTCGTGGAACCTGCTGTTCTCAACTCCGAAGAAATTGCCGGGTGAATTGGAAGAGGCTGAATTGGCTCCATGCGTTTAGGGTTTG
>Ga0265798_10009932_pt1 | contig 11804 bp, 8 predicted proteins | sample P3T30metagenome_FD_192430 | JGI IMG/M metagenome (GOLD analysis project Ga0265798, IMG submission 192430) | Plant litter microbial communities from East Loma Ridge, Irvine, California - P3 T30 | ecosystem: Environmental > Terrestrial > Plant litter > Unclassified | place: USA: California... | reverse complement strand
CTGGCCGATGCGCTGTTGACCGCGGTGAAGCTGGGCGCCGACATTGCCGACCCCGGTCTGCTGAAACGCTATGAACGCGGCCATCGCCTGGCCACCCATCCGCTGTACCTGTCGACCAATCTGGTGGCCTCGCTGTACACCGATGACCGCCCACCAGCCCGTTTGCTACGTGCGGCGGCTTTGAAAGCGGCTGATCGCCTGTTGCCATTCAAGCGTGCGCTGGCTGCGCAGCTGAGTCATTCGGTGTCGGGACGGCGCTGAACGAACCGGTAGCGGCAAACGCTGCCGATGCCGCTCAGATCCCCATGTACCTGCCGGGCTTGTGATTCAGCGCAATCACCAGGTTCAGCGCGATCGCGCCTAGGATCGACGCCCCGATCGCCATCGGGCTGACCACGAACAGGGCGGCGAACACCACGCAGATGTCCACGCACATCTGCAGCTTGCCGGCCGGGAAGCCGAACTTGTCCTGCACGTACAAGGCCACGATGTTCACGCCGCCCAGACTGGCGCGGTGGCGGAACAGCACGATGGACCCGGTGCCGATCATCAAGCCACCGAAGATGGCCGTGTAGAAAGGCTCGGCATTGTTGAACTGCAGGAACTTGGGATGCAGCAACGAGAACGCCGACACCAGCGCCACCGAGCAGAAAGTCCGCAGCGCAAAGTTCCAGCCCATGCGCACCACCGCAAAAGCGTAAAACGGCAGGTTGATCAGGAAGAAACCCACGCCGAAGGGCAAGCCGGTGGCGTAGTGCAGCAGGAAGGCCATGCCGGCCGTGCCGCCAGTGACCAGGCCCGCCTGCCCGTACAAGGTGATGCCGAAGGACACGAAGAGCGTGCCTACCACCAGCGCGAACAGGTCTTCACGACGGCTGTGGCTGATCGACGGGACACGGCGCGCAGCCTGTAGCGGGGTGGCAGCAGAAGCAGTAGAGCTCAAGGGGATTTTCCGGTAGCGCGTCATGGGGGCAGCGGGTGGCGGCCGGACGGCAATGCGTCTTGGAAAGCGTGACGGATAAGCAGGCGGCCCTCTCGGCAAACGCCATCATCCCTCCACGCAACGCTGTCAGTGGAACACAGCGGCGCACCATTTGCTCGGGAAAACCCTTGGTAGGCTGGCGATAGAACAACAACTCGGGCGCGGTGACGCAGACGAGACGCTTGACGCGCGGTCTGCAACACCGTGCAGCGGTCCGGATTCAGGTGCGGCCAGCCTCGAAGTCACGCGGATAACGCGGCGCGGGACGCGACAGATCGCTGAGCGTTCTTCGCGCGGTGGCCGGCAGACGCCAGCCCACCGCATGCAGGTTCGCGCGCACCTGGTCGGCCGTGCGCGCGCCGATGATCACGCTTGGCACCAGCGGATTGTCCAGCAGCCAGCGCAGCGCGATCGGCGCGGGCGAATGGCCGAGTTCGCCGGCCAGTTCCACCAGTGCGGCCACGATCTGGTCGCGCTCGGGGGTCAGGTAGTTGGCCCCACGGCCGAAGCGATCATCGGCTTGTCGCGTGCCGGGTACCACGCCCTCCACGCCGTGGTACTTGCCCGACAAGACCCCACCGGCCAGCGGTGCCCAGGGCACCACGCCCAAGCCCTTCATCTGGCACACCGGCAGGATTTCTTCCTCGACGTCACGCACCAGCAAGCTGTATTGCGGCTGGTAGATCACGTAGCGGCTCAGGTGATTCACCTGGCTGACCCAGATCGATTCCAGCAGGCGCCACGCTTCGAAGTTGCTGGCGCCCAGGTAGCGCACCTTGCCATCGCGCACCAGGGTGTCCAGCGCCGACAGGGTTTCCTCGGCCGGCGTGCGCGGGTCGACGTGGTGCACGTAGTACACGTCCAGGTAATCGGTCTGCAGCCGCCGCAGGCTGTCCTCGACCGCACGCAGGATGTGCGCACGCGACGCGCCGCCGTCGTTGGGCCCGGTGCCCACGCGGTTGCCGAACTTGGTGGCCAGCACCACGTCGTGCCGACGCTCGCGCAAGATGTCGCCCAGCAGCCGCTCGGACTCGCCCGAGGTGTAGGAATTGGCCGTATCGAAGAAGTTGATGCCGCCGTCGAGTGCGGCAGACACGATTTCGCGCGCTGCGTCGCGGTCGGCCTCGCGGCCGAAGTTCATGGTGCCCAGGCAGAGTTCAGAGACTTTCAGGCCGCTGGTGCCGACGTAACGGTAGTCCATGGTGGCGTGTCCGGAAGGCTGCGCGGCACTGCGCCGCGACGAAATCGATGGTCACCCAGCGTACCAGCGCCGTGTGACGCGGCAAGGGATTTCCGGCAGCTTCCGCGCCGGTTCGGGGATGACCCCAAGCCACAGGCACGCCACCTGCGGAGGAATTCCCACACACATCCTGCCGATCGGCCGACAAACCTGCCGCTCGTCATGTTGAATCCGGGTCATATTGCATTGCGTATGAACGTCCCGCATGATGAACCTTCATCGCCACCCAAGGGGCGCGCCATGACTACCCTCCCTACTCACACTGCATTTGCCGACGACCGACGCATTGCGCACGGGTTGCTGTCCGACGTTGCCCTGCATGTCGGCGCTGCCCTTAGCAGCGGCGAAACCGGCATCCTGATTTTCGACAACCGTACTGGCGAGCAGATTGACCTGGATCTGCGCGGCTCGCCCGAGGACATCATGGCCCGGCTGGCGCTCAGCCACCCGCCGCCCCCCGAAGCGCCGCTGATCGAACCGGTCATGCCGCGTGGCCCTGGCCGCCCCAAGCTGGGCGTGGTCGCGCGCGAAATCACCTTGCTGCCACGCCACTGGGCTTGGCTGGCCGAGCAGCCTGGCGGTGCGTCCGTCACCTTGCGCAAGCTGGTCGACGCCGCCCGCCAGGCCAGCGCCGAGCAGGACGCCATCCGCCGGGCGCAAGACGCCGCCTGCCGTTTCATGACCACCATGGCGGGCAACCGGCCGGGTTTCGAAGATGCGCTGCGCGCCTTGTATGCCGGCGACGTGGACGGATTCGACACCCTGACCGGCGATTGGCCAACCGACGTGCGCCAACACGCGCGCTGGCTGGCCGAACCGGCCTTGGCAAAACCCGCTGCGGAACCGTCGGCAGACTGATGCGCCAACAAGCCCGGCTTGCCGGTGCGAGGGGTGTCATGGGCAGGTCATCTCCAGTCCAGACAATGCGGCCTCCCCCTGGAGGTCCCCGTGACACGACGCACCCACTTTACTCATCCACGCACCCTGGCCATCACGGCCGCCACCTTGTTGCTGGCCACCCTTTCCGCATGTGGCGGCGATGACGATCCGGCTCAGCCCGTCACCCCGCCCGCTGTCCCCGCGAGCCTCGAAGGCGCGACCCTCGATGTCGCCGTGCTGGAAACCACCGACCTGCACGCCAACGTGGTCGGCTACGACTACTACAAGCTGGCCGAGGACAAGAGCTACGGCCTGGACCGCACCGCCACGCTGATCGCCAACGCGCGCCAGCAGAACCCGAACACCTTGCTGTTCGACAACGGCGACACCATCCAGGGCACCGCGCTGTCGGACTACCAGGCACTGGTTGCGCCGACCTCGTGTGCCGAGATGCCCGCGATCTACCGCCAGATGGACACGCTGGGCTACGACGCCGGCACCATGGGCAACCACGAGTTCAACTACGGCCTGCCCTACCTGTCGCAGATCACCAATACCGACTTCGGTCTGGCCGGCATTGGCAAGGGCACGGCGCAGACCAACCCGACGCAGGCCAAGACCTGCGCGGCCCCGCGCTTCCCCTTCGTGTCCGCCAACGTGGTGTCGGCCGCCAGCAAGAACCCGATCTTCCAGCCCTGGCGCATCATCGAGAAGACCTTCCAGGGCAAGGATGCCGGCGGCAAGGCCATCGAGGTCAAGTTCAAGGTTGGTGTGATCGGCTTTGCGCCGCCGCCCATCATGCAGTGGGACAAGGCCAATCTGGACGGCCGCGTGGAAGTCACCGGCTGGAAGGAAACCGCCCAGCGCTACCTGCCTGCCATCAAGGCAGCCGGCGCCGACATCGTGGTGGCGCTGGCGCACGGCGGCATCGACATGAACACGCCCTACACCCCGCTGATGGAAAACGGCTCGGGCTACCTGAGCGAGGTGCCGGGCATCGACGTGATCCTGACCGGCCACCAACACCTGCTGTTCCCCGATGCCAGCGCCACATCCACCTTCCTTGGCCAGCCCGGTGTCGATCCGGTCAAGGGCACGATCAACGGCGTGCCCGCCGTGCAACCCGGCCAATGGGGCAACAACCTGGGCGTGGTGAAACTGGCGCTGGACTACCAGGGCGGCTGGAAGATCCGCAAGGCAGCGACCGCCGTGTCGCGCGTACCCACCCTGCTGACCGCCGCACAGGGCACGACGCCGGCCACCTACGTGGCGCCGCAAGTGTCCTTGCAGCAACTGGTGCAGGCGGTGCACGAGGCCACCATCGCCTACGTGAAGACGCCGATCGGCCGTGCAAGCTTCGACCTGTCGACTTACTTCGCGCTGGCCGGTGACGTGTCGGCCTTGCAGATCGTCAACATGGCGCAGATCGACTACTTGAAGACTTTCATCGCCAAGAACAACCCGACCTACGCCAACCTGCCGATCCTGTCGGCAGCCGCCCCGTTCAAGGGCGGGCGCAATGGCCCGGGTGACTTCACTTACGTGAAACAAGGCGACGTCGCGATCAACAATGCGGCCGACCTGTACCTGTACCCGAACACGCTGCAAGTGGTGCGGGTCAGCGGTGACATCGTGCGCCAGTGGCTGGAAAAGTCCGCCGAGCAGTTCAAGCGCATCGACCCGGCCAGCACGGCTGCGCAAGACCTGGTGGATACGGCCTTCCCGACCTTCAACTTCGACGTGCTGTACGCCGAGAACAACGCGCTGAAGTACGAGATCGACATCACCAAGCCAGCGGGCTCGCGCATCACCACCCTGACCTACCAGGGCAAGGCACTGGACCTGGGCCAGCAATTCCTGGTGGTCACCAACAACTACCGCGCAAGCGGCGGTGGCAACTTCCCGGGCCTGGTAGGTGGCAAGGGTGACATCGTGCTGCAAGCACCCGACGCCAGCCGTGATGTGCTGATCGCGTACATCAAGCAGGCCAAGGACCTGGACCTGACGCGCTTCGGCCTGGATCGCAGCTGGCGTTTCGCCAAGGCAACGGTCGCCGGCCCGGTGGTGTTCCGCTCGGTGCCCGACAGCCTGCCGATGGCGGTGGCGCACGGGGTGGACAACGTGGCGGTGCAAAGCACGGACAAGGACCCGGTCACGCAGCTGTCGAGCTATCGGGTGGATCTGAGCAAGTAAGCTGAGCAAGTGAGCTGATGACGTGAGCAGGTAACTGCTCATGGCCAAATCGAAGCGGGGCCGAGCCAGGAAACTGGCCGACCCCGTGTGCTTTGTGCTTGGTGCTTGGTGCTTGGTGCTTAGCCTGCCAGCCACTGCGTGAGCGCATGCAGCAGCAGCCCCACACCGCCGCCCACCAGCGTGCCGTTGATGCGGATGAACTGCAGGTCGCGGCCGATGTTCAGTTCCAATTTTTCGACGATCTCGGTCTCGTTCCATTCGCGCACTTTCTCGGCAATGAAACGCGCCAGGCGCGGACGCAGGCTGTCCAGCAAGCCGGGCACGTGCCTGGCCAGTTCTTCGTCGATCCAGGCCTTCATGCGATCGTCGGCCGACAAGGCGCGGCCAATGCGCTGGATCACCACCGACACATGCGGCACGGTGGACGGGTCCTGGGCGGCCTTGGCCATCCATTCGCGCAAGTCCGTCCATACCTTGGCCAGATACCGCGCCACCGCAGGGTCCGTCGCCAGACCGGCCTTCCACTGTTCCACCTGATCGCGCAGCCCTTCGTCGACGCGCAGGCGTTCGACCATCTTCGCCAAGCCCTCGTCCAGGGTGGCGCGCAGCGGATGCGCCGGATCCTTGTCGATCTCGGTCAGGATGGAGGCCACCACTTCCAGCACCCGCGACACCACCTTCTCAGCGCCGTACTTTTTCAGGGTCTGGAAATACAGCGGAATGTGTTCCTGGGCGCGCGTCTCGATGTTCTCGCGCACCTCGGGTTCATTCAGGAAGGCAGCGGCGCGTGCCAACAGCCGGTCCAGCAGTTCCTGGTGACGGCCATTGCGGGTCAGCAAGTCCAGTATTTCGCCGATCAGCGTGGACAAGTCCAGCCTGCGCACCAGGTCACCGGCCACGCCCTGCAACCAGCGCTGCACCGCTTTTTCGTTCAAGGCGCTCAGCGCATAGCCCGCCACCTGCAGCGCGGCGGACGCCAGCCGGTCGGCCTGCGCCGGGTTCGACAGCAGAATTGCCAGCCGCCGCGCCGGATGCAGATCGCGCAGCGCCTTCAGCACGCGCTCGGTCGCGAAAAACTCGCCCTGCACGAACTGGCCCAGGTTGTCGGCAATGCGGTTCTTATTCTTCGGAATGATGGCCGTATGCGGGATGAAACGCATGCCCAGCGGGTGCCGGAACAAGGCCACCACCGCAAACCAGTCGGCCAAGGCACCGATCATGGCCGCTTCCGCAAACGCCGCCACATATTCCCAGGCGCCGTGCTGAGCCCGCAACGACACCGCCAGCACGTACAGCAGCGCCACAAAAATCAGCAGGCCGGTGGCCCATGTCTGCATGCGGCGCAGCGCACGGCGGCGTGTTGCATCGTAATCAGCGGCAGGCGGCGTGGTGTAAGACATGGGCGAAACTCGAACAATCGATGCGCCAATTGTGCCGGGAATGTCCGGCCCGATGCGCAACACAGGTGCGACGCGATGTACGCCTTAGCCACATCCAGCGCGCCTTGCGCCACGTAGAGGCAACATGTCCGCCAATCGCCCTGCACATCTACCTGTTCACGTCGGCATGCGACTTGCAGCGCATTGCGCGCGCGCGCTGCATACTGTCGGCGTGACAGGGCGTTGATAACCAGAACGTCCGGCCACACCGCACACGCCCACGCACCAGCCTGAACCTTTGTCGCGACGCCGGAATCATCGCCATGCCAGAGACCATCTTCGACCTTCCCTTCCAACCGCTTTCCTGCGAAGGATGCCGCGACCCGTCGCAATTGCCGTTTGACTTCACCATGGCTTTCCAGCCGATCGTGGACATCGATACCGGTCGCCCCTTCGCTTACGAGGCGCTCGTGCGCGGTATCAATGGAGAATCGGCAGCCACTATTCTGGGCATGGTCGACGACACCAATCGTTACCGCTTCGACCAGGCCTGCCGCGTGCGCGCCATCGAGCAAGCCGCGGAACTTGGCCTGAGCTCCCTGCCCGACTGCCGTCTGAGCATCAATTTCCTGCCTAACGCCGTTTATCGGGCCGAAACCTGTATCCGCGCCACCATGCAGGCGTCCAAGCGCGCCGACCTGGATCACAGCCGCCTGATGTTCGAAGTCACCGAAGGCGAGCAGGTGCGCAACCCCGCCCACCTGATGTCGATCTTTGCCGAGTACCGCCGCCAGGGGCTGATCACTGCCATCGATGATTTCGGTGCCGGCTACGCAGGCCTGACGCTGCTTGCCCGTTTCCAGCCGCACGTGATCAAGCTGGACATGGAATTCACCCGCGACATCGACCAGCGCCCCGTGCAGCAGGCGATCGTCAGTGGCGTCATGCTGATCTGCCGCCGGCTGGGCATCACCGCGATTGCCGAGGGCGTGGAGACCGCAGAAGAATCGGCGTGCATGACCTCCCTGGGCGTGCGTTATCAGCAGGGCTACTACTTCGCGCGGCCGACGATCGGCGCATTGCCGCTGGCATGAACGCGCGGTCGGCGGGTGCAGGTCATGGATAAACGTCAGTCGGTAATCCTGAACGGATCGATTCCGCGTGCCATGCTGCAGCTGGCCATCCCGATTATCCTGGCCAACATCCTGCAGACCGGCTACCAGCTGACCGACGCCTTCTGGGTCGGCCGCCTGGGTGCATCGGCAGTCGCCGCCATCTCGGTCAGCTTCCCCGTCACCTTCCTGGTGATCGCATTGGGTTCCGGCCTGGCCATGGCCGGCGCCACCTTGTCATCGCAATACATGGGCGCGGGCCGGCAGGACATGGTCAACCACGTGGCCGCGCAGACCATGCTGATGGTGGTGGTCACCTCCGTGTTGCTGGGTGCGCTGGGCTACGTGCTGGCGCCCGCCTTGTTGTCCTTGCTGGGCGTGTCCCCCGAGGTATACGCCAACGCGCTGGGCTTCATGCGCGTGTCCTTCGTGGGCGTGATCTTCGTCTTCACCTACGCGATGTTCCAGGCCTTGATGCGAGGCGTCGGCCAGACCAAGGTGCCGCTGATCATCGTGGCGGCCACCGTATTGCTGAACTTCGTGCTGGACCCGCTCTTCATCTTCGGCTGGGGACCGATCCCTGGTCTGGGTGTGATGGGCGCAGCCTCCGCCACCCTGGTCACGCAGGCACTGGCGGCGACCGCCGGCATCGTCATCTTTCTGCGCGGCAGACACGGCATCCAGCTGACCTGGCGCGGCTTCATGCCCGACCCCGCCTACCTGCGCCGCGCCTTCTTCCTGGGCATCCCCGGCTCGCTGGAACTGTCCACCCGCGCGCTGGGCCTGATGATCATGTCCTTCCTGGTCGCCAGCTTCGGCACCCTGACCATCGCCGCCTACGGCGTGGGCTCCAACATTCTGCAGATCGTCACCATCCCCGTCATGGGCCTGTCGATGGCGGTATCCACCCTGGTCGGCCAGAACATCGGCGCCGGCCAGGTCGAGCGCGCCGCCAGCGCGGCCAAACTGGGTGCCTTCGTCGGTTTCCTGTTGCTGAGCCTGATCGGCGGCATCGCGTACCTGCTCGCGCCTTCGTTGATCGCCTTCTTCATCCCCGACGACCCCGACGTGATCCGCGAAGGCGCGCACTTCCTGCGCATCATGTGCCTGGCCTGGGGCGGCATCGGCGTGCAGCTTTGCATCGTCTCCGCTTTCCGCGCGTCCGGCAACATGCTGATGGCCATGGTGATCGCGATGGTGTCGCAGTGGATGATCCAGTTCCCGCTGGCCTACGTGCTGGCCAAGCACACCAGACTGGGCGCCGACGGCCTGTGGTGGTCCTTCCCGATCACCAACATCGTAGTGGCGCTGGTGTCGGTGTGTTGGTTTGCGCGGGGCAGCTGGAAGACCAAACGGCTGACCGACGACGACCACCAGATCGCGAAGATTGCGGATCACGCGATGGTGGAGGAAGGGGCGCGTTGAGGACGGTTGGGGATGAATCCATTCAGCAGACTGTGCGACCCGCCAGAGCAGCGGACTACTCGTCCGCTGCCATCGTCACGCCTGAAAGTCAGCCAACAACAGCCGCCACCTTGCCGCGGGCCGCGTGCAGTTTCTTGTAGCTGTCGAGCAAGCGCGCATGCCGGTCCAGGCCTTCCAGCTTCATGCTGGTCGGCGTAAGCCCGAAGAAGCGCACGCTGCCGTCGACCGAACCCAGCACCGCGTCCATGCGCGCATCACCAAACATGCGGCGGAAATTGACGACGTAGTCGTCCAGTTCCAGCTCTTCGTCCAGTTGCACTTCCAGCACCACGTTCAAGGCCTGATAGAACAGCCCGCGCTCGACCGTGTTGTCGTTGTATTGCAGGAAGGCTTCCACCAATTCCTGCGCCGCATCGAACTGCTTCAAAGCCAGGTTGATCAGCAGGCGCAGCTCCAGCACGGTCAGCTGGCCCCAGTCGGTGTTCTCGTCGAACTCGATGCCGATCAGGGTGGCGATGTCCAGGTAGTCGTCCAGCTCATTGTTTTCCAGACGGTCCAGCAGCGCGGCCAGCGCGTCGTCGTCCAGGCGGTGCAGGTTCAGGATGTCGTTGCGGAACAGCAGCGCCTTGTTGGTGTTGTCCCAGACCAGGTCTTCGACCGGGTAGACCTCTGAATAACCCGGCACCAGAATGCGGCAGGCAGTCGTGCCCAGGTGTTCGTACACCGCCACATAGACCTCTTTGCCCATCTCTTCCAGGATGCCGAACAGGGTCGCGGCTTCTTCCGCATTTGAGTTCTCGCCCTGGCCGGAGAAGTCCCATTCCACGAAGTCGTAGTCTGCCTTGGCACTGAAGAAGCGCCAGGACACGATGCCGCTGGAATCGATGAAGTGTTCGACGAAGTTGTTCTCGTCAGACACCACTTCGCTGGCGAAGGTGGGCTTGGGCAACTCGTTCAAGCCTTCGAAGCTGCGGCCTTGCAGCAGTTCGGTCAGGCTGCGTTCCAGCGCCACTTCCAGGCTGGGATGCGCGCCGAAGGACGCGAACACGCCACCGGTGCGCGGGTTCATCAAGGTGACGCACATCACCGGGTACTGGCCGCCCAACGATGCGTCTTTCACCAGCACCGGGAAGCCCTGCTCTTCCAGGGCCTTGATGCCGGCGACGATGCCGGGGTACTTGGCCAGGACGTCTTGCGGTACATCCGGCAGCGCAATTTCGCCTTCCAGGATTTCGCGTTTGACCGCGCGCTCGAAGATTTCCGACAGGCACTGCACCTGCGCTTCGGCCAGCGTGTTGCCGGCGCTCATGCCGTTGCTGACGTACAGGTTTTCGATCAGGTTGGATGGGAAATACACCACCTCGCTGTCGGACTGCCGCACATAGGGCAGCGAGCAGATGCCGCGCGCCACGTTGCCGGAATTGGTGTCGATCAGGTGCGAGCCACGCAGCTCGCCTTCGGGGTCGTAGATTTCCCGGGTATAGGCATCCAGAATTTCTTTCGGCAGCGCATCCTTGCGGCCGGGCTTGAACCAGCGCTCGTCCGGGTAATGGACGAATTCCGCGTTGGCGATGTCTTCGCCCCAATAGCTGCCGGCGTAGAAGTGGTTGGCGTTGATGCGCTCGATGTATTCGCCCAGGGCAGACGCCAAGGCGCTTTCCTTGGTCGATCCCTTGCCGTTGGTGAAACACATGGGCGAGTGCGCATCGCGGATGTGCAGCGACCAGACGTTCGGCACCAGGTTGCGCCAGGACGCGATTTCGATCTTGATGCCCAGGTCGGCCAACAGCGCCGACATATTGGCGATGGTCTGCTCGAGCGGCAGATCCTTGCCCGCGATGAAGGTGCTGGCCTTGGCATCCGGGCTCAGGGTCAGCAAGGCCTGCGCGTCGGCATCCAGATTCTCGACTTCCTCGATGACGAATTCGGGCCCGGCCTGCACCACTTTCTTTACCGTGCAACGGTCGATGGACCGCAGAATACCTTCGCGGTCCTTGGCCGAAATATCCGCCGGCAATTCGACCTGAATCTTGAATATCTGCTGATAACGATTTTCAGGGTCAACGATATTATTCTGCGACAGGCGGATTCCCTCGGTGGAAATATCGCGATTCACGCAATACAACTTCACGAAGTAAGCCGCACACAAGGCCGATGACGCCAGGAAATAATCGAAGGGCCCCGGCGCCGAGCCATCGCCCTTGTAGCGGATAGGCTGGTCGGCTATTACCGTGAAGTCATCGAACTTGGCTTCGAGACGAAGCTTGTCGAGAAAGTTGACCTTGATTTCCATCGCAGAATTCCAGATTAGTGCCTAAATTTAGCCACTATTATCCGCTTTTTCGCGCACCGACGCCGCGCCGTGCATGACGGCTACGTCACCTGCTCAGTCTTGCGAGACGCCACCAGGAAATCTTCCTTGCGTGTAGGTCTTCCACAGCGCATCAACGAATTCGATGTTCAGTTGATTGTCGGCAGCCAAGGCAATCAGACCCATATCGTCCGACACATATGCCGCAAGATCGGCAGACTTGCTTATTGCATAAACCTTCTTGAATGCAGATTCTCGGATGTCTCTGACAATGCTGCTTTCG
>Ga0265798_10009931_pt1 | contig 11804 bp, 8 predicted proteins | sample P3T30metagenome_FD_192430 | JGI IMG/M metagenome (GOLD analysis project Ga0265798, IMG submission 192430) | Plant litter microbial communities from East Loma Ridge, Irvine, California - P3 T30 | ecosystem: Environmental > Terrestrial > Plant litter > Unclassified | place: USA: California... | reverse complement strand
AAGGCCGGGGTCGGGTGCTTGGGTTCGCCAATGCCCAGGCTGATCGGGCTGTAGGCGGCGTTCGGGGTCACGCCGCTGAAGAGCTGGCGCAGCTGTTCGAACGGGTAGGGATGGAGCTGGTCGAGATAGGGATTCACGTCGGTAACCGGTATGTGCGCTTTCGGGATTCCGACAATTATATCCCTTGCACGATAGGGTGATGGCCAGCTGCTCAGCCTGCACCAACAGCTTGAACACCGGGGTCAGATACCGTCTTGAATGGCAAGTGGTTTCGACAAATAATTTGCGTCGAACGGCTTGCCATGGCGAATAACGCGATAGATCAAGTGGGTCAGCTTGTGCATGATGGCGCAAATGACCGCTTTTTTCGGATGTCCAGTGGCCAGCAGACGTTCCGCAAACTGTTTGACGATGGGATTGTAGCGACATGCCACCATGCTCGGCATGAAGAGCGCAGCCCTTAGCGATGTACTACCTGTCCGGCAGATGACCGACCGCCCTTTGACAGAGGTGCCGGATGTATTGTGTTTCGGCGTCACGCCGAGAAATGCAGCCAAGGCTTTGGCGCTCTTGAAGCGGCGGACATCCCCAAGATGCCCTAAGATGCGAGCGACAGTGGTCTTGCCGATTCCAGGAATGCTGGCGAGGAGCTCGCTGTCACGCTTCAGCCCTGGATGGCGATCGATGTGATCGTCGATTTCGTTTTCCAGCTTCTTGATTTGATCATCGATCCACCTAACATGCTCAGCAACGTGCGCCGCCACATCGAGCATGCCACTGACAATATGGGCTTCACGCCGATTCTCTTCCTGCTGCCGAATGTCTTTCAGTGACTGCACTCGGAGTGACCAAGCACGTAGCTGGCGCTGCTCCAGTGGCACAGGCACCCATGATTCTGGCTTCATCGCCGCGCAGTAGCGTGCAATGAGTGCCGCATCGATGGTGTCGTTCTTGTTGCGGATGTTTTCACTGCGTCCAAATCCTTTGACGCAGGATGGATTGACGACACTGACCTTAAGGCCCGCATCGTGCATCGCTAACGCCAGGGCTTCGTAATACACCCCCGTTGCCTCCATGCAGACATGAATCGTTGCCATATCGGCCTTCGAAGCGATGAGCCACTCCAGCAACTCTTTGTGCCCTGCAGGCGTGTTACCAAGTGATTTCGATTTCACTTTGCCGTTTCTCAGCAAAGCGATATCCATGGATTTCTTACTTACATCGATACCGACGACTGACTGGACCTCTTCCATTTTTAACCTCTTTCGTATGCGGGCTTACGGCAAAAGCGATGGCCCAAGATACCGTCCGGACTTATAAAATGAAAATGGGAGAGGGCATTTATCTGACCCACGTGCTCAAAGGCACTCTGTCTGAACGATGTCACCTCGCCCGGCCGCATCACCTACATTACCAGTTGAGTCGGTAAGTTCAATATACGAGGTCTGACATTCAGACACGGGCCCAACAGTAAAGGTTTTTAACGGATGAGCTTGTGTCCAGATGTCGGACCTGACACTGAAGTCGGGCCTTTTTTTGGTTCACATGTCGTCGATGCGGTCCGACACCAAGCGCGGTCTTCGACTATCTGCAGGAATCTGTCGATCTCCTCGTCGCTGGCCTGCCATGCTGTCCCGCGCACCTCGACAAGACTGATCAGTCCGAGCAGCTCGACGAGGCTATTCGCCGTGTAGCGTTGCTCGTCCTTTACAGCTTGCCAGCTTTCCACGTCACCTTGTCGTTCGCATGCCGTGACGGTGAAACCTTTCTGGAGCAGGACGAGGAAGCAGGGAGCCTCGACGTTTCCAGCTGTGCTGAGAAATAGCATTTCTTTTTGCATGGCGGGCTTGTTGATGGTTGATCGCTCTAACCCCTGACAACTGATCAGCTTGTGTCTGAATGTCAGACCTGACCCCGGTGGGAAGCGTGGTTGTTTTCGCGCCAGGCGCCGGGATTCATTCCCGACCACTCGCGGAACGCATGGGTGAAGGCGCTCTGCTCCTGGTAGCCCAGCAGGAAGGCGATATCGACCAGCCCCAGTTCACGCTGGCGCAGGTAGTCGCGCGCCAGGTCGTAGCGGGCGCCGTCGAGCAGGTCCTGGAAGCTGGCGCCGGCGTCGGCCAGCTTGCGCTGCAGGGTGCGCGGCGACATGCCGAGCGCCGCCGCGATGGCGGGCAGGCGCGCGCCGCCATGGGCGAGCTGCTGGAACAGCAGCGAGCGGACCTGGGCCAGGATGCCGTCGCCGGCGGCGTTGCGTGCGCCCAGCAGGCGCTCGGCGTGCTGGCGCAGCACCGGGTACAGGCCGGGGTCGGCGTTCGGGACCGGCATCGCCAGGATGGCGGCGTCGAAGCGCGCCGAGTTGGCCGGCGCGCCGAACTGCGGCCGCACGCCGAGCACGCGCTCGTACTCCTCTGGCGCGGCGTCGCTGTGGTGGACGAAGGCGATGCGGCGCGGGCCGAGCGGTTGGCCGGCCAGCCAGCTGCCGAACACGCGGATGCCGGCGAAGACGCTTTCCACCAGGTGGCGGTTGGCTGCCGGGTAGTGGCTGATCCAGGTGTACAGCGCGTCCGCGCCGTCAATGCCGAGCTGGGTGCGGCCCAGGTCATGGGCCAGCACTTCGTAGCGCTGCGTCTGTTCCAGCGCCTGGCCGAAGTCGCGGCAGGCCATCAGGACCAGGCCGTAGACGGTGAAGGTGCCGGGGCGCACCCGTTCGCCCACGTGCAGGCCGAAGTGATCGTCTTCCGTCAGCCTGGCGCCGGCCTCCAGCAGGGCGATGTAGTCGCGTGCGGACAGCGAGTCGGGCAGGGGGCTCAGCGCGTTCGCCGGCAAACCAATGGCGGCGGCAAGGCGGGCGGCCGTGACGCCGCGTGCGGCGGCCGTCTCGATGAGCGGCTGCAGGTAGGGCCCGGTAACGCGGCCGCCATCCGGAGTTGACGCAATGGAACAAGGCTGTGTCATGAAAGCGCAAGACGGTTGGAGGGACGAATGCTTACTCTGCCGTGACAGATAATCAATAGTATATAAGAGGGACGGCAATGCGGCGGTGGAACGGCTGGGGTGACGATTCGATCGATGTGCCCCTGGGGCCGGAGGCGCAAGCCTTCCTGGCGGAGCGACTTGGCCCGGGCACGGCGCCGCAGGACGCCAGCTTTGATGCCGCCTGCGCCGCGCTGAAGCCCGGCCGCCTGCCGCCGCACCCGCTGATCGACGCCAGCGCGCCCACCCGCCTGCTGCACGCGCTGGGCCAGAGCCTGCCCGACTGGCTGCGCCTGCGCCACGGCCGCGTGCATGCGGCGCCGGACGGCGTCGGCCATCCGGAATGCTCGGAGCAGGTGCGCAGCTTGCTCGCCTTTGCCGCCGCCCACGGCGCCGACGTCATTCCCTATGGCGGCGGCACCAGCGTGGCCGGCCACCTCGGCGTGCACGACCCGTCACGGCCGGTGCTGAGCATCGACATGCGCCGCATGCGCGCCATGATCTCGCTCGATCGCGAAGCGCAATTGGCCACCTTCTGCGCCGGCGTCGCCGGGCCAGACCTCGAGGCCCAGCTGCGCGCGCATGGCTACACACTCGGCCACTTCCCGCAATCGTTCGAGTACTCGACCCTGGGCGGCTGGGTGGTGACACGCTCGTCGGGCCAGCAATCGCTGCGCTATGGCCGCATCGAGGGGCTGTTCGCGGGCGGGCGGGTCGAGACGCCGGCCGGCACCCTCGACATCCCGACCTTCCCGGCATCGAGCGCCGGCGTCGACCTGCGCGAGATGGTGCTCGGCTCCGAAGGGCGGCTCGGCATCGTCACCCACGCGACGGTGCGCATCAGCCGCCTGCCGCAGCACGAAGCCTTCCACGCGGTGTTCTTTCCGGACTGGGAACGGGCGGTGGCGGCGGTGCGCGAACTGGCGCAATCGAAGCTGCCGCTGTCGATGCTGCGCCTGTCGAACGCGGTCGAGACCAGCACCATGCTGACCCTGGCCGGGCACCCGCGGCTGGTGCGCCTCTTGGGGAGCTGGCTCGCCCTGCGCGGCTGCGGCGACGGCAAGTGCATGCTGATGATCGGGACCAGCGGCGCCAAGGCGCAAGCCGTGCCGGCCTTGACGTCGGCATTGAGCGTGGCGCGCCGTCACCGCGGCGTACACGTGGGCCGCGGCCTGGGCGAACGCTGGCGCCGCAACCGCTTCCGCAGCGTCTACCTGCGCAACGCGGCCTGGGCCCAGGGCTATGCGATCGACACCGTCGAGACGGCGGTCGACTGGCCACGCGTGAGCCAGGCGGTCGAGGGCATCGAGCGCGCCGCCGCCCGGGCGCTGCAGGCCAGCGGCGAGCGGGTGCACGCCTATACCCACCTGTCGCACCTGTACCCTCAAGGCGCCAGCGTCTATTCCACCTTCGTGTTCCGCCTGTCGGGGGACTTCGAGGCCGACCTGCTGCGCTGGCGCCAGTTGAAGGACCGGGTGTCGGAAGCCATCGTGGCGGCCGGCGGCACCATCAGCCACCAGCACGGCGTCGGCGTCGATCACGCGCCCTGGCTGGCGGTGGAGAAGGGCGAGCTCGGGATCAAGGCGATGGCCGCGCTGTTCCGCCAGTTCGATCCGGACGGCCGCATGAATCCGGGCAAGCTGATCCCGTTATGACGGACGGCGACTGGGACGTGCTGGTGATCGGCGGCGGCATTACCGGCGCCGGCGTCCTGCTCGAAGCGTCCCGTCGCGGCTTGAAGGCGCTGCTGGTCGAGCAGCGCGACTTCGCCTGGGGCACGTCCAGCCGCTCCTCGAAACTGGTACACGGCGGCTTGCGCTACCTGGCCGAAGGGCGGCTGCGCCTGACGCGCGAAGCGGTGCGCGAGCGCGAGGCGCTGCTGCGCGATGCGCCGGGCCTGGTCGAGCCGCAGGGGTTCGCGTTCGCCGACTATGGCGCCAGCCCGCGCAAACGGCGCAGCTTCCTGGCAGGCCTGGCGATCTACGATTTCCTGGCAGGGCGGCGCGAGCGCCATTGGGTCGACGCGGCCGGCTTTGCGATGCTGGCGCCGAACGTTGGCCATGCGGGCTTGCAGGGCGGCATCCGCTACATGGATGCCAAGACCGACGATGCGCGCCTGGTGTTGCGGGTGCTGGACGAGGCGCGCAGCTACGGGGCCGAGGCGCGCAACTATGTGGCGGTGGAGTCGCTGCTGCAGATTGATGGGTGGGTGCGGGGCGCGCGGCTGCGCGATGTCCGCAGCGGCGCTGTCGTCGGGGTGCGCGCCCGCGTGGTGGTCAACGCCACCGGGGCCTGGGCCGGCGCCCTGGCGGGGCAGGCCGGTGCGCCGCGCCTGCGGCCGCTGCGCGGCAGCCACCTGATATTACCGGCCTGGCGCCTGCCGCTGGCGCAGGCGGTCAGCCTGATGCATCCCGAGGATGGCCGGCCGGTGTTCGCCTTTCCCTGGGAGGGCGTGACCCTGGTCGGGACCACCGACGTCGATCACCTCGACGACCTGGCCGGTGAGGCGCGCGTGACCCGCGCGGAATTCGACTACCTGATGGCGGCGCTGCGCGCGCAGTTCCCGCAGCTCGGCTTGGGCGACGCAGACGTGCTGGCCACCTTCGCCGGCGTGCGTCCGGTGCTCGCCAGCGAAGGTGCGCCCTCGAAGGCGACACGCGAGCACCTGGTGTGGACTGAACCGGGCCTGGTCGGCGTCACCGGCGGCAAGCTGACCACCTTCCGCGCGATCGCCCTCGACGTGCTGATGCACGTGGCGCGCCAGCTTCCCGGCTGGCGGCCGGACTGGTCGCCGCAGCCGGTGTTCGCGCACCGCTTCCTGCCCACCGGGCCGCGCGGCGTGCCGACGTCCGTGCTGCAACGCCTCGCCGGGCGTCACGGCCGTCACGCGCAGGACGTCGTCGATGCCGCTCATCCGGGCGAGCTGGAACCCATTCCGGGCACCCTGACGCCGTGGGCCGAGCTGCGCTGGGCCGCGCGGATGGAATCCGTGCACCGGCTGGAAGACCTGCTGCTGCGCCGCACCCGTCTGGGCATCCAGTTACGCGCGGGCGGCGCCGATATCCTGGATCGCATCCGCGCGATCTGCCAGCCGGAACTCGGGTGGAACGACGCGCGCTGGGATGCGGAAGAACGTGACTACCTCGCCCTGTGGCGCTCGCATTACGGTCTGCCATGAACGACCCGCTGATCCTCGCCATCGACAACGGCACGCAGAGCGTGCGCGCGCTGCTGTTCGACCTGCGCGGCGAGATCGTCGCCAAGGTGCAGGTGCCGCTGCTGGACTACCGGAGTCCAGAACCCGGCTGGGCCGAGCACGATGCCGAGGGCTTCTGGCAGGCGCTGTGCACGGCCTGCCGTGAATTGTGGATGCAGCCGGGCGCCGACCGCGCGCGCATTGCGGGTGTCAGCGTGACCACCCAGCGCGGCACGGTCATCAACGTCGATGCGCAAGGCGTGCCGCTGCGCCCGGCCATTACCTGGCTCGACCAGCGCCGCACCGAGATCGTGCCGCCGATCGGGCCCTTGTGGCGCACGGCGTTCCGGGTGGCGCGGGTGAGCGGCACGGTCGATTACTTTCAGGGCGAAGCCGAGATCAACTGGATCCGCGCGCACCAGCCGCAGGTGTGGGAGGCCACGCACAAGCTGCTGCTGGTGTCCGGCTGGCTGAACTATCGCCTGTGCGGGCGCTTCGCCGATTCCTCCGGCTCCCAGGTGGCCTATCTGCCCTTCGACTACCGGCGCCGCAAATGGGCCGGGAAACGCGACTGGAAATGGCAGGCGCTGGCCGTGCTGCCGCGCATGCTGCCGGAGCTGGTCGAGCCGGGCGCACGCCTGGGCACGATCAGCGCGGAGGCGGCGCAGGCCACTGGCATTCCGCAGGGCCTGCCGCTGCTGGCGGCGGCAGCCGATAAAGCCTGCGAGGTGATCGGCGCCGGCTGCAGCGCGCCCCACGTCGGCTGCCTGAGCTATGGCACCACCGCCACCATCAACACGACGACAACCCGCTATGTCGAGGTGACGCCTTTCGTGCCGCCGTATCCGGCCGCGATTCCCGGCGCCTACAGCACGGAGGTGCAGGTCTTCCGTGGCTACTGGATGGTCAACTGGTTCAAGGAGCAGTTCGGCCACCACGAGCAATCGCGCGCGCTGCTGGAAGACGTCGCGCCGGAACGGCTGTTCGACGAGCTGGCGAATGCGGTGCCGCCGGGGTCGATGGGCTTGATGCTGCAGCCCTACTGGACGCCGGGGATTCGGGTGCCGGGCCGCGAGGCCAAGGGGGCGATCATCGGCTTCGGCGACGTGCACACGCGGGCGCACGTGTACCGGGCGATCCTCGAGGGGCTGGCGTATGCGCTGCGCGAAGGGAAGGAGCGGATCGAGCGGCGCGGCGGGGTGCGGATCACGGAACTACGCGTGTCGGGTGGGGGATCGCAGAGCGATGCAGCGATGCAGCTCACGGCGGATATCTTCGGGCTGCCGACGGCAAGGCCGCATGTGTACGAGACGTCGGGACTGGGGGCGGCGATCGATGCGGCGGTGGGCTTGGGTTTGTATCCGAGCTTCGATGCGGCCATCGGCGCGATGACGCGGGTGGGGAAGGTGTTCATACCGGACCCGGACAGTCGCGCGATATACGATCAGCTGTACCGCGAGGTGTATGTGAAGATGTATCGGCGCCTGCAGCCGATGTATCGCGATATTGCGCGGATTACGGGCTACCCGAAGCAGTTTTAATGCCGTTAGCGGTGAAACCGTCGCACCGGCGCAGGCCGGTGCCTGATTTTGCTTGCGCAGTCGATTTGCGTACAAAATTGGATCCCGGCCTTCGCCGGGATGACGGTCTCGCGTGTAGTGGTTCTAGCGAGCGAGTGCGTGCTGCACGGACTCCCAGGCGTAGCCGGCGCGCACCGCTCTAGCCTGATTCCGCCCACCCGCCTTCGCCTCATACATCGCCCGATCCGCCGCCACGAATAGCGACCCCAGGTCATCGAACTGGGTCGGCACGATGGTCGCCGCGCCCACGCTGGCGGTGACGAATTCCGCCGTCGACCCAGGATGCGGCACCCGCAGCCGTTCGATGTCGGCGCGCAGCGCTTCGCCCAGGCGCGCTGCGCCTTCGTACGGCGTCTCGGGCAGCAGCAGCACGAATTCCTCGCCGCCATAGCGCGCCGCCAGGTCGGCGGCGCGCAGGGCGTGGGCGCGCACGGTGCTGGCGATCGCCTGCAGGCACTGGTCGCCGGCGGCGTGTCCCAGCAGGTCGTTGTAGCGCTTGAAGTGATCGACGTCGAGCACCACCAGCGAGATCGGCTGGCCGTTGCGCAGGGCGCGCTGCCATTCGCGTTCGAGGCAGGCGTCGAAGTGGCGGCGGTTGGCGATGCCGGTGAGCGGGTCGGCCAGGGCGGCGCGCTGCAGCGCGTCCTCGGAGCGCTTGTGGTGGGCGATGTCGTGCAGCAGGGCGACAAACAGGTGTTCGCCGGAGGCCATCGGCGACAGGCTCAGGTCCATCGCGCGCACGCTGCCGTCGGGGCGCAGCAAGCGCACTTCGCGGGTGCCGCGGCAACGCTCCTGGACCGCGTCCTCGCTGTGGCCATTCGCACGCAGCTCGAAGAACGCGGCGTAGTCGTTCGCGGCCGGTTCGGCCAGCAGGGCGGCCAGCTGGCGGCCGGCCAGCTCGCTGCCGCTGTAGCCCAGGCAGCGTTCGCTGGCCGGGTTGGCATACTGGATGCGGCCGTCCAGGCCGAGCAGCATCAGGCCCTCGTCCATGCCTTCGACGATCATGCGCAGGTGGCGTGCCTGGTGGGTGTCGCTCTGGCTGTCGGAACGGATGCGCAGCTGGGCGCGCACGCGGGCGCAGACTTCGGGCGGGCGTAGTGGCTTGGCGATGTAGTCGGCGGCGCCGCAGTCGAAGCCGGCGACGATGTCCTCGGTGCTGGAGCAGGCGCTGACAAAAATGACGGGGATGTCGGCGGTGGTCGGCTCGGATTTCAGGCGGCGGCAGGTCTCCAGGCCGTCGAGGCCGGGCAGCATCACGTCGAGCAGGATCAGGTCCGGCTGGACGCGTTCGGCGAGATCGAGCGCGCGTTCGCCGGAAGTGGCGATGAAGGTCCGGTACCCTTGGGCGCGCAGCAGGTCTTGCAGCAGCCCGAGGCTGGCGGGCGCGTCGTCCACGATCAGGATCGCGGCCTGGCGCACGGGCGTGGGGATCGAGAAGGTGGGGGAATTCATGCAGTCGCAGGTGGGGGCTGAACGTGACGCGAAGATGATAGCGCGTTCACTATACTTTGCGGCAACCTCTGTTGCTCAAAGCCCACTAAACTCGCGATTTTTGTAAGGCAACAACGGGACAACCGCCGGTGTGAACCGGCGGTCAAGTTTGCACTTACAGCATGTCCTTGATCAGCTTGCCGAGGATGGCAATGCCTTCACGGATGCGTTCCGGCGGCACGGTGACAAACGACAGGCGCAGGGTGTTGGTTTCCGGTTCGTTGGCGTAGAACGGCGCGCCCGGCACGAAGGCCACGCGTGCGGCCAGCGACTGGTCCAGCAGTTTCATCGCGTCGACGCTCTTCGGCAGCGTCACCCAGATGAACATGCCGCCTTCCGGCTTGGTCCAGGTCACGCTGGAAGGGAAGTGTTCGGTCATCGCATCCAGCATCACCTGGCACTGGTCGCCGTACAGCTTGCGGATGGTCGGGATGTGCTGGTCCAGGAAGCCGTCCTTGACCACTTCGTGCACGACCATCTGGGTCAGCTGGGCGGTGTGCAGGTCGGCGGCCTGCTTCGCCAGCTCGAGGCGGCGCACCAGCGGCAGCGGGGCGCAGACGTAGCCGAGGCGGATGCCCGGGGTCAGCACCTTCGAGAAGGAACCCATGTAGATCACGCCATCCGGGTTCATCGCGACCATCTTCGGCATCGGCTCGCCGCGGTAGGACAGGGTGCCGTACGGGTCGTCTTCGATCAGCGGCAGGCCGAGGCGGGCGCAGGTTTCCACCAGTTCCTGGCGGCGCTCGAGCGACAGCGAACGGCCGGTCGGGTTCTGGAAGTTCGGCAGCGCGTACAGCATGCGCGCACCTTCGGCCACGGCGTCGATCGAGGATGGCACCAGGCCATGTTCGTCGGTGTCGACCGATTTGAATTCAGGGCGGTAGACCGAGAAGGCCTGCAGGGCGCCCAGGTAGCTCGGGGTCTCGACCAGCACGCGGCTGCCTTCGTCGACCAGCACCTTGCCCAGCAGGTCCAGCGCCTGCTGCGAACCCGAGGTCATGAGGATCTGTTCCGGCAGGATGCGGGAACCTTCGGTGGAGAGCGAGTTCGCGATCCATTCCCGCAGCGGGCCGTAGCCGTCGGTCGGGCCGTACTGCAGCGCGACTTTACCGGTTTGCGACAGCACCTTGTCGTATGCCGCCTTCATGACGTCGACCGGGAAGGTGGCTGGCGATGGCAGGCCGCCGGCGAAGGAGATGATCTCCGGACGCTGGGTGATCTTCAGGATTTCGCGGATGAACGAGCTTTGCAGCTGCTGCGCGCGCTCCGAAAACTGCCACTGGATGGGGTTTGGATTCTCGATTTTCATGGTCTGTCAGGCTCTCACAGGAAGGGACCGCACGGGTAGTGCCGGGCCATTATAAAGCAGCGGGTAGCGGCTTCGGGATGGACCGGGCCGGGTAGGCCCAGCCCGCAAACGGTTTAATTAAGTAATTATTCAGGCAACTTCGACGATCATTTCGATCTCGACGCAGGTGCCGCGCGGCAGCGACGCCACGCCGAAGGCCGAGCGTGCATGCTTGCCGGCGTCGCCGAAGAGCTCGCCGATCAGTTCCGAGCAGCCATTGGTGACCAGGTGCTGCTCGTTGTATTCCGGGGTCGAGGCGACCAGGCTCATCACCTTGACGATGCGTTTCACACGGGTCAGGTCGCCGCCGACGGCTTCCTGCAGCGTGCCGATCAGGTCGATGGCGACCGAGCGCGCGGCGGCCTGGCCATCGGCCGTGGTTTTGTCCTTACCCAGGATGCCGGCATTCGGCGAGCCATCGGCGTTCTTGGCGATGTGGCCAGAGATGAACACGAGGTTGCCGGTCTGTACGTACATGACGTAGGCGGCGGCCGGGGTGGCCGGCGCGGCCAGGGTGATGTTCAGTTCCTTGAGTTTGTCGTAGACGGACATGATTGTTGACCTTGTGTTGATGGAAGCCGGTATTGTAAGTCCAGCCAGCCTTCGGCGACACGTTTTTACTGCCGATGCACAGCCATCCGGCGTCCGGCGAACACGACTGCGGCCACCGCGAGAGCGAACAGGCAATTGCCGAGGGTGAGCGCCTCGCCCAGCAGCAGGGCCGCGCCGAGCAGGCTCAGGAAGGGCTGCAGCAACTGCACCTGGCCGACCCGCGCCACGCCGCCGAGGGCAAGCGCGCGGTACCACAGGAAAAAGCCCACCACAGTCGACATCACCGTGACATAGCCGAACGCAAACCAGGAACGCGCGCCGACGCCGGCGCCCGGCAAGCCTTGCCAGGCCAGTACCGGGAGCAGGACCGGCGCCGCCAGCAGCAGGGCCCAGCAGATCGTCTGGGGTCCACCCAGGCTGCGCGACAGGCGGCCGCCCTCGGCATAGCCCATGGCGGCCAGCAGCACCGCGGCGAACAGCAGCACGTCCGCGGCGTGCAGTCCACCGTCCCCCTCGACCAGGGCGAATGCCACGACCAGGCAGGAACCCAGCAGGGCCATGGCCCAGAAGCCGCGCGATGGCCGTTCGAAGCCACGCGCGGCGGCGTACAAGGTGGTGGCCAGTGGCAGCACGCCGACCAGCATGGCGCCATGTGCGGCCG
>Ga0265798_10009930_pt1 | contig 11807 bp, 12 predicted proteins | sample P3T30metagenome_FD_192430 | JGI IMG/M metagenome (GOLD analysis project Ga0265798, IMG submission 192430) | Plant litter microbial communities from East Loma Ridge, Irvine, California - P3 T30 | ecosystem: Environmental > Terrestrial > Plant litter > Unclassified | place: USA: California... | reverse complement strand
TAGTTAACCCCCACCCCCCCTTAAAGAATTCTCTGATCCAAACCCTCGGCGTTGAGATCGGCAAGCCACAGTCCGCGTTTGCAGAAACTTCTAGGTAGCAAACTAGCCGCGTAGTTTCTTTTTTTTCTGTCTTATTTGCATGGCTGGTCACACCACCAAACACCTTACATGACTTCTCTAGCATGCATGGCGTCAGTGGAAGGGTAACCTATATCGAAAACTTCTCCATACACTACGCTTCAACATCCTTCCCCCCGAGAAAGTGTGTCAAGCCGCGCTTAACTGCCACGTAGCGCAGCTTTGGCGTTATCTGATATCGTGGCTAGGTGGCTTGCTAATCATGGAACCAAGTTAGCTACCCTGCTCCAACCCGTGTGCTTCAAGAGCTAGTTCTGCCCCCCGGCGCGCGCTGCCAACAATTGTTCGTGAAGAGCTCAAGTGTTCCAAGATATGGGTCAATAAACTAGAGGTTCTAGCTTCTGTAGACTATGGCGTCAAGTGACTGGGATGGCACATGTTTCTGATCCTATGGTGCTGAGATACGATGGGTAGCGGGCAAGGGAAGGCTCGCGGGACTGCATGTTTCTCGACCGTCAAATCATGCAAACCTTGGAACTGGTGTTTGACGCGGGAGCGGTAGGGAGGCATGGAGATGGGTCCATAGACGCTAATCGGAGCGCTTGGTATAATTTGGCGGTAATAGCTGCAGGACTCGTATGTTCGCCATGCAACTGCTCTGTGCGTGCACGGTGACATGCATGACATGTGCATGGCATGTACAATGTCAAGACACTGTGTATCCACGTCTCAGGGGGGCGAGACTTTAGACTGCCCTGGTGACAGGTTCTCGTAAAATTGCCAAGATCTGGACCTTCTTCGCATTCTTACCTCCCATCGTTTAGCGAGCTCCAGGCTTGGCCAAAAGCCGAATTTGTGAGGTGGGTATAACCTTTCTGGCCCGGGTAACGGGTAGAACGGATGATCGGCAAGTAGGAAGTTACGGACTTCGCCAGGCGTAAAGTTAGACGTTAGTTAGCCAGATATAGTAATGGCTGTGACGTCGTGGAGTGGGCCATCTGCCGAAGTAATATGAAGCCTAGGTATCTGGATCTTTCTAGGGTAGAACTCGACGTGGTTGTAACGATTGGCTGGTTATATCAGTTTCGAAACTTCAGAGCCGCAGACAAGCCACTAGCGTCGTGGACGCGTTGCATTGACGCGCAGTCAGGGGTCTAGTGACAGACAAGAATGAGCATTGAGCTAGACGAAAGAGTGTATGAGAAGCGAAAACATATCCTAGGCGAGGAAAAGTAAACATCCAGAGGAAACAATCATTCGCTTCATTTCCAACTTCGCCAATGAGTTGACGAACGTTCTCCGCGGGGGACAATGCTAGCCACTGCCCTTGGAGAAACATGCTTTATGTAAGACCTTGTAGGAAATCGCTCAGGCTTGCCAGCCGCGGTATACGATCTTGGTGCCGTATTTTTCGCCCTTCTTGAGCACCATCATAGGCTTGTACTCGGGAATATTGATGGCGTTTACATAGCGGCTGGGCTCGACACAGAAACCTGAACGAGAGGTCCTAGCAGGTAAGTCGCCAACAGCGGGGACGTCAATGTATTTTCCAGTATAGAACTGGAATGCCGGTTCGGTTGAATGGATTTCAAGATGGATTTTGCTTTCCGGATGATAGAAAGATGCAAGCTTCTGCAAGGGTGAAGAGCGAGTGTCGATAGGAATGCTGCTGGGATCGGTGTCGGTCACGAAGCAGTCGTCGATGTCGGGCTCCTTTTCGCCCAGCGTAAAAGTCTTCTTTGCGCTAACGCCAGGGTACTCCTCGATAGGTCCTGTGGGGATACCACCGTCGTCGACGACTTGGTACTTGTTTGTGATGAGGTTGACTTCTGTCCCTGCAATACTGGGCCCTCCGGTCAAGTTGAAGTAGCTATGAAGTTAGTCAGCACCACGTCCCATTCAACGCATTGCGCAAAACCCACCTGTGGTTGGTCATGTTGATTGCAGTCTCAGCGACTTCATCGCCGACCAATTCAGCCTCGTACTCAATGTGCAAAACCTCTTGCTGGGCACCACCCACATTTTCCTTCTCCTGAACATACCACACGCGTACCTCTAGCGTACCGGGGTAGCCCTGTTCGCCATCTTTGCTGACATATTTGAACAAGGTGGCCTCCTTGCCATTTCGGTCGACAGTGGAGGGCCCTTCAAATTCCCGCTTTCCAAAGCCCAGATCTCCGCCGTGGAGAGAATTGGGGCCATCGTTGACTGGCAGCTGGTAGGACTTTCCGTTTAAATCATTGATCTTCGCCTTGGACACGCGGTTGGCGATGCGCCCAATGGTCTCGCCAAAGAAGGGTGAGTTGTATTGCTTATACAGCTCTGCAGACGGAAATCCCTGCACAATGTTCTTTCCGTTTACAGTAAACTTCTGGATGATGGCACCCAGTGGCAGAAAGGTGAAGGCTTTGGCTGAAGACATGATGCGGGTAATAATGTGACCGGGTTAGCTTGGTAATGCGGTGCAGTCTGACACGTATGGCCTGCGTCGCTCTCATTAGCTGGATGTTCGAATGTGATGGACACATGGCGCTGATTCGTGTGGAGTGGTGTGATGAGGGGTAAATGTCTGGTGCGGGGCTTTGCTGCGAAAGTTACTCACCTCAGCTGAGTGTTCTGGTTTATACCCCAAGTGGAGAGGGGGGTTTATAGTTTTTCTGTTGAATAGTTCCCTCGAGTCCAGTATATGTGGTTGCGGAGGAAAAGTGCGCACAGCAGACTTAGATACGTATGTGGTGTTTGATTAGCCTAATGAGCTCGGGAGCATGTGGAGCGCTGGTAGATATCCTTTCTGCCGTCGTCCACCACGTGAAGTGCGACAGGAGGATTTGCGTGTGTGTGTGTGTGAGAGAGAGAGAGAGCACGAATGGCGCATCGGGCGGCATGCCGAATGGGGGTTGTCTTTCTCGCTGACGCTCTGTCGCAAGGCGTCGTCGTGGCAGTGCGGTGGAGAAGTGGCTGCTGCATCAATTAGTAATCCTAGGACCAAGGCGCGCGCGCACACACGCATTAGCACAGCTCGACAAGCCGCAAGGAGGGATCAAGATCATCTCGATATGATACGATTAATATTTATGACACCATCACACGCCCAGTTTTCCTGTACAACATGACCATGTTCTATGCTGAAGAAATGCCGATCCGCGGAGATTCGTCAAAGCCATGCCATGCCATACCCTGCATATCAATTCCAGTTCACGTCATAGTGAAGGGTCGAGATGCTGATTGCAAAATTTGAAGGAAATTCGCCAGTTGATCATCGGAAGCCGAACCTGACCGATAAACGCCCACTACAACGGCGGAAACAAATGCCGTGTAGGAATCCAAAAGTACCACAAAACGCTTGAACGCTAAACGAAGACACGGAGGAAGAGCGGAGATAAGCCCGGACGAATAATCAAGCGCGCGCTGGATTTTGGATGAAGGTGGTGAAGTCCAGGTCGCTGTGCGTATTCCAGTCTGGCATCATGGGTTCGCTTGGGTTCATCGCCATCGTGTCTACCATCATGTTCTGATCGTAGCCGCCGTAACTGTCGAATCCATACATTGGCTTGAAGTCAATCGTGTCCTCCATCATCATCGTCGAATCGTTCATCCACGGTGCTCTCGATAAAGCTGTAGGATCCATGGCGCCGGGGTCCATGAATACTGGTGAAGCCACCTGTGGCTCTTGCTTGATCGGCTGGACAATTTGCGATTGGCGTGGGAACGGGCTGTTCATCGGTGGTGTTGGCGGTGCATTGTTACGCGCAAATGGGCTTTCCAAGGCAAACGATCTAGTGGTTGGAGTTCCGTTGTACGATGAGCTTGACGAAGCATGGCCATGGTCGGATTCTGAGCTGACAGAGATGCGTCGTCGCGTGTAGGGTGCACCCCCCTCAAGCAGCCTTTGTTGCATGCGGGTGCAGTCTTCTTCAAATCCCTCGTAATGGGTGCCGTTCTCGCTCGGAGAATTGAGTAGGTCAAGGCGTTCGAGAATGTCGTGCGTCAGCGGATGGCCACTTGCAGTCTCCTGTAATGGCGGTCCAGGCCAGCTTTCGCCTCGTTGCAACCGACTGTAGAGTTCCCGAAGGCCGGCTACCAATTGGCTTTGTTGCTGCTCAAGCATCTCAACATATCTATCGCAATTAGCCCCAGTATCATAATGGGCGGAACAGGTAGCGTACCCTTTTGGGTATACTTTATCCTGTGACTTCTTCCTCTCGCCGAATACACAAATGGCATTGTCAGCTTTGCACCGACTGCATGGACTAGCTCCATCGCACTAACATGGTTAGACAAGCTGGGGCAGCAACATGTGAAGATGAACATACTTTTGACTTCTTCAATCGGCAACGGTCGCAGGCTTTGCATACCCTCTTCCTGATGTTGTCTTGAGCCTCCATCGAGTCTGAACGATGAGGAGACATGTTTTATGTAAAGAGAGGTGGAAAATTTCCGACTTATACAAATTGGCAGGTGGTGGTGGTGGTGGTGGTGTGATGTATGGTGTGCAAGTGTTTATGTGAGACCAAGACGATTGCTCTTTCACGGAATGAATTGTTCGAGAAGAATCCAAGTAAAGTGTCAAGTGGAAATTGGAACCCTAAGTACAGGCGTAGCCTTGCGTGGGTAGCAAAGCATTATATCTGTTCACGTCAGAGGGTACTCCAGGCGGACGTTCGGCGTTAACCTTGGGCTGCTCGGCGCAAAAGCTCAGTAATGAAACTGTAATTATGAAATGCACCGGCCATGGGCAGTCAACCCCCTGTCTCTTTACACATCATCAATCGGCGCACGCACGTTGGATTACATTGGTCGACGTGCAAGGATGCATGGCTTGGTGCAGGGCGCCAACCTTACAAGGACTTGGGCTGAACGTGGCGGAGGTGACATAGCGAAAGCGCGGAGTCGGCCAGCGAGCGGACCGTGACTATGGCCCAGGGAAGATGCTGTCTAAGAAAATCCATTCGCGCTGAATGCAGAACAGCTGACGTTTGTTCGGCGAAAATGCGGGCGAAAAGAAGTCGAAAATCCCTCCAGATCGCAGTGTCGCAGTCCTCGGCAACCGGCAATTTCACATCCACGACCAAAAACGTGCGGACAAAAAAAAAACGCCCTCTTCTAATCATCCAGTACTTGGAAATGTCCTCTTTCGATATGGAGTTGAGCATGTGTTCGTCATCATCATGGCTCATGGCTAGCCATATTAATGGCAATATTAATTCCAACTGCTGTTTCGTCGCCATGAGCGTGTCTGAGCCTCGGCCGAGCCGTCTTCTTTCCCATGGAAAATCCCTCGCTCGTGTTTACAGTTTGCGTCGCCGAGTCTCGCATTTACATCTCCGACCTGAACGGAGCAGAATGGGGAGAAGGTGGGCAGCAGGAAGGCGCGGTAGGGCGTCTCATGCGAAGACGCACATCAACGCTGTTCTCGTCTCCGCCTTGATCAACAGGACCTAGCAGCTCCTTGAGCGCCCAGGGACACCACCAACTGCGAAACTCGGCGTCTTGAAAACAACGGCGTCCTGCCAGTCACTGCCATTGTAAGCGAAGTCACATTCAAGCGGGCTGCATCATCTAGAACTAGAACTGCTGACTGTACCCCTGCACCTTACACCGCCCCAGCCACAATAGCTCAGGTCCAGGAATTACACTGGCCAGTATTGCATCTTGAATGTTAGCTCATGGGCAATTGCTCGTTGCCTTGCGCCATAAGCTGCTTGTTAACCTCTCAACCAAACGCACAGTGATGAGTGGGCAGATACTCGCGGCATCCTTTAACAGAACGTCTTACATAACCTCTCTCATCTTGCTGTCTTACTGAGCTCGGTTAATCCTGTTTCATTCCTGCCTCAGCCATCACCAGCATGAAGCTCCGAAGCCGAGCCCGTTTACACATCTTCGTACATATGCACACGCGGGTGTGGGGGGAGGGGGGTATCGTGTGCATTGGATTGTTGTCGAATTTCCCATTGCCAAGTCATAGATTGCCTTGCCTTGGTAGAGGTAAGGTTGGCCAGGCCCGCCTAACGCGTCGTAAGGCATGGTGGCTGAGAAAGCAGTTTCGTGCGAGGGACGTTCGTGCAAGTCCCAACGGATGTATACGACATTTACGCTGGCAAGGCGTCCGCTATAGTGGTGCCATTGTGCATGAGAGTTACTTTTGCCGTCACGCCAGCGCAAACCAACCGCGTGTCAGCAACCCACACGATGCTTTGTTTACGACACCTCTCTTTCTCGCTCTGATGGTCTCATTTGGCAGGCGCAATCATACAGAACGCTGACATTGATATGAATCATACATCGTACGGCCAATAGCCGATTAGCATAGACCCTATCAGCGTCTGGTGAGTGCTCGTCGGCGATATCCAGTCGCTTCGGACTCCTGTGTCGCCGACCAACAGACCAGTGCGGGCTCGGCAGCAGCGATCATATTAGACCAGAGATTCTGCCTCAGAGCTGGGCGGTTCTTGGTCAGTTTTGCGAGTCTACGGGCGAGAAACTTCTCTGAGTCGAGTCGTGGATAGAATGCTGCTAATGGCTCCCAAGGACTTAGGCAAGGTTTAGGTTGTCGTCGATTGCTCTTCCAAGGGACACACAGCGATCGTGGCCGAAGGTCAGGCCGAGTCACTCGCGACACCAGGCTGCACGTGCTACTGAGCAGCAATCAACACAAGTTTCGGCGTCAACTCGTCATGGCATTTCACAGCATCTCGCTGGTGACCAACAGCGGTCTTCCTTGCGACTCTGGGCGAGCATCGTTCCTTCCGCTCGACCACAAGCTTTTGCCGTCCTCGTACCCTGTTCGGGATTGCTGCTTCATGAGCCTGCAAAGGCTTATCTAGTTGCCCTCAAATTAAGTCGTGTCTGCGTGGTCGATCAGAAATGGACAGTTGCCTCACTGCTCCCAAGACAGTACCCAGTTCTCGCTTGTGCTCAGGTCGAGCTCGCGGCTCTAATTACCTTGGTCAGAGCAGGGGTGGAGAGTCGTCGTCAACAGCTGTTGCTCAGCACTTGCCAAGCCAGTCTCAATCACCTTGTCCATCTGCTGTTTACTTGTCCCACCAATGTGTTGTTCTACTGACAACCTTGGAACCACACCGCTCAGGTTGGCGACAGTCAAACACGGCTCACAGCAAGGTTTCGAACACGCCAGCTGCTTTGCAGGCATCGGGGCCCTATCCAATTGATCTCGAGTTCCGATGCGTACAATCTGAGGCCGATCAGCTGGGAAGGTACCGTGACGAGCCAAGATACGTATTTGTTTCGATACCAAACCTATACTCATCATACTAGCCATATCCGCAACGGAACACCGCTGGGCATTACTGGGCAGCTTGCAAAGATACCGGGCTGCCGAGCTGCCGAGCCACAAAAGGGAAACGCTGGGTGGACATGATTTCTTACGGACACGAGCCGCGTCTAGTCCGCCTAAGCACTGTAAGGAATCTGCAGAACTTGTGTACTGTATCCAATCCATCTGCTACGGTCAATTGCGGGGTTCGCACGGGTCGGTCATGGGCCAACCCTGGGCTTCGCCTCACGATGTTCGCACGTAAGCTCTCAAGCATTGATGGCACGATCATGGGAGCCCTGCGCAGTGTTGGTGACTTGTCGGGTCCGTCTTGCGACCCAAGCAACCAGGGTGCAAGCAACGGGGACGGTTTGGACCGCAGACCTTGGGACGCCCGCCCGCTACGCTGCGCTTGGAGGTTTGATGCCAAGCCGTTTAGTCCTGTCTGGCAATTCCGTCGTATTTTTTGGCCGGTCAGGGGACGAAAATACTTACGCGGCATTCGCACAACTCGTGCCAATCCTCGGCATCGGGCAGTTTAGCCTTCCGACCCAGAGCAATGCCAATCTTCGCTCTTCCACGCACTTTATTGAAGCCGAACAGCGAACAGCTACACCACAGGCGACACGGAAAATTGTTGCAATTTTAGCTCCCGCTGGCCACTTTCCCGCTCATCTGTCGACCTGCTTACGCAAGCTGCGGTGGCCTGCTTCTCACCACCACGGGACATGATGTCAACAGAGACGCGCGACACAACTCTGCTTGGACAACCAGCTATTTTCCCTCTCTGACTACGGTCGAGGAAGCTACTCGAGCAAGCATGGGCAGTTTCAGCCGTGCAAGGCTGGCCGCCCACGCGGCCTTTGAGCCTCATTGACGAGAAATTGCTACGCCCCACCGTGCGTGTGTGTAAGGCTGAAAAGCTTCGACAATTTGCCTGGTGTCTGCATGGACTCCACACACGTCACAGCACATTGCAAGTTGGTGTGTCGTGGAGGCCTCAAACGCGACATGTTTACCAAGATTCGCGATGCTCAGACTGATTGTTGATGCCAGGCTCGGGCCCTACAATCAACCAAAGAGCTTGAAATAACATCAGCAAAAACCCTGGCACCTCTCATCGTATACGCCTACCGCTGCACTACTCGCTGCACTTGATCAATCTTGGATGTTGTGCCGTGTCACGTGCATCACTGCATCGCAAGCGCACGGGCTGGTCGAGGAGGGATTTCTTGGTCTTGTCCGCAATGCGAAAAAAGGCCCGCTGATCATGATCCTCCCGTTTTGCAGCACCCACAAGGAGACGGACCCCCAGCTCGATGCACCACGGCGCTGGTTCGACCGAGGGCGGTCAACAGCCCCACTGGGCACCATGCCAGTACAGTCGAGACTCTTCTGATGACTGTGTGTAACGTATCTGAGTGATTATATGTTACGATCAGCATACGGCGTCATTTACGGCCTTGTTCTGCAATGATACTACTCGTAAATACGCAATTGGCAATCACACTATCTGCTATCTGGAGGAGATTGTTGGCACACCTGTCAGTTGCGGTCCGAAGTAAGTGATATTCAAGCTGTATGCAACTCTAAAGCCCACTAGAGGCACAAGCATCAATCACTGCATTTCGAGCGAGGCTTATCCGAGATGTTTGATCTCCGCTTTTTTGGACACATGTAATTTTCGGCCCTAACGATGATCTGTACCGACATTTCGCTGACCGTCCGAACACGACACACGGAATGGAGCAAATATTCCCCTACGTCCGTAACACGTTCCTCCGAAATATGTCGGTGTCCCCGACTTGGGTGCAAAAGGAGCTTTCCCCATCTTCCATGGATCACTATTCTGACGAAGTCACCTGGGTATATTGTTTCTTCAGCATACACATAATGAAGAGTTGCTGCTACAGTTGGTCTGATTATCGATTGCTCAACACACCATCGACCTATTAGTTCCACAGCCTGAACGAACTGAGTCGGGTTGACCCTCGCGCCTCTTATGACCCTAGTAACGGCCGTTTGTTTAATCTAATGCCCCATTTATACCCCAACTTGCAATTATGCTTCCTGTAAGCCCTACGTTGGCGCCTTATGCATCTATCGATACCTTCTTCATATGCCACCTTCATCCCTACCGGATACCTGGCCTTGTCACAGGGTAATACATAATATATCGCCCGGCTAGAAGGGGACCCGTACCATGACCCTGGGAGGAGGCGATTCCCACCAACGCCAATCACCAATTATTACTTATACTGACGGCTACAAGCACGGGTGATCGGCACTTGCGCGATACCCCAGCAACTATACCGAGACGCCATCGCACATGCGGTCACCGATTTTCTGTCAAGCCTCGCACAATACGATAAACAGTTTTTGGACCGAACTAGAACCTGGATTGTTATATCATTGACACGCACTCGAGCGGTCAAGAATAATATTTCTGCACAGGCAGGTTTTTTCCCTACGTCACCAAGTGCACTTCCAACAACCAAGACCGCTTTAGCTCAAGACCGTACTTTGCATTGACGAAATGTCGGCAAGGCTACGACTTGCCCTGTCCAGTACCCCAGGTCCCTCCGCCTTGCCGCCGATCTGCATGGTCAGGGCGGTGTTCTCGACCGTGACTAATAGCATGCCAGATGCCAGGCCAACGGCTATCGCAAACCCACCTGTCTTGCAGATTCAGATGACAATCTTGACGTTTTGTGAACGACATGGGATAATTGGTTCAAGCAAGTCCACCGCGCGATTGCATCGACGTTGTCTGTGCGGTACTTAAGCAAAAGCTACGTAAACTAAATGTTTGTTGTATTTTCGCGTTCGTTGCTCGGTTGGGAAGGGGAGGGGTTTTGCACTTCATGACTACCGTCTTTGGTTCCCGAAATTGATCTGCTATGCACCTAGACCTCAGGGTAATCGGCCCGTCAACTCAACAATCGGTTAGAAGTCGAGTCGCATGCTTGACGAGCTGGTCTTTAGGCGCCCAAAGCGCACAAAGAGTGTTATTTTGCGCGAATTTAAGCTTTGTGACACTGATGCCCAGGTGCGCGGCGGTAGATCATTCGATGCCAACACTCTTTTGATACGCAAACGCCAGATGCGTAATGGGTGCAACGTTATTGACAGGTACGCTGAGACGCGGTACTGAGCCTCGCGTAGTACAGCAATCCTTCAAACTCCCTCCTCCTCTTCCTCCCCTTCCCCAAAAGAAAAGAATACGTTTGGAATTGTCCATGTGCTCAGAACTAGGGGTCCTGGTTAATGCAACCGGCGGGTTTGATGCTGTTTTGAGAAGGTTCATGTGCAATGCAAGTACCCATACGGAGAACAAAATTGTCAGCACTGATAATTCTCCGTCTTACGATCTCGATGCTGGAAGGCGCCCCGCTGTACCGGTTCCCAAGACACTGTCCATGACTGACAGTATTTGGACAACAACATGTCCAATAACAAACAAGTCGTAAACATCAGAACAGAAATACAAGATACGATCTCGTACAGTACCCAACGCTATCCCCTCCTTCCCGCTTGACTGAAACATTATATTATATCCTCCAATCCACTCTCATGGAGAAAGAAGATGAAGAAAGAGAAAGCAAAAACTCCGACAAAGTAGACTATGTAAATCACAATACACGCAACATCTTTCCACCAATACCATTGCTTTCAACTTCCCCATAGCTCGCAAAACACCGTCAAACACCAAACTACTCCCATCTAGATAATGCGCTGCCGCCCACGATCCCCCCCCCTCCATCCCTCGCAGCACATAGAAGCTTAAGCCTCGCACAGGCCATAAGCTTGCACAGGCCGGAGACCAAAAGTCGACCGTCTAGATCCCGCAGTTCCAACAACTGCACTATACTACCATGCAGACACACACACCCTTTCTCCCCAGTTCAAAGCAGCTAAGCCGCAATCTTGACCCTTGACCCTACCCTAAACATCCCCTAGTCGCGCGCGGGCGCGCCCCTTAAGTGTCAGGGGAGGAGAAGAAAAAGTACCGTATTCCTGATCCGAGGTAGAAGAGTTATGTTGGACATGCTATTCTGTTGGACCTGTTTAGAGGCAAATAGGCCGGCGGAGAAAAACATTACGGTAACGCAATAGCTTCTTTCATCTTACATACTACTACTGTACAGGCTACTGTATCGGCTGACGGCTAATGCTTCCCCCAGCCGCTCGTTCGCTCTCTCGCTCTCTCCCCGCGCCGTTGTCAGCAGGAAGTCAGCAGGAACTGAAAGTTTGCGTTTGTTCGCTCGTTTGTTTCGTGCTTTGCTTCTCCCCCCACCCCTCCCCTGCGCCAGCTGAGGGAGGTCAGATGGGAGAAATCAGATCATCAGATTAAGGGTGTTTGATTGATTTGTCAACGGAGAGTTAGAATCCGCAGTATGTTATATGCCTTGTCGGTATTAGAAAGATTTTGTCCGGGGGGGGGGGGGGGGGG